>TARA_R110002073_G_scaffold336593_1_pt1 | contig 93022 bp, 80 predicted proteins | sample TARA_R110002073 | Tara Oceans TARA_R110002073 (sample SAMEA4397174) | marine metagenome | biome: Polar Biome; feature: [DCM] deep chlorophyll maximum layer (ENVO:01000326); material: water (ENVO:00002006), including particulate matter (ENVO:01000060) such as... | depth 40 m
GTACCAGTTGTCGCGCTAGCGGCACGGCTGGATAGCTAACTTCGGAAAGGATAAACGCTGAAAGCATCTAAGCGTGAAGCCCGCCCAGAGATAAGGATTCGTAGACATTAGTCGAAAGCCCCCTGGAAGACTACCAGGTTGATAGGTTGGACGTGTAAGTGCAGTAATGCATTAAGCAAACCAATACTAACGGGCGAAAGTTTGGCCACCGATATCCCGCACTCATGCGGTCCAATCGGATCGGCTTCAAGAAGTTAACTTGTTCAACTACCAAACAACTGGCCTTACGGCGGCGAAATATTCGTCGTGAGGTCTTTCCGGCGATCATATCTTAAAGGTTATACCTGTTCCCATTCCGAACACAGCAGTCAAGCTTTAAGAGCCGATGATAGTGCCCACCAGCGTGAAAGTAGGTCTTGCCGGATTTTTAAAAAGCCCTTCTGAGTTTTCTCAGGAGGGTTTTTTTATGCGCGGTGCGAAGGTGGGTTAGGTCCACAGAATCACAGGAGCAGCCCCGGTTAGGTGTATGTTGGTGTTGGTTTTTGTTGTCCGTGATGGTTTCGCGATCGTTGTGTGATGCGTTTCGTCCCGTCTGGTTTCCTTCGGGTGTTCATTCTTCTGGATAGGGGATCCCTTTCGATGAGGCATCAGTGACTGCACTTTGCCGGTTGGTGTTTGTCGATCGGTTTGTCTGGTGACGTGTCGGGCACTAAAAAAGCCACGGTCATGTTTATGAGCCGTGGCTTGTTGGTTCTTGTTTGATTTCGGTTCAGTTCTCAGTCTCCGCTTCGGCCCCAGCGTTTGGGAAGCGTGATGGCATAGAGAATGACAACCGCACCGACGGCGAGCATTACCCATGGGAAACGTTCCGTTGGTGTCCAGACCTTGGTGGTTTGGGCTGGTGTCACTCCAGGGTCAATGAATTCGACTGCACTGGAGTCTGCTGCCGCATAAACGGTTGCGGAGTCGATGAGCATTGTTTCAACACCCAAGATCACCATCATGATTCCGACGGCTAGAAATAGACTTCTCCACATGCGATTGCACTCCAATTTTCGTCCGTTGTAACTGTAGACGTTGGATTGAATCGGCGTGATTGCTGTGATGTGGTGAGTGTTTGCTGGTTTGGCCTCTTGATCGCAGTTTTTCGATCTTTCGTTTCAATCATTACAGCAGGTGCTGTGCTTTTACCTGCAGGTATTGATTGACCATTGGGGCACTCAATTCATCCGGGAATGCGTCGACCACGAGAACGCCCTTATGTCTGAGTCCTGAGAGGACTTCTTCCCGCCAAACGAGCATCTCAGCAGCAGCAGCGGCTCGATAAGTCTTGGTTTCGTCGAGGGGTGATGTGTTGATCTGTCCATCTGCGGTTTGGAGAACTTCGGCTGGGTAGTCTGCCGCGTCAAACATTTCGCGATCTCGAAGGACCACCGCCAATGGCAGGTGAGTCCCGGTTAGGTTTGAAAGATGGTCCGAAACGACTTCCGCGTTCACTTCGTCGACAATGTTGGTGGTGAGCGTGACGAGTGACCGACGTTTGCAATGTGAATTCAGATAGAGGAAGGCTTGGTCATATCTGGATTCGACCATTCTCGGGAATTGGTCGAATCCGGCTTGTAGCAAACGATTCATTTGGCTTGCGCCACCACGAGGCGGTAGGTACGCATGAATCGTATCGCTGAAACAGATCATCCCGACCGAATCGCCTTGATGAAGTGCTACGTAAGACATCATCAGGATAGAATTCAGGGCATGGTCCAGCAGGGAATAGCCATTTCGCTGGTTGGTCATCATTCGACCGCAGTCGAGAAGAAAGATCAGGCGTTGGCTTTGATCGCTTTGGAATTGCCGGACGGTGAGTTTGTTGCGTCTGGCGGTGCTTCGCCAGTCGATATGGCGATAGTTGTCGTCTCGGGTGTAATCCCGCAACCGTTCGAAATCGCTGTCTTGTCCAATTCGTCGTGTCCGCCGCACTCCGATCAGGCTTAGACGGTCGGTGCGTGCCAAAAGCGCGTAGTCTGACAACTGCTTCATGTCGGGAAAGACATTCAGCTGATTGTGCAGTGATCGATTGATATGTCGTTGCCACAATCCCAGCGGGCTAAATAGCTTGAGATCGACGCGGTCCAGTTTGAATGCGCCTCGCCGGTGGGGCGTTAGTTTCCGAGTCAACTGCAGCTGCAGTCCAGGAGGCAGATCGAGCTTGTGCTGGGTTGGTTGGGAGACGAAGTATTCGGGAACATCGTCGCGAACATCGCCACGCATTCGTAGTTGCGTGTGGTTTCGCAGCGTAAGCGAGCAGTCCAGAGGAACGCCCAGTGAGCTTGTGCGAGAAACGGTCCGTTCGATCGTCAGTCCGTCGCCGAGCATTTTTCGTGTGCTGATCACGAGCAGCAAACCGTCGATCAATGTCACCGCGACGACAAGTCCATCAAAGAGCCCAAGGATGACGAGCAAACTGGGAAAGAAAACGACCGCGACACTGAGTAGGACGCTGATTCCGATGATCGCGACCCAGCGTCGGGTTGGGTAGATTCGGAGCCAAAAGGCAGCTAATACCAGAGGCAAACTGGCAAGCACCAGTAAAAGCCACGGCCACTGGCTGGCGATTTCGAAGAGCGTTTGAAAACGTTTTCCGAAGCCCATGGATGCTCGGTCAGGTTGGAGAAATCTGCATATGTTGTTTGGTCACAGTCTATCACGCTGCCGTTTGTACGGTGTCGTCCTACGTGACGGTTGAGTGGGCTTTGCCAATTCGACGATGCGAAACGGAGTTGGCTGGCGACACAAAAAAACGCGTCGCGAATTTGGAGTTCAAATCCAAATCCGCAACGCGTTCTACTCGTTGAGAGACCAGTCTTGAGCCGAGCTCAAACTCGTCGCAACTTACTTTTCGATTTCGCCGGCTTCGGTGACTTTGATCAACTTACGTGTTCGACCTGATTGGCTGCCTTGAGCTTCGATTTTCTTGACCACTTCCATGCCTTCGACAACTCGTCCAAAAACGACGTGTTTTCCGTCCAACCAGGGAGTTGGAGCAACTGTGATAAAGAATTGCGATCCGTTGGTGTTGCGACCGCTATTCGCCATGCTCAGCAAACCAGGGGTCGTGTGTTGGAATTTGAAGTTCTCGTCAGCAAACTTCGCTCCATAGATGCTTTCGCCACCGGTTCCATTGCCGGCAGTGAAGTCGCCGCCTTGCAGCATAAATCCGGGAATCACGCGGTGAAATGCGCTGCCTTCGAAATCCAAAGGCACCCCCAATTTTCCTTCGCCCTTTTCGCCCGTCGACAGTGCGCGGAAGTTCTCGGCGGTTTTAGGAACGTCTTTGCCGAATAACCCGAAAACGATTCGTCCCGCTGGCTCGCCGCCGATCGAGACATCGAAATAGACTTTATGAGTGACCTCGCCTTTGGCTGGATCAGCCGCGGAAGTCGAGGAGGCGTGGCCTGCAGTCAAACCGAAGGTTGCAATTCCAACCAGCGACAAAACGAAAGCACGAACAGTCATGGCAAACTTTTAAAGGGGAGAATGGTGGGAGCCGCCCGTCAAAGGCGACTGACTTTGCTCACATTGAACCAAATCCGCCGGATAGTCTCCAACCCCACAAATCGTGGCTAAGCAGTTGGGTGATTTGACCGGCGAAACGTTGGCCCTCAAACAGATGGTCACCCAGTCTGACGCACGAAACGGTGGACTGGTTTGTTAAAATCGAGGTTTGAATTCCGGTTCTTCTACGATTTGTAGCGAACCGGCTTGTTTCATCGGCCTCAAGAGCGACGTCTTGATCGAATTTCCACAGTACGGGATTTATCCGCGTTGGCCAGAAGACGGCCAGGGTTGGATTCATCCGGACGACATTGCCATCGTTTCAAAGCTTCTGCCCGGCGAACGGGTGGTGCGACGAGAGTCATTTGATGGCACTTACTATCACTGTCGCTACGGAAAGTGGACGTTTCGATTGCGACCCGCGTTGTGGCTGCAGATCAAGGCCGAAGATCTGGATGTCGGTGACGAGGTCGAGACCGTGGGGCTCGGGATGGAGCGAGATCTGTTTGTCGGCGAAGTGATCGGAATGTATTACGTCCGCCGCAAAGGGCGAATCGCCTATCGTTTGAGGCGAGCTGACCAGAACCTTCCCCGGCTGTTCCTACGCGAGCATCTTCGATTGTTGTCAGACAAACAGCGCGTTCGGCAGGGTGAGATCGAGCATCCCACCCCAAAGTGGAATGGATCGGGGGAACGAATCGGATTCTCGGACTGATCGCTTTCGCCGCGGGCATGTGATGGGGCAAGATCGCTGCGACTTACTTTTCGGAGAGTTTGACGACCCGGTCAAATTGCTTCTTGGTGACCGGCTGCACCGACAATCGACTGCCTTTTTGAAGCAGTACCATGTCGACCAAGGGGCTGCGAGCTTTGGTGGCTTCCTCTCGCAATTCGGCCAAGGTGACCGGGCGTTCCAGCTTCTTGTTGAGCTTGATATCGACCATGTACCAAGTCGGTGAATCCGGATTGCTTTTGGGGTCGAAATAGTGGCTCTTTTTGTCGAAGGCGTGGTGGTCGGGATAGCCACCACGACTGACTGTTGCCAAGCCGACAACGGCGGGTGTCTTGCAAGCCGAGTGATAGAAAAGAACTTGGTCGCCTTCTTCAATCTCGTCACGAAGCAAATTGCGAGCTTGGTAGTTGCGGACACCTTCCCAGCAGGTGATTTGGTCGGGTTGTTCGACCAGGTCATCGATGCTGAACGTGGTCGGTTCCGTCTTCATCAGCCAGTACTTCATCAGTTTGCTCGAGGTGTCGTTGGGTGCGGGTGTTCGGTTGAGTCAATTTGTGCGGGCACGGTGATTTTTCGTCGAATTGTTTCGGAGGTGTGTCGATAACTCAAGAAGACGCACTGCAAATGTGTGTCGATGAAACGAATTCGTCTGCTCCCGCACGATTGCGGTTGCTTAATTCAGGCCATGGAAACGGCCTTGTATCCGTTTTCCATGCGCGGTCTCGTGTTTCACGCGAGGTCACGCCTTTGGCCTGAGGCAAAATATGAACGTCGACGCAATTCACACCGCATTGGGCATCGCATTCACCGCTGTTTGGCTTTTTGTTGGCCAAATCATTGTTGATAGCCATTGAGAATGCCCCGATGCGTGGGCACCGAGGCATTTCGAAGAAGGCTGACGATTATTCGCCGGCCTTCGCTGATTTGGCTTCAACCACAATTCCCACGTGGGCCGGGGGCTATGCCTAATCGTTTCTGCCAACCAGCTTGGAATTGAAAGCAGTCGGCAACTTCACTCTGGTTTTACCAGGCTGTAGGCGACGATTTCTTGGTCGTTTCGAATGAAGACGGTTTGATTTGCGTAGGCAGGGTGAGTCCATACCACCGACCTACCAAACGCTTCTTGGGTGGGTTCGATCGCGTGGAACCGCCCATGCTCTTCAAATCTATCTTTGGAAAGCGTCGCGATCATCAGGTCGCCGTTTTCCGAGAAAACAAAGAAGCGGTTGGAATCACCGATTCGAGTCAAAAAAGCAGTGCCGTGTTTGATGAATCGTTTTTCATCCGGTTTGGTGGCCTGGAAGGTTGACCAAAGACGGTCGCCATCTTTGGCATCAAACGCAATCAACTCGCCGACGTTGCAATCGGTTCCGTAGACCACGCCATCAATGAAGACAGCGGGACTGTTGCTGGAAAATACCGAGTGATCCCGTTCGCCGCGCCAAAGTTCGGTGGCGGCGGTTGCGTTTTCGTTGAGTTCAAACATCACCGATTCGGTACGAATTCCACTGGCGTAAACCCGATTGCCCTCGATGGCGGGGATCGCGATCGACATGTCGAACATCGGACTGAGTTCAACGTTCCAGATCGGTTCGCCGCTGAGCAAATCCAGACCGTGGATGCCGGTTGGGGAAAACACGAGCAGTTGCTTTTGATCGCCCTGCTTCAAAATCGATGGAGCACAGTAGCCGGCGTTGCTATCGAGTTGCTTCCAGCGAACTTCGCCCGTCATTTTGTCAAACGCGACAACGCCTTGTCCGTCGCCACCGACCATCGTGTAAAGCAGGTCGCCTTCGATCAGCGGATGCGCAGAAAAACCCCAGATTGGAACTTCGGCCGAGAAGTCTTTTGGAAAGTTGCGGCTCCAGATCAGTTCACCATCAGTGACAGAGAGACAACGCAAATCGCCCTCACTTCCGAGGACATAGACTCGATCACCGTCGATGGTGGGAGTGCATCGTGGGCCGGCCGGATACGAAATGCTGTAAGGACGTTCGTACTCGTGACGCCACAATTCTTTGCCGGTTTCTGAATCCAGCACGATCAAACGTTCGTCGCCGGTGAGATCGGCTCGTTTTCCGGGATCGTTGAAGGCTTCGCCTTGGCGACGAGCGTAATCAAAGACAAACACTCGGCCGTCGGCGACCGATGGGCCCGCGTAGCCACCGGCGATGGATGCTTTCCATTTTGGTTTCAAACCCGAATCCGGGATCGATTCGATGACGCCCGATTCGCGATAGACCCCATCGCGTTGGTCTCCCATCCAACCGGACCAGTCATCTGCGGTGGCGAGCGGAGTCGTGGCAGCGACCATTCCGAGGACAAGCAGATTGGATCGAGCGCGGGAAACCAAATCGAGGGGTGAGATGCAGAAAAGAGAAGATGCACGCATGTTGTGAAGTCCGAGAATTGGGATGGGAACCTTTGCGTACTATATGTTCTTTTGCTGATTCGAACCGCTTTGTCCCTCACCTCCTGCTGATCCAACCCAAATGCGATTGATTTTGATGCGTCACGCCAAAAGTGATTGGGCCGACGCCAGGTTGTCCGATCACGAACGACCGCTGAACTCACGCGGACGTCGTGATGCCCCGAGAATTGCTGGTTGGATGCAGGACAACGGTTGCCAACCCGATTTCCTGCTCTCATCTGATTCCAAGCGAACTCGCGAAACGGCGGCATTTCTCAATTCGCGTTGGGAATCGCCCGTCCCAACCCATTTTTCATTGGATCTTTATTTGGCATCCGCATCGGCGATCTTTCAAATGATCCGTTCGACCGAGTTGTGGCTGGCCGATGAAAACGGAACGGCGAGTAGCACTCCGGAAACTTTGCTCGTTTTGGGACACAATCCGGGGATCAGTGCGGCGGCGAGCGAGTTGCTGGGGCACTCGTGTGGTTTTCCCACCGCGGGGCTGGCGGTATTTGAATGCGAAGTTTCGTCTTGGTCGGATGAACTTGGTCCAGAGAATTGCGAAGTCTGGAAAGAGATCCGGCCGAAGCAACTTCCATGATCGCTTTTCTTCAACCACTGGCCAATCGTTTGGACACTTTTTTCACGGAGCCGTTTTTTCGCATCTTGTTGCTGGCTGCAGTTTTGCTTGCACACTTTGGATTGCGGCTGACGTTCTACAACCGATTGAACTCGATGGGATGGAAGCGAGCGACAATCAAACGAATTGAAAAGATCGCTTTTGCGGAAACCTGGATGACACCTTTCGTTTTGGGATGGAGCTTCTATCAGCCAATTGGCAGTTGGTTGCGTGGTGAAGCCAGCTTGGAAATCCTGCCGGTCGGTTTGCTGGCCTATGCCGCGTTCTGCCTCGTGTTGGGAACATTGTTTGGTTGTTTGTGGTTGCTTTGGCGTCCGATTTGGAAGATCCAACATGTATCAGCCAAACGCGAAGTCGACGTTCACGACGTTTCGAAACAGACCGGACTGACGTTGGCGCGGACTCGGAAGTGTCGCTGGGCGGCGAGGTTGCCGATGAACCAGATCTTCGAAATGGCGGTGGAACAGATCGAGTTGCCCGTGGTTGGTTTGCCGGAGCAACTGGACGGATACAAGATCGCTCATCTGTCAGACATTCATTTGACTGGGCAAGTCGCACCTGACTTCACGGCTCACGCGGTTTCGATCGCCACGCAGTGGTCGCCGGACTTGATGGCACTGACGGGCGACATTGTCGACAAGCAACCTTGCGTGGCTTGGTTGCATGATTTGTTTTCGCCCGCACGAGCGAAGGACGGTTGCTACTTTGTGCTCGGCAACCACGACACGCGTGTTTCCGATCCAGACGTGGTGCGGGATCGAATGACCGACGCCGGATGGATCGACGTTGGTGGGAAAATCGAAACGGTATCTCTGCGTTCGCTCGATTGTCAGTTGTTGGGGAATGAGTGGCCCTGGTTCACTCGGCCGGATGATGCTGTCATGTCGGAGAGCACTTTGAACTTTCGACTGTGTCTTTCCCACAGTCCCGATCAATTCGATTGGTGTCGTCGGAACGGAGTGGATCTGATGTTGGCGGGGCACACGCATGGAGGCCAAGGTCGGTTGCCATTGGCCGGTCCGATCTTGAGCCCCAGTTGGCACGGCAGTCGTTGGGCATCGGGAGATTTTTATCGGTCGCCAACAACGCTGCATGTTTCGCGTGGACTCAGTGGAGTACACCTCTTGCGAATTCGCTGTCGGCCCGAGTTGTCGCTGATCACCCTGCGACGCCCAAGTTCGGAATCCGCAACGCCATCTCCGTAGCCGGATTCGCCAAGAATTCGGACCCAGGGATCAGGGTGGACTCATTGCTTCGTCCACTCCGATTCGATTTCTACTTTTGTGAGGTGAACTTTTCGAGTGATCGATCGAGCAACTTGATCGCCGCGTCGATGTGTTCGGTGGTGGTGATCATCGGTGGCGGCAAGAAACGCAAACGCGCCGGTTCGGCTCCGCAGAGGAATCCGAGCAAGCCTTCTTCGAACATCAAGTTCATCAGCAACTTGGCGTGATCGAGTGTGCCTTCGCCAGGGGTGAACACGATCATCATGCCTTCGCCAAAAGGACCTGAAATCGAACTGGGGTATTTCTCGGCCAGCTTTTGAAGTTGCTCGGCAAAGTAGGCGTGGCGTTTCATGTTTCCGCCGTCCGCACCGAAGCATTTGGTGGATTGCAATGCATCCAACGTCGCCAGTCCAGTCGAAATTGCGGCCGTCGATCCGGTGAACGTTTGGCTGAGGATGGGTGCCTTGGGGAGGAAGTCGTTTCGGTACAGCGTTGCGCAGACCTGTGTGATTTTGCCAATGGTGACGATGTCGGCGAACTGGTCCAGTCCGTAGTGTTGGAAGGCAAATGGTCGGCTGGTTCGCGAGAACGTTTGCACTTCGTCGAAGATGATTGGCACACCGGCTTCGCGTAGTGGCTCGCACAATGCGGTGAAAAATTCGTGGCTGCCGGGGTAGTAGCCGCCTTCGCCTGCGATCGGTTCGGCCCAGAAAGCAGCGTGCTTGCCTGGGTAACGCTGTAGCAATCGTTTCAATTCATCGACGGCCCATCGCTGAGATTTCTCGGGATGGTCCGGATGCAGGAAGGGCAAGTAGTCGACTTGGATCGCTTCGGGCAAACCGTTTCGATAGGCGGGCCGGTCGGTCAAGGCTGCTAACGCGATCGATCGCCCGGCGAACGCATTGTCAAACGCGATGATTCGGTCGGCGGGTTGTCGGTGGTGGAAGGCGAGTTTCAATGCGTTCTCGTTCGCCATCGCGCCGCTGGTGGAAAGCAACACGTGTTCGAGCGGTGCTCCCGATTCGGAGGCGAGCGAGACGAGTCGCTGCATCATTTCGACGCTGGCCGTGTTCTGCTGCAAGTTTCCCTGCATGACCGTGTCTTCGATCGCCGCATCGATGCTGGCCGAAACCAGGTCGGGATTCGAGTGACCGCCGCCGTGCACGCCGATTCCGCCGATGAAATCCAGTTTGACGCTGCCGTCGGCCAGTTCGACGTAGGGACCGTTTCCGAGTCCGGACGCGAAATAGGGCCAGATGGGTGGGCCGCCTCGAGCGGAGGTGAACCCGTCGATCAGGGATTGGTAGCTCGCCGATTGGTCGGGATCGCGGGGCGAAACATCCGTCATGGAAGCGGAATGATCACGCATTGCTTCGGCAATCAATTGCTTGGCTTGTGCGATCCGGGGGTCCTGACGAAGTGATTCGGCGTGAAGCATGTTCAAAAGCGATTGGCGAAAACGGTATCAAACGAGGGGGATCCCCGAGCTACAACAGAGAGCACGCATCTTGGTTCCCGGTTCGGTTCTTGGCAATCACGGGCGCACTGTGTAGCCGGATTCGCCAAGAATTCGGCCCAAACTCGTTTCGTGACCAACGAGCAACCGCAGTTCAAACAAACCGGGAAGTTGTTTCTGACGTTTCTTAGGTAAGAATTCGGGTGAGTGCCGCGAGGTTCTTCTCGTCGTCGAAGATGGCTTCGACATCCATCTCCAGACCGGTGATGACATTGCTGACCAGGCGTCCGGAGGAGGATTTCATTCGCAAATGGTAGATCCCCTTTTCGAGAACGAATTGCTCGACGGTCGCCTCCTCGGTGCTGATGATCCAGTATTCGCCGACCCCGTTGGCTGCGTAGTCTTCGAATTTGACTCCGCGATCACGTGACTCTGTGGAGGATGACAAAACTTCCACGGCTAAATCCGGTACCGGGAATTTCATCGTCTCGGGTTGGAACAGGGAGGTTTTTTCAGGGCCAAAAAAGACGATATCTGGTAAGTAATCGTTTCGAGGAAAAACGCAGAGGCACTTTTCTGTTTTGACCGTCCCTAAACGATGACGCGCCACAAAGGTGTGGATCAGCTTTGCGGCATTGAGCGTGGCGTCCAGATGACGGTTTCGAGCGGGGGAATGCAAAAGGATCTCTCCATCGATGAATTCGATCTTTTGTTCGGGCGTCATCTCGTCATAGAAACGCTCTCGAGCGTCGCGTTCTGCTTGAAGTTGCTGCGTCAAACGATCGACCAACAACGGCAGTTGAGGTGAATGACGGATCGGTTGAATCAGTTCCTCGAGGGGGTCCATCGGAGGTCCAATTGATCGGGGCAGAACGACGGTCGAACTCAACCAGTTTAGCTACGTCGCTGGATGGAGGCTACTTTCGATTGTCTTGCAATCGTGGGCACAGCTCAACGTCGATCGTTTGGCTGTTCTGTTCGCCCGAGTCCCGGTTGATCGCTTGCAGGTGTTGCTTTGATTTCGAAATCCACCTGCTTCAATTCTTGGGTCCCGAACCAAATTGTCCCCCTCCAAACGAACTCAGCCGATTGGTCCGGCATCGTGGCTGAACCCGGAAAGACGATTTGACCGTGCGCTGGAACGATGCCTCGCGATGGTTCCATTTTCATGCCGCAGCAGGTGAAGATGCTCGCGATAGAAATTGGACGAGAAGACGGGTTATCAACCAGCAGTTCCAATTGAAAATGCTCGCCCGGCGCGATCGATGTTGGAATGTTGTAGGAAACCAATGGCGTCGACGACGAAGGTTGAGCGGATTCGTAGAGGCTTACTACGCAAGCAATCGCGACGAGCGATAGGCCGGCGATCAAAGCGTATCGCGTTTGGCTTCGGGGACCGGTTGAAACATTAGTGGCATTCATGACGGACGTCGACGAGATCGAAGGAAGTGGGCGGCGACGAGCATGATTCCCGCCGCGGCGATCCAAAAGGACGTCCTTGAAAAAAGCGACGGCGATATTGATGTGTCCGATATCGGTTCAGGATATCCAAAAGAGGTCAATCGGTTTCCGTCGTCGGCAATTGCGGGTGAAACCTCAGCTAGCATCAAGTGCTTGGTGATTTGGTCCGCTCTATCTTCCGTTTGAAATTCTTCCACCAGTGTGACCGGCAACGAGGCCGATGGATCGTTAGCGTCATATTCGTAAGTGACTTTAGTGGTGGCTACGACCGCCCCCAATTCATCCTTTGCGACCAGTCGGTGGGCAAGTGGATTGCCAGTTTGGATCGAAAACGTGTAGTCGCATTCGTAGAACCCACTGTCTTCACTCGTCCCATCGGAGAAGCCGACCCGAGGATCGATCGGCAATTTGAAGGATGCGACCACGCGATCGGGATCTTGCGGATCGATCTGAAGGGATTGGTGCCAACCCTGGTCCATCCAAAACGCCAGTGGCGGTACAACTTGGTCGGTGATCCATGCATAATTGGCTCTCCAGTCATCGCCTTCATTGATAAAGTCCAGCGTGGGCCGATCTCCGTCGGGGGAAAGGTAAGCTTCGTAGTCGGGATTGCAGATGTAGATTCTCTGATCTGCGTCGGATGAGTGAACGATTCGGTCTTTTAGATTCGCTGAGTCATTCCATTTTGGATGAGCGTTTTGGAACTTCTCCCATCCAGGATCGTCTTCGACTCGGAAGCCATCGGAGAATCGTGACCATCGCTTGTGAAAACGTGATTGGACGGGAGGTTTATCCGTTGGGGCGTTGGTCTGTTCCTCAATGACATGAAATTGCACTCGTTCCAGTTGGCTGGATCGAGCAATTGCAGTGTCAAGCAAAGACCAGTCGGCCGCTTGCAGTGTGGAGTGCGAGAGGACTAAGCAAGCAAGCAGACACCAACCTGTTTGGAACCATGATTGGATATGGCTGACCACGTTCGTTTTTGTTGATTCTTCGGTGAAGGCGTCATGGACGATCATTAGCATACCTGTCCCAGGACTGAATGGCGTGGTGGATCAGTTCGAGTTTGTGCTGACGCAGCGAGGTTGGGACGCCATCGGGAACTGCATCGTTGAGCAGGATGTTCCCGTCGGGGGCGATCAACAGGTAGCTTGGGTAGTGATCGACTCCCAATGCTCGGTAATCCTTTTCGATCTGTCCCCGGGCGTCATCCACGACAATTGCGTAGAGCATCTTGTTTTCGTCCGCGAACGCTTGAACGACTTCCGGTTTCATTGAGTTGGTATGAACGCTGACGACCGCAAACTTGTCGCTCGGAAACGCCTCGTGAGCGACTTTGATTTCAGGCATGTCGCGGTGACAGGGACCGCATCCGATGAACCAAAAATCGAGCAATACGAAACGGCCTCGGAACGCCTCCAGACTCGTCGCCGTCGTGTTCAACCAAGTCCCTGAGGTCAACCTCGGTGCCGGTTGCCCCACGACTCCGGCTGCGTACTTCGCTTTCAGGGTTTCGATTTGCTCTAGGCTTTCCTCTGATCGCGGTTGATCGGAACTCTTTTTGATCTCGGACAACCATTTCGGTTGGTCAGTGCTCAAGGTGACGATCACGTCGGCGGCCGAATCGTGTTTAAGCAAATCAACGTCCGTGCTTCCACTGAGCTTGCCGCGTGGATCGATGGCAAGGACCGACGCATCCGATTCCAGCCCTTCGCCCTCGGCGGCGTAGGGAATCCGAGTCATCGTCAGTTCAAACCTACCGTCTTCATCGGATAGAGCCACCGGCAAGGTGTCTCCTCGGCCGAGACTCGTCAGCTTCGCGATCACGCCAGGAACCGGTTTGCCCGTCTGATCTTGGACGATGCCGCGAATGGTTGGGACGGGTAACAGGATGACATCGGGCAAGGTTCGATCAGCGTCCTGCGTGACTTCGAAATCGGGCATCTCGTCTTTGGTATAAAAACCATGGTGCATCGCTTCGATGGAAACCGGTCCTGGAGCGAGTTCGATTTCATAGTCGCCGTTGACATCGGTGGTGGCTCCTCCCGCAATGGTCATTGCAGCAGCCTTTCGAAATGGGGCGGGTGAGCCATCGCCTTCGATGGAAGCCTCTGCAATCGCTTTCATCCGCTCCGCATCAATCAGCACGCCTCGCACATGCACGTTTTTGATGCCATTGCCCAAATGGTCAACGACGCGACCCCGTACCTTTTGTTTGGGATAAGCGTTGAGATCGATCGTGGAACTGTCAGCGTTAGTGAGGTTGAGTGGTTCAAAGGGCGAATCGGGAAAGTTGTATCGAACCGGACCGACGAAGTAGTCATCCATTGCGACGCGAATCTCACCGAAGTTCGTTGATTCGGCCTGGAATCGGATTCGATTGTCGTTTATTTCGAAGGGATGGCGAATCGTCAGCCCGCCGAACGATCCGCCTGCGGAGGCCATCATCAAAACGTCCGCAGTCGTTCCATCGGGGATCGTTTGGCCGGTCCGCACAGGTTGCAGCACGACTTCGACCGGGACGCCTTTGTGCAGCGTCACGGAGGAAACCAATCCATCGACCGGTTCCAGTTCGGCGACCTTGGTCGGTTTCCAATCCGGATGGATCACCGTCAGCGACAATGAAACATTGGCGGGCATCGGCGGCAACTTCAGTTTGCCCGCTGCGTCACTGACCTGCCATGACACTCCGGCACTGGCGGCGATGCCTTTGTAGAGCACGAACTCGGTACCGTCTTGATCGGTGTACTTCAAAAACATCAGTTCGGCACCGACGACCGGCTGGCCGTCTTCGCCACGCACTTCAATCCATCCTTCCACAGGACGGTACATCGTGACAGTCAGGTCTCGGGTGGTCGCGGTGGTGAACGTGAGAGCAGGCGTTTTACGAACGTAACCTTCCGCAGAGATTTGGACATAGAGGTAGTCGTCCAAGGGCAGACCGGCGAGTTCGGCCTCGCCATTCGTATCGGTCTGGGCTGTGTTTCCGAGGGGAGACCTCTCTCCGGTCCAACGAAACGCTTCTACGCTCGCGTTTGGAATTGGGCCGCCGAATTCGTCTTGGACGCTGACCTTTAAAGTTGCCGTTTCCGGACCGGAGTTTTCTTCTGCGTGCGAGAGGGGCATCGCCAGTAGCGACATAGCATGGAAGCAGGTGATCGCAAGCGATCCAACCCAACATCTCTTGGACTGATACAGCATGGGACTTGTTTTCCACCAAGAACGTAGACGGCAAGGAGACGACGCCATTGTATGAGCTTCGCCGACTGCCAAGGTAAAAAGCGGCCAAAGGAAGTGAACTCTGTTGTTTTTCGGTGCCATCCTTCGAAAAAACAGTTCTCTGGCTCGGCACACACTTCCGACCGATGACCCGAAAAACTAAGCTTTGCGGATTGGATTTTGTTCACCTACTTGCCTGAAAAGCTGCTTTTCCATGCCTCAGCCTCGCGTTCTCGTCCTGCGTGCTCCCGGTACCAACTGCGATGTCGAAACCGCTCATGCCTTTGAGTTGGCCGGTGCGGTCGCCGAACGCGTCCACGTCGGGCGATTGATGGAAAACGCGGCTTTGGCGAGCCGCTACCAAATCCTCTGTTTGCCCGGTGGATTCAGCTACGGCGATGATATCGCGGCCGGCCGAATTCTGGCGACTCGGATGCGACGGCACCTGGGTGACCTGATGCATCACTTCGTCGACAGCGGCGACAATCTGGTGCTGGGAATTTGCAACGGGATGCAAGTTCTGATGCGTTTGGGGGTTTTGACCAGCGGCGTCGGGCAATTGCAAACTGCGGGTGGACCCGCCGAGTCGGCTGATGACTCGATCCCACCCGCCACATTGACCTGGAACAATCACGGTCGATTCGAAGACCGCTGGGTGAACTTGGCCGTCGACAAAACGCCATGCGTGTTCCTGCGAGACATCGAACAAATGTATCTGCCAATGGCTCACGCCGAAGGCAAGTTCATCGCCCGCGACGCGGAGGTGTTGGAAGAGCTGCGATCGGCTGGGCGACTGGCTTTGCGATACTGCGAGCCATCGGGCGAGATCCAATCCGAAACGTTGCCGTTCCCGATCAACCCCAACGGTGGTGATGCCAACGTGGCCGGAGTGTGTGATGCCAGTGGCCGCGTGTTCGGTTTGATGCCGCACCCCGAGCGACACATTGATCCGACTCAGCATCCGTTTTGGACTCGTCGCAAAGAGCAACCTGAGCACGGCGAAGGATTGCAGATGTTCCGAAACGCGGTGGAGTGGTTTGCTTGAGTGAGCCTGTGGCGCCCGTCGAAGAGTCGGAAACCCGGTTCGCGTTTGGCAAGAACTGGGCGTCGTTTCTGGATCGGTTTGACACCGAAAGGTTGCAGCACGCGACGGCTTCCTTGAAGACGCTCTTGCAGGTGGAATCACTGGCAGGCAAACGGTTTCTCGACATTGGATCTGGCAGCGGTCTGTTTTCGTTGGCGGCTGTTTCGATGGGGGCCGAAGTCGTCAGCGTGGATTTGGACGATGACAGCGTGGCTTGCACTCGAGAGCTTCGCCAGCGAGCGGTCACGGAGGATCCAGCTGTGGCTGAGCAATGGCAGGTCCAACAAGGCTCGGCGCTCGATGCGGAATGGTTGACTTCGCTTGGAGCGTTTGATGTTGTCTACAGTTGGGGAGTGCTTCATCACACCGGCCAAATGAACGCGGCGATCGAGGCAACCTCATCGGTGGTCGCATCTGGTGGTCAGTACGCGATTGCGATCTACAACGATCAAGGCGGAGGGAGCCGACGATGGTTGCAGATCAAGCAAGGTTATCATCGCCTGCCTGCCTTTTTACGTCCGGTGTATGTCGTGTTGGTCGCTGGTTGCTACGAGCTGAAGTTCGCACTCGCGAGGCTGGCCCGAGGACGCAACCCGCTGCCGTTCGCAGATTGGCGAGCGAAGAAGTCTGACCGCGGCATGAACGCCTGGCATGACTGGGTCGATTGGATTGGTGGCCTCCCGTTTGAGGTCGCCAAACCAGAAGCCATCATCCTTCCGCTGCGTGAAAAAGGATTTGTGCTCGACAACCTCACAACGGTTGGATCCGGATGGGGATGCAACGAGTACGTGTTTCGACGTTGCAAATGAGGCGACGGAATCATCGCCGTAGGCCATGTCTCACATGGCGATGGTTGTTGCCCGGACGATTTACCACGTCAATGACATGCCCGACCGCGAACACGCCTCGCTTTGTTCCCAAGCATCGGCGTGGACGCCATGTAGAACATGGCCTACCGATTTACGATTCGTCGGAGAGCGGACTGCGAGAGGGAATGAGCAAGCCCGCGGCGATAAATGCAAATTGGGTGGCGAAGAAGATCGCTAGGTTGCGAAGCATGCCTTCGGTGAAGCCATAACTGTGCAGACCGATGCCCAGTTCGTTGGTGCCGAACCAACTCCAAGCCGTGATGATGTTGCCGCCGATCGCCAAAATGGCAAACCCACGAGCCTTCACCATGCCGTCCCAGCGAGCGTGGAGCATCAATGCGTTCCAGATCACGATCAAGAGCGCACCGTTTTCTTTTGGGTCCCAGCCCCAGAAGCGACCCCAGGAATCGTCGGCCCAAAGCCCGCCGAGCACGGTGCCGATGAAGCTGAACAGAATGCCAAAGCAAGAGGCTCCGTAAACACAGCGATACAAATCGCGACGGGCTCGGTCGCTGGCGTTGATCCAACCAGAGATCAAATACCCAATGCCGAGCAGGCCGGCGACCAGCGTTGCAACGTATCCGAGTGAAACGCTGATCACGTGCGTGCTGAGCCAGAACTGAGTGTCCAGAACTGCTTGCAGCACGCCCATCGTTTCGGCTTGGCCAACGTTCAGCGTCAGGTTGTAAGCGACTCGCAAGGTCATCATGCCAGCGACAGCGGCAAGCATGTTGCCGGTGCCGTAACGGAAAATTCGTTCGACCACCAAGCCGAATAGCACGGCTGCCCAGCCGATGAAGATCGCCGATGAGTAAAGGTTGATGACGGGAGCACGACCGGTGATGTAGACGCGAGACAGAATCACGATCGTGTGAATGATGAACGCGATCGCGATGGTTCCCCAAACCGCGTTGCCCAACCGAGGTGAATCCACCGCGAAGTAGATCAACCCCAAGATGATCGCCAGGATATAGAGCCCCGTTGCAATCGCGGTTGGGTTAGCGGCACCCAGCCATTGTTCCAGCGAAACGGCAAAGTGGTCGTAGCCGGGAATGTTGTAGGCTTGGACTGCGGTCAAGTGGTCGTCGAGAGCTTGGTTGAACGCAGCAGGGTCGCCCTCGCCATATTCTCGAATCAATTCACCGAAAGTACGTATGCCGGGTTGGCTGTCTTTCGGAGCGATACCGTTCTTGGCCATGTCGAAGAATGCGGGGGCAAAAGCGGTCCAGTCGGCTTGTTGTTCGCTGTCGGTGGCCTGTTCCATTGATGGTGGAATGATCGCCGGAGCCGGCATTTGAGCCAAGCTATTCATTTGCCGCTCAAGTTGGCGCAAAGCAAACAATTGCCGCGTTTGTTCGCTGGTTCCTTCGGGAAAGAATTCTTCTGGAATGTCTTCTGGCACTGGCAAACGCATCGCGGCGGCGGCAACGGTGTATTGCCGGGTTCGCATGTCCAGTTCAATCGCTTTCTTGTCCTTGAAGTCTTGATCTAGAGACTCTTTCTCCCGAGCGTCCTTCACCATCTTTGTGAATCGTTCGAGGTTTTCGCCAATTTCGTCCAGCGAATAGAGTTTGCTTTCACGCCGGTCCAGATCCAGTTCGGCTCGAATTTCTTCGGCATCGATGCGGAACATGGGCAGGTAACGCAGCGCCGGTTCGTCGACGGCAACCTCCATCAACCACTGCACCGCCGACAGCTTTTTCGTTCCAACTCGATCTTTGATTTCGCTTGGGGCAGCATCCAGTGGCAATGAATCCTTGTTGGTCATTGCTTTCATTGTCTGCCGCGCATAAGCATCGAGCGGCATCACTCGGCCGCCGTACTGCACCGGCACTTGGCCAAGAGCCGCCAAGTCAAATTCGCTGGCTCGGTCAACCGGTTTCAGTTTGTTCTTCAGAGAGACGCTTGGAGCAAGAATCACCGTCACCAGCGCCGCGACGGCGGCGAGATACACGATGACGGGCAAGTTCTTCCGCGAAGCTGGTTCGGCGGTGACCTCGATGCCTTCGGAGAACTTCGAGGTGCCTTCTGATTTCTCACTGCCAAATTCGGCCAACGCTCGTTCGTTTTCGCGTCGTCGGCGAGAGATGAATCGAGTGAGTGTTCCCCAGAAGTGAACCAACATTCCAAGTCCGGTGATGCTGCACGCGACATAGGGAATCAGCCACCCCGAGTTGCGGACAACTTGAATTCCGGTCAGCTCTTTTCCACCGGGAAGCGGTGTGTAATTGGATTGATAGAACGTTTCGCCGCGATAGCGAAGCGGGTTGTTCATCCAGACCCTTTCTTTGCGGTCTTCGCCCGTTTCGCTGTCGACGATGCGAATGAATGATGAGTAGTCGCGAGGTGTGTCGGTGTTGCTGTAGTTGACTCGTCGAACGTCTTCGAGCTGAACCCAGTAAGGTTTGACTTCTCGGTGTAAACGCAGTCCGATCTCGTATTCTTTGCCGCCCACGGTGATCGAATCGAACGTATCTTTCGACGTCCCGTCTGGTACCAACATTTCGCGATCATTGATCGACTGGCTAACCAAAAAGACTCCGAGTGATTTGTCCGATTCTGGATCAATCAACTCGACGTAAGCGGCGGGCAAATTCATTGCCATATCTGCCCCGCCTGATTTGGGACGTTCAATAGCGGAGACTTCCAGTCCAATTCCCTTGGTGGCGGGAGCGTCGTCCTGGTGATCTTGGATTCCCGCATTTTCAAAGTACTCGAGCACCTTAATTTTGACGGGAAGCGAATCGTTTTCGATCGTTGATTCTCTCGAAGCAGCAGCGGCCAATCGTTGAGCGGGAACGGCAACGACATTTTGAATGTCATCTTCGGTGTGGATGAACTGAAGTTCGATTTCGTCCAGGTTCACAAACGTGTTGGTGGATTGACCTTCAACGAGACTGAGGCGTTGTTCCATTTGGCGGTCACCAAAAGCGAACTGGCCTACCATCAACAATCCAACACCGAGATGCAGTAGCACGTTTCCGCCCTGTTTGCCAAACGCCAATTGGCATCCGACCAACATGATCAAACCCGCGCCCACACCCTTGGCGAGCTGCCAGACGATGCGAAGTCCGGGATCGTCGATGCGAGTTCCGGTAAACAAGCAATACAGCACGGTCAGCCCCAACGCTACGGTAGCAAAGTAGGTTAGCCATCGCAGGATAGGAAGTTTGACGGAGGATGCCGCCATGCCCATCGCAACGGTTCCGATCGCCAAAACCGCCATGACGACCGCCCACAATTGGTCGTAGGAAAGCCAACTGGGCGGCGTGCCTTGCAGTCCATCGTCGTTGTGTCCGGTAAAGACAATCAGTCCGGCAACCAGAATGCCCGCAACCAAAAATGCCAGTCCGGCGGCCAAGCGACCGCCGCTGGCTTGTAATCGGAACCGAGTGATCTTGGCCGCGATCAGATTGACCATCAGCAGCATCCCGATCATTGCTCCGCCTGGAAACGGCAAGATGCCTGGGATCGGTTGGCTATGACGGTAGAAGGCTTGAGGGAAGAAGTCATCGAAGTGCAACGGAGCGATCCAAGAAAGGAAGTACCGTTGCTTGACCTCCTGCATGTTCATTTCGTCTTGAGCCAATGTGCCCACGAGCACCAGCACGATCGACATTGCAAACAATGCGACGGTGAACTTCAGCGACCCAGCCAATGCAAGCAATCGTGAAGGGGCTAGCCAATCCGTGATGGATGAGACGCGATCGTCAGTGGCGTGGGTATCGTTGGTGACGGATGCCATCGAATGACTCTTGTAAGGGTGGGTCGCCAAATGAGCGGCGGGCAGGGCAGGGCGTGTGCTTTGAAAGTCAGTACTTCAAGGACTTCAAAAAACTTCGCATCGCTTCGTCTTGATCCGCGATCACGTCGGCCGGACCAACCATCTTAATGAACAGACTGAAATCGTTTTCGAGCGGCACGATCGTCGCGTCGATCGAAGTCGCCTGGCTGTCTTCATCTTTGGGATGAAGAATAAACCGCTGGGCATCGCGTCCGGCAACGGTCAACTTTTCCGCCGATTCGAGGGCTTGGTCAACATCGGCGTCGTCGGGCTGGCCGCCTTCGACTTGTCCCATCCATCCCGCCACGTTGCCACGCAAATCGCCACCGGCGGTGATAACGGTGATCTCGGCGGAGGATTCTTCGGGGCCAGCATTGAACGCCGCCATCCGCATCATGCTCATTCGCCCATCACGCCATCCTTCGGGACGATCGAAGTCGAGAGCCGGGTCCGATTTGGGGGCGTCATCGCTGGCGGACTCTATCGGAAATGCCTTTTCTTTTGCCGCCGGCATGGATGCGCCACTGGCTTTGGCTTGTTCAATTGCTTCCTGTGCATCGCGTGGCAAACCAGCGTGCGGATCAGCCGCCGCATCCGCGGTTCCACCCCCATTGGGGCCGCCAGCCATTGATGCAAATGGAGCTCCGCCTGCCATCATTGGCGGCCCGGAGTCCGAGGCTTTTCCAGTGACATCGACCCATATGGCAGGAACGTCGGCGAACTCATCCAATTCCGAACCTGACCAAGTCATGGTTTCTGCTGAGGCCCATTCTTTTTGGCTTTCGGCGAGCCCGACTTGCTTTCGCCATCGGTTGACATTCATGACAACCAGTTCCGACCAGTCGTCCATTCGTGTGAGCTGCGAAACGCTTAGGTCGAGTTGCTGAACAGGCGTGTTGATGTCGAAGGAGGCGAAACGCATCGTTCGGGCGGCACCCTTTCGCCAGTCCGAAGGGACAGAATCCAAATTGGGTTTGCCGTCTTCGAACTCGATGTTTTCGACGAATTCACGGAAGGTGTCGTCGATCGAGTCGACGGCCGATTCACGGCCCATGATTTTGAAGAACCACGCTTGGTCCTTTTGCGGCAAAATTGCAGCGATCATGCGAGTGTCTTCGGCAGCCAAAACCGCAGGCATCTTCGTTGGCACCTGGTACGTGATGATCGGCGCTTCTTGCGAGCAACCGGCCAGGACGCTCAGCAATCCGACGCACCAGAGGCTGGCGAGGATCGGGACGCATGACGTCCAGCGGGAATCAGGCATGCGACAAATGGGGGACGGCATAGGTGGGACGACGAAGAGAGTGGGGAGGCGGGGAGCAGCCGTGAAAGGACGCTGTGAAACTGCCAGAAGCGGGCCGTTTCAACAGGAACGCAATTTCAAATCCGGCATCCATCATGGTGACCGATTTTCACGCAAATCCAAGATCAGATTAGCTGCTATCAGTATTCAAACGCGGCTGCGACCCGAATTGTTCTCACCGCGAAGTCGATGGGCCGCTCGGGGGAGGCGATTTCGACCGACGGAAGCGACAAAGCGTCGCGGGCGGGGGATGGATACCGTTTTGTGGCGGTTTCGAGTGGGTAGCTGGAAATCTGTGGAGTCCCGCTGCGGGAACGTGCGGCAGGTCAGCGAATATCGCCTGATTTGCAAGCCATTCAGGGCGTTTTCATTCCGCCGCGACCCGGACGACGACGCCTTTGAAAGCCGGTGTCTTGCTCTGTGGGTCGGCATAGCGGGCGACCAAGACGTTCGACTCGGGGTAGTACATCAAAGCGTTTCCCGGACGGATTTTCTCATAACCTCTCGCCAGAATTCCGGGCATCGATCCGATTTCATTTTTCACCGTCACACGTTGATCGTGAGTCAGTCCGAGTCGTTGCAGGTCATCAGGATTCATCAGGATGATGTCCCGGCGATCTTGGTTCCGGTACAGGTCTTCTTCTTCATAAACGACCGTGTTGAATTGGCCCTCGCTGCGAACCGTCATCAATCGCAGTTCGTTTTCGCCGGTGCCTTTCAAATCTGGAATCGAATGGCAATGCAAAACCGCTCGCCCGTCCTCGGTACCGAATTGAGGTTCGTAGAACGTACGCCCATCGATCTGGAACTCTTCTTTGGTTTTGTCGATCGAGCTGATCTTTCCGTAGCCAGGCACAACCCGCCCGATCCAATCTCGGATCGTGGATGTGTGATGCATTGGTTTCCAGTCGATGCCTTTTGCATCGGGAAGCAAACGTTCGCCCAGTGTCGCGATGATTTCGACTTCGCTGCGAGGTCCCGGCAATCGTCGAGGACCACCGTCGCTCAACCTGACAAAGTTGAACATGGATTCTTGCGTCGTGGGTTCGGGTTCTTCATCCCGAGCGAGGACGGGCAAGATGATCGTTTCCTTGGCGAGCCCGTGAGCATGTCCCGTGTTCATCGTGGTGTTCATCATCACGTTGAGATCGAGATTTGAAAGAGCTTCGCCGGCGAAGGTTGCATCCGGGTTGGACCCAAACAGATTGCCGCCCAAGCAGAACCCGGCTTTGATCTTTCCCGACGCGGCGTCTTCCATGCAGGCAAGTGTGTCCAGACCTTCGGTCGTTGGAAGCTCGACACCGAACTGTTCTTGCAACGCGTCAAAGATTTGTTGTTTCAATTTGGGTGTGACGCCGACGCTGCCGATGCCTTGCACGTTGCTGTGACCGCGAATTGGCATCAGCCCGCTGCCCGGACGTCCAACCATGCCGCGACACATGGCGAGGTTCGCGATCGCCTGAACGTTCTCGACACCGTGAGCGTGGTGAGTGATTCCCATTGTCCAAGAAAACACGGCTCGTTCGCTCTTGGCATATAAAGCCGCGATGGATTCCATTTCGGAGCGGTCGATGCCGGATTTACGTTCGAGTTCTTCCCACTCAAACGCGTCCAATGCGGCGAGGTAGTCTTCGTGACCGTTGCAATGTTGCTGCAAAAACGGCAGGTCGATTTGGTTGGTCTCGTGCAGCGATTTCGCGATGCCCCATAGCAACGCCAGGTCGCCACCAATATGCGGCTTGATGTAATGCGTCGCGACCTTGGTGCCTTTAAGCAGCGAGATCGGATCGCTTGGAATTCGGAACGTTACCAATCCCGTTTCTTCCACCGGGTTGATCACGATGACCTTTCCACCGCGGCGGCGGACGTGCATCAGGCTGGTCATCAATCGCGGGTGATTGCTGGCGGGGTTACCACCAATCAAAAAGACACAGTCGGATTTTTCGAGGTCCTCAAGCTGGATCGTTGCGGTGCCACTTCCAACACTGCTTTGCAGCCCAACCCCGCTGGCTTGGTGGCAATAGAAACTGCAATTGTTGACATTGTTGGTGCCGTACACGCGAGCGAGCAGTTGCAACAAGAAGCCCGCTTCGTTGCTGCTACGGCCGCTGAAGTACCAAAACGTTTCTTCAGGTGACAACGAGGCGAGTTTGCCGGCGATGGTGTCGAAGGCCTCTTCCCAGGTGATCGTTTCGTAGTGCGAGTCACCTTGTCGGTAGCGAACCGGGTGGATCAGTCGGCCCAGATGCTCCAGTTCGCGGGGAGTCATCGCCGCGAGTTGTTCAATGGAAGTCTTCTTCCAAAACGGCGGTTCGATCCCGGGCTGCATGTCCGCGACCATGGCCTGCAAGCTTTTCTTGCAGACTTCGGGGAATGAGCCGGTTTCGTTGACCATGCCGCCTTTTTGGCCACCCATGCCGACCGCGCAGGTCTTGCAAGAGTTTCGAGTCCGCATGGCTTTGTAGAGCTTCCAAACACTGCCGGTCTCACGCCCTTTTTTGAACGTGTACCAAATTGCTCGAAAGCCACCGCCACTGCCAACTTTCATCGAATCATCTTTCAAGACCGAGGGAGAAGCAAGGAATCACGCCGAGTCGGGCAAGTACCATTCATCCAGCAAGGATTGCAGGGTTTCGACCTTCTCGGGCTGTTGACCCGCCAGGTTCTGATTCTCGTGCGGATCCTTCACGATATTGTAAAGCTCCGGCGATTCCCCTGACATGCGTTTTGATGGATCGATCAACTTGTAATCGCCTTGGATGACCCAGCGGTACTGCAAACTGGGCGACGGATCGTCCATATGTTGAATGTCGTGTTCGAAAATCTCTCCATAGATTGCGTCCCGCAGTTCCACTTCGTCGGAATCCAAGACGTCAATTCCTGGCAACCCTTCGGGGACTTCGAACCCGAGAAGCTTTTGCGTGGTCGGAACAACATCGATGGTGGATGCCAAAGTCGTCGTGTCCATTCGCGGTTCGATCACATCGGGCAAACGGTACATGATCGGGGTGCGGGTGCCGCCTTCGTTGGGACTGCGTTTGCTGCGAGGTGCGTATCGACTGGCGTCGGTTTGGTTGATCCATCCGTTGTCGGTGACGTAAACGACGAGCGTATTTTCGGTGAGCGAATGTTTGTCGAGCAGACCTAGCAGTTCGCCGCAGGTTTCATCGAACCACTCGCACATCGCCCAGTACTTGGCCATCGGCAAGGAGTCGGTCGTTTCTCGATATTTTGCAAGCAAACGTTCTGGTGGATTGTGCGGCGTGTGTGGCAAGAACGGTGCGTACCACAAATAGAACGGTTGTTTCTTGGCTTGGGTGTCAGCCAAGAAGTCATCGATGACTTGCATGCCTTCTCGACCGATCTTCAATCCGTCATCGCCGTGGCGACCGTCGCGGGTGAAGTCAGCATGGGTCATCGCATCGGTGAAGCCAGCACGCGATGGTTTGCCTTCCCACCATTTGCCTGTTTGCAAACTGCGATAGCCGTGGGGAGCGAGCAGTTCGGGATGGCAATCCAATTTGTCCACATGCTGCAGGTAGTCCATTCGGTTTTGGACGTACGCGGGTTGATTGTGCGGTGGCCGACGCTCGCCGTTTTGCATGCCCGACCACGGAGGATCGTTTCCGACAATTCCATGTTGGTGGGGATAGAGTCCACTGATGATCGTGGCAAGCGATGGGCGGCATAGGCTGACCGGCGAATAGCCGCGGGTGAACGTCAGGCTTTCTTTTGCCAGTCGATCCAAGTTGGGCGTCTGGATGTGGGGATGCCCCATGAAGGAGTAATCCGTCCACGCCTGATCATCACTGAGAATGACAACAACGTTGAGCTGATCATCTTGGGCGAATACTGGCTCGCTAAACGACAGGGCGAGACAGAGTGCTGGCAACGCCAGCAGCAATCGGTGGGGAGCGTTCATGATTGGTAGGACATGATGGAGGTGGGAAGTCACTTTTCCGAGAAGTATTCTTTCGGAAACGCGGCCTGGGGAGATTGGTTCTTGTCGCGAAGTGGAAACCGTGGGCCATGATCTTCCAGCAATGGCATCTCCATGCCGGTGCTGTTTTTCAGTAGCTGCCACAGTTGCTGGTTCAACGATTCAATGCGATCAGCATACCTGGAATCATGGATTAGGTTTTGCATTTCGCCCGGGTCTGATTCGAGGTCGTAAAGCTCATCTCGATCCCACAATCCGTGGCATCGGATGTACTTGAAGCGACCGCCAATGATGGCATGCAGCGTCGGTGTGTGGGGGTAGTTCCGTTCCCAGTAGTATTCGTAAAGCAACGTGCGATCATTCAGGGACGAGGCGTCCGATGCACAAAGAGCTTTCCAAACACTCTGCCCGTTCATGTTCTTCGGAGCGGAGGCGTTGGCGGCTTCCAGTAGCGTGGGGGCGATGTCGATGTTGCCGACCAGACCATCGAACGGAACGCCCGCTGGAATTTTGCCCGGCGCGACGACCAGCAAGGGTACTTTGGCACTGGCTTCGTAAGCGGTGCGTTTGTCGATCAGCCCGTGGTCGCCAAATTGAAAACCATTGTCGCCCATGTAGACGACGATCGTGTTCTGATCGAGATCTTGCTGCTTCAAAAATTCGCGGAGCTGACCGACGGATTCATCCACCGCCAACAATGATTCGCAATAGCGTCGGTAGTAAACCTCGGGACTGAAGCCGGGCAGGTTGTAACCAAAATCAACTCCGTGGCGACTGTTGCGTTGGTTGCGGACCCACATGGGTTTGTTGCCAGCTTCCATCGCTTCGGTAGTCGGGATTTCGATCGGCAACGGTTCGTTGTCGTATCGGCCGCGATGCCGATCGGCGGGGACGAAATCCGCATGCACCGCTTTGTGGCTGACATACAAAAAGAACGGTTTGTCAGCATCACGACTCTTCAACCAATCGAGCGAATATTCGGTCAATTCATCCGTGATGTAGCCGCGTTGTGGAACGCGTTTTCCATTGACGTTGAAACCATCGTAGGTGGTTTGTGGGACCTCGCGAGTCGTCCCGTGACCATCGGGCCAATACGTTCCTTGTCCACGGAACGAGACCCAGTGGTCAAAGCCACGTTGAGGGGCGTCGATGTCGCCACCCATGTGCCATTTGCCGATGAACGCGGTTTGGTAACCGGCGTCTTGCAATGACTCGGGGAAGAAAACCAAGTTTGGGTCCACGGCATGATAGTTGTCGACCACGCGATGATTGTGGGCGTACTGCCCGGTCAAAATTGATGCACGACTGGGGGAGCACAGCGACGTCGTCACATAGGCTCGGCGGAGCATCGCACCATCGCGAGCCATCGTATCGAGGTGAGGCGTTTCCAAAAACGGATGCCCCGCGACGCCAAGACAATCAAATCGATGGTCATCACAAAGGATGAACAGGATGTTGGGCGGGGAATCGTTCGCCGTTGTGTGGGTTGGGATGACCCAAGCGGCGACCAGTAGCGAAAAGAGCCCAACCACGAAACGAATTCGCGATTGGGCTTCGTTGACATCAATTTGCATTGGGTTCAGGAGTCGATTTCGACGCGTTCACCGTGCTCATCACGGCAATCCACTTCCAGGTGTTCCGGGAACAATCCTTCGCTGCCGAGAATTTGAACGGTCATGTTACCGCATTCTTCCATCTCGCTGACTGTTCGGCGTTTCTTGTTGTTCAAGAATGCGGAAACCTCATCGTTGACGCGAACGGTGACTCGAACGATGTGCTTGTTCTTCACCGCCAACGCGAGCATGCGGACGACTTCGATCGACATGCTTTCGGGCGTCTTGACCAGTCCCCGGCCTTCGCAGCATGGGCAGTCCTTGTAGATGCTGCGTTTCAGGCTGGGGCGAATCCGCTGGCGAGTCATTTCGATCAAGCCAAACGGGCTGGTTCGAAGGATCTTTGTGCGGGCACGGTCGTTTGCCATCGCGTCGCGAAGAACGCGTTCGACTTTGCGACGATAGCTTTCTTTTCGCATATCGATGAAGTCATTGACGATCACGCCGCCCAAGTCACGCAAGCGAAGCTGACGTGCGATTTCCTTGGCCGCAGCAATGTTCAGACGGAACGCGTTTTCTTCCGCTGATGCGTTGCCGCGGAAGTTGCCGCTGTTGACGTCGATGGCCACCAAGGCTTCCGTCGGGTCGATCACGATCGATCCACCGTCGGGCAACGCAACTTGGCGTTGGTTGATCTTCACGATCTCCTCTTCCAAATTGTATTTGTGGAATAGAGGTCCGGGCCCGTCGTAGTATTTCAAACGATCGACGACGCGAGGCATGACCATCTTCAAGAAGTCACGAGCCTTTTCGTAGGACTCTTTCTGGTCGATCAAAATGTGATCGATGTCATCGCTGTAGATATCGCGAATGGTGCGAATGATCAGGTCGCTTTCTTCGTAGATCTCGCCAGGTTCAGTCGTGTTTTCGACGCGGCGAACAATCGCTTTCCACAATCGCAACAAGTAGTCCATGTCGCGTTGCAGTTCGTCTTCGCTGCGGCCGGCACCGGCGGTGCGGACGATGAAGCCGAGACCCTTGGGTGGGCTGAGCGACAGCAAGCACTTTTTCAGACGCTTGCGATCGTCTTCGTCTTCGATCTTGCGGCTGACGCCAACGCGTGACAGCGCGGGCATGAGAACGAGGTAACGACCGGGGATCGAGATGTAGGTGCTTAGCGTGGGGCCTTTGTTGCCAATGCCTTCCTTGATGACCTGCACCAAGACTTCGTCACCGCGTTTGAAGATCTCTTGGATCGGTGGTTTGTTGCGAGGGCGTCCGCCTTTGAACACACGCGTGCTGCCGCGACCTGATTCGCGATTTCGTTGAGCAGCCGCTTCGGCCATCTCGTCCGATTCCCGCATGATTTCTTCGGGATCGTAACCGCCTTGGCGGAAGTATTGCGGCTCGATGTCGCTGATGTGCAAGAAGCCGTTGCGGCCCACGCCAAAGTCGACAAACGCCGCTTGGATGCTGGGTTCGAGATTGACAATCTTGCCGCGATAAATGTTGCCGGAGTAATTCTCAACGCTCTTCCGTTCGACGTATAGCTCTTCGAGTCGATTGTTCTCGACCACAGCGATACGGCTTTCTTCGGGCTGAAGCACGTTGATCAGCATTTCACGTTTCATCTAAGTCACCTTTTCTTCGGTGTGAAATCGGCTTGATGTGATTGCCAACAAGGACATTCAAATGGACGCCGACGTTACGAAAGTATATGGGTGCTCCTGAATCAGGAGCGTTTAATTCGGGTTCGGCCCTTTGAGTTCAACGCCGGTGCGAACAATCGTCGCGCCGCGTTCGGGCCAGTCGCTCAGGTCCAATAGATCGAGCAAGTCCTGTATCTTCAGGGACGCTCCATCGGCTAAGACCATGCGGGCGAAAAGTTGGTTGTCTTGCAGTTCAATCGTGGGCAAATGTTCTTTCACGATTGCGGTGACCGTCTTGCCTTTGCGTTCGACGGAGACCGATTCTTTTTGTTTCAGAGCTTCGATGTTTTGATTGACTTGTTCGCGTTTGGATTCGTCCCAGTCATCAGGGAACGACACGGTGTATTCGGTTGCCTTGATGCGAGCTTTCTTCACGCCTTCCGGGATCTTTTCGACCGAATGAATCGTGAGGCCGGGTTGCTCGTCGCCTCTTAGACGCTGCAGCAATTCGTCGGCTTCGAGGTCTTCGCACAAATCGATCTCGGCCACTTCGTCGAGGCTTTCAATCCCAAGTGGCAACGCCGAGGGGAATGCGATTCGAGGCGTCGGGTGAAAGCCTTCGGTCATCGACAAGGGCAGGGCGACTCGGCGTGCAACACGTTCGAACAACAGGGCCAAGTCGCGGTGGCTGATCCAACGGAGCAAACCGGTCTTCGCGAAACGAACGCGATAGCGAACCCGCAGTTGATCGGCGGGGTGCAGATTGGGTGATTGCCGAGAAGGCCGCGTTCTCATTGCATCACCAATTCAGGAGCCAAGTCGGACAGGCGATCCAGCAAATACAGGTCGACGTCGCGAGCGGCTTCTAGTTTCATCACGCGTTCGGCGATCGCTTTGCATTGATCGATTGAAACGTTGCGGATGACTTTTTTCACTCGAGGCAGCGCCGACGGCGGCACGCTGAGATTGCGAACGCCCATGCCGAGCAATAACAGAGCACGACCGGGGTTACTGCTCATCTCACCGCAGACACTCACGGGCGTTTGGCTCTTTGCCGCCACATCGATGCTGTGCTGAATCAGTCGCAGCACCGCGGGGTCGCTCGATTGGTAGAGGTCCGCCACGTATTCGTTACTGCGGTCGACAGCCAATGTGTATTGGGCCAAATCGTTGGTGCCGATGCTGAAGAAATCGACTTCGCTGGCGAAGTGTTCCAGCATCATCACCGCGGCGGGAACTTCGACCATCATTCCAACGGGCAGATCGCTGCGATACGGCAGGCCAGATTCCTGCAGGTCCTCAGCGACAACATTCAGCAGCATGCGTGCCTGTCGAAGTTCGTTGATGGTTGTGATTAGCGGGAACATCACGCGAACGTCACCGTGCACGGCAGCTCGTAGAACAGCACGAAGCTGTGGCCGGAACACGTCGAGATTGCGAAGGGACAGTCGGATGCTTCGCAGTCCCAAGAACGGATTGTTTTCGCGATGAGCCATGTTGCCACGGCCCATTTTGTCAGCACCCAAGTCGAGCGTCCGGATGACGACCGGGCGACCGTCCATCTTTTGAACGACTTCGGAGTATGCCTGGTAATGGTCTTCCTCCGACGGTTCGTCATCGGAAGACAGGTACAAGAATTCAGTTCGATAAAGACCGATCCCATCCGCGCCACGATCAAGGCAGGCCGCGGTCTCGTGGGGGAATTCGATATTCGCGTTGAGTTGAATGCGAACGCCGTCCGTCGTTTCCGCCGGAAGTTGACTGAGTTCCGCGAGCCGCACGGCCAGAGAACGTCGATACTCCGCTCTTTCGCGGTAGTTTTCCAGGACGTCGTCGTCTGGATCGACAATCAACTTGCCGCGGTCACCGTCGACGATCACGCAGTTGGAGCCGGCGATCTGATGCAGGAAATCACCAATGCCGACCACGGCTGGGATTTCGAGGCCTTTTGCCACGATCGCGGTGTGGCCACCGGGGCCACCGGTTTCGGTGCAGAAGCCTTTGACGAATCGCCGGTCAAGATTGGCTGTTTCACTGGGCGTCAGCATGTGCGAAAGCACGATGACTGGTTCGCTGAGGTCCGACAGGGGTTGGCGAGTGACAGCACCGAGTTGCATCAGCAATTGTCGCTCGATGTCCAGCACGTCTTGAGCTCGATCGGCCAGCAACGGGTTGTCGAGTCGTCGAAGAGCCGAGGCGTAATTGTGAAGCACCCCGCTAACCGCGAACGCGGCTGATTGGCGATCTTCACCGATCCGGCGTTGCAATTCCGAGTGCAGCCGCGGGTCGTGCAGCATCTGCAATTGGGCCGCGAAGATGTCACCGGTGGAACGACCAGCGGTGGCGGTGGTCTCCAGCCGGCTGTGTTCCAAGTGGGCGCTGACCAAGTCGACCGCTGTGTGCAGACGCGCGAACTCATCCTCGACGTCAGACGCCGGGACGATGCAACGCGGGATGCGGTATCCGTCAGCGTCCAGCACGAGGGCTGGGCCGATGGCGACACCCGGTGACACGGGAATGCCTTGCAATTCAAGCATCATGCTTCGATGCCGAATGACTCGATCCGATTGGTTTCTTCTTGTGCGTTCAGCGGTCAGGAATGTGCCAGGCACAAACCCAGTTTTCCAACCAACTGATCTTCGCTCGCCGGGTGGCAGTTTCTTCACCACCCACATGAAATGTCAGGTCGTATGAATGGTCAGACTGCGTGAATTCCGGGCAGTGGACATCGCTGGGTAGCGATTGATTCCGCAACGCCAAATTCATGCAGCCCGCCGTTTCAAAACGACTGGGATGAGGCGACACCGAAAGTGATCAACGAAGTCGCCGGGTTCGGGCGAGTGGTGAGCGTTTTCGGTTTGTGGCTTCGTGACGAAGCTTCGGTGTTGGTTGTTTGAAAGGCTGTCTAAACGCGAACCGGCACCACCGGGCAATGGGAAACAAGGATCGGGAAAAACGACATTTGGATCTCTCTACGAGGGTGATTGGTCGGGAGAATCGCTGGTGCCGCCGGCCGAACAGGCAGGCGAACCAGAGTTCTCGTCAAGTTCGTGAAAACCGAGGTCAAACAAACGACCGACGGCTTCGAGGGCTTGTTCGGCGTCTTGTCCTTGAGCGGAAACCGTCAAGTCGGTTCCTTCGGTCGCACCGAGTGTCAACAGAGACAGGATGCTACGGCAGTCCACCTTTTCAGATCCCTTTTGCAGGAAGATCTGGCATTGGAATTCCGACGCACATCGAACCAGCAAATCGGCTGGCCGGGCGTGCAAACCTTGGCGATTGACGACACGAACAGAACGCTCGTGTATTGGGGCACTCATGCGATCACCGCGGTGCGGGTGACAGTGGAATCAACATTGCAAACGGCAGTGGGAATCGCAGAGCCAATGGCAATCAGCGCGGGTCCGGTGCTGCCTGGGTGTTTGTTCATGTTGAAGGATTGTTTTAGCAGGAAAGCGTTCAACCGGCGGCAAATTGGTTGTCGTCGGCTTCTTGCAGCAGTTGTTGGATGTCGTCGGCAGTCTTGCTCTGTTTGAGGAAGCGGCAGAACGATTCGTCACGCAGTTGGCGAGAAATATTCTCGAGAGCACGCAGGTGGTCGCCGGGGCGTTCGGGCGGGCTAATCAAGAGGAAGAACAGTTGAACACGTTCACCGTCGAGCGAGTCGAAATCGACTCCTTGCTCGCTGACACCCACGGTGCCAACAAGTTGCTGAACGCTGGGATGTTTGGTGTGAGGGACGGCGACGCCACGGCCGATGCCGGTGCTGCCGAGTTCTTCCCGCTTCATGATCGCAGCGACGATATCGTCACGTTGGTCAGCGGAAATTTCGCCGGCATCAAGAAGCGACTGGACCAGTTCGTCGATCACCGCTTCTTTGGTTGTGGCGGTCAATTCGGCGCGGATCGCGCCGGTTTTTACAAAGTCGGAGAACTTCATGGAACAAATTGTCTGAAATGCGAATGAATGGAAGCGTTTAGTGGAAATGCCGGCACGGATTCGCAACGAGGACGGGCCGAGGGCTCATTCGTCGTTGGTGTCGACGCTTTCGATATGTTTGTGGGCGGTGGCTCGATGTTCTGTCTTTTTCTCTTTCAGCTTCCGCAACTGTTGTTCAGCTTTGGGGATGGCGGAGTCCAAAGCAGCGATGACGGTTGTCGCTTCGGCGTGCGCGATCAAATCGTCAGAATGCTCAACGGAAATTCGAAATTCGACGTGTGGTTTGTCGAGATTTCCGAGGTCGATTGTGACGTCGATCGCATTCACTCGATCGTAAAGACGTCGCAGTTTGAGGGCTTTTTCTTCGACCAATGCTTGGTCGCCGGGTTGCAATGCCCCGTGACGGGCGGAAACGTTCACCTGCATGCTCAACCTCTTGCTGTTTATTATTTGACATTCGTGCGACCGAACCGGAAGGCTAGCGTTAGCCGTGTCGGGCCCGTCGTCCACAAATCCAAGCGTAGCCGACTTTGCCGCACGCGAACAGCGATCCTTTTGGGCAATTTTTCACATTGCTTGTTGCTTTAGACGCTAGCCCCGTGACAAAACGCTGGCGAATGGATACGCTTCGCAGTTCGTCTACTGGTTTTTGATTGTCCACCCTCCAACCCCCACAGCTCTGATTTATGGCTCGAAAGGTCATCAGCCGTCAGGAAAAAGCTGCCGAAGCAGAAGCCGCTGAAAAGTTGGCCGCTGAGGCCAAGCGAAAAAAAGCGTCCAGCCGGAAAACCAAGAAGGCGGCCGCCGATGTTCGCTTGCGTCTTTATTGGGGTGTCTTTAGTCAAAACTTGAAACGGGTCGCCGTTTTCGAGTTTGACCAGAAAGACGAGGCGCTCAAGCGTTCTGAAGAACTGAGCAAGGGAGGCAAAGCGCCTCACTTTGTTCAGAAGGTCAAAGAAGAGATCAAAGTCGAGTAAGGCAGTGGCGTTTGAACGTGCCCGATTCTTTATCTGCAGCAGGCGCGTCACCTTTTCGTAGCTACCGCTTTCCCGCCGAATGGGAGCCTTGCGAGGCTGTTTGGCTGGCTTGGCCGCACAACCGAGAAACCTGGCCGGGTCATTTTGAGCCTGTGCCGGCCGCTTTTGCTCGGTTTGTTCGTGCGATCCACGAGTCCACTCCCGTGCGAATTCTGGCAGCCGGTTTGGTCGCAGAGGATTGTCGCATGCATCTGCAGGAAATTGGGTTGGTTGAGAGCGATTCACTGCGAATCGTTGATATCCCGACCAATGACTGTTGGATTCGCGACTACGGTCCGACGTTCGTTTTTGGCCCTGGTTGTGAAAAAATTGCCGTCGATTGGCGTTTCAACGCTTGGGGTGGAAAGTACGAGCCCTTTGATTCGGATGCGGCCGCAGGTGCGGAAATCGCGAAAATCGCTGGTTTAAAGCGTTTGGACGGCGGTTTGACCATGGAAGGCGGGGCGTTGGAGACCGACGGGGCAGGGCGGTTACTCGTGAATCCGGAGTGTCTGCTCGATCCGGCACGCAATCCTGGCGTTTCGAAAGAGCAGGTTTCGCAGCGACTGAATCAATGTCTCGGCGTGGAAGAAATTGTGTGGATCGACGGCGGTGCTCCCGCGGGCGATGACACCGACGGCCACATCGATCAAATCGCACGGTTTTTGGACCTCGAAAACGTTGTTTGTGCGGTTGCCAGTTGCGAAGACGACGAGAACTACCCGGGTTTAGAGGCGAATTACCGGAAGTTGCGTCTGTGGTCGCGGCAAACGGATCCGGTGGTGACGATTCATCGTTTGCCGACTCCGCCACCCAGGAAAGTGGATGGCGCCGCGGTGCCGCAGAGCTACTGCAATTTCTTGCGGTTGGGAATGGATCGGATGTTGGTGCCAACGTTTCGATCGCCGGATAGCGATCAGCACGCTTTGGCGTTGCTTCGCGAATTGTGCCCCGGCGTTGAGGTTGTTGGGGTGGATTGCTTCGACATCGCTTGGGGGTTGGGTGCGTTGCACTGTGCCAGTTGCCACGAGCCGGCTGTCGTGAGGTCGTCCGCGGCCGAGGGATCTGACGGCTGAGTTGGTGCAGTTCTCTGTTCGCCCGGTTCATTGAGCGAGAAAGCTGGGGGGCGAGAAATTGGTTGAGCGATCCGCAGGATGGACGCGTTGGCGATCGATGACGCTGCGGATGGCGGTTTTCAGTTCGCCGGGGCTGTGAATTCGGTTCGAAACCTTCGAAATCGGGCTGGGGACGTTGATTCACCCTTGGGCGAAAATCGTCCGAACGTTATACCTAGCGGCTTGACAATCCGACGGATCGTCCATTGATGCCGCGCACGCCGCGATGCCTCGCCGCCCCATTGCAAAATTGCTCGAGAAAATTCGGGTACCACAGGGACACTCTTGTAGAGAAAAGGGTGTCAGAGATGGGGAGCGGAGCCCGATCAATCGATGTCGGTCGGCCCACGAACCGGTTTCCTGCACGCAGGCAGAGTCCACGCCGCGATTGAAGCCAGTTCAGATCATTGCACACTTTTTGTCGACGCCTAGCTAACGCATCCCGAGCCATTTTTGATCGGCTCCATCGATTCGCTGGTTGGCGTCGCATTGGAAACCACATGCCAGACAATTGGAATATCCTCGCGAGTTTGTTGGGGACACCCAAGCCGCCGGATCGCCCCGCCGCCAAAGTCGAACCTGAAAAACCTGCTGCTGAACCTGAGCCCGTCGCGGAATCCTGCGAATCGAAAGACAAGGAATCTGACGCAGCGCCAGAGCAAAAAGAAACTTCGGAAACCGCACCCAAGAAAGCCTCTGCTTTCTCGAGCGACGACGAAGGCGCCGATGACGTGCTGCAGGCACTCGCCGCCGTCAAACCACCGCCGAAGTTGCCAGGTTTTGGCGTTGCCGATGAGGACGACGACGCAGACGAAGCCCCATCCGGATTCGGTGTGGCCGAAAACAAAATCTCCAAGCGAGAATCGCAGCTGAAAACGGGCGGAGACGAATCTCCCGCTTCCAAACGCGATCGCAAGCACCGTGGCAGCCCTGATCTGGGCGAGCCTCCACGCAAGAAAAGTGGCGGTGGCGGGTTCGCTAGCGGTTTGCTCGGTAGCGATGACTCAGATGACGAAGACACTTCTGATGTAGAAGCCTTCGATGATGAGTCCGATCTGATCGCATCCGATACCGTTGAAATCGCCGGTTGGGATGCAGATTCGGTCGACGAAACTGATTCGGTTGACGAAGACGATCAAGCTCCCGCCGCAAAGTCCGGTCGAGATCGGAGCGCGGGCGGCCGAGGACGTGGCGGACGCGGGCGACGAGGTCGTGACGCCGATGATTCACAGGACGACTCCGGTGAATCGAAGCCTTCGGAAACATCGTCGTCTCGCGGAGGGCGTGGTGGCCGTCGCGGTCAACGTCAAAAAATGTCCGATTCGGACGTTGTCGTGGAAGCTCGTTCAGAATCGCCACGCGGTGATCGTGAAGAATCTGATTCCGATTCGTCCGAAACTCGCGGGCGTCGTCGACGTCGTGGTGGACGACGTGGCGAACGATCGGATTCCGATCGCGGTGCAGAAGATCGCCCGAAAGCAGATCGAACCGATTCGGATCGGTCCGGTTCGGAACGGTCAAAGTCCAAACGTGGTGAGCGAAGTCGCTCCGGCGGACGTGAAGAAACTCGCGCCAAAGCTTGGGACGATTCCGATCTTGAATCCAACGACGATTCCTTCGCGGCCGACTTGTTCGTCGACGATGGCTCGGTTGATGAGCCCGTTGCGGACCGAGACTCCAAGCGATCGCAAGAAGATTCAGATGATGGCGAACCCCGAGCGGGCCGTCGACGTTCGCGTCGCGGTGGTCGTCGACGCGGCGGACGCGGACGCGAAGAGCGTGATTCTTCCGAAGTGAAGGCTCGCGGTGGTCGCGGTTCGGAATCCGACAAAGATGACGACTCATTTGACGACGAGTTACCACGATTCGCATTTGCCGATGATGATGATTCGGTCGATACCGAACCCGAAGAAGCGGCCAGCGAAAAAGAGCCTCGATCTCGAGGTCGTTCGCGATCTCGCGGTGGCCGTAATCGTGATCGGGACAATGACCGAGAACGCTCGGGCGGTTCTTCGCGAGATGGCGGTTCAGATCGTTCGAGTGGTTCAGAGCGTTCCGGCGGCTCAGCCCGCGATGGCGAGCGATCTTCGTCACGTGGACGTCGCGGCGAACGCAAGGATTCTCGCAAGAAAGATCCAGATGTTCCGACTTGGGACGAAATCGTCAATCAGATTGTCGACAGCAATTTGAAGGGTCGTAAGACTCAGCCTCCACGCGGAGGTCGCGGTCAATCAGGCGGCGGAAATTCTCGCGGCCGTCGTCGTTGATGCTGATTGCGGCGTTGGTCGCCGCATTCATTGTCCCAACCGTAAAACCATCCAAAACAATCCAAGCAAATCAATCAAGGAATCACCATGTTTAAAAACTTCTGTCCTTCCGCGCTCGGCATCAACGGTCGTCAAAGCGAGTTGATCGAACTGGCCCTGACCTACGCCTTCCGTGGCATGGACGTCGACATGCACGACATGCTTCGTCGTTCGCAACGGACTTCGTTTGACGACGCCTCGAAGTATCTGAAGGCGTCGGAAATCAAGATCGGCTCGTTCCAATTGGCAATCGATCTGGACTCGGACGATGACACTTTCACCGCAGCCGTTGCTCAGCTTCACCCACTCGGCGAAATCGCTCAGCAATTGGGTGCCGAACGTGCGTTGATTCGCGTTCCCGCGGCAACGAATCGCTTGCCGTTCAACGAGTTCTTCGACGTCCAGCGCAACCGTTTGGGACAAATCGCTGACGTCTTGGGACAACGCGAAATCAAGCTCGGAATTGGCTTCCGTGCCGGTGCTGAGTTGTTGGAAGGCAAAGAGTTCACCTTCGTCAACAACGTCGAAACCTTCCGTGCATTGGTCGACGCCGTGCCAAACGACAACGTTGGCTATGTCATCGATACCTGGGATTGGGTTGTCGGCGACGGTGCGATGGATCAGCTCAGCGAAATCTCGGGCGAAAAGATCGTTGCTCTGCGTCTCGGTTCCGTTCCTGAAGAAGCTGACTTGGCAACGGTGAAGTCGACCGATCGTCTGCTTCCTGAAATGAATGGCATGACATTGGATCACGTGAAGGTCGTCAGCCACCTGAACGAGACCAACTTCAGCGGCCCGATGAGCCCAACAGCGTCGACGTCCCAGTACAAGGGGCAGACTCGCGAATTCTTGGTGCAAAAGTCCCAAGAAGCGATCGATGGAATCTGCAAGGAAGCCGGCATGACCGTGGCTCCTTTGCCCATGGATTTGATCGAAGACATTCCTTACGAACCGACCCCTATGTAATCTGACTGGAGATTTTCCATCATGAGTCAATCCGAACCCGACTTACTGGGCCAGCTCGGAGGAATGGATGGCGTCCGTCGTGTTGTCGACGAGATGTACGTTCGGGTTCTTGCGGATCCAGAGTTGACTCACTTCTTTGATGGGGTCCCGATGGAAAAGCTGGCTCGGATGCAAACCGAGTTCATCGCTTCAATCACTTCCGGTGATATTCAGTACACCGGCGCGGACCTGACCAAAGTTCATGCCGGCCGTGGGATCACCGGAGTCCATTTCTCCAAATTCTGTGGCCACTTGACCGATGCGTTGGAAGCAAACAACGTGTCGTCACATGCCATCGATCAAGTGCTCGGCAAATTGGCGATGTACAGTGACAAAATCACTGGTTCGTCAAACGTCGACGGCTAATTTGTCGTCGCCAAGCTTGATGCATTCATCGTTTGCGATTGGTTGATCCTGGCCCGTGTTGGTTCCTGCCGCACGGGGCTCCGATCCTTGGCGTGAACATTCGACTGGGATCGTTCCTGTTACGCACATTCTTTGGTTTTGACTTTCATGACTGCCACCCGTCGTCGTCCCGTTGTTTTGATCGTTCGTGATGGTTGGGGCCAAAATCCTGATCCAAAATGGAACGAGTCCAATGCCGTTCATTTGGCCAGCACGCCAGTGGATGACAAGCTGACTCAAGAGTATCCCAGTGTGCTGATTCATACGTCTGGTGAAGACGTTGGACTGCCCGCCGGTGTGATGGGGAACAGCGAAGTTGGTCACCAAAACATTGGTGCCGGACGGATCGTTGACCAAGAGGTCATGCGAATCACTCGAGCGATTCGGGACGAGTCGTTCTTCAGCAACCCGGTCGTCACCGGTGCGATCGAGCACGTCAAGAAAAATGGCGGGCGGCTGCATTTGTTGGGACTGATGTCCGACGGCCGAGTGCACAGCGATTTGCAGCACGGGATCGCCGTGATTGATCTGGCGAAACGGAATGGTTTGACGGGCGACCAATTGGCGATTCACGCAATCACTGATGGCCGTGACACATCGCCTCGTGGCGGACTGAAGTTTGTTTCGCAATTGACGGACCACTGCGAAGCTTCTGGTGTCGGCGTCGTTGCTTCCGTGATCGGGCGTTTTTACGCCATGGACCGTGACCTTCGTTGGGAACGAGTCGAGGCAGCGTACAAGTTGATGACTCAGGGCACGGGGCAAACCTTCCCGAGTGCCAGTGCCGCAATTGAAAGCTATTACACGAATCCAACGGAAAGCAGCCGTGATGGCGACGAATTCATCACCGCTTCGTCCATCGTCGCAGAAGGCGGATCGCCCATCACGGTTCAGCCTGGCGATGCTGTGTTGTTCATGAACTACCGTGGCGACCGTACACGCGAAATCACCAAGGCATTCACGTTCGACGACGCGGCATGGAAAGACATTCCGGGCGGCGGATTCGATCGTGGCGAAAAGATCGGCAACCTGTATTTCGCGACGATGACGGGATACGAAACCGGGTTGCCAGTCGAAGTGATCTTCGAGAAGCCAGCCAAGATGCCGAACATCCTTGGCGAGTACGTTGCTTCCAAGGGACTGCACCAATTCCGTTGTGCGGAAACCGAGAAGTACCCACACGTGACGTTCTTCTTCAACGACTATCGCGACAATCCTTTTGATGAAGAAGAGTGGGGCATGGCTCCTTCGCCACGCGATGTTTCCACCTACGATCAAAAGCCTGAGATGTCTGCCGAAGACATCACCGAAAAAGTGCTCGAGCAAATCAAATCGGGCATGTGCGACATGATCATCGTTAACTATGCCAACGGTGACATGGTCGGGCACACCGGTGTCTTGAACGCAGCGATCAAAGCGGTTGAAAAAGTGGATGCTTGTGTTGGCCGGGTCGTTGATGCGACGTTGGCTGCGGGCGGATCATTGGTTGTGACTGCTGATCACGGCAACTGCGAGCAAATGATCGATCCGGAAACCGGCGGGCCTCACACGGCGCACACGACTTATCAAGTTCCTTTGATCGTGGTGGATCCCGAGTACGTTGGCAAACCGCTTCGCGAAGGTGGTCGTTTGGCTGACATCGCACCAACCGTTTTGGCCCTGATGGGTTTGGAAGTGCCGCCTGAAATGACCGGCCGTCCACTCATGGAAACACAGACCGCCTGATGTCGGCTGCCCCGCGGGAAGGTTGGACCGTCGGGAATCGAGCCGTCGCGATCATCGCTGCCACGTTATTGTCGGTGGGTTTGATTGCGACGTTCTCACGCATTGTCGTGGGCTATCAGACGCCAGGCCCTTTTGATCCTGAGAATCAAGGGCTGTGTGATTTTCACAACGGGATATACTTTCCCACGCGAGCTGTGTTGGCGGGGGAAAGTCCGTATAGCGATGCTTACGCCGCGAAGTATCCGGTCGCGAGGCAGATTCCATTCTTTTCGCCCGTGATTCTGTTGATGCACGCGCCGCTGGCGTTGCTGCCGCTGCATGTTGGCGAAGTGTTGAATGTGATTCTGCAGTTGTTTCTGCTGGCGGCGATTGCCGTTTTGGTGGCTCGTGAAGCGGGGTACCCAAAGCGATATGACGCGGTGCTCTGCATTGCCATGGCGATGGTGTACAGCCGCGGTGGTCACATCACATTGTTCAACGGCTACTTCACCTTTCAGTTGGTGTTGGCAACGTTTTTGTCAGTCGTTTGGGCGGACCGCCGGCCCGTTCGGGCGGCGTTTGCGTTGTTGGTGGTCTCGGCCAAGCCAACTTATATCTTGCCGCTTGGGTTTCTGATGCTTGCTCGCGGCAATTGGCGAGCATTGATCGTCGGTGCTGTGCTCAGCATCGCTGGCGCCGCGTTGCCGTTGGCTTGGATTGCACACCACGAAGGTGACGGCGACATCGCAGCGGGTGTTTCGATCCTGCAGCGGCAAATTGTCGACACGCAGGAAGTTCACCGTTCGATGGACGACGAGTCGCCCGTGTATTCTTGGACGCGGCTCGATCTGTTTGCCATCATTGCGAAATGGCGAGGGGAAGACCCAGGGGATCTGCCGCACATTCTGGCGATGGCGGCGCTGTTGATTGTCCCGATGTGGGTTCTGTTTGTGCGAGCCAGACGGGGCGAGGACGACGGGATTGCTGGCGTGACCGGTGGCGTTTTGCTGACCGCTTTGTTGGTCAGTTTGTACCATCAGTCGTACGACTCGCTGCTGATGATCGCGCCCGTTGCCGGGGCATGGATGGCGAGGCTGGACGGTTGGGCGAGTGTCTCGCCCAAGCTTCGTTGGGTTTTGTGTGCCTTGATGGCGTTTCCGGCACTCAATTATTTGTCGACGCGAACGTTCTTGTTGCGGTTCGAATTGACCGAGGTCATGGTGAGAATCTTCACCAGCCTCAATGGGATTTGCTTGGCGATTTCGCTGGTGATCCTTTGCTGGGTCGCGTTTCGAAAGCAAGCCGACGAAAAGAATCAGGTCAGCGGGAACGTCGAGTGAGCTAGATTGGGGTGGAACTTTGGGGGATCGCGTTCGTCCAAAGTTTGTTCATGGAACATCTCCCCCTTGTTGAGGTTCGCTCAAATGCTCGCCCGATTCCTTTCTTGCGTTCGCTCGCGTTTTGCTCTGCTTGTTCTTGCCGCAGTTTCGGTGGCATTGTCTTCCGCGATGGACGCCCAAGAAGTGGTTGCGCAGCAGCAGGTTGCCGCTGTTCCAACTGGTCCGATCAAGGATATTTCTTTTCAGGCGTTGTGGTTGATCGAATCCGACGACGCGAACCGGATTGAATATGCGGGGCCCGCGCGCGAGGCATTGTCGACGGTTGGATTTGGCCGATTGGTTCCTGCGGGCAGCGCGATGGCATCCGTCACCGTTGGAATGGACGCTCGTGTGGACGGTGGCTCGCGCTACGGTCAATTGCAGTGCCAGGTCCGGTTTCTGAACACGACGGAGTCGGGTGAAGTTCAGGCTCAGGTTGAGTTCCGGACGCAGCCACAATCGGGCATGACCATCGCGACCACTGTCAGAGCACCGGTTGGAAAGTGGTTCCTAGTTGGGGCGGCTGACTCACGAACGGGACTGCCCACTCACGCGGATGATGGCAAGCGAGCGGTGATGATCATGAAGGTGACCAAGGATGTGATCACTCTGGAGTAGTTGGCCTTTCGCCCTGAATCAAGCGATGTTCAAAAGCTCGGAACGGGCTCATTTGGCGTCGTCTCTACTTCCTCTGTTTCGAGATTTCGAGTTGGTTCTTCGCTTGCTTGGGGTTCGTCAGTTGGTCCATCCTGTTTGGGTGTTGGCTGTTCCGCGCGTTCGTTTGGATTCTCGGGGGCATCGGCCGAGTCCGCACTGGCGGGAATCAGTTTCATCGCAGCCTCGAATTGTGCGATAGCATCTCTCGCTTCAGTGATCGCAGACTCAGCTTTTTGACGCTCGAGTTGAGTGGACTTGGAGTTGGCAGATGGATTTGATTGCTGCTGCTCGATGAGGGTGGCCAATTCGAATTCAGCCGCTTTCAAATTGCGAGCCAAGCCACGCTGGATCGATTGGAGTTGCAGTTTCAGCAGAGCGGTTTGCTTTTGGGCGGTTGTGTAGTCGAGGGTTGCCTTTCGCAATTCAGAGGCAGGAAGCGCGCCCTGTTCATGCAGGCGAGTGTAGTCATTGAGGCGTTCTTTGTTTGACTGCTCGAGGAGTGCCGCGTCATTCGCTTTCAAGGCAGACTCGAAAGCTTCCATGAGTTTGCCGGGGTAGGATGGAGGAACTGATTTGGAGGCTGGTTTTTGTGGCGAAGGATTCGGGGGCCGGTTGGGGCTCGGTTGCCATGAGTTGGATGAACGAGAGGGGTTGGCTTGCGGGGCTGAGTAGTAGGACCCTGAATAGCGTCCAGGAAGCAAGTTCGGGCCGATCGAGTTGGTGCCAAAATACGGCGAGACGGGGCCATACGGAGTGGTTGGCGGTGTGTAGTTCCAGTCCAGTGGATCGCTGCGGCCGAGCAATTGGTCGATTCGTCGCTGAATGATTTTGTCTTGGTTTTCAGCGCGTTGCTGATGGATATCCTTGAGCGATTGGAGGCGCTTTTCAATTGCTGCGATCTCCGAGCCTTGCTGTTCGTGCATCCGCTTGAATTCCGATTCCAGTTCGGTGCGCAATTCAGCCAGCTTGGCGTCCATCTCTTTGCTGTTTTCGTTGTTGGTTGTTGATCCCCGCAGTTCATTGACCAGTTGCTTGATTCTTTCGTTGTGTTTGGAATTCCCCTTGGTCATCACAAGGCCTGAGGCTCGGACAGGAACTCTCGCGGTTCTCATGTCGGTTCTGATGGAGATGTTTCCGTATTGGTCAGTGGAATGAACCGTGACGGGGACCTCGGCTTCTTGGAATCCATCGTCTTGAACCAGTGAATTCCCTTGGTTGACCGGCAACGCCGTATTGGTTTGGCGATTGAATCTTGCTTGCGATTGCTGAACGTAGGTGGGGTATGGCGGAGGTGAAAAGCCATTCCGTGAGTTGGGGTCACTTGTCATTTGCGAACGCGACTCCTGGTACGGTAGGTTGTTCGGTTGGGGATAAGAGTTCAGAGGTCGCTGTTGGCTGATCGGTCGTGAATCCCGGTTTTGGGCCCAGGTTGAGGGCAGGGAAGTCCAGGACCAAACCAAGATGGCAGCCGTGGGGACCGTCAATGTCGCGATGAATGCCGACTTCCAGGCACGGCTTCTTCGCTTGGGCAACGTCGGAGTGGGAGCCGAATTCATTTGAGCTTCATCCTTCATTTTTGATCTCCATCGGTGAGGTCGGGATTGATTGTTGAATCAGTTCCTTCGAGTTGGATTGCCAGACGATCCAGCGCGAACTGAATCGAACGCAGTTCTGCGTTGAAGTGAACTGCGTCCCAGTCGTCGGTGGTCGGAGTGGGGGCCGCGGGGGCGCTCGGTGGCATCGCGATCAACCGTTGCGATTGTTCGATGACGGTTGGCTGCGATGGTTCCGTGTGAGTGTTTTCTGGCGGGCGGTGGTTCCAGGTTGCAATCGCGAACACCACTGTCAGCAGGCCTGCCGTGGCAAGCGTCCATCGAAGGGAGCGTTGCGGGCGACGTTCATTGAGCGATTCAGGCAGTCGATTGACCGTTGGGTTTCGCACATGGGCGTTGACCTCACGCAGGAGCGTCACCGCCTTGTCTGCGGAGTTGATCCGAAGTGTGAGGTCAGGTTCCATGAGGCGAGCGACCAAGTTGTCGAACCAACGAGGCATTCGTTCGTTGATCTCTTGGATGGGTTTGGCGCGTGTCTCCGTGATTTTTCGCAGGACTCCGAGAGGGGACTCGGCGCGGAAGGGCGGTCGTCCCGTTGCCAGCGCGTAGAGCAGACTGCCCAAGCTGAACAGATCGCTGCGGGCGTCCAAGGGTTCGCCGCGAGCTTGCTCTGGGCTCATGTACTGGGGTGTGCCGGCGATCATGCCGCTGTTGGTCAGCGTGGCGTCATCGAGTGCTCGGGCGAGTCCGAAGTCGCTGATCAGAACGCGACCGTTGCCTTCTTCGATCAAAATATTCGCGGGTTTGATGTCTCGGTGAAGCACGCTGTTCGTGTGAGCGGCTGACAATCCTTCGGCGATTTGCAAGCCGATCCTGACGACTTCGGTCAGCTCCAGCGGGCCTTCGCGATCCAGGCGTTGTTGCAGGTTTCCTCCGTCGATGCAGGGCATCACCAAGTAAGGCAATCGAGCGCTCGGGACGACGCTGTAAATCGGCACAATCGCAGGGTGCACGATCGCCGCGGCAGCTTGAGCCTCTCGCATGAAGCGTGTCCGCGCCGCACCAACGCCAGCGAGGTGTGGGGAGAGAACTTTGATTGCAACTGGTCGATTCAGTTCCGGATCCATGCCTCGTAGCACGACGCCCATGCCTCCTTGTCCGATCACGCTGTGAATCGAGTATTGATCCAAGGTGCCAATTGCAGGCGCGTCATCGGCGGCGCCTGAGCTGTGATCCTGCAGTGGTTGCAGCAGGGGACGGATCCAGTCCAAGGACGCGTCGAAGGATCGCTGGGGGTCGGCTGGATCGCTTGGGGTTGGGCGTGCTGGTCGACAGCTTTGGTCGATGAAGGTGCTCTTGCTGAGGACTTCGACTGTTTCGTCCCACCACATGGGCTCGCCGGCAATTTCTCGCAGTTGCGATCGGCAATGTTCGCAATTGCTGAGGTGAAACTCGATGCGATCCGCTTCGGGAGCAGGCAATCGCTCGTCAAGCAACTCTCGTAGCTTGTCCATTTCAAAGTGTGGGTCTTGCTTGGCAATCATGATGCGATCAATCACTCAAACGTTGGTGGACAAGTTCGCGAATCCGTTTGAGGATTCGACATCTGGCGACGTAGACGGATCCTTCGGAGATGCCCAGGTCGGAGGCGACGGCCGCGACGGATTGGTCCTCCACGGCGGTTCGCCAGAACGCGATCCAGTTCTTTTCGCCCGTTCGCGATCGCACTTTGCTGGCGGCCCAGCGAAACAGTTGTTGGCGATGATCGCGATCGAACTCGTGGGACAGTTCCGTGTCCTGTTGAGTGCCGTCGATGCCTTGCTCGTTGGAGGCAACGGCGTCGATGATTCGAACGATGCTGCTGCCTCCGGTCAGTTCGCGGCGAGATTGAACGGATCTCAGTCGGTCGATGGTTGCGTTCCGCGCGATCCGGCTGAGCCAACCGCGAAAGGATCCTTGGGCGGTCACGTCAAACCGCTCGATCGCACCGGCGACCGACATCAGAATCTCTTGCACAATCTCACGAGCGTCTGCGTCCTGCACGCCGCGCCGCTTGACCAAGCGGTAGATGACAGGTTCGTAGATCGCGGAGAACTCGGCCCAGGCGAATTCATCCTTGGAATCACGCAGTCGCAAAAGCAGGCTTTCGCGAGTGGTTGGTTCGGCGGCGGTGGAATCAAAATCCAAAACGCAGTTCCAGGTAGGTGGACCGACTGTTCAAAGAGTCTCACGGATGTCCGAGCCAAATATTGCGCCTAACTTTGGAAAAAGGCAAAAATCCTGGTGAGTGCGATTGAGAGAGATTCTGTGCCGAGCCTCATTGGTGGTGCTGGCGGATCCAGTTGGCCGCCTCGGTGAGGCTTTCTTCGAAGGGGCGGATTTTGTAGTCGAGTTCGCTTCGAGCGCGCGAGCTGTCGTAGTAGTGGTATTGGCTCGACATGCCCACGGCGGCGCTGTTGAAGTCAACTTCGTGTGGCAGCAGTTTGCCGACCACGTCGCCGGCGAGTCCTGCGATCCATCGCTGAGCCGGTCCGGCTCGCATGATGGGCTGGCGGGCTCTCATCGCCTCGGTCATCGCCTTCCAAAGTTCGAGATACCGCATGTTGTGACCGGCCAAAATGTATTGTCGGCCCGATGGGATTTCGTTGGCAAGCAGCTTTTCCGCGGCGCGGATGGTGGCGGCGGCCACGTCGCGGGAATCGCAGGTGCTGTTGCCGCCTGAAGGCGAAAGCGGACGCCAGGCTTTGCTGACTTCCAGCAACATTCGCCCGCTGCTGGGTTTCCAATCCCAGGGACCGAGCATGAACCCCGGGTGAATCAAGACGGCTTTCAGGCCATCTTGGACGCCCTGCAAAACGACTTCATTACCGGCTCGTTTGCTGAGGACGTAGCTGCACGGGATTTGCCCGCCGGCGTGGTCCAGCGGGGTGTCTTCGTTCGCCACGCCGTTGCGGTCCGCGATACCGAGCGTGTTGACGGTGCCAACGTGAACGAGTTTGCAATCGTGATGCAGACAGGCATCGACGATAGTTTGAGTGCCGTCGCGGTTAACGGCCATGCTGTCGTCGAGGCGTTTCCAACCCAGGTGGATCATGCCGGCGGAGTGAATGACCGCATCGCAGTCAGCCACCGCATTTTCGATCGCGGTCTTGTCCTGCAGATCGCCGTGAGCGAACTGAGTGTGGATGCCATCGAAGACTTGCGAGTCGGGTTCGCCTCGTACCAGCGCGATCAAGTCGTGACCGGCGCCCGACAGTTGGCGAAGGATCGTGTTGCCTAGCAAGCCAGTGCCGCCAGTCACAAAGACTCGCATGGTTATTCCTTGGGGACCAACGGAATCAGGAGTGGCAGAGTTTTAGCGGAACGGCGCAAGCCGTTCGGTGCCGTGAAACCGGAGGGCTCGCGCCCTGCCGCTAAGATTCTTAAGACGTTTGGCCTTTGTAGTTCCGGTCGACGAACTTGGTGTCCACGGTGCCGTTCACAAAGGCTTCGTTCTGCAGGATCCAGTTATGGAATCCGACGGTCGTGGTGATCCCTTCGATCTGCAGTTCCTTCAAGGCACGCAGCATCGTCGCGATGGCTTGTTCTCGCGTGGGACGATGGACGATCAGTTTGCCGATCATCGAATCGTAGTAGGGCGGAACCACGTAGCCGGACTTCACATGCGAATCGAATCGAACGCCCATGCCGCCAGGCACAAACATCGACTCAATTTTGCCGGGACAAGGTTGGAAGTTCTTCGTTGGATCTTCCGCGTTGAGTCGGCATTCGATCGCGTGGCCCGTGCATGTCAGTTCTTCTTGACGGAAGGACAGCGGCAGACCCGCGGCGACGCGAATTTGTTCTTGAATCAGGTCGACGCCGGCCACCATTTCGGAGACCGGGTGTTCGACTTGGATTCGCGCGTTGACTTCGATGAAGTAGAAGTTGTAGTCCTTGTCGACGATGAACTCGACGGTTCCCGCACCGGCGTAGTCCGCACCGGCGATCATTCGCACAGCGGCGTCGCAGATCGCTTCGCGGCGGTCTTGCGGCAGGTCGGGGCTGGGGGCTTCTTCGACGAGTTTTTGGTGTCGTCGTTGGACGCTGCAGTCACGTTCGAACAGGTGGCAGACGTTGCCGTGCGTGTCCGCGATGACTTGGACTTCGATGTGACGTGGTTGCTGGATGAATTTTTCCAGGTACACGCCGCCGTTGCCGAAGGCTGCGATGGCTTCATTGCGAGCCGCTTCGAGTTGGCTCTTGAGGACATCTTCGGTCTCGGCGACCCGCATGCCTTTGCCGCCACCACCGGCGGTGGCTTTGATTAGCACGGGGAACCCAATTTCCTTGGCGGTGTCGATGGCTCGATCGAAGTCCGTGATCAACCCGTCACTGCCGGGAACGACCGGGACGTTTTGAGCGATTGCCATGGAGCGAGCGGTGTTCTTGTCGCCCAGTTTGTCCATCGCGGTTGGCGAGGGGCCGATGAATTCGAAGCCGCTGCTTCGGCATTGCTCGTTGAATTGAGCGTTTTCCGCCAGGAAGCCGTAGCCGGGGTGGATGGCATCAACGCCGGCGACTTCTGCCGTGGCGATGATGCGATCGATTTTCAAATAGCTGTCTGCGCTGCGGCTGGTGCCGACGCAGTAGGCATGGTCCGCCAGCTTGACGTGCATGGAGTCTTTGTCGGCTTCGCTGTAGACGGCGACCGACTCGATGCCCATTTCACGGCATGCGCGAATCACACGCAGCGCAATCTCGCCTCGGTTGGCGATCAAAATACGTTCGAACATGGATCAGCCGTCCACCTGGACGCGGAACAAAGGTTTGCCGAAATCGACGGCTTGTTGATCGCCGACGAGTACTTCAACGATCTTTCCACGGCACTCGGCGGGAATCTCGTTGAAGACCTTCATGGCTTCGACGATGCACACCACGGTGTCTTCGCCGACGACATCACCGACCTGAACAAACGGCGGAGATTCAGGGTTGGCCTTGGAATAGAACGTGCCCACCATCGGCGAATTGATCGTGATGGTGCCGGCCGTGTCGGCTGGAGCATCGCCACCGGACGCAGCTGCAGGAGCGGCGGCGGGTGCAGCGGGAGCGGCCGCGACAGGGGCTGCCGCAACGGGAGCGGGAATCATGGCCGGAGCCGTGCCGCCACGCGTCAATTTGATGCGATCATCGCCTTGTTGCAGGTCCACTTCGTTCAGTTCGTGTTGCTCCATCAACTCGACGATCTGGCGAATCCGATCGATGTCAAACACATCCCCGCCGTCGGGTGTTTCCGATTTCATACGAAGTCCGATACCTGCAAAGTCCAATGTTTTTCGAATCCAGATCGGACCCGATCAACCTTTTCTGATTGAAGATTAAGTTCGCAACGTTTTACACAACAAGACGACAATCATCGAGACCCTTCGGAAGGGTGCTCAGTCGTTCAAATCCATCGGCGGTGACGAGGATGTCATCTTCGATGCGAATCCCGAATTCTCCCTCGAAATACACGCCAGGTTCCACGGTGAGAACCATCCCCTCGCGGAGCACGTCGGTCGACATCGGACCCATGCGTGGATCCTCGTGAATTTCCAAGCCAAAACTGTGTCCGAGGCCGTGTTTGAAGGCGTCGCCCAAACCCGCTTTTTGAAGGACCTGGCGAGCTGCCCGGTCGACTTCGATGGCTTCCACGCCATCTCGAATGGCTGAAATCGCGGCTTCTTGGGATTCCAAAACCGCTTGGTAGGCGGCTTCAAATCGATCGGAGGTTGCTGAACGCACGTCAGCTTTGTGCAGCGTTCGAGTCAAATCGCTGCAATACCCGTCGACGCGAGCCCCCCAGTCGATGAGCAAGGTGCGGCAATCCGCCAAAGCGATGTCGTGCGGATGATAGTGGGGCAGGGCACCATTGGGTTCGGCGCCCGCGATCACATCAAAGGCAACGCCGGAGGCCCCCAGGCTTCGCATGGTCGCTTCCAATTCGTGAGCGATTTGCAGTTCGGTGGTTTGCGGCGTCAGTTTGTTGGTGACGCTGAGAAAACTTCGCTCAGCAATCGAAATGGCTCGCCGGATCGTCGCCAATTCGTCGGCGTCTTTGATGGAACGCAGCGTTTCGACCAACCCGGACGTTTGAGTCCATTCCACGGACTCAATTTGTTCTTTCCACTGGTGCAGCGTGGAAACTTGCACGTGATCGGCCTCGAAACCGATTGTTTTCAGCGACGAATCAGCCAAATACTCGGCCAGCAAGGCCACCAAAGTCTGGCTGGGTGGCCGAATGGCACTTTCCAGAGTCGGGCATTCATCGGCGATTTGCGTTTCGTAGCGGCGATCGGACAACAAGGTGGCTTTGCCGTCGGGACGGACCAGCAACCAGGTGCTGTCTCCAGTGAATCCGCTGAGATATCGCACGTTGACTTCGCTGCAGATCAGAATCGCATCCATCTGCTGGTCCGATTCGGCGATGGATTGCACAAGTCGTTCAATACGCTGAGTCATGAAGTCGATATCCAGTGGTGAAGTTGAGTTGGCGTTTCGCGGCGGATCATTTCATCTGGCCCGAAAAGCTCGTCGGTAGCCATTTGGCGGCCGGCATTGTGGGCCGAAATTCGGCACCTGTCACCCGTTGGGCATCGACTGATATCATGCCGGCGATGGAACGCGAGTCCCCGTGGCTCAATCCCCGATCTCTTCCTTGTTGAATCCACCCGCACATCCTGATGAAAACTGATGAACTGCGCGAAAAATACTTGGCGTTCTTTGAGACCAAAGGTTGCGTCCGCCAACCCAGCGACGTGCTCGTTCCGGCTTGGGATCCATCGGTTTTGTTCACTCCCGCGGGGATGAACCAGTTCAAAGACCACTTCCTGGGAAAGGTCAAGCTGGACTTCACTCGCGCGACCACCTGTCAGAAATGCTTGCGAACTGGTGACATCGACAACGTCGGTCGAACCGCGTTCCACCACACGTTCTTTGAAATGTTGGGCAATTTCTCGTTCGGTGATTACTTCAAAGAAGAAGCCATCCACTGGGCTTGGGAATTTTTGACCGACAAGAAGTGGCTGGGCATTCCCGGCGAGCGACTGACGGTCACCGTTTACAAAGACGACGACGAAGCGTTCGGCATTTGGCACGACAAGATCGGATTGCCAACCCAACGCATCACTCGCATGGACGAAGACGAAAATTTCTGGCCCGCGTCGGCACCCAGCGAAGGCCCGGACGGAGTCTGCGGTCCTTGCAGCGAAATCTATTACCAACTGGAAGACGGCAGCGACGTCGAAATTTGGAACTTGGTGTTCACCCAGTTCAATCGCGTCGGCACGCCTCCGGACAACTTGCATCCGTTGCCCAGCAAGAACATCGACACCGGCATGGGGCTGGAACGAACCGCCAGCGTTCTGCAGGGAGTGCCAACCAACTTCCACATCGACAGTCTGTTCCCGATCGTCGAAGCGGCGTCGGAAGTCTGCGGCGTGAAGTACGAATACGAGAGCGATAACGGCAGACGCTTGCGTCGAATCACCGACCATGCACGAGCCAGCGTTTTCGCCGTTCATGAAAACGTGTATCCCGGTCCCAAAGACGCTCGCTCGGTCATCCGCCGCTTGATCCGTCGCGCGGTGCTGGACGGTTATCAAATGAATCTCCGCGAGCCGTTCTTGTACAAGTTGGTCGAAGCCGTTGCGGATGCATCCAAAGTCGCGTATCCAGAGCTCGGCCAAACGACTCAGCGTGTCAGCGAAGCGATTGAATCCGAAGAGAAAGCGTTCTTTTCAACGATCGATGGCGGAATGAAACGTATCCACCGTTTGTTCGAAGAGATGAACGACGAAGCATCCGTGATGGTTCCCGGTGCCGAAGCCGCTGATTTGTTGACCACGTATGGCGTGCCGCCTGAGTTGGTTCAAACGTTGGCAGCCGAGCAGAACTTCACGTTCGATTGGTCCGGTTTTCGCGAAGCGATGGACAAACACGCCGATGAAAGCGACGGTGGACAACGTGTGCTGTTCCAAACCGGACCGCTGGAAACTCTGAAAGAGGCTTTGCGAGAAACGCCGTTTGTCGGTTACGAACAGACGGAAGCCAGCGCGGTCGTCAAAGGCATCATCACCGGCGACGGCAAAGGCAAGGGTGACGATGGGCAACTGCTCAGTCATCTTGATCGCGCTGGCGACGCGGTCTTGCGATTGGTGCTCGATCACTCGCCGTTCTATGGTGAATCCGGCGGCCAAGTTGGCGACATCGGCGTGATCTCCAACGACAACTTTGAATTCGAAGTCATCGACACTCAGCGACACGCTTCGCTGATCGTTCACCACGGTCGCTTGATTCGTGGCAAGATCAACGAAGGCGAAACGTGCACGGCAAAAGTGGACGTTGAGAATCGCACGGCGCTCGCACGAGCCCACAGTGCGACTCACATTCTGCACCACGCTTTGCACACGCATGTTGGACGGCACGCCGAGCAGCAGGGCAGCAAGGTCGAACCGGATCGCTTGCGATTTGACTTCACCAACCCCAAAGCCATCGACGACGAGACGCTGGTCAAGATCGAACAAGACGTGCTGAGCATGGTCGGCAAAGGCGATGAAATTCGTTGGGATACAGTTTCGCTCGCCGATGCTCGCGAAGCCGGTGCGATGATGTTGTTTGGTGAAAAATATCCCGACCCATGTCGCATGGTTTCGATGGGAACGTTCAGTCGCGAATTGTGTGGCGGGACCCACCTGACCAACACCAAACAAGTCGGCTCGTTTGAGGTCGTGGTCGAAGAAAGCGTTTCCACGGGAACTCGCCGCATCGAAGCGTTGACGGGCGATCGAGCCAAGGAGCACCGCGAACAAACTCAAGCGTTGCTGAACGAGGTGGCTGGCAAACTGAATTGCGATCCTTCGGTGGCTGCTGCCGCGACGGTTGCCTTGATCGAAGAAGTTCGCCGACTGAAGAAGGAACTGTCATCGGGCAAAGCCGCCGACTATCCCGCTGAGTTTGTCTTTGACGGCAAAGCAGCCAAGGCGGAAACGACGGACATCAGCGACTACAACGCGGTGCGTGCTGCGGTTCGTGGTTTGACTCGTCGTTTGAACGTCGCGATCACCGATGTCCTCGGCCGATTGGATTCGCTGTTGGCGGATCGGTCGAAATTGGTTGAGCAACTGAAACAGGTGACTGCGGGTGGCAAAATCTCGGCGGACGATTTGATCGCCGACGGGACCCAGGTCGGCGACACCTTGCTGGTCGTTGCTGAAACTCCAGGAGCCAATCCAAACATCATGCGAGGTTGGATCGATCAGATTCGTAAGAAGAGCGACACGCCGACAGCGGTGTTGTTGGCTTCGGCGATGAACGACAAAGTCATGTTGGTCGGTGGATTAAGCCGAGATTTGGTCGATCGCGGACTGAAAGCAGGTGACTGGGTCGGTGCGGCAGCCAAAGTTGTTGGCGGCAGCGGCGGTGGACGGCCGGACATGGCCCAAGCCGGTGGCAAAGACGCCAGCAAGTTACCGGAAGCTCTCCAGCAAGCTCGCGAAACGATGACCGAGAAGCTGGGCTAAGCGCACGCCTCTTGCTTGCCTTTCATTTCCTGCCACGGCCACCGAAGATGGGATGCTTTGCTCCTCATGAATGAATCCAACGAGTTGACTCCCAATACGTTCTATATCGAGGTGACCGGTGCGGGACTTCCCGAAGTGGACGGGCTCTTTGTGCCCTCCACGGCGCCGCCAGCCGAGTCGGAATCCGGCACTGTTTCCAGCTTGGGATATTGGAATGGCAAGATGGCATGGGACCGTGCCGATGGAAAATGTGCCCGAAGCCCTGCGTTGTCTTATTCCAACACGTATCGGTCGTGGAGGATTTGTCGGTTGGATGGGCATCTCGCTTACGACATCACTTGCGAAGATAAGTTGCCGCCAACGGACCGGCCTTGGCATGTCTATAAGAAAGGCGTGGCTCCCGCACCCAAGGTTGTGATTCATCACTGCGATCCACGATTGCCATGCCCCAAACCCAACGTGGTGTTTGTGCTCGGCGGTCCCGGTGCTGGCAAAGGAACGATGTGCGAGTTGGCCGAGTCTCAACTGGGCTGGGTCCATCTGTCGACCGGCGACTTATTGCGTGCCGAACGCGAAGCCAATGGACCGCATGCGGCGACCATTGAGGAGATCATCGCGGCGGGGAATTTGGTCCCCAGCACGATCGTGGTGAAGTTGCTTCAGGATGCAATGGAAAAGACGACGCGGCTGACCGGCAATCGCAATTTCTTGCTGGACGGGTTCCCGAGATCCGAGGCCAACCTGGAAGCGTGGTACGAGGTGTTTGGCCGCGACTCAGAGTTGCCCAAGATGCTGTTCTTCGAATGTCCGTACGCTGTTCTTGAAAAACGCGTTTTGGCACGAGCCAAGTACACCGGCCGGCAGGACGACAACCTTGAAAGTCTGAAGTCGAGGTTCGACACCTTCAATTCAGAAACGTTGCCTACGGTCGAGTTTTTCAAACGTCAGAACCGATGTGTTGAGTTGGACACCAGCCGGAGTCGTCAGGCTGTTTACGAGCAAGTCTGCCAGCAACTGTCCGAGCACACCGATTGCACGCTAGCAAACAAACCGCTGTCCGAACGAGCCGAGATGCTGCTCGGGTTGAGACCCTTCCCGAATTGAAGTGACCTCCAAACCCGTCACACGGCGGTCCCCGCCGTGAATCTACTCTCTATCAGTGGCAGCCCACCGATCCGTCGAACCAAACATTCTTCAGCCCAATTCGATCAACCAGGAATGAAATCGCATTCTGGTGTCAACGATTGAGCGAACAGCGTCAGCAGTTTCGCGATCGCTTCGATGTCACCGAGGCTGATCGTTTCCACCGCCGAGTGCATGTAGCGGTTGGGAATCGCGACCAGTCCCGTCGCGACGCCTGAACCAGAAACTTGCAGCACGTTGGAATCATTCGGTGCGGCTCGTCCGAGCGCGGCGGGCTGATACGCGATGTCGTTGTCATCCGCCAACTGCATCAATCGCTTGGCAACTTTGGCGTTGATGTTAGGGCCACGGAAAATCACTGGACCGCCACCGATCTTGATGTCGCCTTGTTGCTGCTTATCGATCGTCGGGCAATCCGATGCGTGCGTGACGTCGACTGCGATGGCCACATCGGGCTGAATGCGTCCCGCAGCGGTCTTGGCTCCGCGCAGTCCGATCTCTTCCTGCACGGTCGCGACGCTGTGCAGTTCGCACTGCAACGCTTGATCGGCGGTGGCACAACGGCGAGCCGTTTCGATCACCGTCCACATCCCGGTTTTGTTGTCCATGCCAGGGCCGCTGACCAAGTCGCCCAGCAATTCTCGGTAGGCGAGGTTCAGCGTCACGCAGTCGCCGATGCGGACTTTTGATTTGGCTTCGTCACCATCTTTGGCTCCGATGTCCAGCCACATTTGTTCGAGCTTGACGACCTCGCCGCGTTCCTGCTGAGACAGAAGGTGAATCGGTTTGCGACTGATGACCGCGGAGACCGGACCGTCGTCGGTCCACACTGTCATGGATTGACCGATCAGTTGTTGTGGGTCCCAGCCGCCAATCGTTTGGGCGTACAAAAAACCTTGCTCGTCGATGTGTGAAATCAGCATGCCGATTTGGTCGCAGTGACCTGCCAGCATTAATTTCGGAGCCCCTGCTTTGCCGACTCGCGCGGTAAGGTTGCCGTGCACATCGATCGAGACTTCATCGCTGTGCGGTTTCAGGTATTCGCCGATCAGTTTTTGGATCGGTTCTTCGTAACCGGAGGGGCTGGGCGTCAGAATCGATTGCTTGAAAAATTCGAGCGGTTGCATTTCAGTTGTCATCGAAGTTGCGAGGACGGAGTTGGCAGAACAAGGCTTTCTTCTGGTCAGGCAACGAGTAATCGAAGCCACATGATTTGAGGAAATCTTCGGAGGAGCTGATCGCGAGGATCTCCATCACACCCAGCGTGCGGGCTCGTTCGATGCAGTGACCGACCAATTTGCGACCCAGCCCCAAACGTTGGGCTTCGGGGTGCACGGCCAAGCATTGCAGTTCGGCAAGCTTGGGGCTGTAGACCTCGATCGCCGCAAAGCCAATGCAGCGAGGCCCGACCATTGCCACGAACCCGTGGCGGGTCAATTCGATAATTTCGGCTTCGGTCCGCGCCAGCAGCAGATGCTGCGAAACAAACGGACGCATCAAAGCGTGAATGGCTTCGGCGTCCAGCGGGGTGGATTGCCGCACGGTGACTTCGTCCATCGACAGCGATTGGCCGGGTGGCGAGACCGGGGGCGCGTTGACAATCGGGGCAGGATCGGGAGAGGGAATGTCAGCCAAAGCGAGTGTCTTTCATAAACGAAGTTCCACCGGTTCAGATGCGATCAGCAGTCATCGAAAACAGAAGTTTAGCAAATGGTGGCAAACCTTCGCGGGGGCATGCCTGGATCGCGAGAATCTCGCTTGCGTGGGAGACACGAGCTACCCGCCTCGGGTGCAAGGCGGCTCAACCACGCCGTAGGTGTCCGCTGGCGATCAGGAAGACGGCAAGTCGCTGATTCTTAGCAACAGCATCACATGCTGGTCGTCTTGCATGTGATCGGCATCGCGAAGCATTTGCCTGGCCAAACCAAACGTGGGGTCGTTTTCATCCGGTTGGTGCATTGGAGCGATCAGCAATGTCAGATGCGGGTTGGCGGCCCACGAAAGATTCATTTCCGGCAGTTCCCAAGTGGAACGCCCGGTTGCCAAACGCGTCGCCGCCTCGCTGCTGATGAAACGTTGCTGGACCGAACCATGTTGGATTTCAGGGCGGATGTCCAATGTGACTTGTCCAGGTCCGGGACCCAGCGTTGGTGTCAGCGACAGCGACATTTGGGGCGAATCCAACGATCGGCCCGTGAGCTTGCCGTTCTCCTGAGCCAGTACCACATGGGAACCATCCAGGATCGAGGAGATTGGAAGCTCGTGCCGCTGCGATGGACGCAACGGAATGGTTTCGATACCCGATGGACTGCGGCCCATCACCCCGGCGGTTGAAAGCAAGCGATTGATTGGATCATCCCCCGCGGCAACATTTTCTTCGACTGTTTCGGGCAAGGCGTCCGGCGTAGCAATCAAGCCGATGCGAAATCCGTTGGCCAGCCAAGCTTCGCGGACCTTGGGCGGAAAAGCGGTTTCATCGACGTGTTGCCACAGCGATTCGTCTAGGTCTTGTGTGCTGACGTGGCGAAAGTCCGCCTGCAACGAAATCGTTTTTCGGCTCTTGTGGGTGAGCTTCGAAACTTGTGTGTGCTTCGACTTCGAGTTTAGCTCACCGGAAGCCCGATCCGACCAGACACCGTTTTGAAACAGCGAGCATCCTGATCCAAGCGTCACAATCGCCAGCGCGCAAGTTGCCCACCAACACCGCATCGGTGCCGAGAGAGTCATTCGTTCGTGGGAACGAAAATACACGCGGGAACGCCGTCCAACCAAATCGGAAAGAACCTTGGGATCATCTATCGAGCCGACACTACGAATCCGCGACAAACGATGTCAAGTCAACTCCGCCAAGGAATCACGACGCTTCAGTTTCACAGAATGCAACAGCGATCAAAAAAACTTTAGCACGTCGGTCCCCGCCTTGAGTTCATGCTCGTCTGGGTGGAGGACCACCGAGCTGCAGGTTGGTGTCTCGGCGGTGGCACCCGAGTAGAACAATTGTCCTCAATTGTTCCGTCTCGCCGCATTCGAACGCCAAGCAGCGCTCCATCTATTCACGCCCACAAAACCGTTCAGGTGAAGGGGCTCAAAAACCTGTAGCACGTCGGTCCCCGCCGTGAGTTCATACTCGTCTAGGTGGGGGACCACCGAGCTGCAGGTTTGGGATCATGCGAGCAGCGCGATGAAGTGGCGGCAGAAATCGGGCAGGTCGTCGGGGCGGCGACTGCTGACGTGGTGCCCGTCGACCACGACCGAAGCGTCTTCGAAGATCGCTCCAGCGTTGACGAGGTCATCCTTGATGCCGGGAGATCCGGTCACGCGAATGCCGCGGTAGACACCGGCCGAGATAGGGATCCAGCCACCGTGGCAAATCGCGGCGATCGGCTTTTTCGCGGCGTCAAAGTCTCGAACGAGCTGCAAGACCTTCGGGTCTCGCCTCAGTTTGTCAGGCATGAACCCGCCGGGAACCAGCAGCCCGTCAAAGGAATGAGCCTCACACGCGTCGATGGCGAGGTCGCTCACACAGGGATAGCCCAATTTGCCGTTGTATTTTTCGCCAGCTTTCGGGCCCGCGACAAAAAATTCTGCTCCGGCCTCGATCAGACGGAGTTTGGGGTACCAAAGCTCCAAGTCCTCGTAAATTTCGCCCACAAACGACAGAACTCGTTTGCCCACGAGTGTCTGAGGTGATACCGAATCGATGGAAACGGCGGTCGCGGGATTGGAAGAGGAAGTTGGATCGGTCATGAATGGCACCGTGCGAGATTGGAATGGTCAGTTAGAATGGCTCAGCGCCGAGTAGTCGGCATTGATTCGTTCGGCACAATGGTACCCTCCCTCCCCTGGTGGATAGAAACTCGTGGAAGCACTGACGCGACCCAAAGACGATTTGTTCGACAATTCGACGATGACGTTCGGGGAGCATCTCGAAGAACTCCGTGGCTCTCTGGTCAAAGCAATCATTTGGTTGTTGATCGGATTGGCAGTCGGTTTGATGTTTGCCAACCGAGTCGTGCGATTCATCCAGGAACCGCTCAAACAAGCGATCATCGAGTACAACGCCGATCGCGATCTGAAAGAGATGGGGCTGCCTGACCGCAAGGAAGATCCGCAGGTCAGCCGTTTTTACGAATTTTTGACCGCCAATTCGCTGGTTGCTGACGTGGTGTACACGCTGCCATCGGCCAGCATTCCGTTGCTGGCGGAAGATCCGGTGGTGGAGTCCAACACGGCAACTGAATCCACTTTGGAAACCGAAACGGATGCGGATGCCGGTCCCGATGACGAATCGGAAGATGGTGAAGCGGAGGCACTGGTCGTTCCGGCGAGAATCACGACAGCGGAATTAATGAAATCCATGGGGGCGATCCCCAACCCAGATGAATTGGTGCCGGCCATTCATCTTCGTCGCAGCGAACGCGGTTTGAGCTCGCTGAAGATCGAGGAGCCCTTCATAATTTGGGTGAAAGCCGGTTTGATCGTCGGTGCGGTGCTTGCCTCCCCAATGATCTTCTATCACCTGTGGTCGTTCGTTGCCGCGGGATTGCACAGCCATGAACGTCGCTACGTGTACGTGTACCTGCCGTTCAGCGTGGTGCTGTTTGTTTCAGGTGTCGTGCTCGCGTTCGGGTTGGTGCTGCACTACGTGCTGACGTTCTTGTTGCAATTCAATGGATCGATGGACGTCGCGGTGGAGCCTCGGCTGACGTACTACGTCAACTTTGTGTTGATGTTGCCACTGGGATTCGGCGTCGCGTTCCAGTTGCCATTGGTGATGCTGTTCCTGCAACGCATCGATTTGATTCAAACGCAGGACTACATCAACAGTTGGCGAGTTGCGGTGCTGGTGATCTTCGTCATTTCGATGATCGTCACACCGGCCGACGTGACCAGCATGGTGGCGCTCGCGGTGCCTCTGTTATTCCTGTACTTCCTCGGCATCGTCATGTGCGCGTACATGCCACGGGGCAGGGGACTGGGCAGCGAAGCTTACGACCCGGCTTGATATTCCCGAGCCTGGCTTGGGCCGTTGCTCAGTAACACAATCCCTACTGGATTTACGCTGTCGTCACCCCCGGGTGACAAACAACGTCATATCAACATACGCAAGCAAGTGATCTCAAGGCGGAACTTGCTTGCATTTGGGTATGGTTCTGCTGCCGTGATTGGCAGAGCACAACTGAATTAGCGGGCTGTTTAGGACCCAAGCAAGTTGAAGTCGATTGTGTCGCCGCCCGCTGGCACGTCCGCGGTTAGTTCAGTGCGAGAATTGTATTTTTGAGGAATGTACATTTCGCCCGCTGGGGTGAGTTCGTCTGGGTTGGACTTGTCGAACTTGCCTTCAATCAACCGGGAGGCGCGGACCTCAACCGTCATCGGGCCGGTGAGGGTCTCTATTTCGTAATTGCCATTCTCGATTGCAGCACTGAAACTTCGCCTCTCTTCCGAGGCAGTGCGGAATTGAATTCGGCCGGTATCGATCGGCTTGCCCTCGAATGTCACAGTACCAGTCACCGGATACAACTCGAGACCGCTCGGCGCTGGGCAACCAGTTAGTATCAACGGCGTGATAAAGAGCCCGATAGAACAAACTGCATTCTTGTACATTGACGTGAATCTCAACAAAATTTGATGTGTACGGCGTGGGAAGGTTTCACGATTTGAGAACGAAGCTCCTGTTCGTCAGGTAGACGTATCTCAAACCGTTTGGCTGGAATGATTGGAGGCAGCTATGCGAGCCGTTTGGGCGTTAGCCCCGTTTTCGTGTAGAGACCGTGACGAACGCTAGGCGGCTCACATATCTGAAGACTCCCTTATGCCCGCTTAAAACTCACCCAGGACGTGACCATCGGCACGGTTGCCTAAGTCTCTCCAGATCTGACGTTCGATCGAATCGGTAACAAACCGAACGGATCCATCACAGAAAGCCGTTAATACACCACCGGTGTGATGGCTGCGGGCGAAGTTCCATCGGCCCGTGAGACCGTCAGCGTTCCCGTTTTCGCAAGGTGATTTCGGGAAATTTGTGCTTTTGCAGGAATACACACGATCGGGAACGGATGTGTTTGGGGGCTCTGCTGAAGAGAAACCGAAGGATCCGTGAGGAGAACCACCCCAATAGCCTCCCATGCCTCCCCAACTTCCGCCGCTCGCGCCGCGAATGATCGTCTCGCTGGCGAGTAGGGTGTTAGACGTTCCATCGAGACAATCTCTGAACTTATAGGTCCTCGTCTCACCGAACATCCCTCCCGGATCCGTTTTTATGATGTTGATCTCATCCGGAGTGATCCCTCCTAGAAGATCTTGAGGCAAAGTTCCTCCACCAGCGGAAACACCGTAACTACCTTGGAAACCATTGTCGGACCCGCCGCCACCGAGAGCTGGGCCGGAGGGTTCGGACGGACACATGAACGTGGGGACGGCGACCCCTGCGAGTTCCAGGGGCATGCGATGAATCCATTCCGCTTCGTAGACACTGTAGATCGTGGCAGCGTTTCGATATTTTTCGGCGTATGCCTGTTGTTCAACAAAAGGGAGGATGTTTTGGTACCAGGAATCCCGTTTGTGGGTCACGGAAAGTCCAGTATTGAGGTGACCATAGGGAAAGCTTCGAAAGGCGTCGTGATAGTTGTGCATGGCAAGACCAAGCTGCTTCATGTTGTTGGAACAACTCATGCGTCGTGCTGCTTCGCGAGCGGATTGCACGGCTGGCAGCAATAATCCCACCAATACGCCAATGATTGCGATTACCACGAGGAGTTCAACAAGCGTGAATGCTTTCCGATTCTTGTTAACATCGCGACAGTAGTTGGGCATGAGAGTCCTTCAGTTGGTTTCATTGAATGAGTCAAGAATTTGCTGTGAACAGTCTTTGGAATCTGGCGTCTACAGGTTCGTGCCAATGCTTCAAGATCGAGCGAATCTCGACGGCCTGATTCTCATTTCATCCCTCTCGCAATTCGAAAGCCAAATCAACTTTGAACCGCGCGTCGTATTTGCCTTCACAGCTCAAGAATCGCGGGTAACGGGGGACAGAGTCCCGTTGCTGGGTCTATGGGAGTTGCGGTCCCCCGCAGACGAGAGCGATTTTTTTGAGGCTTGATACAAACGATCGAGCCGAGTTCGTTTGTTCAGAGAGGATGCCGTATCGAGAGTCGCGAACGTGCCTAGGAAACCAGCAGCACTTGCTTGTTGTCCGTGCATCCCGAATTTGACCGAGCTTCTTCAGGCTTCGGTTTGGGGACCAATGTCAGTAGATGCTTCCCGTCGACAGATGGCGAACGGTCTAGCTGCGAATTGTTTCCGGATAACAGGCCGTTATGGATCGCGAGAGTGGTTTGGGCGACTGTCCGGGGGGCTAGAGAGTCGGCGCTGACGGATGATTGGTCGGCGTGGGGTTCGCTTGGCAGTGAGTTCGCCGGTTTCGATGGACAATGGTTCGGATAACTCGAGTCGCTTCACGTCGGTTCCTGGCGGAAGGCCCTCGGCCAAGCATGATTCAACTGAATCGCGGCCGGTCTGATCATCGGCGGTTGCTTGTGACGGGTCGCGTGAAAGCAGCAGCCAGAGTTGGCCTTGGTGATGCAGCAGGACCGCTTGTTCGATTCCCTGCAACTGCAGCAGTTGGCGTTCGATGGTGGCGGGAAAGACTTTGAAGCCGTTGTCCAGCACGATCACATCGTCGGCTCGACCCAGGATCTGAAATTGGCCATCGTCATGAATCTCAACCAGGTCTCCGGTGTCGAGCCAACCGTCCGGTGACATCTTCTGCTGCGTCGCGGCTTGGTCATCGAGGTAGCCGAGCATCACGCCGGGGCCCCGGACGAAGAGGCGTTTGTCTTCGACTTTGGATTCCCAGCCCACGACCAAGGGACCGACTCGATTGGGAGTCGCATTGTCAGGCGACGCACTGCAGATGACCGGTGAGGTTTCGGTGCAGCCGTATCCTTGAATGACGCCGATGTTGTTTCGCTGACATCGCTCGAATTGCTGGGAGGACATCGCGACGCCACCGCAGCCGATTAGACGCAGCGATTGCAGCTTGGTTTGACCGGATTCGATACGGTTCAAGATGTCATCGATCAACACCGGCACGGCGTTGATCAATGTCGGCGAGAGGCGAACGGGCAGCGAACGCAATGTGGAACGGCCTCGACCGAGACTGTATCGGCAGCCTGACAACAACCACGTCCCCATGTCGCTGGTTCGCGCGTAGGCGTGAGCGATGGACAGCAACGACAGTCGCAGATCGGAGTCCTCTTGAGGGACCGCCAGCAATTTCGCTGTCGCGTTGGTGGTCAGGTTGTGCTGGGACAGCATCACTCCGCGAGGTTCGGAGGTCGTGCCGCTGGTCCACAGAACCAGCGACGCCGAGTGAAGGTCGACTTCGTGGGCCGATGCTTCCAAGTCCGAGATCGCGTTGGTCAGGTTGTTGGAGGAAATCGAGCGAGCATGGGTTTCGTGTTCCCAGTGCAACGCTTTGGATCGATGGATCAGGGCATCTTGTTGCGTGGCAGGCAAGAACGCGTCGATGGGGATCTCTGTAACACCGGCAGCGATGCAGGCCAACGACAACACCACATCGTTGGGATGGTTGGTGCATCGATAGGTCAAACGTTTGGACGCGTCCGTCCATGGCAACCGCGTCTGCAGAATGTTCGCGGTCGCGTTGACCATGCGAGCCAGTTCTCCCCAGGTCCAAACGGAGTGGCCCGTGGAAGAATCAACCAACGCAACTTCGTCTGGCCGCTGTGTTGCGTGGCGAATCAAGGCCGACAGCAAGTGTGGCACATCAGTCGTTTGCATGATCAGCGTCCTGCAATCGAGTCAGCTCGTACAGGAAGATGGCTGATGCGACCCCCACGTTGAGGCTGTCGGTGTTGTTTCGCATCGGCAAGGTGCTGCGGTGGGTGGCTGCTTCGGCGATCTCCGGTGGCAAGCCATTGGCCTCGTTGCCAACCATCAAAACACGTCGGTCTGATTGGATCGTTTTGGGGAGGTCGATCAGTGGAATCGCGGTGTCATCCAAAAGCGTCGCGATGGATGCGATGCCCGCGTTTGACAAGTCTCGCAGTTGTTCCGCTGGTTTGTCGAATCGATAGAAGCGATGTCGAAACACCGATGCCATGCTGACTCGGATGACGCGGCGAGTCATCGGTGAGATTGTTTGTGGCCCGAGCAGGATGTCGCGAACACCCAATGCGGCAGCGGAGCGAAGCAGGCTGCCCACGTTTTCGGGATCGCTCAACCCCACCAGTGCCAATGCGAGCGAGGATCGGGCGGAGTCGCGAAATTTTTCGAGTGGTTCGATGGTGGGACTGGAACCATGGGCCAGCACACCACGATGAAAATCGTAGCCGGCCAGTTCTTTCCCGAGTTCTCGATCGATCAAGTACACGGGAACGCTGCCGGGAATCAGTGGCAAATACTTTGATTCGCGACCGGTATGAATCAGCACGGATTGAACGCCGAGGTCGCTTTGCAGCAGTCGCTCAACCACCAAACTGCCTTCGGCAATGAAACCGTCGTCAGTTTCACGGTGTCGCAGGTTTCGGTAGGGCGAGAGCCGGGGGTCGTCGAGGTCCCTAATTGTCTCTGGCAATCGTTCGGGTCCGTTTGTGCGGGTTGTGCTGAATGTGTGCCGATCCGGCGTAACAAACGCGCAAGGTGGATCAACTGATTTGGAGTGATTGTTTGTCACGACCCGAAGGATGCACGGGAAGGTCGTTGTTTGAACGAGCTTTCACTTTTTGCATGACCCGTCAAGGAAGACGATCGCAATGCTGGAATCTACATGGGATTGGTGGTTCGGTGATGGCCCCGTCCGTCGTCGAAACACGTCGAGAATGTTCTCAGAGTTCTCGGTCAATCGATTTTACGAAATGATGCGTTGGGTCCGGGGGATTCGGCCGAGTCGGCGTACGTTCGCGTGGGCATTGTGCGGATGCTTGTCCTCGACCGCGACGGTCGGCACCGCTGACGAACCGATGGCGTTGACCACTCCAGATGCACAAGTAGCGTCGCTACCCAGCGGCTTCTTCGCCGCGGCCGGTTTTGCGATGATCGACGACGACGTGGTCGAAGACTCCGCCGCAGCGAGCGATGCTGAACCGGCGAATGCCGACGAGGCTCGCCGCCAGCGTTTGCGAGACTTGCTACGCACCGGCGCGGAAAACGATCGTGCGGAAGCCACCAACGACAAAGATCGAATGTCGCTGCGGGATGAAATCATCGCCGACGCGAAAGAAGATGAAGAGAATGAGGACGGTTTGTTCTCGCAACCCTTCATCAGCGAACGATTGCCCGATGTGACCGGTGGTCGCATCGTGTTGCCTTCGCTCCGAGCCGTTTCGTTGGACACGTCGACGATTGGCAACGGTCGTCTGCCGGATGATTTTGATTCTTCCGAAGACGTCGCTGCGATTGCTTTGCCGGAGGATCCATTCGCTCGCGGAATGGTGGCGGCAGGAGCGGTTTTGCCTTGGGCTGCACCAAACACATACTCGCATCCGTTGTACTTCGAAGACCGAATGTTGGAACGACACGGTCACGAACGATGGGGATGCATGCAGCCGATCGCTGCTGGAGCTCGGTTCTTCACGACGATTCCAATGTTGCCCTACTTGGCAACGATTCAGGAACCGTGCGACATCGTTTACAGCAAGGGATACTACCGAGCCGGCTCGTCGGCTCCTTGCGTGATGCAGCGTCCGCCGCTTGAACGGCGTGCTGTTGTTGTAGAAGCCGCCGCAATTGCGGGCGGAATCATCGCTCTGCCTTAGCGTCGAGTGATTTGACAACGAAACTATCCGCCTCTGCGACTGGGCACCGACAAGGATGTTGGTGCGAGCGGAGGGAACCATCCTGATATGGAATCGAGATTGCCATGGATCGGCAAACGTCTCTCTCTTCGCGCAAGCAAACCCGTCGTCGTCGCTTGGCCTCTTGGCTGGGCGTCGCGGTGGCGGCATCCACGCTGACCAGCGGATGCCATTGGGCGCAGAAAATCCCGGACGGTCCGCACGACACCAAAACGTCGTACCACGACCATTCGGCAATGCGGATCGAGTACCCCGAGGTCAACCAATGTGCCACGCCAGTCGTTTCGGCTGCCGTGTCCGCGGTTCAGCCCAATACGCTGGAAGACCCGGCCAATCTGCCCAGCGTGGAGTTGACGCTGGAACAAGCGGTCCAACAAGCGTTGCGATCCAGCCCCGTGCTGCGAACGATCGGTGGCGCGGTGGTCAGTGCTCCTCAATCCGCGACGACGGTCTTCACGCCAGGCTTGGCTCATGCGGATCCGCTGGGCGGTGTCGAAGCGGCGTTGTCCGACTTTGACGCTCAGTACAGCCAATCGTTGTTCTGGAACAAACTCGATCAACCTCAGAACATCGCAACTGGTGGGCTTGGTGCGGCTTTCACACCGAACACATTCCAAGCAACCCAGGCGACGTTCACCAACGAATTGTCGAAACGCACCGCAACCGGTGCACAATTCGCGTTGCGTAGCAATGTCGGATACGACCGCAATAACCGTCCGTTCCGCCAATTTCAAAGCGATTTCATCGGGTTCCTCGAAGCCGAGTATCGTCAGCCTTTGATGCGTGGTGCCGGAACAACTTACAACCGGATCGCCGGATCGGCTGGGGCCAGCGGAGCCGTCGGCCAATACAATGGCGTTCTGATCGCTCGAGTCAACGAAGACGTCGCCTTGGCTGATTTCGAAGCCGCGGTGATTCAGTTGGTTTTCGATGTCGAGCAAGCCTACTGGGACCTGACGACATCGTACCGATTGCTGGAAGCGACAGCGAAAGGTCGTGAATCGGCGTTGCAAACGTTCCAGTACCAACAGGTGCGGTTGGAAGTCGGCACGGGGCGACGCGACGAAGAAGCTCAAGCTCGTTCGCAGTACTACCAATTCGAAGCACAAGTCAAATCCGCTCTGGCGGGCGAGACCGGTTTGTACGCTCGCGAACAAGCGTTGCGATACTTGATCGGTTTGCCAGCGACGGATGGGGCGTTGCTGCGTCCGACCAGTGACCCACTCAATGCGAAAGTGGTTTTCGATTGGCAAAGTGCTTTGGGCCAAGCCCTCGACCGCCGCGTCGAAGTGCGTCGTCAAAAGTTCACGGTCAAACGCCGCGAGATGGAATTGCTGGCGTCACGTTTGAATCGTCGTCCGCAAATGGACTTTGTCGGCCAGTATCGTTGGCGTGGTCTCGGCGACAATTTGATCGGACCTGGCGATCAAGGTCTCAACGATAACTTGGTCGATTCGATCACCGGCGGGAACTACCAAGAATGGACGGCCGGTGTCGAATTCTTGGCACCGATTGGATTGCGTGCCGCAAGTTCCGCGGTCGCTCACGCCAAGCTGAACTTGCAACGTGAACGTGCTGTCCTGGCCGAAACCGAATTGCGGATCAGTCACGATTTGTCTGACGCGGCACGTGCCATCGACCTGACGTTCGAATTGGTCGAAACCAACTACAACCGCTACCTGGCCGATTTGCGTCAGGTGGAGGTTTTGCGTCGCCGCTATCGTGACGGGACCGACAACATCAACTTCCTGTTGCAAGCCCAACGGCAAGTGGTCACCAGCGAGTCGGAGTTCTATCAATCGATCAGCAACTACAACCTCGCGATTCGTGACTTCCACCGTGAGAAGGGATCGTTGCTGGCGTACAACCAAGTCAACTTGACCGAGGGAGCTTGGTGCCCAGGTGCCGAACGCGATGCGTACGAATTGGGACGATTCCTCGAACCACGTCGTCATCCCGAGAAGGTCTCCGCACCACGTCCGTTGACCTCGGGGCAGTTTGATCCTTCGGCGGTTCAGTCGACCATGGGAGCCACGTCCTACGAAGCAGTGCAACCAGCACCCGCAACGTCAGCGATCGCCCAGCCGGTCCCGATGGAGGACGATGGCATGATCGAAGTGGACGTCACGCCCGCCGAATGAGTTGACGGATCGGGAATATCGGTCATGCGGCACGTCGCTGAGGCGACTGCTGCGGTTGGTTGGCTGTTTGAGAGACGTCAGCCGATTGGGAGGCATTGGCCGATTCGGATGATTCCGAATCGTCTTGGTGCATCGCGTTGTCTCGTTTGAGTTTGATCATCGCGTGAGCAGCGTCGCCGATGATGATTTCCAATCGGTCCGATGTTGGCGGGTTTGCCCCGCGTAGATATCGACGACCCGAGTAGGTTGCCGAATAGTCTTCGACCGCGGATTGCAACGTCGTCACATCGGTTTTGGCCAGGGCGTCGGTGGTCGTGTAACCCGCACCGACCAACAGTTGGACTTCGCGGGCCAGCATTGATGGCAGTTGGCACATCAACATCGTTTGGCAACGCCAGGCATGGATCGTGTCCACCGTGATCCATCGCGTGGCCAGTCGCCGCGCCATGGTTTTCTCGTCGGCTTTCAAGAAGTCACCAACGGTGTGAATGCCGATGCCGGCAAACCGAGCAGCGGTCTTTTTGCCAATCGACGGTGCGTCGACCAACGGATCCGCCACATGCAATCGGACATTGTCCTCGGTGCTGACAAACGGCAGCACGTTTGCGTCGTGCGATTTGGCTTGGCGTTCCGCTGCTTCGGAAGCCACCAAGGCTTCGCGTGCGGCGGCCAGTTTGGCCTTGGCCTGGCGGTACTCTTTTTCGCGGTGGTAAATAGTTCGCACGCGTTGCAGCACGCGAACTTCGCTGGGAAGATTTTGCTCTACGTCGCCGGTTCGTCGAAATTCATCGACCAGCCGCTGCACCTTTTCTCGTTCGTTTTGATAGGTGATCCGTTTCAGCCACATGCGATCGGGGACGCGGATGGCGGAGAACACCATCGGCAACGTGAGGCCGGCCGTGGGAATGGATTGGCCGCTTCGCTGCTCGGCATCGGCCGCGGCGCGTTCGAGGATGCGGGCCCAACCAGTCACGGACAACCCGACCAATTGTGAAACGATGCGACGGGAAACTTCGTTGAGGCCTTGTTTGGAATCGTGTTCCGCGGCCGCCAAGTCAAAATTGTCCAGCAGGGTTTGGTAGTGGCTGTGGGCCAAACGAGCAGATTGCAGGATCGCTTCGCCGAGCCAACCTGGTTGGTCGGACAATTGAAAGACGATCCGAGTGGGATCCTGTCGCCACCGGGCGAGGAGATCCATGTAGTTTTGAGTAATGCACCATTCGATCGGTCGATGCAGAACCTTTTCCATCGGCGTCTGGGCCGTATGCAGCGGCTGGATGGGATCGGTCACGTAATGGCTGAGCACGCCGGCGGCATGGGCCGCGTCGTCAAACCGTGATTGGTGCAGGTAACGCTGCAAGCGGTCGTACCACTGGTGAGCGACGCGCGGTGCGCCGCCCCAGTAGCCGTCGTCGACGTGCACGACGTGATTTTGAAAATCGCGAAAACGCACGTCGGGATCTTTCGCACCCGCCAAATAACGAGCGTGGTGCCGTAACAATTGCGAAACCAAACGCTTTCCCGAATCGGTTTGCACCAATTCAGTTGCGTCCAAGGCGAAGTGATGATGCGTGCTGCGGCAGTGCGCGGCACGCAAAATTTGCCGAAGCGTTTGGCCTCTGTCGCTCATCAGGCAGCGTTGGTCTTGTTGAGAGTCTTGCTCAATGGATCCACGCCGTAAGCTTCCGCTTGGCGAGACAACCGGGCTCGGAATGCAGCGCCCACCTGGGAAGGGAGGGAGTCGTAGTGCAGCACTCGTTGCACGAACGTTTGGCGTCCCAAAGGACGGAATTCGCAGTGCCCCTTGGGAGGTGGCGTGCTGCCGTATTGTGCTTGCAGACGAAACGCGTGGTCCCGTTCAGCAATGGCGTGATAGAGGTCGTACAGGCGATCGATCGACAACGTGGTGGTGTCGGTCAGGGGGCCGATTGCCATCGGAGCATCCTTGCAGCGGCGGAAGCGATTGGTCGGGAATATTCGAGACGGAAAGTTTCGAATCTCACTCAAGTTTCTCAAAGCAATCGGATCGGTCACAAGATCGAAAGTGAATAAATCTGGAATGTGACGAGCCGAATTGCCTTAACCGGCAAGGTCGACCACGGTGGGCCGATGAAGTCGGCTTTCTAGCGGAATTTGCATTCGCTCGGGGCTCGGTTATGCCGAACATTACGACTAGCCGGCGTGGTCAACCAAGTGGAGGACCCGACGCTATGGCCGAAACGGACAGACGGGGGCACGTGTCGTGGTGTGGGATTGCGACACCGAGACCCGGCTGCATGTTTCTTGCGATTGAAAATGAGAACGGCGGGGCAGCGTTTGGGCACGTTGCACCGCCGTTTTCTTTTGATTGCCATCCAATTCGCCTGATTCTGAAGGCGGACGCTTTTCGGGGGCCGAACGAACCCGACCGACCGGAATCTCCGTTCGGCACCGCGGACTTCGTCGCGGAATCTGGATGACCCCCGTGTTCAATGATCGTGGGCTCTGATTACCATCCCCCACATGAACGCTACATCCACCAAGCAAAAATCATCGGACCGGACCAACGTTGCCATCATCGGGATGGGAACCGTCGGTGCCGGCGTGGCTCGTCTGTTGATCGATCATGGCGATCGAACCGCTCGTCACGCGGGCAAAACCATTTGGTTGTCCAAGGCTGTCGTCCGCGATCTCAGCAAACCTCGCGGGATTGATCTGCCCGAAGGAGTCCTGACTGATTCGATCGATGACGTCCTGAATGACCCCGAAATCGACGTTGTCATCCAATTGATGGGCGGGTTGTCACCGGCTCGCGAAGTCATGCTGCGGGCGATGGAAGCCGGCAAGGACATCGTCACCGCCAACAAAGCGTTGCTGGCCGAACACGGCGCCGAATTGTTCACGCGAGCCCGCGAACTCGGACGCAGCATCGCGTTCGAAGCAGCCGTGGCCGGTGGCATCCCGATCATCGCCAACATCAGCCAGTGTTTGTCGGCCAACCAAATTGAATCCCTCGAAGGGATTCTCAACGGAACCAGCAACTTCATCGTTTCGCAAATGGACGAAAAGGGGGCCGGCTACGACGAGACTGTCAAACGGGCTCAGGAGTTGGGTTACGCGGAAGCCGATCCGGCGATGGACGTCGACGGAACCGACGCGGCTCAGAAATTGGCGATCCTCTCGCACTTGGCTTTCGGAGCCACTGTGGACTGGCGAGACATCCCTCGCAACGGAATCGATGGGCTGGATCCAGCCGATTTGGTTTACGCTCGCCAGCTCGGATACCGGATCAAGTTGCTCGCCACCGCTCGCTTGGTCGATGGCGAATTGGAATTGTCTGTCGCACCGACCTTGGTTGCCATCGGCACACCCATGGCCGAAGTCCGCGACGCTTTCAATGCGATTCGCGTGGTTGGTGACGCGGTCGGGCCCGTCTTCTATCACGGGCTGGGTGCTGGCCAGATGCCAACCGCATCAGCCGTCGTCGCCGATGTCATCGACACTGCCGTGGGACGCACCCCGATCACGTTTGAAACCCTGGAGTACTTTTCGGCCGAGCGTCCTCCACGCACCGCTCAGCGAGACGTCGATCGGCTGCGAGGCCGGTACTACTTGCGATTGCGAGTCGCCAACGACCCAGGAACTTTGGCGGCGATCGCTGGTGTCTTGTCCAACCAATCGATTTCCATCGCTTCGGTCATCCAGCACGAACCCAAATCGAAGGATGAAGCAAGTTCATCGGACAACACCGTGCCCTTGGTGATCATGACTCACGAAGCCAGCGAGGGTGCCGCGTCACGAGCGACCACCGACATCGAAGCTCTGCCCGCCATCAGCGGCCAAGTCGTCCGAATGCCGGTCCGCGAGTGATTTGCTGGCGTTGCCGGGAGTCTGGCGAGAGCATCCGCCAGACTCCATTTCAGGAGTTCGTACGGCATTCGGACGTTCGAAAAAGAAATGGCGGCTGGCGTCTGGGTTTCGCCCCGGATGGGGCCGTCATGCTTAGCTCGGGGCGGAAGCCCCGAGAGAACTTACTTTGCCGCCGGTTGTAGTGTCGGCACCTTGATCACGTACTGCGTGACGACCGAGTTGTCTTGCACGTACGTGGCATGAGTGTAAGAGGGAATCTGCCTTAGCAAATCAATCGCGATGGCGACCAGTTCTGCCGTTTCTTCCATGTTCGGCGTGTTGCTTGGCTCTGCATCCAAATCAGGTGGCCCTTGGTTGCGATTCATTTGCTTCACCATCGGCATCACATCCTTCATCCAAACTTGCGCGGCGTCCGCGAATTGCAGGAGATCGATGTGTCCGGCTGCGATCAACGGTCGGTTGAGATCGTTCAGCGGCGGAGGCAACTGGGGGGAGTTCGCGCGGACAAAGTTGGTGGCTTGTCCTTGAAACAAGGTGTAGACCGCCCAGTCAGAAGTGAGCGCCAATCCCGGTGAAAACTGAGGGTCGGCACCGAGCATTGGAACGCCCGGCACTTGCAGGTAGACGCCCCCGGGAATCGCTGTTTCGGTCGCCTCGGGCAACCCTTGTCCGGGAGGCAGGCCCATCAAGGGGCCAAACGACATGAACAGAGGATTGATCGTATCGAAATAGCGACGCCATGCGCGGCGATGCCGTTCAGCGCTCGTGAGTTCATAAACGAGGGCAGGGGCGGGGAACGGCAAGGCATCCGCGGACGGTGGGACGATGGGATGCCACTGTCGGCTTCGCTGCTCGAAGTCGAGCACAAAGGCTGCTTCCTTGCCCACCGACGGCAACAGATCGTCCTTCGTTGCCAAGAACAGTTCCGTGAGTCCGGCGGCAATCGCAGGGTCCATCTTGCTGGTCGGCGAGGCGTCCCCGGATTCGGCAGTGAGAGCCATGGCCTGTTCGGCTCGCTCTTGGATTCGATTCAACCATTTGTCCAGCGTCCCGTCGTCGTCCCAGTCCGCTGATGCACTGAACAGCGCCGGGTTCTCTCCGATGTGTTGCAACGATTTCAGGGGCTGAGCTTGGACGCGGATCGGATTGGTGTGATGGTGATATTGATAGCCAGCAATCCCACCCTTGAAAAAGAACGCAAACGTCAGTTCCTCGCCCAGGGGATTGTAAAGCCGGTTCAAATCCTCCATCAGCATCTCAACATCCTCATGGATGTTGGTCAGCAACGGTTGGTACGAAAGCGGATCCAGTTCGGAATCCGAAAGCATCTTCTCGGCGAAGGTTGGGATGAGTTGCAGGTACATAGACCATTGGGTGACCCAAGACGTTTGCTGTTTCAGCGTGCTGTTTTGATAGCCCACTCCCGAGCACGCTTTGCCGCGATTTTCTAGCAATGGCTGGAAGACATCGCGTCGGTAAAGAGGTCGCTCCACTTTGGCTGGGGCAACCATCTCAGGATCGTGACCCACCGATGCATACAAGTAACCGTCTGCAAACCCAATGCTGAGGACCACTGATTTACCCGCAGTACGCTCGCGGATCGTGGCGAATCGCTGTTCAAGTTTCGCGATCTCTTCAGGGTCGGCGTCGACGCTCATTCGCTGGATTGCCGCGTCCCACGGGTAGTCATCTCCGGTCAGTTGCATCACCCACCGTTCATCGACCTCGCCCACGTTTTGGTGATCCAGCGAATCCAGGATGTATTGGTTTTCGGCGTCGGAGAGTTGCAGCAACTCATTCCGGAACTTTGCTTCCAACATGTTCAGGAGTTCTCGGACGCGTTGCTGTTCCGTCGCTCCTGAGATTTTGGCACCTGCCACGATGCGAGGGATTTGCAGGCTGTCGAGGAAGTCCTCGTTCCCAGGGGAATTGAAGGAGTTGAAGGGCTCAAGTTCGTCTGAATTCGCGTCTGGATCCAGGCTGATCTCGGAGAGTTGCTCCGCCATCATTTGGTTGAAGGTGGCGTATTGCTCGGCGAGGCTCTGGTCGGCAAAGGTGAAGACTTCGCGAGAAGCCAAACTTGCAATCGTGGGCAGGTAGGCTTGCCCTTCTTCACCGCTCCAAAACTCATAGGAGGAGCGAACCCAGGCGGGTGTGTCGGCGCCATCGAGATCGTTTTGGATGTCCGACAGGATTTTGTCACGAGCATCCGCGATGCCCCGTTGAACCACTGGCATCGCAAGCAATCGTTGAACCGTCGCGTTTTCAGCCACCGCATCCCACTTCAGGCGGTTGTTCAGCAACGCGTAATAAAACGAAGCGTCCTCCTGAGCGAACTGCAGTGAAGGCGGCAGTCCCACCTGGATCGACGGGGCAGTGGATTGCGCGTTCGCGGCAGTACCGCTGGCGCCAGCGAACAACGCGACCGCGAGCAAGGCGATGCGAGAGCACTTCGGGAGAAGCATGTTGGACGACATGGGAAGGGGGTATGCGGGTACTTCGGAGGGATAGCCAAATCCTAATTCAAAACCTCGGCCGCCGCAGGACACGAGCACGAAATCCCGTGAGCAACCCCGTCGCCGACGGAGGTCCTCCGTCGGCTACGAGGTGGCTGGTACCGATATGATTGGAGAAAAGTTGACTTCCGCCAATCTGCTTGGACGTTCTCACTTTCCTCGTTTCCATCGGGCGGAGCCTCGGTAGGTGGTGCTGACTTGATAGCGAGCGTCGGGGGTGAACGCTTGATCCATCAACTCGCCGATCCGTTCCACGATTTTCGGATGGGCATCCGCGACGTTGGTTGTTTCACCCAGGTCGTTGGCAAGGTTGTAAAGTTCGAGGACATCACCGTTCTTCTTGGAGCGGATTCCTTTCCAAACGCCCAACCGGACCGCCTGGGCATATTGGTTGCCGCGGCAGTGGCCATAGTCCCAGTAGAGCACCCGTTGCTGGTTGTCGATCGAGCCACCTTTCAGTGCGTCCAGCACCGAGATGCCACCCAGATCGGGCGGGATCGTGGTTCCAGCGAGTTGGGCAAACGTGGGGAGCATGTCTTGGAACGCGATCACTTGGTCACTGCTGCGACCTGCAGGGACGACGCCAGGCCAACGGGCGATGAAGGGGACCCGGATTCCGCCTTCCGTGAGGTCGCGTTTGTATCCGCGCAAGGGTCCGTTGGTGTCAAAGCGTTCGTGGATGGTTCGATGACCGCCATTGTCACTTGTGAAGATGATCAGAGTGTTTTCGCGAAGACCCAGGTCATTGATGAGTTGGGTGATCTTTCCCATGTCTCGATCAAGCATGTGGACCATGGCCGCGTATTTTTTCGAAGCCAGATCCCAGTCACGGTCGCTATAAGGTTCGGTCGTTGGGACCGTGAATCCATCTGGGTCTTCAGTTCTCGCTGAAAAATGAGGGAGAGCATAAGCACCGTAGAAGAAAAACGGAGCGTCCTTTGATTCGCGGATGAAGTCGAGTGCTCGTTCGGTGAGCAGATCATGGGAGTAGTGTTCGCGTGCTTCGGTGTTCCCGGTCAACTCCAACCGTTGCTCGTCATCATCGAGGTACTCCGGGTAATAGTAGTGGGCATGATCCTGGTTGAGATAACCAAACCACCGGTCGAAACCCTGCGCGGTGGCCCGACCCTCGGTGTGAGCATCTCCGAGGGACCATTTGCCAAAACCGCCGCACCGGTAGCCGGCCTTTTGCAGCACTTCCGCAAGAGTCAGGTCGGAATCATGCAAGTACGTGTGATAGTGCGGGACGTTGTCACGAGCGACGGTGTGACCGTTGTGCAGACCCGTCATCAGGACACTGCGTGCGGCAGTGCAGACGGGCCCGCCTGAGTAGGCCTGGGTGAATCGGAGGCCTTCGTTAGCGAGTCGGTCCAGGTTGGGTGTCCGGATCGCGGTCCCACCATAGGATCCAAGGTCCCCATAGCCCAGGTCGTCCGCCAGGAGGAACACGATGTTCGGGCTGGGATCCGCCGCGAATCCTCGACCGCTGAAGGCCAACAGCACTAGCAGCGAACAAACGGTTCGCCAAATCGGAATGCCGGCGATGTTCATAGCTTGCTCGGGTCGACGACGGCGTGTTTGACACCTTCGCGGTTGTACGTGTAGACCATGTTGAGCATCCCGTCAGAGGTTTGAATGATGGCCGGGTAGCTGTACTCACCGAAGTGCCGGCGGCGATCCGCGTCCTTGGGGTGAGGTCCGGTTTCATTTTCCAATGTCAGGACAGGCTTCCACGTTTTGCCGTCGGACGAAATCGCCAAATTCAGAATCCGGCGTGGCTTCAAGTCGGGAGCGTCTTTCCGTCTCACGATGCCTTCGGAGTGGTTGTAGATCAAGACTTGTCGTCCGTCTTGAAGTGTCACCGCATCGGTGCCGGAGTTGGGATTGGGCAGTTCGGTGGCGGTGAGTGTGCTCCAGGTTTTTCCGCCGTCTTTGGACCAGCTTTCCACAATGCGTTTCTCTTTGCTGCGACAAAGGATCTGCAGACGGTTGTCGGGATAGGTCAAGATACTGGGCTGAATCGCATGGAAGGAGTCGCCGGTCTGGATCGGTCCGATGACTTCCCAAGTCTTGCCGAGATCCTTGGTGACTTCGAAGTGGACTCGCCAGTGGGAAGATCCGTCCGCGTACTCGATTTCGGTGCTTGAGGGGCACAGAATCGTTCCGTCGGCGAGCTGAATCGGTTTGTTTTTGACTGGCCCAAGGAGGTGTCCGATCGTGTGGGCTTCGCCCAGTTTCGTCGGCCAAGACCAAGTTTTCCCACCGTCTTCGGATGTCGTCAGCATGCCCCACCATTCCCGCGGATTGGGGCCAACTTTGTAAAATAGCATCAACGGGCCTTCGGTGGGTTGAAACAGCACCGGGTTCCAAGTGGGGTAGCGGAGCGTTGATGACTGGACACCATTGACGACCTCGACTGACTCGGTCCACTGGCCGTTTTCGTTGCAAGACACGCGGATGCCGACATCGGGGTCACGCTCCCGAGTGCCCGCGAACCAAGCCGCGACGAGACCGGTTGGTGTCTCGACGATGGTGGACGCATGACTCTCTTTGGTGGGCTTGTTGGCCAGGTCGAAGATCTGTTGTGACGAAACCAACGCACCATCACCCGCGACGGCGACAGCAGGAAGTTCTTCTGCTTGGATGGAAATGGTCAGGGTGAGTGCCAAGAAAACCGCAAGGGATACTTTCATGATGCTTCGGGAGTTTCAGGTGGATGCGCGACACGATGGAATTCAAAGAGGTTGCCCCGGAAGAGCGAGCCTAATCTAACCGAAACGCGGAGCCCAATTTGGGGTGTCCAGCTTTCCAAGTAGCCGACGGAGGCCCTCCGTCGGCAAACGAGCCTCAGCCATGCCACCGGCATCAGTTCATTCATCGCCACGTGTTTGCTGGGGAGCCCATCGCTTGCAGCGATGGTTGTGTTGATGCCGACTGAGGGCCTCAGTCGCCTACGAGGTGGCTGGCGGATGAACTCGATTTCGGATTGGGGCCTGCCGTGAGTACTTGGCTGTTGGCCGCCACGGATGGAGAACTGAATTGAATCACCAAGTAGCCGACGGAGGCTCTCCGTCGGCAAACGAGTGTGAGCAACGCCAGAGCCGTCAGCTTGCTATTGCCACGTGCTTGCTGGGGCCCATCGCTTGCAGCGATGGTTGTGTTGATGCCGACTGAGAGCCTCAGTCGGCTACGAGGTGGCTGACAACGGTTACCGCTCCGCGGTTGTTGGATCCCTCCCAACACGCACAACCAGTCGCGGAGCGACGGCAGCCGAATGCCTTGGGGTTTCAACCCAAGGTCAACCTCAAAGGGCGAGTTGACCTCAAACTTGCAAGCGAGGACATCATTCGTAGGCCATGTTTTACATGGCATCTCGTCCGATGCTTTGGAACAAAGCGAGGCGTGCGACTCTCGTTGCGTTTCCACCAGAACCCACTTCGTACGGTCCAGCCAACTTGAGCAAGCGAAATAATGTTGAACGTCGAAGACCCCAACGTCATTCAGTTTTCGAAGCGAACCGCTGGAGGTACTTGCTGAGCTTAAGTTTCTTGCGGGTGCTGTCGCTGGTCATGTAGCGGACGCTGCCGAAGACGGGGCGTTTTGGGCCCCAGGCTCGGTCGGTGCGGCCGAGCACCCAAAGGATGCCGCAGTACGAGTTCGGATCGCGACCGTCCAAGCCGTACTTGTTGTTCAGGTGGATCATGAACTCGAGGGCTTCTTCGGGCGTTCTCGTCCAATGCAAAATCTTCTTGCCCCACAGCATTCGCATGTAGTTGTGCATCTCGCCGGTTTCCACCAGTTCACGCTGCGCCGCGTTCCAGATTTCGTCGTGCGTTTCGGCATTCTCAAACTCCTCCAGCGTGTAGAGATGGGGCCGCTCGTCATCACGCGTTTCGAACAACGTCTTCTTCGCCCAGTCCGGCAATGATTCCAGTGAGTCGTAGGTGTCTGGATTTTGGAAACTCCAATTGAAGCCGATCTCTCGCCATGTCAGCAGTTGATCGAGCAAGGCTTCCGCGTTTTCGCCGACGTTCCAAAAGCCATGGTTCTTGCCGTTGGGTTTCGAAGTCTGGTCGGCGGACCAGCCCTCATGTTCCAGCAACGAAGAAACCATTTCGTGCACCGAAATGTGACCGAAGTGAAGATGGGGGCTCAGGCCAGTCGTGGCGTGTTCATCGGGATGGTTGCGGTCGTCGTTGTACTGCGACAGCTTGGAGTCCAGGAATTCTTTCCAGCGACGAGAGCCTTCCACTGTTCCACCGGGCGTTGCTTTGGATGGACGAACCGAGTGATCGATCGGGATTTTCGACAAGCCATCTTCGCTGAGTAGCTTGTCCAGATTCGCGGCCGGCCATTTGGAGAGAACCTTCGACGGGAGCAATTTCTTGCGACGCTCGGCCATCGATTCGCCATCGGGGCAGGGGAGGGCAGGGCGGTCGTCCGGGGCCAACGGGTTGGCAAGTGGCAGATGTTCGAGAGCTGGCAGGATGTTCTTCTGCATGAACCGACGGTAACTGTGCGCGACCGTGTAAGTCTTCTCCGCCGCTCGCAGTGGGAGAACTCCGTTGGAATCGATCAATTCCAGACGGGCGGGCAATTTGTCTTTGACCGCGTCGATCATGTGGGGCAGGAAGAAGCACGGGTATTCGTCGGTGACGACCGTGCACGCGTTTTTGGCTAGCCGATGAAGCAGCGGGGAGCCGGCCCCTGGTTTTGGTTCGACGTACGGGTAGTAGACCACCGGCAGAGAGTCGGCGGCTGCCGCGTTGTCCCGCATGCCTTCGATGATGAATCGATGGATCCGGTCGCTGGCCCATTGGTAGCGAACTCGCAGGGGTTCGAAGATCAGCAGCGGTTTCTCGTATTCGAGTGCCCGGTCGATCGCATGTTGCAACGCGAAATTCCAGTGCAGCCGCCGTTGGGCGATCATCCAGTAGACGACGTAATCGCCCTCGTGTCGGGGCGGGTGGTCGTTGGCGAATTGATGCCGCTGGGGAGGGAGCGTGGAAGTCATGGCGATGGGAATTGGATGGGAGTCGTCAGTTCGGGGCTTGGCTAGTAGAGTGTGCGGACACGCCAAGGGCCATGCAATTTTGTCGCGACGACGCTCACCGTATCGAATTCTCGCTGTCTGCTTGCTGATCGGGTATCTGCTCGCATCGGCGGCCTATATGTGGTTGTCTGCGCTGTGGATCACGGGCTCGCACCCGCATTTTCGGGTGGTCGATTTGCTGGTGCCGCGAGCCAATGACGTGGTCATTTTTGCGTTTTTCCTGGTGGTCGGGGCCAGCGTCGGCAGCTTCTTGAATGTCGTCGTTTGGCGATTGCCTCAACGTTTGAATGTGAACGGCCATTCGTTTTGTCCGAGGTGTCGAAATCGGCTTCGGGCTCGTGACAATGTGCCGATCTTTGGTTGGCTGTGGTTGAGCGGGCGATGCCGAGATTGCCGGCTCCCGATCTCGTCTCGATACCCGATCGTCGAAACGTTGGTCGGGATCACGTTCGCTTTGGTCGGCTCGACCGAGTTGACGCGTTGGAGTCTGCCGTATTTCGGCGATTCCGTGCGGTCGAATTGGATGTCGACTCCGATCGTTGACGCAGATTTGTTGACATTGATCTTGTATCACGTCGTGGCGTTGGCAACCGCTTGGGCGATGGGGCTGATCCGCTTTGATGGAAACGCGTTGCCATCACGGTTGACGTTGTTCGCAGCGATAACGTTGCTCGGTGGGATGTTTGCGTTTCCGCAGGCGATGGTTGTTCCGTGGCAACTCGTTGGTGAGTCGATGCCGGCGGGCATTGGCACTTGGCCGCCGAGCGGGTGGATGACGACCGGTGCGGATTGGTCGGTGAGACTGGTGCAAATCGGATTGCGATTGCTGACGTCGCTCGTGGCGGCTGGCTTTTTTGCTCGAGTATTGGCGAAAAGCTTTTGCCCCTCGGCGGACATGAAAATGGATCCCCTTGGATCTTCGACCAAGCGATTGATTGATTTGATGATCCTGATAGCGGTGCCCTCGATCGTGGTTGGCTGGCAAGCGGTGATGGGGGTGATCTTGCTCGCGGCGATTTTTGCGAAGATTCTGGGCATGTGCGAATTCGCCCAATCGCGAGATTCACTGGGGCGTTTTGCCGTCAGTTTGCCGGTTGCCACAAGCGTGCAATTGTTGCTGTGGCGGGGTTTGGTGGCGTCCCAGGTCTGGCCCAGCGAGCAAGCATCGCAGGTTGGGTTGATTGTTTCGTTTTTCGGAGTTCTAACGATTCCGTTGTGGCTGGATGAAAACGGGGAATCGTTCCCTCCGATGGGCGATGAAAGTGGCAACGGCGGAGTCTCGGATCATTTCGATGAGGACGTTCGAGAGGCTCAGGCATCCAGGAAAGACCCAGATGCTTTGCAACAGGGCGACTCGTTTGAGTTAAACTGATTACCCAGCGAACGATCATCAAGTTGAGGGGAAGTGGACGAAGCCAGCTCGAACCGAAACGAACGCACCCCGGCGAATCACGCGCCGACTGAAGAAGGGGCGTTGATCGAAGCGGCGCTGTCAGGTGACGCGTCGGCCTTTGAAGGCTTGGTGATCCGTCATCAAGACCGGCTGCATCACGCCATGATTCATGTCACCGGTTCGGTCCACGATGCCGAGGAAGTGACCCAAGAGGCCTTCATTCGGGCGTTCGTCAAACTGGACACGTTCCAGCAAAACAGCCAGTTCTTTACCTGGTTGTATCGAGTCGCGTTCAACATCGCTTTGTCGCGAAAACGCCGTCAAAAGGTTCGGCTTTCGTTGGACCAGCAACGTGAGGAAATTGGCGAAGAAGTCGTTTGTGGTGGCGAGGCCGTCGATGCGAACATGATTCGTCAGGATGACGTTTCGTTGGTGCAAATGGCTCTGCAGCAACTCAGCGATGAGCACCGCAGCATTCTTGTCTTGCGAGAGATGAACGAATCTTCTTATGAGGAAATGGCTGAGATTTTGGAACTGTCCATCGGGACCGTTCGCAGCCGTTTGAATCGTGCTCGCAAGCAATTGCGATTGGCGATTGAACAGCTGCGAGAACCCGAGTCAGAATCCTCGGGCGAACCGAGCTCCTGAGCTGGTTGGCCAGGGAAGAGGTGTGTTGACCGGGCGATGTGAGACGGGGTGGAAGGCTCCAAAGCTTGGCCGAAGTATCAGCTTGTTCCGGCAGAAGGCACCTGACACCTATTTCCCGACCGTCCATTGCTCGGTCTTGGGGGACAATCATGGTCGATCCCACTCCGCACCCAAACGTTGGCAACCACCTCGATGTTGTGCACGACGTACGCGATCAGTCCAACGCGTCCGGTCCACCATCGGCTTCGGGACGGGACGGAACGCCGGGGAATCCGCGTCCGTTCATAGGCATTCAGTTCCGATGCTGCCAAACCTATGGTCGTATTTACCGCAACGATCAGCGGACCGTGTATCGCGGTGGATGCCCCAAATGTGGTGCGAGAATAGAGATCCCGATTGGCAGCGGCGGGACAAACAAACGATTTTTCTCGGCCGGTTGAATTTGGATTCAGCCCGTTTGCGTCGCGGTTTCTCTTTCGCCGTCGATCGTGGTGCGCGTCGATTTATCCACAAAATCGGAAAAAAACTGCCGTTCGGGCCTCGTTACAACCGAAACAGTCCATAGCACCGATCGGACCGGCTGTCGGCCGTTCCTTTTTGCCACGAGCACGGCGGTCGGTGAATGACACCTCACAAAGGACTGTAGGGAGGCATTTCCATGCGACGCAAATATTTTGGACTGGCGATGGCCGCGATTGCCACGCTGGGGCCTGCTCAGGCCTTTGGCGGTGATCGCGAGATCGCACAACAAGTCATGAAACGGCTCAAAGTCAGCCGTGATGCAGGCGAACTGAAGAACTTCAACCTCGACATGAAAGTCAACGACGGCGTGGTGTTGTTCCGCGGCACCGTCGATGGCTCGGAGCAACAAGACTTGGTCTTGGCCGCTTTGAAAGACGTCGATGGCGTTGTCAATGTTGTCAACGAACTCGAAGTACTCGAAGCAAAAATTTACAAACCCAAAGCCGCTGCAATCGCAGCTGTTGAGCCAGCTGAAGCGTTTGACTTCAAAGGTGCTTTGGAAACCGAAGCTCAAGAAGTTGTTCCTGGTGAAGTTGCACCCGTCGCCGGCGAAGAAGCCGCTGACTCGCAAACTCGCACCGTGGCCGCTTGGGAAAACGCTGGCGGAGAAGCCAACAGCGACGAAGCGATCACGCAATCGGTCGCCGCCGCTTTGGGCAAAGCTCAGTCGGTTGGTCACTTGAAAGACTTCGGAGTCGACGTCAACGCATACGACGGCATCGTTGAAATCACCGGCGAAGCTGCTTCGGCATCGCAACGTGAATTGATCGCCGAAATCGCTCGTCATGCTCCTGGAGCACGCGGCGTTCGCGATCTGATGAGCGTGAAGGCTGGTTCGAACACCGGTTTGGTTGCAACACCTGCTTCGCACCGCACCGGTGGACTGCAGCCATTGCCACCAGCCAACCGTGGTCAAGTCCAAGCACGTCCCGTTTCTTACGGACAAGCTGGCGGACAAATGATCAACGGTGAAATGGTTGTGCCCGGCAGCATGGTGACTCATGGTGGTGGCGTGCCAGCCGCACCTGCACCAATGGCTCAAGCACCTGTCATGGGACAACCCGTTCCAATGGCACCTGCCGCACCAGTCGGAGCACCTCGCTACGATTCGCCAAACCTGCCGAACTACGCATGGCCTGGCTACGCAGCGTATCCAAACTACGCCGCACTGACGTACCCACAACAGTACAGCCCATCGGCGTTCCCATACATCGGACCTTTCTACCCCTACCCACAAGTTCCTTTGGGATGGCGTAAAGTGTCGCTCGAATGGGACGACGGTTGGTGGTTCTTGGACTTCACTGACAAGTAGTTCAGTCAAGTTGTCCAGACACTTGATCCAGCGAGTCACTTGGCTCAAACGAATCAACGAAAAACCCTCGCAAGTTCTCTTGCGAGGGTTTTTTCGTGGTTTCAACACTTGGCCACGTTGGAGCTGGATTTGTCTCGGTGGGGAACGCCGAGCTACAGCTTGGGATGTTCGCCAACCTGTAGCACGGCGGTCCCCGCCGTGAGTCGTTCAGTTCTGGAACAGATAAACGCCACGCGATACTTCAGATCACAAAACCAGTGTTCCCAAGTGGTCGCCCATGCGAGCGTAGAGTTCGCGTTGTTGGCGAGAGTTTTCAACTAGGTCTGCATCAAATTGGATTCGGCCGGGTTCGAACAGGACCATGGTCGAGGAACCACCAAACCGAAAGTAGCCTTTTTCGCCGCCCTTTGAGATGGTTTCACCCGGCGAGTAAGTCTGTTGGATGCTGCCGACACACGTGGCACCAATTTCGAGCAACAACACCGTTCCGAAGGATTCTGTCTCGAGCTGTGTGAGGCAGCGTTTGTTGCTGGTCAGGATGTGGATGTTCTGGCGCAAGGCAATCGGATTGACGGAATACAGCGGTCCGTTGATCAAGCGGCTCTCACCAGGCACACCGGTGGCAGGGAAGTGAAAGCGGTGATAGTCGACCGGGCACAATCGCGAAAGCAGCAGGCTGCCGCTCGCATAGCGATCCGCGAGGGAAGAGTCTTGCAGCAGCGTCGGCAGATCAAACATCTCGCCTTTGACAAACAGCCCGCCGCATTTCGATAGGTCGGGAATGCAAAGATGCCGGCCGTCGGCGGGGAAGACCACCGAGTTCGGATCCGCATCGATCGGGCGTGCTTCGGGTTTCAGCTTGCGAAAGAAGAACTCGTTGAAGTTGGCGAACTCATCTACATTACGCACGAACTCATCCGCATCGAGTTCATAGTCTTGGATGAACGGAGCAATCTTTTCGCGTGTCTTCGGTTGGTCCATTCGCCAACCGTACCAGTGCGAGAACAGCGTTCGCTTCACAACCAAGGAAAGCGAGAGACGGCCGGCGATGGTGCCGTACGTCCAACGCAATGCTTTGTCGCCATACACCTTTTCGATGCGGTCTTCGTCGGTGTATCGGTCGTGATAGACGATTTCGTCCATGAGTGGTTCTTGTTTGAATGGCAGTGGACGAGGCCACGAGTCCGGTCGCACGACCCACGCGTGGGATTCTATGATTCGTCCACTACGAGAGTGGGGTTGCGATGGATCAGCGTGGCAACTGATCCCAGTCGATTGCAGGCTGCTGGCCCGCGGTGGACTCTCGCTCGAAGGTCTGATCCAGATCAACGGACTCTGAAAAGAAGCCGCAGTTCTTTAAGAAGAAATGGTCGGTTTTGCTTCCACCGGCATAGTCCAGCCGATGACGACCGCGAGCAGTGTTGTCGCCGGTGAACTTGGCTCGCGTGATTTCGTGCCACTTGCCATTCACGTCACAAACCCATTGGTTGCCGTAGTGAGCTGAACGTTGCAGGTGGCCTTGTTCAGGCGAGAAGTTTTCGAGGAAAGAGTGGAAGCCGGTCAGGTGCTTGTCCGTCTTGGGACGTCGAAAGGTCGCTACCAATCGCCATTCGTCTTTTGCTTTGTCGCCGAACCAAGACGTGTAGAGCGTGTTGCCGTTGCCATCGGGTTTGACTTCGGTCAGAAAGCGGTACGTCTTGCCAGCTTCCCAGGGATATAGAAAGAAGCTTTGTCCGCCGGAACCTTCGTTGCCAAAGTCTTTCGCGACGACGTTTTTGCCTTTCGCAAGAGTCGCAACTCGATCTTCGTCAGGAATCTCGTTGGGGTTATTCGTGCGAAAGGGGCTCCAGATTGAAAACAGGACTCGCCGTTCCGTGGGACTGTTGACCTGCATGCCGAAGTAACCTTCGCCGAATCCGTTGGCCATGAAGTAAGTCCCCATTTGGTCTTGGCCGTCGGGGACCGTGATTTCACTGTAGGCGTACGTCAGGTTCATTCCTCGGGGCAAGCGGTAGGAGAGATGGACCGATGGACCGCGACGACCCCAATAGAACATGTTGCCATCGTTCGTTTGTACATAGTCGAGTTGCAGGTTGGCTTTTGCGGGTGTGACCACCAAGTCCGTGATCTGTGCGGATCCGGATGCGTCGCCATTGGCTGCTGGCGAAAGTTGCAGATCGACCCGAACGTAGCCCGCTTTCGCGACCTTGATCTCACCGAGTGGGTAGGTCTTGTCAGATGCGAGTTCCAGATCGCAGGAGAGCTTGGTTTCGCCGATCGTCGCAAGGATGGTCGCGGGGCGATCGTTCGCGTTGCCTTTCAGGCCTAACTCAAGCGTGTCTGCGGCATCGACGTGAAAGTAGACGGAGTGGACCTCGGCCGAATCGCGAAGCCGCATTGAGCCGCCGCGTCGCATCGATCGGCCGCCGGGTTCGGGCTGTGTGCGGAACGCATTGCCCGCCACCGGCACGGACCACTCTTTCGCGGAGGAGAGTCCCTGCGAGGTCAGGAGTGTGACAAGGCTGATCAGGAGCGGTTGAAAAACAAGTCGGGAACACATGGTGTCGATCTGGTGAGACGGGCGTGGGCAGGAACCAAGGAATCTTTTCGCGAGTCGGGAAAGAGGCTGCGTTGAACCCGTTTGGGACGGGATTTCATCGAGCCCGCCACTCTTTCGCTCTTTCGATTGGTCTCGCAGTGTTCGAACCTATCTCAAATTGAAACGATTCTGCAAGCAGGTGGGAAGCAGCACCGGGCAAATCACTTTTTCAAGCTGCAGCAATGAGCCGATGGCCGTTAGGCCCGGTTGCGTTGTGCAACCGTTGCGAACGCACTTCGGCGATTATTCACCCGACAGATGGCTCGCCCCGGAAGGCGTCGGAAGCAGGGGTTTTCGAACTGCATCGTGCAAGCCACCATGGTGGCCGAAACTGGCGGGCAAGCAACGACCTCCGCCATATCCCTGTACCAAACCACGACTAAACCCAACCAAGAGACCATCATGGCCACCGCAAGTGCACGACATATTCTCGTTGAAACCGAAGAAGCCTGTCAGGATCTGAAAGATCAGATCGAAAAAGGACAGGATTTCGGTGCCATCGCCGCTGAGTTTTCCTCCTGCCCGTCCGGCAAATCCGGTGGAGCGTTGGGAACGTTCAGCCCCGGCCAAATGGTCAAAGAGTTCGACGAAGTAGTTTTCAGCGGTGAGTTGGGCAAGGTTCACGGCCCCGTCAAAACCCAATTTGGCTATCACTTGATCGAGATCACGCAGCGCGTCGATTGATTCCAAAGGCTGTTCCATGATCAAGACGTTTGGACAGGCTTATCAGTTTGTGCTGAAGAACAAGGTTTGCACCGTCTTCGGCAGCAAGAACTCGCCGTACCCGTCGTTGTGGGACAACACCGATTTATCGGAAGACAAACCCAAGACGGGCGGTTGGAGCCCCAAGGTAATGGCCGTCTGGGATTGGAAGACTCGTATCCCGCAAACCTATCCCGCGGAGGTTTTCTACGGGAAGGTGAGCGGTGGCGACGCCGTGTTGATGGAAATGCAGCACTTTCGTGACGTGCATTACGCCGAGGCGTACCAACCTGTCCACGAATTAGATGTGCTCTGTCAAGAAATCTACGAACTGATTCGTTTGGAAGCAGACTACACCGGTCCGCTTCGCAAGCGAGCCATCGAGCGATTCGCGTGCACGAAGAGCCAATTCGACACTGCGCTCAAGAAACTGCAGGTCAGTTTAAACATCGTGCGTTCCAACGACCCAAAGTTGAAGAACGACTTCTGGTTGCCCATGCGAGAAGTCCACCTCGATATCGTGCAACAGCACGAGCAGTGAAGTCCCCCAAACCGTAGGTCAGGTTGTACCTGACGTTCCCGCCGATGCTTTGGAACAAAGCGAGTCGGGACCCCGCTCTCGAAGATAGTGAAAACCCGCGATCAGCAAGTCAGCGCTGCACAGCACTAGACTGGACTGCGAAAACTTTGGTGTTGTGGACTGGATTCGTTTGCGCAAGTTGTGTTCGACGATTTAGCCCCATCGGGGCAGCCCTATGACAGCCCAGGGCAACGCCCTGGGTTGTGGCTGCCCCTTTGGGGCGTGGGGCAGATACATGACCAACGCCACATTGTCCGTATCAATCCTCAATTTTTCGTTGCGCAGCGTCGGACGCGACGTTTTCTGACTTGTCAAGCAATGACACGATCACCATTGCGAGAAAGCTGGCGGCGAGCCCCATCAGTTGCGACGGGATCAAGAACTCCGGAAGCACGTATTCGAACGCTAGCCAGGTTGCCACACCGGACACGATCGATGCCATCGCTCCGAGAGTGGTCGCTCGTTTCCAATACAGCCCGACGGCCAGCGGAACCAGTGCACCGACAAGCGGCACGCTGTACGCCTGCTGAATCATTTCGTACATCGTGTTGTTGCTGGTCAAGGCTTGGTGCAGAGCCAAGGCACCAAACATCAGCAGGACGATTCGCAGCCAACGCAACATGTTTTTGTCGTCGAGGTCGGATCGAAACGGACGGATAACGTTTTCGACAATCAGACTGCTCGGCGCGAGCAATGTTCCGCTGGCGGTAGAAAGGATTGCCGAAACCAATGCACCGAGAAAAACAGTTTGCACCCAGAACGGTGTGGATTGCATGACCGCGTGCGGAAGTGTTCGCTGGACTTCGCGAAGGTCTTCGCTGTTGAATTGCTGCAAGTGATCCGGATCGATCACCACCGCGGCGTAAGCGATGAACATCGGTACGAACGCAAACATGCAGTAGAACATCCCGCCCAGCAAAGTTCCCGTCATGGCGGTGCGTTCGTCTTTGGCGCTGGTGACACGCTGAAAGACATCTTGTTGTGGAATCGATCCCAGCGCCGCAGTCAGAAATCCGCCGATGTAGATCCACCACTGACCGGATTGCCCCCAGTCGGGAAAGATCTGCAGACGCCCCGTTTCGCGAGCAGATTCGATGACGACGGAAACACCGCCGGCCGCATGAGCCATGTACACCGACACCACCAACAGACCGATGATGATCACGAACGTCTGAATCATGTCGGTGAGCGCCACCGACCACATGCCGCCCATCACCGTATAGAAGGCAACAACCGTGAAGCCGATCACGATGCCGTGGTTGATGGTCAGCGTGTCATAGCCAATGCCTTTGCCCAGGACGGATATCACCAGACCGAGTGCGGTGAGCTGAGCCGCAGCCCAGCCCAGGTACGAAGCGGAGATGACAACGGACGTCAAGACTTCGATCGAGCGACCGTAGCGTTTGCGATAAAAGTCGCCGATCGTTAGCAAGTCCATCCGGTAGAAAGCTCGCGCGAAGAACAATGCCACGAGTACCAAGCAGATCGAAAACCCAAACGGGTCGCCGGGGATAGCGCGCAGTCCTTGCCCGGCAAAGGTGGCTGAAACCGAAAGTACGGTCTCGGCACCAAACCAAGTTGCGAAGACGCAAGCAAAGTTCATGTAAAGCGGAAGCGAGCGTCCCGCGACCATGAAGTCCTGCGCATTGTCGACGCGTCGGGCTGCGAACAACCCGATCGCGATCGTGAGAAGCAAATAGGCCAGGACGGCGGCGATCAATCCCATCGGCGTGTCGTCCGTCAGTCGATTGCGACGCTGTTGGCCATCGGCAATCCGTTGAAAGGCGATGCACTGGCGGCAGCGTAAGCACCCATCGACGGAACCAAGACCAATTCACCGACTTCCAAATCAGGAAGCCACTGGTCACGCGAAACGATGTCGGTGGAGTCGCAGGTTGGTCCGGCAACGACGCATGGAACAGTCTCTCGCGAGCCATCGTTTTCGACGAGCAACGGGAAGTCCGTGTGGTCGAAGATCTTGCCCGAGAACGATCCGTAGATTCCATCGTCGAGGAAGAACCAAGGCAGTTCCCATCGACGACTCTTGCCGATCACGCGAGTGATCAAGGTCACGCTTTCGGTGCACAGCCCACGACCAGGTTCGGCGATCAAACGAATCGGCAGGTCGCCGAAGATGTCTCGCAGTCCGTTGGTGATGACTTCGCCAAAGGTTTCGATCGAAGGAGCGTCTTCGCGATACGGAGCTGGGAAACCGCCGCCAATGTCGAGGACTTCCAAGTGGTGTCCGGCTTGGGTGGCTTCGTCCCAAACTGCACGAACGCTGCGAAGCACTTCGACATAGTCTTGCGGGTTGAGGCACTGGCTGCCGACATGGAACGAGAACCCACGAATTTTCAGGCCTTTGGCTTTCGCCGTTGCCAGCAGTTCCAACGCTTCGTGCATGGGGCAACCGAACTTGGCCGACAGGTTGATTCGGCTGGAGGCTCCGGTCGTTGCCAAACGCAACAATAAGTTCACGTCGGGAGTCAGGCGGCGGATCTTTTCCGCTTCGATCGGGTTGTCGAAAACGAACCAGTTCACTCCGGCTTCATAGCATTCCCAAAGGTTTGCATCGGTCTTGCACGGGTGAGTGTGCAGCATGCGATCCGGCGTGAAGCCAGCGGCGAGTGCCGCCTTTAGTTCGCCAGGCGAGCATACGTCGATGAATGCATTTTCGCCGTTGAGCGTCGACAGGAAATGCAGGTCCGGGTTGGCTTTCGCCGCATAGTAAAGATCGACACCGGGCAGGGCGTTCTTCATGGCCCAGTAGGTTTCGATGGCTTTGGATCGTGATACGACAAGCAAAGGGGTGCCGTGTTTTTCAGCGAGCTCTTTGGCGAGGTCGAAGGAAAGGTTCGGCTGAGCCGTTCGGGCGTTGGGTGCGCGCAGAATGGTCGATGCGATCATGCGGCTGGGGTGCCTCCAATTGGGGACCAAGGTCAGTTGAGATACGAAATACAGTCAAAACTTCGAAGCCACGTGGCTTCGTCTGAGGGTTCCGATGGAACCCTGGCCGACTTCTTCTTCGCTGTTATCGAGCCGCGTCCTGGGCGCAATAACGTGTTGACCTTGGGGAGATCGCAATGGAGGTTGCGGCACCTTGCGGTATGGCAACGTTGTGCGTTTGGAGTGGGCGATTCCGCTAGGAAACGTCCTGCCAACACACTTCCGCCGCGCCCGTGATGGGCGAGACCTGGTGTCGTGCCGATTGAATCGCAGTGAGTCGATTCGCATCACTGAAATGTGATTGCACGCTCACTGTTTTTCAATCGGCTGCGAAAGATATCGACAGCGAATCGAAAAGTCGAGAGAGGAAATCACGATTTCAGTCGATTGTGTCGTTCAGCGTGATCCACCCAGTCCCGCGGACATAGACCGATCCGTCGGCCCGATTGCTCTGCGTTGTCACGAATCCGGGTGATTCTGCGCTGGTTTCGCGGGGCTCTGCTCGGGACATAAGTGGACAGGGCTGCTATAGTGTGATGGCAAACTTCTTCTTCTCCTCTTTGCAGCGATCCGTTTTGTCTGACGTGTCTTCGGTTCCCGAATCTCTTGAACGTCTCGAGGTGGCTTTGACTCCTCAAGAGCGGTTTGAGGAGTATTTGCAGAGCAAGGGCCAGCGGCAGACCAAGCCTCGGAAGTTCTTGGTCGAGAAGATCTTCGCCCAGCACGCCCATTTCGACGCCGATGAGCTGATCGAGAAATTGCCTCGAAAGGGCGAGCCCAACTATGTCAGCTCCGCGACGGTGTATCGATCGCTGCGGGAGTTCGTCGACGCCGGCTTGCTGAACTGCTTTCAGCTCGACGGCCGAACGGTTTACGAGCTGGATTACGGCTACCCGCCCCACGACCATCTGTACTGCACGCGTTGTCGTAAATTGATCGAGTTCCGCAGCGAGGAACTGATCGCGACGCGAGACGAAGCCGCCGCGAAACACGGTTTTCGCGTGTCTGGGCACCGAATGCTTGTCAGCGGTGTTTGTCGCGAATGTGGAAAGAACCGACGCAAAAAACGCAAGCAAGACTTGGTCTGAGTTTGCTCGCGATGGTTCAGTTGGCTGCGATTCCTCTGGCCAGCGGCCCGCCTTCGTTGACTACGCTTCTTCGGGAAGTTCGGCCATCCGGATCTGTTGCAGAATCGCGTTGAAGACCTGCTCGGCGGCTTCGAAGTCCGACATTTCGGCTTGGAGCTGAGCCAAAATCCGTCCGGCGATGGGCATTTGTTCGCGGGTTGGGGCAGGGGCGTCCAGCAGCACGACGCGTGACATCACGACGAGGTCCAAGTAGTAGAACCGGAGGTCAACGGCTCGCTCACCTTCGGAAGCACCCGGCAGCGTGACGTTGTCACGTTCCAGGTCCTCGTATTGTCCGCGGAGCATTTGGTCGATTTCACCCAGGATGACCTCGTCTTCTCGAGTGATTGGCAGCGTTTCCAGTGAGACGAATCCGCCGCCGGGCAGATCGAACGTGGCACCCTGGTCGCCTTCGTCTTCGGCTCGCTCGACCAGCGTCCAGTTGTCTGGGTACAGCAGTTTCAGGCCGAAGCCTTCGAAAGTCGCGGGCATGTGTTTGTTCAGTCGTTTTTGGGGCCGGACAATCGCTGACGCAGGTCATCGGGCACGTTGGTTTTGACCAGTTTGCCGCCCGCTTTCAGGTCGCAGCACACGGCGGTGATTTTGCCGGTGGCGATGCGGCGGCCTTCGCAGGTCAATTCGAAGCGATAGCTGATGCTGGATTGACCAATTCGGTCGACATGCAAATCAATCTGCAGGATGTCTTCGAATCGGGCGGGACCGTGAAAGTCGCAACTGGCGGCAACTCGGGGCCAAGTCAATCGTTCCTCGGATTCATGGTGCGGCATCACGGGGATGCCGACCGATCGCAGGAACTCGTGTTCGGCCGCTTCCATCATGGGGAAGAAGGCCGAGAAGTGGACGATTCCAGCCGCATCGGTGTCTCGAAACTCGACGCGGCGTTGTGTCTGGTAGACCGGAGCCCGTTGGATCGGGGCTCCTTCAGAGGCAGAATCGTTCACTGATTTGCCGATTTGGCTTATTCGCCGACGTATGGCAGCAAGGCCATGAAGCGGGCGCGTTTGATGGCTGAGGTGACAGCGTGTTGGCTGGCAGCGGTACAACCGCTCTTGCGGCGGCCCATGATGCGTCCTTGACGGTTGACCATCTTGGACAGCAATTCGAGGTCCTTGTAGTCAACGTACATCGGACGTGGACGATGGCCATCGACGAAGATGGGGTCCTTACGGCGGGTACGGCTGCGGACTCGTGAGCGTTTGCGGGCACGGCTACGCGTGCTCATTGGACGTGGAGGCATGAAGCTTTTCGAAGATATCGAAGGCGAATGGACTGATTCGGCCGGAAAACCAATGTTTCCGGCTCGCCAATGTGTCCCGAGAACGCAAAAAGGTTGCGATCGCGGGCCACACAGTGTGCCGAGATCGGCGTTTCCACGCAATCCCTTTTGCCTATTCTGCCTGATAAAGCTTTTCTTGGGCGATCAGTGTCCGCACAGGATGCGGGACCTGAAAACGGATGCTTCGTCCAGAAGCCACTCGCTGGCGAAGATCGCTGCTGCTGATTTCGATCTGGGGCATCCGGATCTGAGACTCACGAATCCTTTGAAGTTGCGATTCGTCAGTCATTCCGTTCAGAATCGAGTAGTCCGGTGGAGGGTCTCCTCCGCGAGCGATCACGGCCAATTGGCACCGCTTCAGGATTTGCTGGGGTTCTCGCCAGCGATCGAAGGAGGCCAACGAATCGGCTCCGATGATCAGATACAGCGGGCGGTTGGGAAATTGTTCCTGCAAATGTTCCAGGGTCAGCAGGGTGTAGCTGACGCTGTCTTGCCGGAGTTCCCAGTCGTCGATGACGTGCCCGGATTGTCCACTGAGTGCCAACCGCAGCATTTGCAGACGGTGCTCGTTGCTGGCCACCGGCCCGTGGGGTTTGAGCGGGCTGGTCGCCGCCGGAATCCAACGCACATGTTCAATCGGCAATTGTTCGAGCGCCGATTCGGCCATCCAAAGGTGCCCGACATGAACCGGGTCGAAGGACCCACCCAGGATGCCGATCCCTTGCTTCGATGGTGGGGTGGTTTCAGATGCTGACACGGAACGACCTTCGATGGTTTCTGACTTGAATCGACGCAAGCATAACTTCGCTCATGGTTCGTTTGTCTTTCTTCATCCCGGTAGGGATGTCAGATGGTAGACATCTGAGTTGTTGGC
>TARA_R110002073_G_scaffold4251_2_pt1 | contig 90700 bp, 68 predicted proteins | sample TARA_R110002073 | Tara Oceans TARA_R110002073 (sample SAMEA4397174) | marine metagenome | biome: Polar Biome; feature: [DCM] deep chlorophyll maximum layer (ENVO:01000326); material: water (ENVO:00002006), including particulate matter (ENVO:01000060) such as... | depth 40 m
CCCTCCCAAAGGGAGGGTGAAATAAAACTGCACGACCTCCGGGAGGGTCGAGGAAAGCGAGAAGCACAGCTCAACTTTCAGTTCAGCGGTTCCAGTACCGCGTGCGGCTGTTCGACCAAGCTCGGGTGCGGCTGCCAAATCCGCTCGACGTGCTGCCGCCGTAAATCTGGCCGCGTTGCGTGCCAGTGTTTCGAATCCCTGTGTTCCCACCGGTGTAAATCCGACCGTTTCCTTGTGACGTCACACCACCGTGGCTGATGTGTGTTCCGTTGCGTCCGATGGTCATGTTCAGGTTGTGACCGATCCCACCGACTCCTTTACCGCCCACCCCAATCGAATTCGACAGCGAGATGCCGTTGGGGCCGGCTCCCACACCAAAGCCATGGCCGAAGTTGGTGCCATTCTTGGAACTGCTCTTCGATTTGGCAAATTTCCACTGGCCGTTCGCGGATGCCCCCGCACTCGCTCCGCCATTGAGGAAATCGACATACGATCCAGCACTCTGTGCCGAAGCGGGTTGGCAAGTGGCCGCGACGAACAGGAGAGCAGCGACACCGGACAGGACTTTGAAGTTGACGATCTTGGACATGGTTTTTCTCGCAAGCAGAAGGTTTCAGGAAGTGATTCGAGCGGCTGACTTGCCGGCTCACAAACACTTGCGAGATCCCCTCTCGGATCCCCTCACAAAATCCAAAACTTTCTCAAAGACGGCAAAACACTTTGTTTTGAGGCTCAATCCGCGTCGAACACCGTCACCGTCAAATCATCCAACCACGCTTCGCCCTCGCCGGCCGAGACAATCTGAACCTCCATCGGGATGCTCGTCAGCGTCGGATCCGGCGAGCGACCGAAGTAGATTTCGGTCTCGAATTTCTGCCAATCGTAAGTTCCCTCGGCCAAATCCAATCTCACCGGGACCTGGGATCCATCGACGATCAATTGCACAGCGTCTTCGTTCAAATCGTTTGCCTTGGCCCAAACCGAAACAACACACCGCGAATTTTCGGGAATCGGGAAAACCTGTTTGGTCCGCCCGCCCTTTGGAATTGTTTCGCCGTCAGCCCCCGTCGCATCTTCACCCGGTAACGGTCGGTCACCCACGATCCGGATCGAATACTCACCCGTGTGAGCCTGAGACGACGTGACGCTGGCCAAAGACCGATATCCCGGATCATTGATCCACGCGATGCCTCGATCGTTGGACCAGTAATTCCATCCGCCTTGTTCGAAGCCACCATTGAGCAGCGATGCTCGGTAAGGCGTTGGCGTCTCTCCGTCCGCAATCAGCACCCTCGTCGCTCGCGGGAGTTTGTTGATTTCTTTGATCCAGTCCGACAACAGCCGCATCTCGTCCTTTGGCTGCGACGCCTTTGCCCATTCCTTCAGTCGGTCATACAACGGCCGCACCGCGCCGAGCACTTCGCAACCGGGCTGCGTTTCCAAAGCCGCTTGAACCGATTCGGCCGCTTCGGAATAGTTCCGCAGATAGGCTTGCGTCCGCCCAATGCCCAACAAACATGCCGCCTGGTGTTCACTCAGCTTTGCAAGCTTCGATGCCAGCTTGTAGAGCCCGAGAGCTTCTTCGTACTCACCCGAACGATCCTTGCAGGCAGCGATTCCGTAGGCCGCCCACAAGTGATGCGGATCCAACTGATTGGCTTTCTCAAAATCTTCCGCCGCGAGTTCCAATCGTTCGGCAGACAAATGAATGATCCCGCGAGCCGCCAACGCGTGAGCCAGCAAGGGCGGCGACAACCGATGGACTTGTCCCGATTCAAAGAGTTCGCCCAACACCACTTCAGCCACATCATTCTGCTGGCGTGTCAGATGAATCGATGCCAGTAGCAACGGGTAAACGGGCTGATCCTTGTACCGCTCCGTCATTTGCTCTGCGAACTGAATCGCATCGGATCGTCCCCGCAAATCTTCTGCGGCAATCAAAGCGGAATCCACCACCGGCACCAAAGCCAACGACTGCCGACATGTTTCCAGCAACACGTCGACGGCGAGTTCGTTTTGATCGATCGCGGAAAGGGTCATGCCGTAGACCCATCCGACCCAAGGTTGTTTTTCGCCCAGCCGGAATGCGTTTTCCGCATCTTGCATGCTCCACAACAAAAGGTCTTCGATCCGTTCTTCGCGGATGGACGGATCGACCGACTCATCGTCTCGCAACAAATCCGCCTGCATCCGATACAAAGCAGCACGGTCGGCGTAGCCAAAGCAATTGTTTGGATTGATCGCGATGCATCGCCCAAAGGTTTGAATGGCCAACGAATAGCTCTGCCAGGTCAGTTCAGGCTGTTGGATCGCGGAGAAGTACTGCAGATGGCCGAGGGTGAGCTGCGTCCAATAGTGGTTCGGACGCAGTGACGCCGAACGCTGGAACAACTGGCGTCCACCTTCGACGGCGTCGAGGTTTTTGTAATCTTTGAACACCACTCGGAACGATGGATCCATGGCGGACAGCAAACACATGATGCCGATCTTTTGCGCATCAGCCGCGTTGCGAGCCGTCCCCAGCTCTTCGCCTTTGACCCATTTGCCATCGCCCAAACGGAAATTCGCGATCCCGCGGTACCACCGCACCGCCTCCGATTGCCGAAACAGTTCGACTCGTTCGCTCACGACCTTGGCGGCCTGAGCTTCTGCGATGCCGGCTTTGGTCTGCATTGCCGTCCAGGCCTTCCACAAACGCTCACTCGAATCCGATTCACCATCGGAATGTTTCATCACCCCAAACAATCGAGTCCCAATCGTCTTGACCAACATCCCGTCCAAGATGATCCACTGTTGGTAGGTGTCCCAAAGCAACCGATCCTTTTGATCGGCTGACAGATCCTCGTTGGGCAGGTAGTTCCACCAATCGCGTTGTTCCCAAATGCCAAGAGCCTTCAGCGCGTTCGAGGCCGCCATGATTCCCTGTGTGTCACGGCTCATGATTCCAAACTCTTCGGCTTGTTCCGACAAATCGTAGAACGAAACTAACCGCTGCATGCGTTCCGCCTTGGCAACGATTCGCTCGCGATCCTGGCTGAACTCGGGTTCTTCCTCCAGCGTTTTGGATGCCCGCTGCAGAATGCCCAACGCTGATTCATAACGTCCAAATTCGATTTCGCTGGCCGCGACCTGCCAATCGGAGTCCACCGAATTGCGAATCTCGTTCAACCGCTTTGCATTCGCGATGGTGAGTTCCAATTCCTTTTGATTGCGTTCGCGTTCAACCTTCAGGCGTTGCGAACTTTGGTAACTCCAAACCGCCGCTCCCGCGATGGAGCCGAACATCAACAACAGCGCAGCGACCGCGCCGCTGGTCGCCAGCGTTCGATGCTTTCGTCCCCAACGTCCAATCCGCACCGCCAACGGATCACTGAATACCGACACGGGTTCGTCGCCCAACCAACGTTCCACGTCGGCCGCCAACGCGGCCACGCTCGGGTAACGATCCGCAGGTTTCTTCGCCATCGCTTTCAAACAAATCGCTTGCAACGGTTCTGAAACACTGGCATCGCGGCGACGTGGCGGCGTGACCTCTTCTTGGCGAACACGCTGGAGAATCTGGCTAACAGAATCGTCTTGATGAGGCGGCGATCCCGTCAAGATTTGATACAGCGTTGCTCCCAGCAGATACACATCGGTTTGGCATCCAACCAGCGAAACATCTCCGTTCGCTTGCTCTGGACTCATGTACTGCGGCGTGCCCACGGTCCCGCCCGCTCGCGTGTGGCTGGAATCGTTTTCGCCGTTCGTGGAAGCATCAGGTTTCGCATCGAAGTTATCAGCGACCGCAATCTCCGAGCCATCATCGAGCTGCTTCGCCAGTCCCCAATCCACCACCAGCGTCTCGCCGTATGGACCGACCATGATGTTGGCGGGTTTGATATCGCGATGGATGATCCGCCGACTGTGCGCGTAATCGATCGTGTTGCATACATCGACGAAACGATTCAGGATCGTCCGCAACGAACGAGCCTGCTCGCCATCGTTTGAAGAATTCGCCTGCTTCGATTCGTCCTTCAACGAATCACGGTATTCACGGATGACTTGACGCAGCGTTTGCCCTTCGATGAAACGCATCGCATAAAATGGGCGTCCATCCTTCCAAGTCCCCATGGCATAGACGGGCACGATCCCGGGATGTTCCAACCGGCCAGTGATCTCGGCTTCGCGAAGAAAACGGGCGTTGGCTTCTTCGTGCCCGTTCCATTGCGGCCGGATCTGCTTGATCGCGACCTCCCGGTCGAGCTGCCGGTCGTGCGCGACCAAGACTTCGCCCAATCCACCTTCATCGTGACGCGAAAGGATCTGGAAACGAGCGGACTCGCTGACGGCGGCGTATTCTTCGGGGATGTCGTCGGAGTCGTCAGGGTCAGCTTCACCGAACGCCTGCATCAATGGCGACGCCGGCATGAACTTGGACCTCAAGAACTCGTCTTCCTGAGCCGCTTCGTCTGCCGCGATTAGGTTGCGAACTTGGCGCAACAACTCCGCATCTCCATCGCACCGCTGCCGCAGACAAGCCTCTCGATCCGCTGCGGGCAGATCGATGGCGTCCAAAAAAATGTCTTCTGCGTTGGATGACGGGTCATCTGACAAAACGGTCACCTCGTTCGTTCAACATCGATTGTGTGGAGCGTCGATCTCTGTGGAAAAACGCGAATCCGCCTGGCGAAGCTTACTCGAACACCAACGGTCGACAGCTTCGGTTTGGCCGTCTTTTTACGATGGAAACAAAAAAACCGGAAAACGATGAGGGGTTAGCGATGGGTTTCTCGCAAGGTTCCGGTGAAGACAACAACGTCCTTCAAAACAACTTCTTGAAACTCGCTCACTGAGGAACCCAGCCATGTCCACTCGTCTCGTCGCCATCGCCGTCGCAGCCGCTTGCTTGATGACCGCCGAAGCCAACGCTCAAGTCACCGCCCGCAGCTACTCCAACGGCGGCACAGCGATCTCAACCGCCAGCGGCCGTGGCAACACCCGATTGAATGCCAGCTCCTACGCCACCAACGGCGGCTACGCTCGATCCGACATGCGAGGCAGCGGACGCAACGGAGGATTCGCCAGCGGCAACAGCACCGCCTATGCCAACGGCGGTGTCGCAATCAGCCAAGGTCGCTCGCACGCCAACGGCTGGAGAGCCCGATCACACGCCGATTCACGTGCGGTCACTCACGGTGGATTTTCGAGAAGCAGCAGCACCGCCAAAGCACTTGGCAACTGGTCCAACGCTCGATCCAACTCGACCGCGAATTCATGGTTCGGACGATCCAGCACCAGCCGAGCACGAGCGGTCGACAATCGCTACATCCCGCAACCCTACACGCCGCCCGTGCAAAACGCGGTCATGCCTTGGTGATCTTCACCGCCTGAGCATGAGCTCAATCAGCAAAACAACAACGGAACTCGCGAGCTTGACTGCCCTGCGGGTTCCGATCGTTTGTTGACGGAAGTATGTTGGCCAGGGCCGCTAACTCTTTCGCTGAAACGGAAATCCCATGCCCGAATCGTTGCTTCCCCTGGATCGTCTGATGGCCACCCTGCGGACTCGTGCCGCGGAACGTCCTGAGGGTTCTTACACCACCAAATTGATGAACGGTGGTGCTGAAGCGATCGGTCGAAAAATTCGCGAAGAAGCCGAGGAACTGATCGAAGCCGCCGACGAACCAGACGAAGCCGGGCGCCAACATGCCATCTACGAAGCCGGCGACCTGATCTATCATGCGATGGTCCTGATGGCCTGGCGTGGAATCGAACTGGACGAAGTCGCCGCCGAACTGGCTCGCCGCGAGGGCACCTCGGGCCTGGTCGAAAAAGCCTCCCGGCCCGCAAAAAAGGACTCGGACGCCGCTGATTCGTGAGCCCGAATACGCTGGGATCCAAACAGACACCTGCCAAAAATCAAGTTCAGCGATTACTCTTTTCGCCTCACTGACATTTTGGTTCTCGATCTTTTTTGGTTCCCATGACGACTTTGGCCCCCCTCGGAAGCGGCTCTGACCCCGACAGTTTCTTGCGTCTGGGGATTCCCAGCAAAGGCCGGCTCAGCGAACTGGCCACCGGGCTGCTGAACCAAGCAGGATTGAGCTTTCGCCGCCAAAATCGAGGCCTGTTCGCTCGAGTCAGCGGGCTGCCAATCGATCTGATCTTTTTGCGAACCGATGACATCCCGACCTTGTGTGCCGAAGGTGCCATCGACATGGGGATCACCGGCAGCGACCTGGTCGAAGAAGCCGGTGCCAATGTCGAACAACGCATGGCGTTTGGTGTCGGCCGATGCCGACTGGCGTTCTGCGTCCCCGATGACGAAGACTACACCGACGCGGCACAGCTCGACGGCAAACGAATCGCGACCAGCTTCCCGCACGTCACCGAGCAATACCTCGCCACCAAAAACGCGAAAGCACATCTGGTGTCGCTGTCCGGCAGCGTCGAAGCGATGATTCGTCTTGGCGTCGCGGACGCGATCGTCGACTTGGTCGAAACCGGCAGCACTCTTGCCGCCAACCGCTTGCGGATCCTGGAAGAAATCGGGCACTACGAAACCGTGCTGATTCAAAACGGAACGCATCGCCGCAAAGAAGTTGCCGACCGTTTGGTTTCGCGACTCGAAGGCGTGGTCCTCGCTCGAGACTATTCCCTGGTCGAATACAACATCCCGCGATCGCAACTTTCCGAAGCCGAAAAGATCACCCCCGGTTTCAACTCGCCGACCATCAACTCGCTCGAAGACAAAGACTGGTGTGCGATCCAGGTCATGGTCCGACGCGGCGAAGTCGTCGAAGTCATGGAACGCCTCAAAGAAATCGGCGCGTCCGGCATCTTCGAAATGACGATCAATAATTGTCGCTTGTAGGTCGACTGCAAACGCGGAACAGTGTCTTCAACTGTTCCGTCAGGCACCTTCAAACACCAAGCCGCATCGATTCCCAGATGCAGCGTGTCACACCGTTCGCACAACGCTGCTCAACGGCATCACCCCGCCACGCAAAGAGGTCGTTCAGTTTTTTGATGCCGCTTTTCGGCTGATTTACACACCGCGTACCTCTCCGGAAACGAAGTTTGGGGAGAGGTCGAGCGACGCCGTTCAGGCGTACGCGGGGGTGAGGGCCGAGCATGGGAAACGGCTCGCACTACCCTCCCCGCAATTCTCGCTGAACGCTCGCATTCCGACCCTCCCCAACTGCGTTCAGGAGGGTGATTTCAACCTTGCGAGCACGGAACTTCAAAACTGCACGACCTCCTGCGTGGGCGGGGTTCCTACGGGTTTATGGGCACAGCGCTTAAAAACCGCACGACCTCCAAACGTTTGAGACAAACGTTCTACTCTGATTGCTCGTCAAAGCATCTGCCGCAAGACCTGTCCCGTCAAACTATCGTTGACCGACGCGACTTCATCACGAGTCCCACTGGCCACGATCTGCCCGCCCTCTTCTGCGGCACCGGGACCGACTTCGATGATTTGATCCGCGGCGGCCATCAGCATCGGATGGTGCTCGATCACGACCAATGAGTGCCCTTCGTCGATCAGCGCGTCGAAGCACTTCAGCAGTCGCGTGATGTCGTCAAAATGCAATCCGGTCGTGGGCTCGTCCATCAAGAACAACGTCCGCCGCTTGCTCGATCCCGCCAGGAACGCGGCCAACTTCAAACGTTGAGCCTCACCGCTGGAAAGCGTGGTCGCTGGTTGCCCCAACGCGACATAGTCCAGCCCCACGTCGATCAAACGCTTCAGTTTGTTCTGCACCTTCGGCATTTCGCGAAAGAACTCAGAGGCCTCGCGAACGGTCATTTCCAACACATCGGCGATCGTGCGATCTCGATAGCGAACCTGCAAGACTTCGTCGCGGTATCGCCGCCCGCGACACTCGCCACATCGCATCGAGACATCCGCGAGAAACTGCATGTCGATCGTTTGCACGCCCGCTCCCTCGCACGCCGCACATTGCCCCGCCGAAGAATTGAAACTGAAGTGCCCCGGTTTGAAATTGCGAATCTTGGCGTCAACCGTTCCCGCGAAAGCTTGCCGAATCGGATCAAACGCTTTCGCAAACGTGACCGGGCAACTGCGAGGACTGCGGCTGATCGGCGACTGATCGACCAACAAACAATCGTCAATCGCGTGCTCGCCCCGAAACGCTCGAAACGGAAGGGTGTTGGCGACAATGTCGGCGGACGGCACTTCGCCACGACGCTCAGCCAACCGAATCGAAACGGCGCCGTACAACGTGTCATGAATCAGCGAGCTCTTTCCGCTGCCCGATCGTCCCGTGACGACGGTCATGCATCCAAGCGGAAACTCCACGTCAATATCACGAAGGTTGTGCCCGCTCGCTCCATTCAAAACCAACGAGCCTGTCGGTGTCCGGCCATCCGTCAAATCCAACTGAATCGACTTCTTTCGATTCTTGCCGAGATACCGCCCCGTCAAACTATCTTTGGCCTTCATCAACTGTTTGGGCGTGCCTTCAAACGTCACCAAGCCGCCGCCAACGCCCGCCCCAGGACCGATCTCAATCACGCGGTCGGCGAGTTGAATCAAGGTGTCGTTGTGCTCCACCGCGACGACAGTGTTGCCACGGTCGCGAAGCTGAGTGATTGCGTCGACCAATTGCTCCACATCGACCGGATGCAAACCAGCCGTTGGTTCGTCCAGCACATACAACATGCCAACCAACGTACTGCCAAGCGCCAACGTCAATGCGATTCGCTGGGTCTCACCGCCGGACAACGTGCGAAGCGTACGGTTGAGTTGCAGGTACCCCAGCCCAACCTGCCCTAAGTAACGCAGTCGATCACGAATTTGCCGGACTGGTTCACTGGCGATCGTGTGCCGACGCTGCTGATCCGCAATCAACAACTCCGCCTGCGTCTGGTACCCAACCAATTTTTCGCGAACAGCATCGTCATGCGAAACGTCCGCTTCGTTATCGCTGGATGCATCGTCGCCAAACCAATCCGTCAAAAATTGATCCAGCTCATCACACCGCATCGCCAGCATTTCAGAGATGTTGCGTCCACCGACTTTGTACGCCAACGATTCAGGCTTCAACCGATCGCCACCGCAGGCCGGGCAAGTCCGATAGCTACGGTATCGCGATGCAAACACACGAATGTGCATCTTGTACTTCTTGCGATCCAACCAAGCAAAAAAGCCATCCAGCCCACCAAACTTGCATTCGCGGACGCCTTCGTGAATCAGCTTCAGGTGCTTCTTTTTCAATTTTGAAAACGGAACATCGACCGGCAAATCGTAATCATCCGCGAGCGCCAACAACTCTTCCAATTCATGCTGATACGAAGGCGCATTCCAAGGTGCAATCGCACCTTCGCGAATCGACTTGGACTTGTCGGGAACAATCCGGTCCATGTCGATTCCGATCACATCACCGAACCCTTCACACTCCGGACACGCCCCCACCGGATGATTGAAGTTGAATGCTCGTGGGACTGGATCGGGATACTCAATGTCGCAGTGATCGCAGCGATGCCGATCGCTGGCGACTCGTTGCAACATCTCCCGTCCATCGATCGATTGGGTCGGCAACCCGGCGAACCGATCTTCCGCATCGGACTGGAACAACACGACCGCACGCCCGTTGCCTTCGGTCATCGCGGTTTCCAAGGACTCAGTCCAGCGAGACATTTCCGACGAGGAGGAAAGCCGGTCAACGACCACCGTCGCCGTCACTCCCTTCGATCCAATCCGCTTGGCCATCTTGCTGCGGTCTTCGTCGGACAACTGAAACGTTTCGCCCTTGAGAATCAAACGCACGAAACCTTCCTGTTGCAGGCCGAGCAGGATCTCCGAAGCGGCTTTCCGATTCGGCAGCCAGAGTTCGAAACCCACGATCGCCCGCTGAACCTTTGCTGCCGGATCACTTAGTTGTGCCGCAACACTTTGTGGGCTGTCGATCACGACCGGCTGCCCACACTGGTAACACACCAATTCCGATGCACGGGCGAACAGCAGTCGAAGGTGTTCGGCGATCTCGGTCGACGTGGCCACGGTGCTGCGGTTCGTCTTCACCGCCGACGCCCGAGTCACCGCGATCGCGGGCGGAATTCCGGAAATACTGTCACAATCCGGTTTGTCGAGCTGGTTGAGATACTGCCGCGTGTACGCTGAGAAACTCTCGATGTAGCTGCGCTGACCCTCGGCATACAGCGTGTCCAGCGCCAGCGATGTTTTTCCGCTGCCGGACAGCCCGCAAATGACCACCAATTCCCCGCGAGGGATGTCGACGTCGACGTCACGCAAGTTGTGAACACGGCATCCACGAACCGAGATCGGTTGTCGTGTCACTCGGGTTTTTGTTGTCGAACTTTGCGTTTGTCCCATGATGCATCCATTCACAATTGAATTAAAATGTCTCCTCCCCCCAGACTGCCCACCATCCCCGAAAGCACGAGACCCGTTCGAGTATGTCATTTCGCAAATTTCTCGCGACCCCAACCCCACGCGTTTTCACGGGTTTGCTCGCTCTGTGCCTGACGGTGTCGCTGACGCCACAGACAGTGTCGGCACAAGAAAAGGACTCCGCCGCCGCCAAGAAGTCGGACGACTCCAAATCCGAGGACAAACCGGCCCAGGAAAAGGCCGAAAAGAAGGCTGAAGACGCCTCCAAAGACGCCAAGGAAGTGAAGGCGTCGGAGAAGAAAGCCGACAAAGCGGCAGACGCCCCAAAAGAAGAGGCGACGGAAGAATCCAAAGAACAACCGTCCGAGCCCAAACCAGATCCGGCCTGGGTCGAAAAGGGTGTCTGGACCTTGCCACCCACCGATGGCCCAGCCGCCGTCGATTACAAATTGATCGGTGAATACGCCGGCGACGTTTCGATTCAAACCGAGGCCGCCAACCAACGTTTCGGAATTCAAATTCGTGCCCTCGGTTCGGGTGAGTTCGAAGCCCTCGCCTACGAAGGTGGACTTCCCGGCGATGAGAAATTCAACGAGGCAACGCAGCTCCGTTTGATCGGCCGCCGCAACGGAGAGACGCTGGTTCTGTCCGGTGGACCATGGGCGTTGTTTGCCGGTCCTGAGAAATGTCGCTTGATCAATTTCGACGGTGACTCACTCGGTGAATTGCCTCGCGTGATTCGAACCAGCTCCACCATGGGTGCGCAGCCGCCTAAGGAAGCACTCGTGCTCTTCAACGGCGAGAACACGGATCAATTCACAAAGGCTCGGATCACCGACGAAGGCTTGCTCGCTCACGGTGCCAACGTCAATTGGTTGCTCAATGACTTTGACCTGCACTTGGAATTCCGCATTCCTCACATGCCAGGCAAACAAGGTCAACAACGCGGCAACAGCGGCATCTATTTGCAGAGCCGATACGAGTGTCAGATTCTTGATTCTTTTGGTACCGAACGAGTCTTCAATGGCCTGGGTGCTCTTTATCGATTCAAGCCACCACGTTTGAACATGGCTTTCCCACCACTCACATGGCAAACCTATGACATCCGCTTCACCGCCGCACGATTCGGCGCCGACGGCAAGAAGCTGCGTCCCGCTCACGTGACCTCGTGGGTCAACGGAGTGAAGGTCCAAGACAACGTCGCGCTACCAGGTCCAACCGGAGCCGGCAAAGCCGAGGAAGCTCTTCCATTGCCGACTCTGTTGCAAGATCACTCCGACCCCGTGCGATTCCGCAACGTTTGGGTGCTGGACCGAGGGATCGCAGCAAGCGACTCGTTCCCTCCGAAGTCTCAGGAAGAGTAGTCGAACGCGCCGCAAGCCTAGGGCGGTGAGTAAGAACTCCAGTCAGTGGGCGAGGGAACGAGTCGCCAAAACATGGTGTGAATGGATGTGTCGCATGCTTGACGACGGCCCCGTCCGGGGCGACGTTGTCATATTCACCACTCGTCTCGGGGCTTCCGCCCCGAGCTAAAAACGAGGTCTCCTCCGGAGCCGTGCATGCCAAACCGCCCCGGAAGGGGCCGTCATCGATAGCTCGGGGTGGAAGCCCCGAGACCCTCGCACCTAAGCAGTCATGCCGTCCCTGGATCAATTTCGAAGACGAGTGCTGAATGACAGCCTGTTTTCACCCTGCGGAATGGCCGACGCGATCGAACGTCTCGGTTTCGTCCAAGCCGATCCGATTCGTTGCCCAGCACGAGCTCAGGATCTGATCCTCCGACATCGTGTCAAAAACTATCGTGCGGGAGATCTGGAACGCCACTACCCGGATCTCGATTTGGAGGAATGCTATCTGTACGCCTACGGATTCCTCTCAAAAGATCTTTGGCGAATCGTGCACCCCAAAACGGAGAAGAAACTGACCGCCGAACATCGCAAAACGCTCGATGTGATTCGGCAACACGGCCCGATGCATTCCAAAGACTTGGAATCGCATGTCGGTGGCGAACGCGTCAAAAACTACTGGGGCGGATTCTCTCGGTCGGCGAAAATGGCCATGGAAACGCTGCACAATCGCGGTGCTCTGCGCGTCGCGAACCGGAACAATGGCATCCGCGTCTACGAAGTGGCCGATGAGATTGAACCAACGCGGCCCCCAGAGGAACGGCTGCAAGAAATCATGCTCGCAGCGCTGCAAGCGATGGGCGCGACGACACGTCGATTTCTGCTCAGCGAACTGTCTCACTTCAAATACTTGGTCGAAAGTGTCGCCGATCGACGAAGGTGCCTGCAAAGATTGATCGACGCTGGTCGAATTCGCGTCGACTCGATCGACGAGGTCGAATACTTGTCGCTGGACTCCGGACGGCGCGGAAGGATGAAAACGGATATCGTTCGCATTCTTGCACCGTTCGATCCGGTCGTTCGAGATCGAACCCGTTTCGAGCACTTTTGGAATTGGACTTACCGCTTCGAAGCCTACACGCCCAAGCACAAACGCAAACTGGGTTACTATGCCATGCCGGTTCTCTGGCGAGACCAAATCATTGGTTGGGCAAACGCTGGCGTGGAAGCAGGCGGCTTAAAAGTCGATTTTGGTTATATCGATCGCCGTCCAAAGGAGCGAACCTTCCGTCTAGCCGCAGAGTCGGAAGTCAATCGACTGTCGGAATTTCTAGGACTCGACCAAAGCGTTCAGGAAGTATCACTTGGCTAAAGTCAGAATCATTTTTGAGCGAACCGATTGAATGAGTGCGAACCCTTATCAAACGCCGTCAACTCCACCGCCGGAATCGGAGCCAACCGCTCCTCCTGCAATCGCCAGAAATGAATGCCCGCTTTGCCGGACAACGAACGAGATCGGCTCCGTATTGTTCTCATTGCAATACGAATGCAAAGGTTGCGGAGCTCGAATGTTCGTCGAGATGCCGAAAGGACATGAATGGATTCGCTCTCTCATTGTCGCCACACTATCGTTCAGCCTCTTGGCCCCCGCGTTGTTCGGTCGATTCGAAATTGGCTATTTCTTTCCGATAGTATTTATCGGCATGTTGTCCGCTGGCACAATCGCCCGCTACAAGTTTGGCGTGCTGAGCGTCTATCGCGGAGGCTGGTATCAAAGACCAGTGAAACGAAAGTCACTGCCGATACCAACCGAGAAAGAGCGACGCACCGAAGAGTCGTTTGAAACGGAGTTGAAAGGTTCCGAAGAACGCTGAGTTGCAATTCATGTCACGGCCCGCCCAACGTGTTCAGTCAAAGCACAACTCAAGACAACGAGCTGACGCGACGGCCTCGCTTTCTCGCGACCACTGCGATCGCAATCAGTCCCGCGACCACGGAACAACTGCACGCGACCACACCGGCTGTCGAAAGTCCGCTCACCCACCCTTCGTCGTCATCTTCCTCGGGGTCATAGCTTAGCAGTGGTGCTTCGAAGTACTTCTCCTGAAACTCCGCATCGACATCCATATCAGCGGCGATCCATGCCGCTTCATCAGCAGAGATGCGAAGAAACAAATTATCGCCTTTTTCTATCTCTTGAAACAACTGCTCCTCGAGTTGCTCCAGCTCAAGATCTTTCTGCATTGAAATCGTCGCCTCCGCTTTGTCTCGATATGCAACGGTTGCAACCGGATCGTCCACCTTCATGGACGCTCTCAAATAGGCTCGAGTCGCCAGCATTTTCGCGTCATCGTTACTAAAGTCCGCCAGCAATAGGTCGCCGAGTACTTCCAACAACACCGGTGAATCAGCGGTTCCAAATCGCATCATTCCCAAGACGCCATTGGCAGCGGCTTGAATTTCCTCCAGTCGCTTGTCCTCGACGGGCTTTCGGGATTCCAGCACAAAAGCAGTGAAGCCAATTTGTCCTTCACCGACGGAGGTGGATAGAGGCAACTGCAGTGATTCACTTCGCTTTTCAATCAGATACTCGACCAGGAGCTGCTGATAGATTTCACGACCAAAGTGGGCATCCGGATTGATCGCGATGGCGCTGCGAATATGTTCCAAGCCTTCTTCCAGTTGCCCCGCGTGAATGTAGAACGTCCCCAGATTGGCTTCCGATTCGTAGCGACCCTGGTCCGGCCATCGTTCCATCTTCTCAAGAATCGTTTCAATGGCTTTGTCGTGATTGCCAAGTTTGTCGTGAGCGACCGCCACATCGTCCATGTCCGAAGGCAGCAATTGATCGCTGGGCTTGGCCATTCGATCCGCGATCCGCCACTTGTAGTAAGCGTCCGAATGGCGAACGAAATTACCGGCAATCAATTCATGAGCACCGGGAAATAATTTGCGTTCCATCGCCAATGTGTCGTAGTCCCACAAACAAGCGGACAGTTGATGCGGGAAGAATGCTGAGAAAACAGCGATAAACAGCACGGATTTTCGCATGTGATTGGCTCCTAATACTACCCAGCCTACACGATCAGGAACGCATCAGCTGCTCAATCACTCGGCTATCCAACCAACGCTGGAAAGAAGTGGGTTTGATTCAGCCTTCTTCCGCCACTCAGCCTGGGTGCTGCCTCCGATCGACACATCGACGTCGCCTGTTGCGATGCCGAGAAGTTCAGGCAGATCGAGCACCCGGCTGACGTTCAACAAATCCGGTGAATCTCGATTGGATGTCGGAAGATCCAACAGTTTCAAATTGGCAATGGAGTCCGACCAAACGGAAGCATGCAACGCGATGAACGCCGAATCGCTCTTTCCACTCAATGTCCACGGACCGGCCAATCCCAATTCATCTCGACGTCCACTCAGTGCTTTCAAGACGCTGACGACGTCGAAAATTTGCATACCGGCAACAGTTTGTCCCAACAGCATGAAACGGCGACGAATGTGTGTTCTCTCTCGCTCATCACGCGACCATTCGGTCGGGCCAACTCCGCGAGGTGCTATCAAGACCGTCGGACGCCCCGATTCGATCATATGGTTCCAAACATTCTGAGAAGGCTGCACGTTCGGATAACGTTGCGGGGCGACCACCGCCAGGCCGGACGCGGCTCGTTCCCAACTCGCTTGATCCAACACAACCACATCGACGGGCGAACCTGCCGTGGCTGGTTCCTTTGGTGAAGTATCGCTCTCCGCTTTGGCTGGATGCACGACGATCAATGGCAGGACATATGGGGCTTGACTCGTGTATTGTGCAAAGGTGACCTCAGCATCGTCGCGTTTGAGTTGCTCGACCACTTCCAACGTTTGTTCTATTGAAACATCATCCGGCCAACCCGCGAACGTCATTTCACGAAGTTGTTCTTTCCAATGTTCACTCAACGTTGCCAGCTCTTCAGGTGTTGATGACGTTTTCTCAAGTGTTGCTTTGGGAACAAAGGTTTCGTGAATCGTTGTCACGCGTTCGTCCTCGGGCAGTTCATCAAACACCTTCAGCTGTTTGGTGTCGAAGAGTTTGGTCGCCACGGTTTCGACCAGTGACTCATCTTTTTTCAGATGGCGATTCATCCATCGAAACGCATGGATGCGTAGCTCTTGAGTATCACTATGCGGACCGGAAGTGATCTGCAAACCGAGGTCTTCCTCCGCTCCATAAAGCTCGTAAATTTTTCGCACCTTGGCGTGGACGTCCACGACACCTTCCAAAGGAAAGATCGAATCGCGGTCGGTGTTGGAGATCAGCAACGGTCGTGGAGCAACCAACGCGGCGACCATCGGAAAATCCCAGCGATATCTGTTGACCATGTACATGCAGTCGCAGTGCCCACTGACGCAGCCATCGACAACATGGTTGTGAAGACTGGTGATCCCAGCCACCGGCACCGCCGCTTGGATACGTTCGTCAATCGCGGCCACCCACCATGAATAGGCTCCGCCGCCACTTCGCCCCGTCACACCAATCCGATCGGGATCGACGTCGGCTCGAGCTTGCAGCACATCGATCGCCCGCGTGCTGTTCCAGGCTTCCACGCCCGCCGGTGTGTAGCCACGATTGTTCCACCACCACATCTTCTCACGGTAGGTTCCGTGATGAGTTCCTTCAAACTCACCAAGTTGGATGGTATCGATGACCAAACACACGTAGCCATTGCGAGCGAACCATGCACCGTGGTGTTGGTAGTAAACCTTGTTTCCGTAGCTAATGCCGTCTTCCACGACGCGTCCGTGACCACACACGTACAGGACCGCAGGCAGGGGCTCATCCACTTTCGCCGGCCGATACAAATTCGCGGTCACATACAATCCCGGCATCGACTGGAAGTGCAGCTTTTCGACCACCACGTCGTCCTTGCGAACTTCGCCTGTAACGGTCGTGTGGAGTTCGCCCCGTTCTGGCATCGGGTTCAATCCCAACATGTCCAGCAGTTGCTGGCGGTACATCGCTCGCTTGCTCGTCCAGTCCTCCAAATCCTCGATGTCCGCGAGTGATCGTTCCGTCAACAAACGAGTTTGCTGCTCGAAGTATTCCGACACCAATTGATCGCCATCGGTCGTTTCCGCCGGAGCGTCATTGGCCCGAGAGCACGTGGAGAGAACCAAAAGCACCACAAACAAAATCGGTGCAATGCCGGGCAGAGGAAGCGTGCGCATGAGTGAACCTCAATCGCGAAGAAGGTGGGATGGTGGGGCGGGGAAGCGTCCAGTCAATTTCGAAATCAACCGGTCGCTCGGCTCCATTGTAGGTGGTTCACGCCTGCCTGTGCTTCACCAGAGCGATCCATCAACGCTTCTTTGATAAGACAACTCGATCGCAACCGATCACGCACGGCGATTGTATTGATCAACTTGTTCGTTCAGTGTCCACAGGTCGTACAGCCAACCCACGCCAAAAAGCCCACCGGTCAGGAGATAGATAACGCCGGTGATCCACTTTTCGAGATAGAAGCGGTGGATCCCAAAGAGCCCCAAAAATGTCAGCAGAATCCAGGCCATCGTGTAGTCGACTGGGCCGGACGTGAATCGTCTCTGGGCACCTCGATCCATTCCCGGAATCAGGAATAAATCAATCAGCCATCCAATTCCTGCTAGCCCAAGGGTGAAGAACCAGATCGTTCCGGTGATTTGCTTCCCGTAGTAGAAACGGTGTGCTCCGAAGAAACCAAAGATCCAGACGATGTACCCGATCACGATGGAATGCGTTTCGGGCGACGGCACGTATCCTTGCGCGGGTGGCGCAGAGGGCTGGGGATGGTTTTGAGTCGTTGACATGGCACTTCGCTGCAATCGGATGTTCGCATCGCGAAAAATTTGCGATGACTGAGTCACTTACCCCATCGGGCACGATTTACGAGTGCATGTGGCGCGCCATTTTGCGAGACGCACCAAGACCATTGTTTCATCCGCAATTCAGCGGATGCCTCAAGCGTTCTAGGATTCCAACGAGCGACCTTGCCCGGACCGCTCCGCTTTGGCTTCTGCCCGGCTACGTTGTTGCATGTAGAGCTTGATCGGGACTTCGCCGAACGGCAGGTGATCTCGCATCCAACCAATCAGGTATCGCTGGTAGTCGTGGGTCAGAGCTTTGGGATCGCTGCACATCACCACAACCGTTGGTGGCTCGGTCGATACCTGCGTCGCGTAAAAGATCTTTGGCCGACGGCCTTGGTACATCGCAGGTGGATGCTGCTCGATCGCGGCTCGTAGGATGCGGTTCAGTTCGCCCGTCGACACTCGGCTTTGGGCTTGTTTGTAAAGCATCGCCGCGTGGTTCATCACCGCTTTGACGTTGCGTCCGGTTTGCCCGGTGATGAACGCGATCGGTGCGTAGGACAACGTGGTGAATTGGTGCCGCAGGTATTTCACCCAGCGTTCGGTTGGAACCTCTTTGTCGACCTTGTCCCATTTGTTGACCACAAAGATCACGGGCTTGTGATGCTCCATGATGTAGCCGACGAGTTGTTTGTCGACCTTGCTGGTCTTTTCCAAGGCGTCAAAGAACATCAGCACGACGTCGGCACGCCGGACGCTACGTTGGGCCCGGTGCGTCCCGTAGAAATCCAAGTCCGTTCGAATCGATTTGCGTTTTCTCAGCCCCGGCGTATCGATCGCCAGGAAAGTCTGCCCGTCGATTTCGAATCGCACGTCCACGCTGTCTCGCGTAGTACCGGCCACTTCGCTGACGATCATCCGATCGGATTCCGCGAGAGTGTTGACGAACGTGCTCTTGCCGACGTTTCGACGCCCAACAATCGCGATTTTCATCGAGGATTCGGGCGCAACCAAATTCTCATCCTTCTCGGGCAGTCGATCAACAATGACCTGGATCAAGTCATCTCGGTGTCGGTTTTGCGTGGTGCTGACCGTGATCAGGTGACCTCGTCCGAGGCGTCGGAATTCGTCCGCGTGAATGTCCTGGTGCTCTTGGTCAGCCTTGTTGGCAACCAGAATCACGGGCCGTTCCACTCCCCGCAGGCGTTCGACGACTTCCTCGTCCAGTGGCATCAAACCAGTCTGAACGTCGACGACCAACAAAATCACGTCGGCCGACGCGATGGCCATATCGATTTGCCGGCGCACGTCGCTGGTCAGGTCATCGGCGTCTTCGACTCCCATTCCGCCGGTGTCGACCAGCTCAAAAAACTGGTCGTCCGACTCGATCAGGGTGGTCATGCGATCGCGAGTCACACCTTCGAAGTTATCGACGATGGCGAGCCGACGGCGAGCGAGCCAGTTGAACAGGCTGCTTTTGCCGACATTGGGGCGGCCGACGATGGCGACTTGAGGGACAGGCATGACAAAAATCGAACAGAGGGTAAAAGGATCGACGAATCGGTGGTAACTTGCCAATGGTAAGCTGCATCGAGCATTTCAAGAATCCCTTCCTTGCTCGAACTTCCCCGCAATGACCGTATTTTTGACGCGAAAACGCCTCCCCAGTTGCCCATGACCTCCCCAGAAAACGACCTCGACCCCGGCGAAACTCACGAAGCCGCGGGAGAACTGCTGGCTCACTTGCAGCGGGTCGGCGTTCGGTTCATCCCCCAACCGAAAGCGGAATCGGTGGAATCATGGAATTCTCGCTGGATCCAGGACGCCGTCCCAGCCGACTCTCAACCCGCCGTCGCGGCGACCAGTCCGCAATCACCTCCTCAAACATCCGCCGCTGGTTCTTCGATCGGACCAGAGGTCAAAACGCCACCGCGCGCTCCGGATAGCCGACTGCAACCGGTCGAATCATTTTCCGCCAGCGACGATCCGTACCCGGGAACCAGCTTGCCGATTGCGGAACGCGAAAATCAGTTGGCTAATTTGGCGTCGGTTGTCGCTGGATGCACCAAATGCACCTTGCTGGCCAAGTGCCGGACCCAAACCGTTTTTGGCGAAGGCAATCCCGCCGCGAGATTTGCGTTTTTCGGCGAAGCTCCGGGAGCCGACGAGGACCGATTGGGACGACCATTCATCGGGCGTGCCGGGCAATTGCTCGACAAAATGGTTCAAGCCTGCAAGCTTCAGCGGGAAGACATCTACCTGCTCAACACGGTCAAATGCCGACCGCCCGAAAACCGAAACCCCGATCCGGCCGAATTGGCGAATTGCCGCGAATACTTTGAGCAACAGCTTCAGATCCTGCGTCCCGAATACATCGTGTGTCTCGGTGCGGTCAGTGCTCATTCATTGCTGAAGACCAAACTCTCCATCGGTCGTCTTCGGCAACGTTTTCACCAGTACCACGAAAGCAAAGTGTTGGTGATCTATCACCCGGCGTACTTGCTGAGAAATCCAGACGCGAAGAAGGCGGCCTGGGCCGATCTTCAGATGCTGATGCGAGACGCGGGGTTGGCCTGATTCTGCTGCTGAACTGAATCGGCAGCATGGAATCGGTTTCGTTCCAATGCTATCGGGCTGTTCGTTTGGTCGTACACCGGATGACAACAATTAGCCGACGGGCGTTCGCCCCGGTTGGCGTCTGATAAACCGCCGCGAACGCGGTACGGCTGATTCAATCAACCGCCCGCTATCAACCAACGGCGACGGCGTCGTCTTCTGGTGTTGCATCCATCCAGCTGTCGTCTTCTTCATCTTCCTCTTCAGCTTCGGTGGGCATGTTGGCTCGTAGTTCCAACAACTCCTCGCGGATGGTGTTGAACTGCATCGCCATCGTCGACCAGTGATCGTCGTTTCGGAAGGTGATGTTTCGACCTTCTTTACCGTCGATCAAGTTCTGCATTTCGCGACGCATGCTGAAAATCGGCCCGGCAAATCGGTTGCTGACTTTCAAGACGTCGTAAATCATCAAAGGGCCCAATACCAACAGTCCGGGCACCCAGTACATCGCTTCATCTGTCAACGACAAGAACAAATCCGCGGTGTTCACACCGGGATGGATCATCGACTGAGTGAAGAATTGAATGACAACAAAATAGGTAACGCACGCGGTTCCGTAGAGAACAGCACGCAGAATCAACGCTACCTGGACGTCTTGGTCGATCAACAACTGTTGACGCAACGGACGTGTGGGTCGCTTGGCGTTCACGGGGCAATCCAATTCAATTAGCGATGGCGTCGGACGAGTTGTTCAAACTGTTGCTCGTCTCAGTGACCAAAATGCTGATGCCAACTGACGCGGTCACAATGATCAGTGACAGCATCACGGCGTATTCAACAGCGGTCGGGCCATCTTCTTCGAGCAAAAATCGCTGGATCGATCGCAAGAAGGGTCGTTGGGACATGGAAGTGACTTCATACGGTTACAGATCATGACGGCAGGATCACGCTCCTACTCTGTCGAAAATCTAGCCCGGCATTGCCATGTGAGCCGGGCATATCGAATGGGTTTGCCCCCGAAGTGGAAATTGATGCCAGTCGTTCCGTTTGTGACGCTTGCGCCGTTTTATCTAGAGCGGAGAGCGAAAACTGAGCCCCTCGGGCGAGGAATCCATGGGTTTGGACAGTTCGCCAATCAAAAGCTGCCGCGAGAATCACCTCCCTAACCAAATTACGGCTGCGACGTGGACAAACGGCGTTTCGTGGCGAAGTATCCTGTGAAGCTTCAGTTTGATCCCAGTTTGGTACCTCGCCGCCCTAGGTCTTTGAAAGATGCGATTTCGATCGATCCTGCTTTCACGTGTTTTGGCTCCTGCGTTCAGTCTTCGTTTCTCCACTGCAATGGTTTGTTTGGCCGTCGCAATGGCGGGATTGCTGACCGCGGTCGCACCGAGCACCGCGTCCGCACAACCGTTGCCCAACCCAAAACACAGCGACCCAACGGACAAATTTCATCCTCTGGAACCATGGCTTCCGACGCCGAACGTGTACCGCACCGCTTCGGGTGCTCCAGGAGCTCAGTACTGGCAACAACGGGCCGACTACAAAATTAACATCTCACTGAACGATGAGAACCAATCGCTCAGCGGCACCTGCGAGATCACCTATCACAACCAATCTCCTGACACGCTGGACTACCTTTGGGTCCAACTCGATCAAAACCGATTCAAGAACGATTCGGTTGCCATCACCAGCAAGTCAGCTCCCGGGATCGGCTCGCAAGCAACCTTTAAATTCGTCGAAACCATGTTGGCACAACAAGCCTTCGATGGCGGCTACAAAATCAGCTCGGTGACCGATGGGAAAGGTGGCGAGATTGATCACTTGATCGTCGACACAATGATGCGAGTGGACTTGGCCAAACCATTGCCGCCCGGCAAGTCGACCCAATTGGCGATCGAGTACAGCTACAACATCGTCGACGCGAACGTGATTCGAGCTCGCGGCGGTTACGAGTTCTTTGAAGACGACAAGAACTACATCTACGAAATCGCTCAGTGGTTCCCACGGATGGCCGCCTACACCGACTACACCGGTTGGCAACATCATCAGTTCCTCGGTTCAGGCGAATTCACACTGGAACTGGGTGACTACGACGTGAGCATCGAAGTCCCCGCGGACATGGTGGTTGCTTCGACAGGAACGCTTAAAAACACCGACGACGTTCTCAAACCGGAATGGAAGACGCGTTTAGCGAAGATGAAGAAGGGCGAAGACCTCGAGTTCATCGTCACGCCAGAAGAAGCCAAAGAGAACGAGAAATCAAAATCCAAAGAACGTGCGACATGGAACTTCACCGCCAAGAACGTTCGTGACTTCGCGTTCGCTGCCAGTCGCAAATTCATCTGGGATGCGATGCCCGTCACAGTTGGCGACAAGACCGTCCTGGCAATGTCTTACTATCCCAACGAAGCCGAACCGCTGTGGAGCCAGTACAGCAGCGAATCCATCGCCCACACGCTGGAAGTCTACGGCCGGTACTCTTTCGAATACCCGTACGAAGTTGCGATCAGCGTCAATGGTCCGGTCTACGGGATGGAATACCCCATGATCTGCTTCAACGGCCCACGTCCTGAAGACGATGGAACGTACAGCAAAGCGACCAAGTACGGTTTGATCAGCGTCATCATTCACGAAGTCGGCCACAACTTCTTCCCAATGATCGTCAACAGTGATGAACGGCAATGGACGTGGATGGACGAGGGTCTCAACACGTTCCTGCAGTACCTGACCGAACAAGAATGGGAAGACAACTATCCATCGCGTCGCGGTCCACCGGAAAAGATCGTTCCCTACATGCGGGGCAGCAATCAACGTCCGATCATGACCAGCAGCGATGAAATCCTGCAGTTCGGAGCCAACGCATACGGAAAACCCGCGACGGCTCTGAACATCCTTCGTGAAACCGTCTTGGGACGAGAACGATTCGACTATGCGTTCTCGCAGTACGCGAATCGTTGGAAATTCAAACGCCCAACGCCGAGCGATTTCTTCCGCACCATGGAGGACGCCTCGGGCACCGATCTGGATTGGTTCTGGCGAGGTTGGTTCTACAGCACCGATCACGTTGACGTCTCGATCGAAGGAATCGAACTGTACTTGATCGACAGCGGCGATCCAGACGAAGCCGCCGAGCGAAAACGCAAGCAGGAAGACGCTCGCGAAGATTCAATTTCTGACGAACGGAACCGCGCGTTGCCACTTCGCCGCCGCATCGAATGGCGACCCGGCCTGAAGGATTTCTACAACGCACCGGACTACGACGAAGACAAAGTCGAAGAAAACGACCGCAAGAACTACCAAAAGTTCTTGGACAAACTCGATGACGAACAACGTGCCATGCTTCGCCGGACCACGCGGTTCTACGTGGTGCACTTGGCAAACAAAGGTGGATTGGTGATGCCGGTTCCTTTGCGAATTCACTATGCCGACAACACCTCCGAGGACATCCAATTGCCAGCCGAAATTTGGCGGGTGAACAGCAAGGAAGTGAAGCGGTTGTTCCTGAGCGAAAAAGAAATCGTTCGCTTAGAAATCGATCCAAAGCGAGAAATCGCGGACACCGATGGCGGCAACAACCATTGGCCACCGAAGTTGGAACCAAGCCGCTTCAAGCTTTATCAATCAGGCAAATCCAGCAATCCAATGCGAAAAGCAGCCGAAAAAGAAAAGGCCGCCCAAAAGAAGAAAGAAGAGGAAGAAAAAAAGAAAGCCGCTTCCAAGGACAAAGCCTCTGACGAAGCTTCCAAAAAGTCTGGCGAAGACAAGAAGCCAAAGGACGAAGGCGAAAAAGCGAAGCCGGCTGATACCAAGAAGAAGGATGAAGCCGACAAGCCTGAGCCGAAGAAAGCAGCCGACGAAGGCAAGAAAGAAAGCGACGACGACAGCAAATCATCGGAGGCCACCGACGAATGATTGCGTTTGTCACTTCTTGCTGGCTGGTTCTCAGTGGGCTGCTACTGCATCCCACTCAGGAAACACTCTGTGAACTGCAGTGGAACCCTGAGTCCGAACGAATCGAAATCGCGTTTCGCTTGTCGCTCGCCGATGAAGAACGCTTGATGAAGGAAGCCAATACAACGCTTTCGAAATCAGGCAAACGTGACTCCGAGCCGACAAACGGCAAGAAGTCGAGCGTTGATCTGAAGCCGCAACAACTAGCGTTTGGAAGACACATGACGTTTGCAAATGACGACGCGTGCATTCCTGCTCCGGAGCTTGAAAACGCCGCGAAATACCATTGGGTTGGACGCCGAGAAGAAGGCATCCACGTCTGGTGGTTCGCGGAGTACAAGGTTTCAAAACCGAAGAATGGTGAGGTCAAACCGCCCAGCCACGTGCGTTGCGACTTGTTCGTCGACACCGCTCGAAAAACGGTGCATCCTGGTGGCCATGGTCCTCACGACGCGTTTCAAAATACGTTTGTGATCTTGGGCCATCCGGTTCCAGTTTCCGCGGTCATCACGCCGCGGGAACCGGTCGCTGAATTGAAGTGGCCTGACTGACCATTCGGGCCGACGCGAATCCGCCGATCCAACATAAACTCGCGAGGTGGCCTCAGGCCGCCATGCGAGCATTCTGAGTCGACACACTCGAAGTCTTGCGAGCGTTGGCGACTTCCTGTGCCAACACTTCTTCCGCGAGCGATTGATAGTCAATCGCTCCATTGCTCTCGCCGGAATAGTCGAAGATCGACTGTCCGAAGCTGGGAGCTTCTGCCAAACGAATGTTGCGGCGAATTCGAGTGTCAAAGAACTTGGCACCGGAAAAGAATTCGCGGCCGTCTTTGGATGCGGCAAAGAACTCATCAATGTCGGTGCTGACTTCCGCGGCCAAACGGGTATTCGCATCGTACATGCACAACACAACTCCGCTGAGGCGAAGCTTGTTGTTCATGCGGCGCGAAACGACTTCGATCGTTCGCAGCAATTTGGACAAACCGTGCAGCGCCAAGAAGTGTGGTTGCAATGGCAAGAACACTTCTTCGACCGCGACCAGCGCGTTGAGCGTGAGCACACCCAAGCTTGGCGGGCAATCCAAAACCAAGTAATCGAATTCTTCTTCATCGTCGGCGAGCTTGTCGCTGAGAATCATTTCACGGCCGACTTCGCCGGCCAATTCCATTTCAGCGGCAGCCAAGTCCAAGTTTGACGGGACAACGAAGAGGTTTTCACCGACTTGTTGACGAGCTTCCGTCAGCGAAATATCGCTGCACAGAACTTCGTACATCGAAGGAACGCTTCCGTCGATGGCGGTGATCCCAAGGTGCAACGACGCGTGGGCTTGGGGATCCAAATCCATCACACAGACGCGACGACCGGATCGAGCGAGAGCGGCGGCCAAATTGACGCTGCTGGTCGTTTTGCCCACACCACCTTTTTGGTTGATGACAGCGATTGATCGCATGATGGCAATGCTCCTGAGTTACAAATGGTTAGTGTCGTGCGTGTGGATGGATCCGATCCAAATCTGACAACCAATCAAGCGGTGCGAAGATCGCTACGCAGTTCTTGGTATGCCAGAAGGACTTCATACAAATCTGAGTCGATTCGCACCACATCATCTGCGAAATCCATCAGCCAAGTTCGGTTGCTTTGGGCGGCATCAATCAGCAATCGAGCCACTTGCGAAAGCGGAAGAGAAACGGTTTTGGACGTTCCTAATCCAGCCATTCGGTCCAGTTCCATTTCGCGGCGAGCTTGTTTCAGGTCGGTGGAATCCGTTTTCGATTGGTGACGAGCGGTAAGGGATGTCACTGAGAGTCATTCCATTGACGAGAGTTTCGGTTGGCATGGCCGCGAAGATTGGCAACCCGATGGTCAGGATGTAACAAGCCGAGCGGGTTCGACGCCAGGGCGTCGCGTGAAAGAACTATCGACTGTGCCGATTAGGTAACTTGAGAAAATTTTGCGGGCAAAACGATGAGCTTGAACCCGATCTCAAAAACTCTTGGAAATACCTTCGATTTCAGTCACGAAATTGCTCTGCCGACCGCTCGAACAGTCCAACTAGATCGCTTCGCCAATTCATTTTCCTAGTTGAATGAAGCAGTCGTTAGCGATCATGATGGTGGCTCCCCCCTGAATCCCCCATCGATGGACTTCTGCGATGCCCGCCCAGCCCCCGCCGCCTTCAAAAACGCAGCCATCCGAAACGTCACCGCAGAAAACACTGAGCGCCGCGGACGGATCCAGTCCCATCGCTGGTAGCCAACCGAACCAGCCCCTTCGTCAATCAATCATGGGTTGGTGTTTCAAACCAATGCCCGTGATGACATTGGCCGCCGAAGCCAAAAAGATCGGCTACGTCGCATTGGAAGGCGTTGGAGCCGAACACTACCCGGCAATCAAAGAAATGGGACTGGAAATCTCCCTGGTCGGCAGTCACGGTTTTCAAAAAGGCCCACTCGATCGAGCTAACCACAAAGCCGTCGAAGAGTCGCTTCGCAAAGGAATCGATCTGGCGGTGAAATTCGGTGCGCCGTCGGTCATCACGTTCACTGGCATGCAAGCGCCCGGCATCACCGAAGAAACCGCATTTCAAAATTGCGTGGATTGCTGGAAGCGGGTGACTCCCTACGCTGAGCAACACAACGTCCAAATTGTGCTGGAACATCTCAACAGCGTGGACGATTCCCATCCGATGAAAGGACACCCCGGATACTGGGGCGATGACATCCACCGGTGCGTCGATTTGATCCGAACGGTCGATTCACCGGCGATGAAATTGCTTTTTGATATTTACCACGTCCAAATCATGCACGGAGACGTGATACGCCATCTACGCCGCTATCACGAATTTGTGGGGCATTATCACACCGCCGGCAATCCGGGCCGCGGAGAGCTGGATTTTAACCAAGAAATCAACTATCCACCTATCATCAGGGCGATTCGCGAGACCGGTTATACTGGCTACCTCGCCCAAGAATTCATCCCCACTCACCCGGACCCGATCGCCTCTCTCAGCCAAGCCTTCACGTTGTGTAACACCTGATTCTTGGACTCCCGCCGCCGAACGTTCCATGTGATCTTCGGCAAGCATTTTCGCACATGTCCGAAAACACTCCCCCCAACGACCGACCGATCGATGCTTCGATCGACGACGCGATTCCGGATTCGGATCGCGACGCGGCGGAGGGTGACGCATTGACCCGCCCGGGTTTGCCAACGGCGGAATCGGACGATTCAGACGACCACGGGGACGATCGAGCAAGCGATTCGATCTTTGACCAAATCCGTCATTGCCATCCGAATCCGATCGCAGCGACCGATCTTCTAGACGACCTGCATTTCGCGACGTTGGGTCTGCGGACATTTGAAAGCCGGTTGCACATCATCCGCACCGCGACCAAACGCAGCGCCGGTGCTCTCGCGTCGGTCCAGGTCAGCAAACCGTCAACGGTCAACGAGTGCCATCTAGCTCGAGTCATCACATCGGCCTACCGAGTGATGGATCCGCGTTATCGAATCGACCGACACCAACAAGTTCAACTTGGCCGCATCCTTCCGTTCGAAATGGAGAGCGTGTCGCACACATCGTTTTCACAAGAAACGATCTTTGCTTCGACCGACCAAGCATCGCCGATTCAAAACAACGTGTTGATTCCTGGTCTGCCTCCCGCGGCAGTCAACCGATTGGCTGACGTGGCGATTGAGGCCAGCGATGCACAAACCGTCGCGATCACGGCAGACGAAACATCGCACTGGGTTCAGCCATCCGTCGAGCGTTCGTTGCTGGAAGACTTGCCCCCGCGCAACGAAAACGAATTGGTCCTCGAAGAGATGCGTTCTCATCGTGGCAGATGGAAACGATGGATGTCGGAAGTCCGGACCTTGGTGGGGCTCTCGATTCTTTGCCTGTCCGCCACGTTCTACTTGGCGTACTGGTTAGGGGCTCGGAAAGCCAATCAATCGACACTGGCCACGCAGTACTCAGAACACACCGGTGCCGTTCCAGTCGAACTTCCGACGACGCCGATGGACGAACCAACCGCTGACGAATCGAACAACGACGAAGCGTTGGACGAGATTCCCGATGACGCCGCATCACCGGAGCAAATGATCGCGGTTGCTCCCGCAGTTGAAAGCACTGAGACTCAACCACAACCAGACGCCGAAACGGAGCTGGACGAAACCACTCTCGATGACGCGGTTGAATCGATGACGCCCAGCGGTCCCGCGGTTGCTGAACTTGCATCCGAGATGGCTGATGACTCGGATGATGCAGCAGAGCCGGTTGAGGACACACCGGATGTTGCCGAGATGGCAATGGCGGAAACGTCCGACGCCAACAACAAAGATGACATTCCGGACGACGACCGTACTCCCGCGACACCGACGCCCGAACCTGAGAAGGCACGATTCACGGAAATCGAGATCAGCGAAGCGACCCAGGAATTGTGGGACGAGACCGAACGGGCGACACGCCGGTTTCGATTGACCGAGGCGGCTGGCTTGATTGACCAGTGGGAATTGATTGCTGAACTCGCGGGCAACGGCTCTCTCGAACACCTCGCGGCGATGCACTTGAGTCTGCGTGCCAGCTGGCTGGTCGAGCCCTTCGAAACAACGCACCTGCGTGCTCAAGATTTGGTCGCCCACACCGCGATCGCAACGACACCGTCGACCGAAACGGTCCCCAAGACACCCCAGGAACCTTGGTCCGATTCGGTTGTGCGTCGGCTCGTCGAAAGTTGGCGGGATTGTCGACAAACCATATCCACCACCGATCACCTCAATCATTTGCTACTTCAAGCGAACACGTTGCTGGATCAATTGATCCTGAACAACGAAAACCAGTGGTGCGCTTCGTTTGGTTTCGACGTTGAGAAGCTGGTGCCATTCGCAACCGACGAGCAATTGCAAAACGAACTGAGCGATTTGCTGGCGTCGATCAAAACGATGCCAACCGAATTGGAACTGGAACGCATGAGACAATCCGAAACGTCAGCCGGCGTTTTGGGACGAACACTTTGCTTGCAGTTACGACGCTGGGAAGACGGTGTCCCATTGATGTGCAAAGCATCGGATTCTCGATTGGCATCGCTGGCGAAAGCCGAGATGCAGTGGCGGGAAGATTCGGATGACCTATCTGACAACGAGACCGCGGAAGCTCGAGGAAAACTCGGTGTGAGATGGTCGAAAATCGCGAGCCGCTACGATGGTCGCGACGCCGCTTCGATTCGTTTGCACGCCTTGGAATTGCTAGACGGTTTGGAATCGTTTGCGAACGATCGATCGGAAATCAGCGAGTTACTGCCGAGTTATGTGACGGCCAGCCTATCGGAAGCCGCTGCCGCTCAAAGCCTGTCCGCGCCGGTTCGACTGTCTCGATTGCGATAGCCGCTCAGCCGCCCTGAAATCCTTCGACGGAGACCGCCATGACCGACGGCATCGAATCACTCTTGCCGCCCGCCGTCGCGATCATCCTGGCCCTGATCACCCGCCGCGTCCTGCTTCCTCTCGCGATTGGAATCTTCGTTGGCACTTGGCTGTTAGCCTCCAAAGAAGACGGTGGCGCAGCTTACACACTCGCCCAATCATCGAAACATTTCTTTCTCACGATCTATCAATCCGTTCGCGATTGGGACCATCTCCATGTCCTCGCCTTCACGTTACTTCTGGGCGGAATGGTGGGTGTTTTGGAATCAGCGGGAAGCATGGCACGGATGATCTCAGGGTGGACCCGCCGTGTGTCAACTCGCCGAGGCGGTCAAACATTGATCGGCTTCACTGGGTTGTTGATCTTCTTCGACGACTACGCCAACACGCTGCTGGTTGGTGGCACCATGCGGACCACGGCGGAACGCTACGGCATATCGAGAGCCAAACTTGCTTATTTAGTTGACTCAACCGCCGCTCCGGTTGCTGGCCTCACCCTCGTGAGCACCTGGGTCGCGACGGAACTGAGCTACTTGCAGACTGGACTGACCGACGCGGGCATCGACGCGACGAACATGACTTTCTCGGTTTTCTTGCACAGCCTTCCCTATCGCTTCTATCCGCTGTTGGCGTTGTGGTTTGTCTTTGTCATCGCCCGATCAGGGAAAGATTTTGGTCCGATGTGGGAGGAAGAAAACGCCGCCTCGCGCAAGCCAATTCATCCTTCCCGCTGGACATCCTCGACCTCCTGGCGAGACACGGTCGCAGCGGTCATGCCAATCGTGATCTGCTTGATCGTGATCAGCGGAGTGCTCATCTGGACCGGTTTACAAACTCCTGTCGAAGGCGACATGTCGACATGGCAAACCTTCGGCCACGTCATCGGAAACGGCAACTCCTACTTGGCTCTTGTTGCCGGAGGTGCCGCGGGCCTGGTTGTCGCCGGGGCATTGGCAATGCTACTAAGCAAAGTGTCTTGGGAACTGGTCGCGATGGGAACAATGGAAGGCATGTTCCAAATGCTGCCGGCGATGGCGGTGCTTTGGTTGGCATGGGGGCTCTCCTCGCTCACGGGTGCGGACCAACTCAACACCGGCGGCTACCTTGCATCCATCCTGGACACACGCCTTCCGGTGGAATGGCTTCCCACGTGCGTGTTCCTGCTTGCGGCGTTCATTGCCTTTTCCACCGGAACCAGCTGGGGCACGATGGCGATCCTGACTCCGCTGTCCGTCGCGTTGTCAATCAATCTGCAACAAGCCGCGTTGGCAGCATCGGACACGGCGGTGCTGGTCGGTTTGCAATCGACCGCAACGGCTTCGCTCGCGATGTCTCCAATTTGTCTTGCCACGTTCAGCAGCGTGCTCGCCGGAGCCATCTTCGGCGACCACTGTTCGCCGCTATCCGACACAACGGTGTTGTCCAGCCGTGCCTGTGACTGCGATCACGTGCTGCACGTGCGAACGCAAATGCCTTACGCGTTGGTGGTTGGCGTCACGTGTATTCTTTTTGGGACACTGCCGGCATCCTGGGGCATTTCGCCTTGGATCAGTCTGCTGATCTCCACCGCGGTGCTCTGGTTGATCGTTCGCGTGCTCGGCAAACCTCCCCAAACCGCAGCACCCTAGCCGAGTTTGCTGGTTCTGCCAGATATCCCGATCCTAATTCAGCACGACGCCTCCCTCTTCGGCGTTCGGTTGAGCCTGCTCTTTGGATTGCCGATGAAAGATAAGTGAAGTGCTCACTCATACAGTGCTTCCTCTCATTTGCATGGCAGGTTTCTCAACGAAGTGAATAGTTCGTCGACCATGAGTATCGCTGACGATCGCGGATTGACGAAAGCGGCAATCTTGCTGATGAGCCTTCCCACGAAGGTCGCGGCAAAGGTCCTCGGTCAACTTCCGCCGCGATTGATCGAAACGATCAGCATCAAAATCGCGCAGATCGACTCGGTTGGTGGCGACGAACAAGAAGTCGTGATCGCTGAGTTCCTGACCAGCAAAGCGAGCTCGATCTACGCCAGCCCAGGTGGCCTGGAACGAGCCAAGGAACTGATCAAAGAAGCGTTGGGGCGGGATGCCGGAGAACTGATCGGCAACCTGCAACAAACCATCGATGCGATGCCGTTCGGCTTTGTGAAAAAGGTCGACACGCAAACACTGCTTCAATTCATCGGCGAAGAACACCCACAAACCATTGCATTGTTGCTGTCTCACGTCCCGTCATCCTATGCGGCGGAAGTGCTCGCGGGGCTGGATCCCGTGAAACAGCTGGAAGTCATCCGGCGCATCGCATCGATTGGCCGCACCAGCCCGGCAGCGGTTTCCGAACTGGAACGTGGATTGGAACTTCGCCTCAGCAACATGGTCAACCAACAACACAGCAACACGGGTGGTGTCGAAAGCGTCGCTGAGATCCTCAACGTGGTCGAACGTGCGATCGAACGGACCATCATGGAATCTCTGGGTCGCGAAGATCCAGAGTTGTCCGAAGACATTCGACGACTGATGTTCGTCTTCGAAGACATTTCCAAACTGGGCGACCGCGACATCCAAGCATTGCTGAAGAATGTCGAAACGGCTCAGTGGGCGATGGCACTGAAGGGTGCCAGCGAAGCTTTGCAGCAAAAAGTTCTGCGAAACATGAGTTCGCGGGCCGCCGAAAACCTGCAGGAAGAAATGGGCTATCTGGGCAGCGTTCGAATCAGCGAGGTCGAAGCCGTCCAACAGAAGATCGTCGATATTGTCCGGCATCTCGAAGACACCGGCGAAATCTCACGTCCAACCGGCGAAGCCGAAGAAGAGTACGTCACCTAATCACTCTCGCTCAGCCCTGCCTGAAAGCTCGCTCAAAACCGAGCTTTCCTTCGCGGCCAACCCATTTTGCCTTGATACAAAACGGTTGCTTTCCCTTGGGATACTGCGCCCCGTCAGAAAAAACGGGTTCACCTCACCAAAACGGCTGAAGCATCTGACCGGTGCGGTCCGATACTCCTTGTACCATGGATTGGGAGGGTGGAACGATCGGTGCCATATCGTTCCAGCAATGATAGGGCCATGGTGAGGCAGGGAGGGCTTCACCATGGCCCTTCCCTTTGCCCCATCAAGTTTCACGCGATTCGTTTCACAACATAGTAGCGTTGCAAAATCGCCTCGAACAACGACCTACAGTCGACGAATTCGAATGTTGCGATACGAAACTTCGTCGTTGTGATCTTGCAAACAGATATGTCCGTTGGTCGGTTCACCGAAACCTTCCCATTTGCCGAACTTTGATTTAGCAACTCGCTCGTTCCAGTCGTCGCTGCCTTTGACGAACTCGCAGTAGAGAACTCCGTTAACCGCGATCTCGCATTTCTCAGGGGTGATTAGCACTCGCAACTGATTCCACTCACCAACCGGTTTCGTGGCATCCGTGTCCGAGGAATACAACTGGTACAACCATCCGCACTTTTGTGGATCGTGCCCGCCCTTGTGGTCTTGGATCTGGATTTCGGGTCCGGTGTAGTAAGGCGGCTTCTTTGTCTCGACGACATGAAACATCACGCCGCTGTTGGCTGCAGGAGTGACCTTGAAATCGAGCTCCAATTCAAAGGCGTCAAACTTTTCTCTCGTGATCAAGTTTTCGCCGCGGGCGGCGTCGCCCTGATCCTTGCGTGAAATGCAGGTCAAAGCATCGCCTTCGATTTTCCATCCGGTCGTCACCGAGTCGCGGTTGTATTCACGCCAAGCATCCAAGTTGCTGCCATCGAAAAGTGTTTCCCACTTTCCGGTCTTGGCGGCGTCCTCCGCCATTGCGGCGGGTGAATGGGCAAGAAGTGTCGAAACACACAGTGTGACAGCAGCAAAGAAATACGTTTTCATCAGCAATTCGCAGGTGGGAAAGTGGGGTGGGGGGGAAACAGGCGGGATCAACCGCCAAGCTGCCAAACAGAACAGCTGGCGAAGATTTTACTCGCTGACAGCGTCCGATGTGGGTTTCGATTCAGAGTCTGAGGCTGACACACGAAAGAACTGCACTTCGACCGGAGTTTGTTCCGCTTCGGAATCCGATTCATCGCCGTCGTCGCCTGCTGGAACATCTAAACGCGTCAGACCCACCGTCAACGTTTGTGCGCCTCCACCTTCAAAATACTCGATGCGGATCGGATGCAAACCGGCCCCGGCACGCACCAATCGGCTGACCGTCATGGGCGGATGGTTGCCGTCGTGGTCCAAAAACAACTTGTCATGCAAGAAAACTCGACTTCCATCGTCGGATGTGATTTGGAATCGATACAAACCCTCCTCCGGCACGCGGAACATCGCGTCGATCCTCAACGCAAAATCGTCTCGCTGATCAGCCTGGATCTCCTCTAAGTTCAGCGAATCCACTTGCCCAGATCTTGCAACTTCCATCTCTTCAAACTCGGGCAACTTTTTGAACTTGCCCAGGTACATTCGATAGTCCAGACCAGGTTCGTGCTCGTCCAGCTCGATGCCTTGAAGCCGAGGCACCGCAACGGTCTGCAGCGAAACCGGGATCGCTGATCCGCGTCTGCTCGCCAGCAACTCAACCTCTTCGGATTCTCTGAGCACTTGATCCAACACCAGCGTGTATTGAGCCGCATTGCGAACACGGCTACCTGCCACCATCTCAATTACATCACCGGCAAGTACCCCCGCTGTTGCAGCTGGTGAACCTTCTTCGACTGTGGCGACAACGGCTGCTTCGGCAAGCGGATTGAGTGAGATGCCAACCCATCGATCGTGTCGCAGTTCCGGTTCAACAATTCGACCAAGCAATTTGCGAACACGATCGATTGGAATCGCAAAACCAGCATTTTGCTCTTCTGGGTTCACGCGAGAAACGATCCCAATGATCTTGCCTTCCATGTTCACCAACGGGCCGCCCGAATTGCCGCGATTGCTCGCCGCATCGAACCGCAAATAGTCATCGCGTGCGAGCAAGTTGTAGTTCGTCGCAATCAATGCGTTGGGCATGTCCAAGTAAGTCTTCTTGGAACTGACAATTCCGGACGTGATCGTGATGCCGCGTCCACCAGGGTTGCCCGCCACGACAACCGCCTCGCCATTGTGCACATCGTTGCTGCGTCCCAGCGGAACGGTTGGCAAGCGTCCCTTCACGTGCAATAGGCGAACGATAGCCATGTCCTTTTCGGGCATTCTGCCAACGACCTCAAATTTGCCTGCAACTTTGCCCAGAACCACGTAGCCGCTGTTGCTCGACAACACATGATCGTTGGTCAACACATACCCGGACGATTCAATGATCGTCCCACTACCCGAGTTGAATCCGCCGGTCTCCTCATCCCTTAGAAACAAACCGACTACCGCGGGCTCCACCTTTGCAATGACGTCCACCAGCGGTGACCAGCGCGGAGACCTTGGGTCGAGCCTCTTTGGTTCATCCGCTGAAACCGATGGCGAAAACGTTTGCCAAGTCAAGAAAGCACAGAGAACGATCGAAAAAAGTCGCATGAGTTTTCGCGGCGCAGGTCGGTGGAGATCAAAAGCCAACAACCTACCTATATTTCCACTGCCTCGCGATCCACCAACACCGATTCCGACTCACTGCCGAGTCGTGAAAATGAAACGGTAAAATTCCTGAATCGCCGACACAAACATCTTCAAGTGGACGTTGTCGTCTCAACCACGGGCAAACTGGGTGACGTCACAGCAACTGGCTTCTCTGTTTGTTGCCGATCAGCCGCGGACTGGCACTCTGAACGCTCCTCGCTGGATTGGTCCGAACGCATCGCCTTTCCATAGGTCGAGACAAACTTCGAGGGATCGTCGATCATCTCGCTTGTCATGCGGTGGTGATGGTAGTGCATCGCGCACTTGAGCACGTAGAAGAAATAGATTTCCGGAGTCTTGAACCGCCCGCGGACCGCCGCCAAGATTTGACGCCGGTACGTCCGACGTAACTCGGCATCCGGAACCTTCCACATCAACCGGATGAACATGGCGACGAAACCAACCATGAAGATGGTGCGTTGCTTGCGGCGCTGCCACCGATGCTTTCTGAAATAGTCTGTGTTCAAGGCACGAAACTGAAATCGATCGTGAACAAACAATTGGTCCAAGCGATCGAAGTAGACGTCAGGTTCGTATGCATTTCGCATTGTTTCTAGGTACCCGCGAAGCAACTCGTCTCGTGTCATGCCTTTTGGAATAACGTTGGTGCCATAGTGATGCTCATCCGCCAGATCCAAACGCCCCTCTTCCAACAACCGAGCATACAGTGGCGTCTTTGGAATCGCGTGCAGTAGCCCCACCATCGCATGGGCGATTCGCGAATCCTTCAAGAACTTTTGCTGCGTCGCGAAGATCTCCGACGTGTCGTTGTCAAAACCGACAATCAATCCGCACCAGACTTCCATTCCGAAGTCTTGAATGCGATGAACTTTTTCCAGCATCGTGCCACCACGACTGCGGACGTTTTGATACTTCTTGGTCTCTTTGAGTGATTCCTCATCAGGACTTTCCAGTCCGATGAACACGGACTGGATATTGGCTTCCGCCATCATTTCCATCAGCTCATCGTCTTCGCACAAATCCAAGGAAGCCTCGGTGCTGAACACGATCGGATATCCGTGCCGCTGTTGCCACGCCGCGACTTCGCGAAGAACGGGTTTGATCGCCTTTTTGTTGCCGATGAGATTGTCGTCCACAATGAAAACGATGTGCATTCCTTGAGCGAGCAAGCTGTCCAGTTCGGCGGTTACCTGTGCCGACTGTTTGATGCGTGGGCGACGACCAAAGGTGACGATGATGTCGCAGAACTCACACTGGAATGGGCAGCCGCGAGAAATCTGCAAGCTGCCAACGAGGTAGTGCTTGCTTTTCAGAAGGTCGTGACGCGGAGTGGGGACGGTCGCCATGTCCGTCTTGTCGACCTGTTCATACCGCTGGCTGTGTTCACCTTCTTGCCATTCCGCTAAGAAACGCGGCCACGTGACTTCGGCCTCACCTATAAAGACGACGTCCACACGATCGCCGAAGTAGTCCTCTTCGACCGTCACCCATGGGCCACCGATGACAACGAAGCAACCTCGATCTTTCAACTCAGTGACGATCGAATCCATCCGGAAACGCTGAACGCTCATCCCCGTCATCGCGACGATATCAAACGTTTGAAGTTCGTCAAAATCCAGCGACTCGACATTCTCGTCGAACAAAACGACCTCGTGCTCCGGCGGTGTCAGAGCGGCCAGCAACGGGAGGCTGGCGACAGGCATGTTGGCCTTTTTGCCAAACAAAGGCTGCGAATACTCCAGCCCCCAATACGAAACTTCAAAGGCGGGGTTGATGATCGCGATCCGTGACATAGTCGCACCTGTGAGTTTTGCGTGAGTTGCCAACCGAACACCAGCATACCGCAGAACCCACCATCAGGGGGTTCGAATCACTTTCTTGCGAAAATGCTGGTGCGGGGGACTCACTTGCGCCCCGTACGTCGTTGGAATCAACCTGACACAGAATGCCCGCTCACCGAGCATTCCTCGCTCCCCAGCCGCGACCATGTATCAGCACGATTGGATCTTCGATTTGGCCGACCGACTGTCCGATGGTCCCGACGGCGGTCCCATCACGAGGCGGATTGTTGGCGTCGGTGCGGCGGCGGTGGTTTGCATTTATGGACTGCGATGCTGTCTCGTCCAGCGAGCGACGACAATCAATCTTGCCCACCGCGGGCAAATGTCGCCCGAGTTTTGGAAGGAATACAACGGCACGCCCGCGATCACGTTTGGAATGCTGCTGATCTGCGTCGGACTGTTCATTCACTTCCGATGGTACTGGGGCAATCACAAACGACTGCAGTACTACTACGAGTACCCGACTGCGATCTCGATCATCGCGTTGATCGTCGCGATGGCGGTGCACTTCTGGACCGTGTGGAATTGGACCTGAGAGGCTCGCTGCTGGCGGGGCCGGTACGTGAAATAACGCATACGCGAATGAAAATAGCTAATTCCAAATTAATGCACGCTCTCCTCTTTCCGCTGCTGATGCGATTGCAATCTTTCCACGCAAGTTTTTCTGTTCGTGAGATGCCTTGTCACAACTGAAAATTTGCTTTCGTCGATCCGTCGCGTTATGTTCAGTCGCCTGGCGCGGTAGCCAATTGATGCCCCCCCGCCTTTCCTTTCTTTTTGGTCGGCGGCACTTACGACATGTCTTTATCGGTAGTATGCGGACAATGCAGTACAAGACTGAGGGTACCTGAAAAGGTCTCTGGGAAACGGGTCAAGTGCCCGAAATGCTCCGCATCTATTCTGGTGCCAGTAGCTGAGGAAATCGCTCTCGATGAGGTTCAAGTTGTTGAGGAGCCTCGACGTCCGAATCTCGACGAGACAAATGCTGGCGACGGCGACTTTGATAATTTTGGAGACTTTCTATCCAATCTTGATTCTTCCGATGCTGGCGCCTCCGAGGCTTCGGAATTCGCGTCGGAACTTGACTCGCCAACTTTCGGGCAGCAGGTAGCCGCATTCCAAGCGGGGCCAACTAGTGGCCCTGTTGCGGTCGCAGCCGAGCAACCGATCTATGATGCTTCCGATGCAGCACGACGGAGGAACGGAGTTCCGACCCATTTTTGGGTAGCTGGCGTCGGAGGCACTGTTCTGGTGATCATGCTGGCGGGCTTGGGACTTTGGTTCTTCGTTTCTGATGGCTCTCCTCCGAGCAACCCGGTAGTGAGCCAACCGGAAGGATCCGTGGCAGTTGCTGTTGAACCTGGATCGAAAGAATCAACCGAAACACCGAGTGAGCAATCTCGGGTTGGGGAGTCTCCAACGGAAATAATGGATATGCCATGGGCGGTTGCGGAATCCAATCGAGCGAAACGTTTGGGCTACGACGCGGTAGAGACCGTGCCCAAGCCGATTGAACCTGCGGCATCGGTCGCCCCGGTAGTGAAATCTGTCTCGCAGGAGGCATCCACCATCGCCAAGGTAGCGACACCGGCCAATGCCCTGAGTCTGGAGCAGGTTATTGATCAGATCAAAGCGAACACTGTTTTTATCAAGGTGAAAACGCGGGAAGGAGAGCAAACCGGATCGGGATTTCTGGTGGATGTCGATGAACGACTCGGCTACATCGTTACTAACTCGCATGTGGTGACTGCCGACAAAGGAGTTCCAATCTCGATCCAGTGCGTTCTTCACAGTGGAACACCCCAACAAGTGACATTGGTCGCGCATATTCGCAGCCGGGACGCTGACAACGACCTTGCTGTGTTGGGTGTTACCAACAACAAAAAGTTGCCTGACATTGTGAACTGGACCAACGCCACGGACGTGCGTGAAACGTCCACTGTCTTGGCGGCAGGGTTTCCTTTCGGCGAAATCCTGAGCACAAACAAACGCTTCCCATCGATCACCATCAGCAAAGGCAGCGTCTCAAGTATTCGTCGCGATGACTTCGACCAAATTGCATTGCTGCAGGTTGATGGTGGCATCCATCCCGGCAATTCTGGAGGCCCAGTTTTGACGCAAAACGGGGAGCTCATCGGCGTCGCTGTTGCAAAGGTTCGAAATACAAACATTGGCTTTGCCATTCCTCGCCGAGTCTTGCAGGAATTGCTCTATGGTCGAATTGCTTCGATCCATGTGCAGCAAAATTCAAGAGCGGATGGCGAGCGACAACTCGTGATGAAGATGAAGTTTCTGGATCCAACGCAAAAGATAAGGGATGTCGAGGTTCTTCTGTTTTCTGCCAAGAACCAAAAGGTGACGAAACCAGGATCGAACGGGCAATGGGACCAAGTGGCGGAAGAACTGGTTGAAAAGAAAAACGTCACGTATCTACTCAAGCACAGCCAGGCGCAGGCTTCCTTCAACACATCGTTACCAAATTTAGTTTGCCAGGTCGCATGGACAGCGGGCGACGGAACGCGGAAATTTAGCGAGCCAGTGAAGGTGAAAGAGCTGGATCAGCAATCGTCCGGTGAAAGCGTTGCGACGACTTCATTGGGGCCATCGGTTCTGCCGAAGGTCGAACCGGATATCCAGGGAACCGGCATGGTCTTGCTCCCGAATGAGATGTCAGATTTTGCAATCAATGCAAACAATGGAGACGTCGCGTGCGTCGATCCGGTCAGTCATCGGGCCTTTCTAGTCAAAGCCAACCAACTTAGTGGTGGGGCCGACTTGAAGGAACTGCCTAGCGTTTTGGTTGGCACTACACCGGTTGGGATCACCTACAAGTTGTTCGGCGACAAGGAGTACTACACAGTGGTGTGTTCACAGGATTCTCATGTGTACGCCATCGACGCGAAGTCGTTTGAACTAACAAAAAAGATTCCAATCCAAGGTGCGGGTGTGTCTCACGTGACCTGCTCCTCCAATCCCGCGGATCCGTTCGTGTACTACAACTACGGCAGCGGCCACGATTCAGAGGCCGGTGTCATTGATCTCCGTGTCATGAGAGATCGCGGAAAAGCCTTCGACGATTCGATGGACTGTGCTATCTCCGCCGATGGGAAGTTTGCCTATCGACGAGGCCCTTGGTCGCCTTCTGGTTTTGAATCATTGCGGCTGGCCAATGACTTCACCGCAGACACCCCCGAATTCAAGCGTTCGTTCTACGATCACCGCAGTTGTACTGGTTACGTGCCAGGGCCGTTTGGACAGTTCGTCGCCGTGGGCAGCAAGATCCACACGGTCGGTCTCGAAAAACACTATGCCTCCCTTCCGTTTGCACCAAGCTGCTTCTTCAGGAGCCAGCCTGTTGCAATCGGGTTTGCACCGATGGTGCAAAATTACACATCGAAGCCCACCAGTCTTAGGTTGTTCGCCGCCTCGTACAACAACTTTCAAACCACAGGCAACGCTATTCAACTGCCGAAAGAGTTGGTTGGGACGCAATTGACGCTTCCACGCGGCGTTGCCGGCCGAGCAGACTTTAAGCAAGTTGGATCAAAAACGAGGTTGCTCGCAGATGAGATTCATAAGCGAGTGATCTACGCCACCAACGACAAAATTGTCACCATTCCATTAACAGCGTTTGGAATTGCCAAAGAACCATTCATGAAGCTGGAGAAAAGAAAGTCGACCGCGAAGATTGGATCGGCGAACACGTTTTCAATCGAGGCGACTGACCCCGACGTAAAGATTCAGTTGGGGGGTCTTCCCCACGGGGCGGAGTTGGTGGCTGCAGAATCCACTTCCAACAAGGTCACGTTGAAATGGTCACCAACGGAAGACCAGGTCGGCTCGCATGAGGTTCCGGTCACGCTGTCTTTTAAAGAGATTCAGCGCGTGCTCAACTTCACGTTCGAAGTTGAACAACCTTCAATACAGGCCCCACTCGAAGTCGCAGGTTTTCGGATCTCGCCCACAGAGAGTTTTTGTGTCGCTTGGTCTGGTCCACCAGTGGATCAGTACGGTCGGACGCATATTCGGAACCCGGAACAACCAGTAATGTGTGATCTCTGCGTGATCCCCTTTCGAAGGGGCGTCGATCCAATCAAGGTTAGTATTCCATGGAGTATCAAGGAGGTCATCATTGCGGGGGCTCGCCTGGCAATTCTGCCAAGTAACAACAATCAGCAAGTTCCGATATATGACCTCCGCACACTGGAGCGAGAAAAGCTCTTGTTGCCAACATCGCCGCTGCAAACGATCCGGCTCGATGGCAACGAACTGCATCTGGAAGGCACGCAAAGCGATGACGTGTACAGTATCAAAACGCTTCGCCTTATTCGCTCGACTGGTCCGGAGACTCCAACACCCCGGCGTCACGGTCGCTACGCGCAAAACCAAACCGTTTTTCTGGATGGGCTTTTCGAGGGTGGAGTGCTGAAGGATGTCCGAACCGGCACCGTCAAACTGATTGTCAGTCCTGGACGAATCCCCTCCCTCCCCGGTGCAAACTCACAATTGCTGCAGGGGCAGTTTCTGCGACAACAGACGGACTCGCCGTCCACTAACCCGACACGTCCGGGTGGTTCGGCAAGCATTGTTGCCGGACCGACGGCCGTTGCCGAAACCAATCAGCAGGTATCGCTTGAAAACCGTGTCAGCAACGTCAATGTACCGGGTAGCGTTCATACACGGCGGCTTACACAACAGGTCACATTGCTGGTCATCGATGGTGACAACGCATTGTCTCGACGGGTGCCAATTTTCCAAGGGGTCCGACTGGACACTCAAAACGCTCCTCGCCCGCATATGCAAGTTTCCGACGGCAAAGTTTGGGTGGCCTGCGGCGACCGTGTTTATCGGTGGATCCCACCGAATCTGGGAACAGATGGTTCTCTTGGTTCAAGCGACCCAATCAAGCTTCATTTCAAACCTTCTCAATCCACTTTGGTTTCCGTTCGTCAGAAAGAAACTCTGAATCACGAACTCGCAGGTGGCACGGCGCCGTTTGACTATTTCTTGATGACGCGATTGGACGGGATCTCAATGGATGAGAAGACCGGTAACGTCACGATCGACCGCAGTCTGCTCATTCAATCACCACAGCTCAGACAATTCTACGCTTCCAGGTCGCCTACCAGCGCTTCCGACATTTCGCATCAACTCAAATCGAAATCCATTGACATGATGGGAGAGTTCAAGCGACTCACAAACCGTAAACCTCAAGGGTTCCCGGTAGCCGTGCCAATCCACATCAAAGCTAGCGACAGGGAGGGCGGCGTTGCTGAGCTGCAGTATTTTGTTTTGGTTGATTTTCCGATCGCCGATCTCGTCCGACAAGCCATGCTTGGAGCTCCATCCGAATGATCCCTCAATTACGTGCGTCGAGTCCCTCGATCCGATGCAATTCAGCTGCAGGAACCTTGGCTCTGATCCTGATTTCATTCTCTCTGCTGTCCGTGTTCGTCGCTCAAGCTCGTGATGAGGCGAGAAAACACTACTGTCAAAACAACCTCAAGGAACTTGCTCTAGCGCTTCACAATTACCATTCCGCCTACGGGCAACTTCCATTGGGGGCAGGCGGCACCTCGGGACACAAAGGCTACCCGCCGATCGCGCCGACGGATGAACGATCTTCCAACCAAGGAAGATTGTCAGGCTTTGCTGGCCTCACGCCGTTCATGGAGCAACAATCAGTTTGGGAACGGTTGACCAATCGAGTCGGACCGGATGACGATGAGTTTTCCAAGATGGGGCCATCCCCTTCGATCAGCGCAGATGAATACCCACTTTGGGCAGTGCAAATCGATCTCTTCCTTTGCCCAGCGGACCCCGCCATGCGAGTCGACTATGGCCTTCGCAGCTACATGTTCAACTACGGGGATGGGATCGAATCGGTTGGTCGGATGTTTGATGACGGTGTGGATGATCGACGACTCGCACGACGTGTCGGGCGGGGAACCTTCGCTGCTCATACGACCATCAAGTTCCGAGACATTGTCGATGGGATGTCCAATACAGCCATGATCGGAGAGTCAATGATTGGGGTTGCGAAAATGAACGCATACACCGCTCGAATCGCCCGCAGTATCCCAGGCTTGTCGAAGTCCCCCGATCTGGCAATGAAGACTGTCAACGAACAAGACAAGACCTACCGGTCCGAACAGACGCTTTGGGGAGTTGGTAAAGGCTCGCGTTGGGCAGAAGGATTTTACTTGCTCAACGGCTTTACAACCGTGCTACCGCCCGGTGGTCCTTCCGCGACGATGGCGGGTGACCCCGAAAGCGGCGTCGTCTCAGCCTCGTCTTACCACATCGATGGTGTGAACTTGGCAATGGCGGACGGTGCAATTCGGTTTGTGTCCCGTTTCATCGACACCGGTGACAGCACCGCACCTTGCATCTCACCTGACAACACAGAGAAACATTGCCCGAGCCCCTACGGAGTTTGGGGAGCCATGGGTACACGAGCGGAAAAGGAAATCATTCCTTCGGAGCGAGAAGCGAAATTCCAGACCATTCGCTAACCGTCCCCAATCGTCCTGACGTGCTCACTTCATGCGATTTGGACAGCTCTTGTGTTGTGATGGCGGCATGTGGATCGCGGGCTCGATCTAGCGGGATGAATCGCACACGAAAAGCGACCCTCAATGATTGAAGGTCGCTTTTGTGGAGTCTTGTTTGGAACTGGCTAGGCTCAAACGGCGGCCATTGATGTGCCCATCGTTTGGCCTGGGGCTGGTAGGTTGCTGGAACCTTCCAGGAAGATGTCGATCGCACGAGCGGCGCCGCGGCCTTCGTTGATCGCCCAGACGACCAGGCTTTGTCCACGGCGGCAGTCACCCGCGGCGAAGACGCCGTCGATGTTGGTTGCGTACTTGCCGTGTTCAGCTTGGAAGTTGCTGCGAGCGTCAGTCTCGAGACCCAACGATTCCGCAACGGTTTGCTCGGGGCCCAAGAAGCCCATCGCCAACAAGATCAGTTGGGCAGGCCATTCTTTTTCGCTGCCTTCGACTTCGGCCATTTGCCAGCCGCCTTCATCGTTCTTCGTCCATTCGACGTTGACGGTCTTGATGCCTTTCAGCTTGCCTTCGTCGTCGACCAAATACTCTTTGCTGAGGATCTGATATTCGCGAGGGTCTTTTCCGAACTTCGCTTCGGCTTCTTCGTGACCGTAATCGACACGGAAGATACGCGGCCATTCCGGCCATGGGTTGTCGTCGGCACGTTCGGCTGGTGGCTGAGGCAACAACTCAAAGTTGACCATGCTGCGGCAACCATGACGGAGGCTGGTTCCGATGCAGTCGGTCCCGGTGTCACCACCGCCGATGACGATCACGTCCTTGCCTTCGGCGCTGATGAAGTCGGCCCCCAGGTTATCACCGTGAACACGTTGTTGGGTGTTGGACGTGAGGAAGTCCATCGCGAAATGAACGCCCTTGGCTTCGCGACCGGGGATCGGCAGGTCGCGTGGCTTGGTGGCACCACAGGCCAACAACACAGCATCGAACTCGCTTTGCAAATCCTTCGGCGAGATGTCTTTGCCGACATTCACTCCGGTTTTGAAGGTCACGCCTTCTTCCGTCATTTTGTCGACGCGACGCTGAACCGCTTTCTTCGACAACTTCATGTTGGGAATGCCGTACTGCAACAAACCACCGATCCGATCGGCGCGTTCGTAGACGGTGACCAAGTGGCCGGCTTTGTTGAGTTGATCAGCGGCGGTCAAACCAGCCGGTCCACTGCCGATGACAGCGACTTTCTTTCCAGTGCGTTGCTCCGGCGGTTCAGCAACGATCCAACCTTCTTCCCAAGCACGATCCACGATCGCGTTTTCGATGTTCTTGATCGTCACAGGCGGATTGGTGATTCCCAACACGCACGAGCCTTCACATGGTGCGGGGCAAACCCGGCCGGTGAACTCGGGGAAGTTGTTGGTCTTGTGCAGACGCTCGATCGCTTCTTTCCAGCGATTGTTGTAGACCAGGTCGTTCCACTCGGGAATCAAGTTGTCGATCGGGCATCCGGTCGCGGACTGACAAAAAGGAACACCGCAATCCATGCAGCGAGCGCCCTGACGTTGCAGATGCTCGGTCTTGGGTTCGGTGTAGATCTCGTCGTAGTCATTGATCCGGATGACTGGCAATCGCCAAGCAACTTTTTCGCGATCGAATTCCTTGAATCCAGTGGGCTTGCCCATGGCAGAGTCCTCAAAATGGGGTGATGTGTACGGTTGATGTGGGGTGGGTTTTCGCGGCGATGGCCACGCGTGCCGGGCGAAGCGATTCGCTTCGCCCGATCGTTTTCAATCGCTTTGCAAAGCAAGCGATGTGCGCCGTCATTTTCAGACGCTGACCGCGTCTTTCTCGGCAGCCATTTCAGCCAGCACGCGTTTGTAGTCTGTCGGCATGACTTTGACGCACTGCGACACGAACGTGTCAAAGTCCGCCAAGGCTTCCGCAGCCAACGCACTCTTGGTGTACTCGTGGTGCTTCTCGATCATGCCTTTGACATCCGCGAGTTCCGCTTCACCTTCGATCTTTTCCAACTCGACGGTGGCCAAGTTGCAGTGAAGGTTGAAGTCGCCCTTGCGATCCCAGATGTAAGCGATCCCGCCCGACATACCCGCAGCGAAGTTGCGTCCGGTTTCACCGAGACACACCACGCGTCCGCCGGTCATGTATTCACAACCGTGGTCCCCGACGCCTTCGACGACGGTGCGAGCACCGCTGTTTCGCACGCAGAAACGCTCTGCCGCCCGGCCACTGAAGTAGGCTTCGCCGCTGGTCGCACCGTACAGACAAACGTTGCCGACGATGATCTCGTTGGCAGCATCAAATGTGCTTTCGCGAGGCGGGTAGACCATGATGCGTCCGCCGGACAAACCTTTGCCGACGTAATCATTCGCGTCGCCTTCCAGTTCAATCGTGACACCATGAGCGAGGAACGCACCGAGGCTTTGTCCCGCAGAACCCGTCAGATCGATGTGGATGGTGTCGTCGGGCAAGCCGGCTTGTCCGTGTCGTTTGGCGATCTCGTGCGACAAGATCGTTCCGACGGTCCGGTTGATGTTGATGATCGGCGACGTGATGCGAACAGATTCGCCGTTTTCGATCGCGGGCATCGCTTCGGCGACCAACTTGGTCATGTCGAGTGATTTTTCCAAACCGTGATCTTGGCCACGCGTGCAGATCACTTCGACCTTATCGTGAGGACGCTGCGCGGGGCTTAGGACGGAGGTCAAATCCAACCCATCGCTCTTCCAGTGTTTGATCGCGTCGTCGGTCGACAACACATCGCTGCGACCAACCATTTCGTCGATCGTTCGGAAACCAAGTCGTGCCATGATACGGCGAGCTTCCTCGGCGACCATGAACAAGTAGTTCACCACGTGCTCGGGTTTGCCCGAGAACATCTTGCGGAGTTCAGGGTCCTGAGTCGCGATGCCGACCGGGCAAGTGTTCAAGTGACACTTCCGCATCATGATGCAGCCGAGCGTGATCAACGGTGCGGTTGAGAAACCAAACTCTTCGGCTCCGAGCAATGCTGCGATGACAACGTCACGTCCGGTTTTCAAACCGCCGTCCGTTTGCAACACAACGCGGCTGCGGAGATCGTTGAGCACTAGGACTTGGTGAGTTTCGGCAATCCCGAGTTCCCACGGCAACCCAGCATGCTTGATGCTGGTCAACGGCGACGCACCCGTTCCACCGGTGTCACCGGAGATCAGGATGTGGTCGGCGTGAGCCTTGGCAACACCCGATGCAATCACACCGACGCCCACTTCGCTAACCAGCTTCACGCTGACGCGTGCCGATGGGTTGCTGTTTTTCAAATCGTGGATCAGCTGAGCCAAATCCTCGATCGAATAGATGTCGTGGTGAGGCGGAGGACTGATCAGTCCCACACCCGGTGTGCTGTAACGGATGTTGGCAATGTAGTTGTCGACTTTCTTGCCGGGCAACTCACCGCCTTCGCCAGGCTTGGCACCTTGCGAGACTTTGATCTGCAGTTCGTCTGCGTTGGTCAAGTATTCGATCGTGACACCGAAGCGTCCCGACGCGATTTGCTTGATGGCAGAACGCTTGGTGTCGCCATTGGGAAGCGGCTGGAATCGTTGTGGATCTTCGCCGCCTTCACCGGTGTTGCTCTTGCCGCCCAAACGGTTCATTGCGATGGCGAGAGTTTCGTGCGATTCGGCGCTGATGCTGCCGAGGCTCATCGCCCCGGTGCAGAATCGTTTGACAATGTCTTTGGCCGATTGAACTTCGTCCAAAGGCAACGCGGGTCCGCCAACGCCTTCCTTGAAGTCAAGCAATCCACGCAGTGTGCAACGCGTTCGGTTGTCCTCGTTGATTTCGTGCGAGAACTTCCAGTACGCGTCTTCGTTGTTGTTGCGAGCCGCGATTTGCAGCGAGCTGATCGCTTGAGGGCTCCAAGCGTGCTTTTCGCCTTCGGCACGCCAGTGGAATTCACCGAGGTTTGGCAATTGAGTCAAACGGTCAGCTTCCTTTTCTGGGAAACCAAGCTCGTGACGACGCAGTGTTTCTTCCGCGATGACGTCGAACGTCACCCCTTGGATGCGGCTGGCGGTGCCAACGAAGCAACGCTTGATGACTTCATCGCGGAGTCCCAACGCCTCGAAAATCTGAGCACCCTTGTAGCTTTGCAGGGTACTGATGCCCATCTTGGCCATGACCTTCAGCATGCCTTTGGCGACACCCTTTCGGTACGCGGCAACGATCTTGTCGTCGTCCAATGTGGGCGACATCAAGCCGTCGCGGTGAGCTTGCCACAACGCTTCGAATGCGAGGTACGGGTTGATCGCATCGGCACCGTAACCAATCAGCAAGCAGTGATGATGCACTTCGCGAGCTTCACCGGTTTCGACGGCAATCCCCACGCGAGTCCGCTTGGCTTTGGCAACCAAGTGATGGTGAACCGCACCGGTGGCCAGCAGCATGCTGACAGGCACACGGTCGTGCGAAACGTCGCGATCGCTCAGGACGATGATTTGCAGACCTTCGTCGACGGCCGCTTCTGCTTCAGCACAAATCCGATCCAAAGTCTTCGTCAGACCAGCCTTGCCTTCGGAACGATCGAACGTCGTGTCGATTACGCGGCTGTGCCAACGCTCGTGGTCGACATGCTTGAGAGCGGCGACTTCTTCGTTGGTCAAAATCGGATGATCGATCAACAACCGGTGACAGTGCTCTGGAGTCGCGGCCAGCAGGTTTTGCTCGGGACCGATGTAGCACTCCAGCGACATGATGACTTCTTCGCGAATCGAATCGATCGCGGGGTTGGTCACCTGGGCAAACAGTTGCTTGAAATAGTCATAGATCATCCGCGGCTTGTCGGACAAACAAGCTAGCGCCGAGTCATTGCCCATGGAGCCGACCGGGTCACGCAGTTGCTCGACCAACGGACGCAGCATGAAGTTCATCGTTTCGGCGGTGTAGCCAAACGCTTGCATGCGAGGCAGCAAAGTGTCGCCGTCAAACCCGTGACCTTCGGCTTCGGGGTGCAAATCAGCCAAACGAATGCGTTGCTGCTTGAGCCATTTTCCGTATGGCTTTTTGCTCGCGAAATCGCTCTTGAGTTCTTCATCGGGGATCAAACGCCCCGCTTCGAAGTCGATCAAGAACATCTTACCCGGCTGCAAACGACCTTTTTCGCGAACGATGGATGGGTCGACTGGCAACACACCGACTTCGCTGGCCATGATCACGCGATCGTCGTGGGTGATGTAGTAACGACTGGGACGCAGGCCGTTGCGGTCGAGCGTCGCACCAATGCACTTGCCATCGGTGAAGGCGATTGAAGCCGGGCCGTCCCAAGGCTCCATCATGCAGCTGAAGTACTCGTAGAAAGCACGCTTTTCTTCAGGCATCGTTTCGTGCTTTTGCCACGCTTCGGGAACCATCATCATGATGGCTTCTTGCAGCGTGCGGCCGTTCATTAGCAAGAACTCAAGCACGTTGTCGAACGTTCCCGAGTCGCTCAAGTGAGGCTCGACAACGGGGAACAACTTCTTCAGTTCGTCGCCATAGATTTCGCTGGCGGCCGTGCCTTCACGAGCACGCATCCAGTTCGCGTTGCCGCGAAGCGTGTTGATTTCGCCGTTGTGGCTCATGAAACGAAGCGGCTGAGCACGGTCCCAACTTGGGAACGTGTTGGTCGAGAAACGACTGTGGACCATCGCCAAGTGCGTCTCGAAATCTTCGTCACGAAGATCGGGGAAGTAAGGCATCACTTGGGCCGGCGTGAGCATGCCCTTGTAAATGATGACTTTGGTCGACAACGAACAGACGTAGAACATCAAGGCTTGCTTGATCTTCGTACCGCCGCGCAGTTCGTGACTGGCTTGCTTCCGGATCAAGTAAAGCTGACGCTCGAACTCCAGATTGCTCAGACCGTCTGCCGCACCGACGAACAACTGTTCGATGACAGGTTCGCTCTGACGAGCCGTTGGGCCAACGTCGGCGGCGTCCGTTTCTTGTGGCACATCGCGCCAGCCGATCAATTTCTGACCGGTTTCTTCGATCAAACGAGCGATGGTGTCTTTGCAGATCTTTCGTTCGGCTTCGTCGGTTGGCAAGAAAATCAAACCAGCCGAGAACTTGCCTTCTTCGGGCAATTCGACACCGAGATCTGCTTTGGCAACCTTTTGCAAAAACTTGTGGGGCAAGCCACACATGATTCCTGAACCGTCGCCGGTGTTGGGCTCGCAGCCGCAGGCACCACGGTGGTCCATGTTTTGCAAAATCGTATCGGCATCGATCACGATTTGATGACTGGGTGCCCCTTTGATATGGGCAACAAATCCAACGCCACACGCATCCTTTTCGTGCTCAGGGTTGTACAGTCCTTGGGCCGGCGGCAGGTGAAATAAAGGTTGCTTGGTCATAACTGAAACAACTTGGGGATGAGGGAATCTGTGGACTATGAAGGGGCGTTTGAGTCTGAGTCGCGGATCATGCGACGACCGAGACCGCCCGGTCTTTGGTTTGATTTTTCTTTCGATCTGCTTTCGCAGCTTCTGATTTGGTTCTCAGTTCAGGTTCCATCTCCCGCCCCAGAAGAAGTGATCCCAATTCAATTGCCGCGCGACTGAGTTTGCTGCTGCGGCGAAAGATGATCCCAAGTGGTCGGACCATCTGAATTTCGGGACAAGCGACCACGCGTAAGGTCCCGTTGGCCGTTTCGCGTCGGACCGCCGCCTCGGGAACAATTCCCAAACCTCGGTTCGCTTGAATGGCACGCACCATCGAATCCGCGTTGTCGAACTCCATCTGAGTCACAACCGAGATTCCGGCTCGTTTCAAACACTGATCGATGGCCTGACGCAGCACCAACCCTCGCTCAAAACCAACCATCTCCATGCCACTGAGTTCCGACGCGGAGACTTCTGTTCGCTTGGCGAAGGGGTGGTCGTCGGAACAAACCAAACGCATCGGCTCGGATTGCCAAGGAATGGTGCCCAAAGCTTTTGTGCTGCGCGGAAAACTCACCAGACCGAATTCGACGCCACCATCGAGCACCATTTGCACGACGCGTTGGCTGCTTCCGAACTCGGTTCGAACTTTGACATCAGGATGCTGAGTCTCGAAGACCTTGGTGGCTTCGGGCATGTAGCTCAGACCGACCGAATAGATCGCGCCAACAGTGACGCTGCCAGTCAATCGCTCGCCTCGGAACCGGACACGCTGCTCCAGTTCGTTGTATTGGCGGATCACGTCGCGGACGCCGCACAGGTAAATCTCGCCCGCTTCGGTCAAACCCAATGGTCGACTCGAGCGATCAATCAGACACGCCCCAACGGATTCTTCCAATCCGCTGATGGCTTGACTGACCGCGCTCTGGGTCAATCCGCAATCAACCGCGGCCTTGGAAAAGCTACGGTGATCTGCGACACGACAGAACAATTCAAGCGTACGAAACTGCAACGACAACCTGCTGTATTAAATTCCCTTATGATGCGCCCGGCCACTCTTAGCCGGATTGATGACGGAGAATAGCCACGGATGCAAATTTGGTCAAGCGTTCAGCCGCTCGGCCCCGATTCGATAGGTCAACGAAAAAGCCCGGCAGCTGTTTTGGACCGCAATTGCCGGGCTTTTCTGAATTTTTCGGGCTGCAATCAAAGCCGATCAAGGGCAGCTCGAAATCCGCCAAGTTGGGCGGATGGAACCTCATTGACCGGTCTGGAACGTCATCAACCGGACTACTTATCGGCCCAATAATCGATGACGACCACTTTTTCGAGGTGAGGCTTCAGCACCTCGACGAACGCCTTGTGTGCTGGGTGCGGCAGGTACGTCTCGCGATCCTTCTCACTGTTGAAGGTCACCAGGAAACAATGAGTCAGCCCGTCATTGAGACCCTCGGGCGAATTGTTGGTGCCGAATTCGAAGTCCGCAATCTCAGGAATGTCGTTGGGCAAATTGCGAAACGCGTCGACGACCTTTTGGACGTCTGCGTCCGAACTGGCCTCTTTAAAACCAAACATCACGACGTGGCGGAGCGTTTTTTTGGACACTTCTTCCTCAGCTCCTGTGGCTGACAACTGCATGACCGCGGCGGCGACAAAACAAATTCCTAAACCTAACAACAAACGCATGGCTCTCTCTCGATGGTAGCGGTAACGGACGAAAGCCCCATTGTCGCGTGTTCGATGACGGTCAGCTAGTCGTGCAAGCCCTCGCGGGCTCGCTTGATCGTGCTTCCACTGCTGGGTTGCAAATTTTTACTTGTTCACCTCTGGCGTCATGCGTACAACGACCCCGGCACATGCATGGAAGCATTGACATCACATCCCACGTTTTTCTTGTGGATCCGTCATGCTTTTCTCTCGTTTCTCTCGACGCTGCAACTCGGAACGCTCGGCGTTCACTCTCGTCGAACTGTTGGTGGTGATCGCCATCATCGGGGTCTTGGTCGCGTTGCTTCTACCGGCGGTTCAGTCCGCTCGCGAAGCCGCTCGACGAATGAGTTGCGGCAACAACATGAAGCAGATCGGATTGGGGCTGCACAACTATCACTCCGCCTTCAATCAGTTGCCGATTCACGGAGTTGGCCCCACCGATGAAAACGACAACACCGCCGGTCGTGGAAGTGCGAACGATGGCACCGGGTTCACGCGAATGGAGCTGACCTATCTGGTCGGCTTGCTGCCGTATGTCGAACAACAATCGATTTGGTCGATGGTCAGCAACCCGTTGATCGAAGCGGATGGTGACATCTGGCCCGCGTTTGGACCACGACCTTGGACGATCCAATACCCGCCCTGGGCAACCGAGATCCCAACCTATCGTTGCCCAAGCGATCCCGGATTCGGATTGCCGGGACTCGGCCGCACGAACTACGCAGCCTGCACCGGCGACGGATTTTATGAAGCCGAACATGGGGTGACGGTTTGGAACTCGAGTGCAAACCGCTGGGAATACAATGAACGCTTGGCGATGCAACGCGCTCAATGTGGACTCCGCGGTGCCTTTGTGCCTCGCAAGTCGATGCGTTTTCGTGACTTCACCGACGGACTCAGCAACACCATCGCAGTCGGTGAAATCGCGACAGGCTTGGACGATCGCGACAATCGCACGATCGGATTCACCAATGCGAAGGGTGGCTTCTTTCAAATCGCCAACAATCCGAAACGTTGCTTTGACCTCGGCTTCATCGATCCCGAACGTCCCAATTTTTGGACCGAAGATGCTCGCGTTTACGCACCAGTGTCACAACGAGGCTTGCGATGGGCGGACTTCCACACGCTCCAGTCGCAGTTCAACACCATTCTCGGCCCGAACTCAGAAGTTTGCTTGGTTGGGCACTCCGATACCTACGGCATTGCACCTCCTAGCAGCTATCACATGGGCGGAGTTCATGTCGTCATGTCCGATGGCGCGGTGAAGTTCATCACCGACTCAATCGAAGCCGGCAATTCGCGTGTCCCATGCGTGTATTGCAAGGCGTTGTCCGGACAAACCGACAGCCCAACGGCTGCTGGATCGGAAAGCCCCTATGGCTTGTGGGGTTCACTGGGAACACGCGCCGCTCGCGAAGTCATCAACGGCGAGTTCTAACGGGCCAACGACCGCCTGAAAAACAGACGCTGAATCGGTAATGGAGGGGCCACGAATCCCGGACTCGTTGCCTCGTCCATTACGTCAGTTGCGAACGCGTCGCATGTACGTGATGAATTTGCGATCGAGCTGTTCCAGGGTCATGTCCATCGAGCTTTCGAAATCTTCGATTCGTTCTCGAGGCGTTCTTTCGTCGAGAGGCTTGGACTCGCTGAGCTTCTGCAGATACGACACAAACTCTTTCCGTTGTGTCTTTAACAAAAAGTACGTCAACGCCCAAGATTCACCGTAAGCGTCTTCCGCCGTCGAAACGGAACGGAATCGCGAATCGTCCGACAAAAGTGTCGCCAGCGAATCATCGGGGCGCGAAGAAAGATAACGTCGAAAGCGGCCAAGGTTGACCGCGTTGACTCGCCCGATCCCTCGCCAACCACGCGGATTGCTGAAGTCAGGCGATTCAAAAAACATCGCCAACCCTTCGCTAACCCACATCGGATTGTCAGCGAACCGAGTCTGCAACCCGCAGTTGTAGGCCAATTGGTGCGTCGCCTCGTGAATGATCGTGGCAATGTTTCGCTCCAAGTTTGGCACTCGGAACGTCGTCATTCGATTGCTCTCCAAGTGGTAGTAGCCAATTACGCTCTTCGCTGTATCACCAATTTCTTGGCTCGCGTACTTCAAGAACTCGTTGTGGTTGGCGAGCACCAGCGCGACCAAGGGATAACGTGGCTCTTCGAGATCAACGTGCTGGTTTTTCCAGTACGTGAAAAAACCGCGATGCAGCTGTTCAAACAAAACGCCGCAGTCTCTCGCGTAGGCTTCGTTGCCTTGATGAAGCAGCAAGTAATTTGCAGTCCGGTAAACCTGGAAACCCTTTGGCAGCTCGTCCAACATCCGACGAGCCATGGTCTCTTGATCGATCGGCGGACCCGCGGGCTGCTTCGTTCGTTGAACGATCATGTCCGGCTGGATCGTCCATAGTCGCCCAGCGTCGCAACGAGCCAAAACCCCACCATCGGCAGCCTCGACCAAAATTTCAGCATCGATGGTTTGCTCTTGTTCGGCCGAATCATCCGCACCACCGTTGAAAGTGATGATATCCGCGTGCGCGCTAGAATCGGCGGAGCCAATCCAGAATGTCAGCACGGCGAATAGGATCAATACGGTGCGTCTTGCCACGACAAACAAATCCAACGAGAACGATGACCGAAGCGGATCCACATGCCGAGACATCGCCGGCGAATCCACAAAAAAATGGCGACGGGTTGTTCACCCGTCACCATTGTAGACCATCCAAATCATGTCAATGAATCCGCCTCGCCTCATTCGATCGTGAGACGCAGGCTGCCAGCCGCCGGGCCCGTCAATCCTGGTTCAAAACCAAGCCCGGTCGACCGTGACTACTTTCGGAAGTAGTCGGCAAAGTCATCTGCTTCGGTTGGCTGCGTCGCCGCTTTACGAACCGGACGTGGGATTCGACGCAAGCCTTCTGGCTCTTCGCCGTCGTACGAAGTCTGACGAACCTTCACTCGACGCTTGCTAACGCTGGCCGAATCGTCCTCGAATGGATTTCTCATCTCGTCGAATAGCGATCCCGCTCGTCCGTTTGAATTGCGACCTGGAGCCGCCTCAGCAGGGACCGGTTTTGGAACCGCGGGCAAGCCAGGATTCGTTTTGCGAATCGTTGTCTTCGGGCTATCAGTGAGCGGTTGCGGTGCGGGGGTTGGAATTCCTTGCATGCTTGGTTTTCGCTGGGCGTAAGGCGTCACTTCGTTCACGGTCGGGCTCGACATATGTGGCATCCCGCGGGACTCCATCACAACGGGAGCTTCGATCACGTGATGATGGCCGTAGGAATGGACTTCGTGACCATGCACTGCCCCGGCTGACGGTTCACAGTGACTGCAGGTTTGACACCCTGATTCGCATCCGCGATGACAACGTTTTCCGTGCACCAAGAAGGCACCGACTTCGAAAACGCGTTCCACGCCACAAGCAGCAAGGTCCAACGTCTGATAGATCGGATTGCACTTCTGAACTTTGTGTCGTCCGAGGAATCCGCCGCTATCCGGTTTGCTGCAAACGGAGCATCCTGCGGACTCGCAACCACAGGTCGCATCGAATCCGCAGCTGGGATCGTTAGCGAAAAACGGGGTGACGCCGCGAAGAGGCTCCGCCCCGCACTCTGGTTCCACACTGCACGAGCACTCGGTTTCACAACCGCAGGAAGCACTCAGATGTGCACGCAAAGTGGGGAACGCCAGGGGAGCCTCGCATCCGCAGGCGGGTTCGAGCCCGCATGTCGGCTCACTGCCGCAGGAGGGCGAATCCAAACCACAGGCTGGTTCGCCGCAACTGCAAGACTGCGCCGCGACGTCGCTGACAGCAACGCACGCCATGGCAGCAACCATTGCCCACGCGGCCAACAAGCGAACCGCCGTGATTCGCCGTCCCGGCTGCAAACGCGATGTGACACACAAATCAGACGCACGTCGATTCTTCGTAAAGGTCCAAGACATCAGCTACTTTCTCCGTCGAACTTTGGATGACTGACATCGCTTATCGACGAGGAATGATCGTTAGGACTAAAACTATCCGAACGACAGGCAAAAGCACCTCAAACCGCGCACCTTACCAACGCGTTAAAGCTTCACTTCACCGGACCGGGAAACTCAATAGCGAGGAACCGACGAATCGATTTGCTGGGACCATTGATCGATTCCACCAGCCAAATTCTGAACCTTCTCAAATCCCTGCGATTGCAAGAACTGAGTCACCTGCATGCTGCGTCCACCGTGGTGACACTGAACAACAATGTGATCTTCGCGATGTTCGTCGAGTTCTGACAAACGTTGTTGAATCTCGCTCATCGGCAACAGTTTCGAACCCTCGATACGAGCCGTTTCATACTCGGCAGTTTCGCGCACATCCAACAAAACGAACTCGTCGCCGCGGGTTCGCATCGCGTCCAAATCAGCAACCGTGATTTCAAGTGGCAAGGCAGAATCGTTTGACATGGATCATGGTCTCAAGGAACAGAAATGGATTCGCTGGCATGGCAACTTGCTGCCAAACCGATCACCCATATTGTGCACGCCATCGCTTCGACGCGAATGGGTGGCAACGAAGTTCAATCGCGGAACGCGGCGCTCGACGCATCGGCCGGCATCCGCCAATCACCGCGAGGCGACAAGCTGACCGATCCGATCTTCGGGCCGTCCGGGACACAATTGCGTTTGAATTGATTTTGGAAGAATCGCCGAACAAACGTTTTGGCCGTCGTCTCGATCACCTCGGCGGAATGCGGCAAATCGAATTCCGTCTGCCCCGCCAAAAAACACATTTTCGCAACGTCACAGCCACCGCGAACGAAGTGATAGAGAAAGAAATCATGCAGTTCGTATGGACCGATCGAGGCCTCAGTGTTCTGCCGGATTTCACCATCTTCGGTGGGCGGCAAAAGCTCGGGCGAGATCGGCGTGTCGGCGATCCGATGCAACGTCTCGTGCAAGATCGAACGATACCGATGGTCGGCGGCGTACTGCACCAAGTAACGAACCAACGTCTTCGGAACCGAAGCGTTCACGTTGTACATGGACATGTGATCTCCGTTGTAAGTGCTCCATCCCAAAGCCTGCTCGGAAAGGTCCCCCGTTCCAAGCACAAACCCGCGACTCATCAGCAGCATCGTTCGCAGACGTGCCTGGACGTTCTCGAATTTTAAGTCGGTCGCGTTGGCATCGACTTTCTGAAGTCGCGATTGCAGGTCGTCAATTTCGGTCGATGCATCGATCTCCAACCCCAAAGGCGAATGCCCAATATCCAGAAACGTTCGCAATGCGAGCGGGCGGATATCGATGCTTTCCGACGTCACGCCCAGCCCTTCGACCAATTGCGTCGCGCTGTCATTGGTGTGCTGGGTCGTGCCGAATCCAGGCATGATGATCGCATCGATCACCTTTCGATCTCGCTTTAATTGATCGACCGCCGAAACGGCAACCAGCAACGCCAATGTGCTATCGAGCCCACCGGAGATTCCAATCGTCAACGGTAGATCCGCGGGCAACTGCTGCAACCGCTTGACCAACCCAGCGGTTTGAATCGCCAAAATTTCTCCACACCGCTCCTCTCGTTTGGACAAATCGTCCGGCACAAAAGGATGCGGATCCACTCGTCGGAGCAGCCGATTCGCATCTGCCTTGTCGTGCTCCTTATCACCTCGCTCATTAAGCTTTTCGCTTTGCGGCGACGCCACTGACGGTCCCTGCTTCCTACCCGAACCAGACCAGGCAACATCCACAGTTCGGTAGGGTCGAGGTAGCGAAGATTGAAAATCATCGAACGAGCCAACCACGCGTCGATCGTGATCAAGCCGTTGCAAATCGACGTCCCGAATCAACTGTGTCTGAACTGGCAAGTCTTCGTCATCGGTATCGCCGATCCGTCGAGACTCCCCGATCAAAGCACCGTTTTCGGCGATCAAACAATGTCCACCGAAGACCAAGTCACTCGTTGATTCACCACCACCCGCCGAAGAGTAGGCGTAGGCTGAGAGCAATCGCCCTGATTGACTGACAACCAAATCTCGACGCCACTGAGCCTTGCCAATCAATTCGTTACTGGCCGACAAATTGGCGATCACGTTTGCACCAGCGAGTGCCGCATAACTACTTGGTGGAACTGGCACCCAAAGGTCTTCGCAGATTTCCACCCCAAGCGTCGCCGCATCGTCTTGAAACAGCAAGTCAGTGCCAAAGGGAATGTCATTTCCATCAATCCGAACGGTCGCGGGATCGTTGGCCGAAGCCGCTTGGAAATGCCTCGCCTCATAAAATTCGCGATAGTTGGGCAAGAACGTTTTGGGTACCAATCCGCGAATAAACCCACCGCGAACCAAGGCGGCAACATTCATGACGCTGGTTCCCACACGCAGCGGCAAACCCACGACGATCGCGGCGTCGCAAGAATAGGAATGCGTCGCGATCGCCCGAAGTGCATCCAGACTCGCGTCCAACAGCGTTTGCGTCGCGAACAAATCGCCGCACGTGTAAGCGGACAGCCCAAGTTCCGGGAACAGTATCAAGTCAGGATGGGATTGCTGAACAACAGCGTCCATCGTAGCGATGGTCTCCGCCGCATTTGCCGCGGGATCGGCCACAACGACTTTCGGCGATACCGCCGCGATTCGGTAAAAACCATGCTGCCGCCGCTGCTTTGGGATCGTCATATCGTTCGATGAAGTCAAAGCGGGTTAGTCTCGTATTCCGGGGACGTGGCAACAACGAAAAGCATGAACATCTGACGGACACATGCTCGTCGGGGCGATACGACACCATCGAAAACGCCCCTCATCCGAGGCCCGAACAAGCGGCCATCTGCATCGGGCTCGTTCAAAATGGTGCTGTCGAATCAGTATAACAAGCCGTGAATCAGGATTTCCGCGATCGGAACCACTGGACGCAGCCTTTCATCAACATCGCAAATCGCTCGACGGGGACTCGACGAATGTGCCCGTGTCGATCGACTTGCAGGACCGTCTCAGATTCCAGGTCCATCGCAGAGAGAAACCCTCCGCCGAAACAATAAGTGTCCATGCAAACCAGGTGCGTGTGCCGCAAAACTTCACCGGTCGGCTGGGGCGTATGCCCGACGAAAACGCGTTTCCCGCTGTGATGCGGTGCGGGCAGACTCGCTGGCAAATGCGTCCAGTAGGTCAACTCATCGCTCTGTGACTCGACGTCGCAACTCGGGTCGTACATCGCGTGCACGAAAATCTCTTGTTCCGTCTCGTAACTGGGAAGCAGCGACTCAAAAAACGCCAAGTGATCCTTGGGAATCTTTTGGGCAGAACCGCCGTAGCTGGTCACCGTTGCCTTGCCGCCGCTGCGAAGCCACATCGCATCGTCCAAGCCTCGGGAAACCACGCTTTGCAGCATCCATTCATGGTTACCTCGCAGGGGAATCACTTTGCACTTCGACTGCAACTGGATCAATTGATCGATGACATCGCGAGAGTCGGGGCCTCGGTCGATGTAGTCGCCCAGAAAAATCAGCTCATCATCGGCGGTCGGCGCGAGCTCCTGGATCATGGACCGGAGTGCTTTGGCGCAACCGTGGACGTCGCCGATCACATGCCGAGCCATTCAATTCACACCCGGGTCGAAACCCTGTTGCTCAGAAGGGAAAGGAACGTCCGGCGTCAAATCTTTCATGATCGCTTGACCACAACGACGCACCAATTTTTCCCACACTTCTTCGCAAGGACCAAAGATCGACTCCGTGTCGGCGGGAGTGACCAGCCAACCACCGTCTTCCAATTCGCTCTCCAATTGCATTGGCCCCCATCCGGAATAGCCAACGACGTAACGCAATTTGGCGTCGTCTCGTCGAGCCAGCAAACGCAAGTGGTCTTCATCCGAGGTCACCCAAGCGGGAACGTCGGCCCATTGGATCGACATCGAACCCCACGGTTCGGCTGGATGATCGTGCAGTTGGGTCTTGGATCCTGCGGGATCATTTTCAGCCCCCTCGCCGACGTCCGTCCCACAGGGATCGCCGATACCTGCGATGTTGTGAAGAGCCAAAACGGGTCCATTGACTGGACCGCCCAGATAAATTTGGTCGGGGTGAATCTGCAGAAACTCGTTTGTTTTGTCCGGATCGCTGGGATCACTCCCAGATGCCGAATCAGCCTGGGAAGCCAGCAATGAACTCATGTCCGGACCGCTGGACGCCTGCCACGACGGATCGCTCATCGCGATGACATCACCAAAACGCTGAGGTCCGGCGCGGTTGATCACCACGCCAAAAGCACCTTCGTCGGTGTGCCGAATGATCAGCACGACGGACCGGAAAAAATTGCCGTCATGCAAATACGGCGAAGCGATCAGGAAACAACCGGTGCAATTCTGGGACGTTTTCATCTCAAGCCCGGATCGAAGACCGGCAACTGCGTGGATAAGGAACGGTTGAATAAAAGAGATGCATGTGCCTTCTGTCGGAACGGCCCACTGGGTGCTTCGCACAAAAGGTACCTGAGTCTTCTACTCCCGCTGATTGCTAATTTCAGGACTGGTCTCGGTACTGATCCCGCCAAAGACATCCGCCCCAAGACAGCCCGACGCCAAAACCAACCAGGACATTGGTTGCATCTCGAACCAGCTCGTCACGTTGTCGCATTCGGTCGATCAGAATTGGCAACGTGCAAGATACCGTATTCCCAACATCCGCCAAATCGACCGGCAGTCTCTCTGGAGAGATGTCCATTCGCTTGCGAAGTTGGTCCAACATTTTCCAGGTGGCTTGGTGAAACAGATAGTGGCCGATTTCGTCGTCCGACAATCCGTTTTCCGTCAGAATTTCGTCCACCAACCTTGGGATCGCTTCGACCGTGAAGTTGATCAGGCTGGGGCCATCCATATACAGACGACTCTTCCAACGTTTTCGGTGACGGGGCGGAATCGCGTCTTCGGCTGGTCGGCTTCCGCCGTTGCCCACGATCAACATGTCCGCGCCACTACCGTCGCTGCCGAACTGATACCCCCACAAGGAGGGCTGGTCGGCGGAGGTGATCAAAGTCGCCGCGGCGGCGTCCCCAAAAATGGTCCGCAGGCTGCGATCATTTTCATCGATGTATTTGCTGTACGTTTCCGCCGTCACCAGCAGCACTTTTTTGGCAACGCCGGTTCGGATCAATCCGTCGGCCATGGCGGTGCCGTACACAAACCCGCTGCAGCCGAGATTGAAATCGATCGCGCCACACTGGGTTCGCAGCCCCAACCGATCCTGCAGCAGGCACGCGGTCGTCGGCAGCGGATAATCCGGCGTCTGGGTGCACAGCAACACGAAATCAATCGACGACCGATCCAAATTTTCGCGTTCGAACAATTGCTCGCACGCCTGGACGGCCAGATCCGCCGCGGTCTCGTCGGGCTTGGCGATGTGCCGCTGGTGGATCCCCGTTTTCTCCGAGATCAAGTCGAGATCCCACGAGGGGAACTGTTCCTTCAGCGTCGCATTGTCTTCCACATGTTCCGGAAGATGCACCGAGATGGGACCAATCTGGGCGTGGGGCACGTTCGTCTCGGCGAAGAGGCTAAAGAAAACTGACGTGGGTCATTCGAATGAACGCGGAAGCGTACCAGCCATTCCGCATCAACGGCAACTCGCAAACGAGGATCCGCCCCAATGGGCATAAAAAAACCACGCCCGTGATGTCCGGGCGTGGTCTTGAAGAGCGGCTGATCGGATTCGAACCGACGACAATCACGTTGGCAACGTGATGCTCTGCCAACTGAGCTACAGCCGCGTTTCAGTTGTGTGGGGCACAGTATAGGAACCATCGGATTTGTCGCAAGTCGACTTGAAAGGTTTTTTAACCGCTTGTCGATCATCGCCGGAAAACACTACACTTTGCCGCTGCATGAAACGGCCCCTGAAGCAGGTGGCCCCCCGGTCGAAGCGTCCGATCACCCCGGCCTATTCGATTTCGCTTCCCGAAGTAATCGAGAGCCAGTTCCGGTTCGATCGATTCGTTTTTCTAACACAAGGTTCAAAATCAGGATGTCCACGTCTTTCGACACCGATTCAACGCCCGCCGAAGACGCGGCTGCTCCCGTCAAAGACCCGCTGCAGTTGAACATGGAGGTTTCAAAACCTCATGCCTGTTTGCGGGAGGTTGTTGTCACCATCCCTCGTGGCGAAGTGGATCGCTACATGAAGGACGCGTACGACGAACTCGTTCCGGAAGCTCAGGTTCCCGGGTTCCGTGCCGGCCGCGCGCCACGCAAGTTGGTTGAAAAACAATTCCGAGATCGCATCGAAGATCGAGTCAAAGGCTCGCTGTTGATGGACAGCTTGGCCAAAGTCACCGAAGACGCTGAGTTCTCAGCGATCGGTGAACCCGACTTCGATTACGAGTCGATCGAATTGCCTGAAAAAGGTGAATTCAAATATCAGTTCAGCATCGAAGTGCGACCTGAATTCGAAACTCCAGACTGGAAGAAGCTGGAACTGAAGAAGCCCGTCGAAACGACTTCCGAAGAAGACGTCGACGCAGCTCTTCAACGAGTCCTCTCGCGTTACGCTTCCTTGGAAGCCAGCGACGCCCCAGCCGAACTCGGCGATCGCTTGTTGATCACCGCGAAATTCGTCGACGGCGACAAAACCATCTCCGAGATGGATGAAGAACGCGTCACGTTGGCCAATCGCCTCAGCCTCTCCGATGCAGTTTGCGAAAACTTCGGCGAACTGATGAAGGATTGCAAAGAAGGCGACGTTGTGACCGGCAAGGTCAAACTTGGTGAAGGTCACGCCAACGAAGAAATGCAAGGCAAAGAAATCGACGCCACCTTCACGGTCGTCGAAGTCTTGAAAGAACAACTTCCTGAACTGACCTCCGAATTCCTCGACGAATTGGGTGAGTTCGAATCCGAAGATGAACTCCGCGAATTCGTTCGTGGTTCATTGGAACGACAAGCCAACTTCCGCACCGAACAAGCGATGCGTGGCAGCATCATCGAAAAACTGCTGGCTTCGGCAGATTTCGAATTGCCACCAACCTTGGTTCGCCGCCAAATGAAACGAGAACTCGACCGCAAGGTTCTCGAGTTCCGTCGCAGTGGCTTCGACGACGACATGATTCGTCGCTTCGTCAACGCCAGCAAGCAGAACATGCAACAAGGCACCGAGTCTTCGCTGCGTGAACACTTCATCCTTGAGCAAATCGCCGACGAAGAGAAAATCGACGCGGAACCTCAAGAATACGAAACTGAAATCCAGTTGATCGCTGAGCAAAGCGATTCGTCACCACGTCGCGTGCGTGCTCGTCTGGAAAAGACCGGTCAAATGGACGCTCTTCGCAACCAAATCGTCGAACGCAAGGTCATTGAACTGATCTCCGAAGCGGCAACGGTTACCGAAGAACCTGTCGAAAAAGAAGCCGAAGAAAAGAACGAAGAGTTCGCCATCGATCATGAAGTGCTGCCAACCAAGGATCACGACGCGATCCCAGCGGCCAAGTACGATGACAACACGCCGAAGGGCGCTGAAACGGAAGAAAAGCAGGAAAAAGACAAGGACTGATCCCAAGTCCCTTTTCCAATCGCATCAACGCCTGGTCGCCATTCGCGACCGGGCGTTTTTCATGCGCCTCTGGCAAATACAAACGACCTCAGTTCGCCGGAGATCCGATCGCCCTTCTCCATGCGGTGACCTTACGCAAGTCCATCTGCCCGGTCCGATCGCGCTGATCGCAGACATCCCCACGAACGCCCCAGCAATTCGGACGCACGCCGGCATTCACGAGCGAACGCATCTCTCGCAACCGCAATGATCCCGCCAGAGCGATCCAAACGCTGTGCTCACTCGCCACGCACAGAAGTGATCTCAGCCGATCAATCGACATATGATCCGTTAGCGTTCGCCCGTCTTTTCCGAACGTATCGATCAACAATCGATGACGCCCTGTTTGGATCACGGCGTTGAGCACTCCTTCGGCGGACATCGCCCCAGCGGCAATGTGATCCGCGTATGCGACCGGCACCAATTCGACTGGTTGTGGCAGTCGGATGGACTCCCAAAGCCCAACCAGTTTCTGTGCGGTTGAGCAACCGCTCGGACCGACTTTTGCAAAAGAGAACTCGGGTGGAACGTGCGAGGACAACTCAGGCCCCGTTTCGGACTCACCCAGCGCCGCTGACAAACGGACAGTGCGATCCGCTGGTGCTTCACCGACAAATACACTGACGGCTGACTTCCACACTCTTGGATCGCATGCGGCCAAAGCTCCACGCGAAGGCTCTTTGAAGTCGAGAATATTGACGCCCCCGGAGACGGCCACCCGGGCCTCCCCCAGATCCCGAACACTGACTAGCAATTCAGCGGCGTCCCCACTTGCCCTCCGCAAAGAAGAAGGACGAGTTTCGCTTGTTGCGAGCACCATTCGTTGGCGGGGGGAAGTCGACTCCACTTCGGTTCCTTCGGGGCATTCTGATCCGAGCTACCACTACATCCGATCGACCCGAAGCGGCTGGCAAGCTACAGTCTTCGTCTAAGCAATGAGCAAGAAACAAGTGTCAGGTACCTTTTGTGCGAAGCACGCAGCAGGCCGCTCCGGAAAAAGATGTCCGACACTTGTTTCTCAAATGTTCCTAAACACCGTTTCAGGAACGCAACTTACGTGAAATCAATGTCGCCCAACAAGACACCGGATTTGCCGCGGTGAATTACGACTCCATCGAGACGCCTTCGCAGTTCGCTGAATTTTGCGATGCCATTGCGGACGAACCCGTGATCGGTTTTGACACAGAATTCGTTTCTGAGGACTGCTACCGCCCCGAATTGTGCTTGGTCCAGGTCGCTGCGGGCAAACATTTGGCGGTGATCGATCCTTACACCGTTGGCGACACAAAGCCATTCTGGGACATCCTGACGGACGACCAGATCGAACCCGGCAGCCGAGTCGTGATCGCTCATGCGGCTCGCGAAGAAATTCGATTCGCGTACCGTTATTCAGGCCGACCGATCGCCGGACTGTTCGACACTCAGTTGGCCGCCGGATTTGTCGGGATCGAATATCCTGCCTCGCTGGCGACACTGGTTCAAAAATTGGTGGGGCAAACCCTTCCCAAAGGCGAAACGCGAACCAATTGGCGACATCGGCCGCTGACCAACGACCAGCTGACTTACGCATTGCACGACGTGACAACGCTTGCGGAAATGCACTCCAAGCTGATTGCGGATGTCAAAGCTCTCGATCGCGTTTCGTGGCTGAACGAAGAAACCGATCGTCTGCAAAAGAAAGTCATCGACGCTGAAGAAAGCGAGAACTGGCAGCGTGTCAGCGGCAGCTCCGGCTTGAAACCACGTCAGCTTGAGATCATCCGACACCTTTGGCGTTGGCGCGAAGAAATCGCTCGCACGAAGAACCGCTTGCCCCGTCGGGTGATGCGAGATGACTTGATGGTGGAACTCGCGAAAAAGGGTTCCCCCGACACCAAGAAGATCCGCAACATTCGTGGCATGGAACGTCGTGGGTACAACGATCAGTACGACGAAATCGGGGCAGCCATCGCGGCTGCTTTGGATGTCCCCGACGAACACTTGCCGCGACGAACGCGTGGACGCTCACGAAGTGCTTCGCCAATGCTGAGCCAATTCCTCTCGACCTCGATCGCTTGCATCAGCCGCCAGCAAAAACTCGCACCCGCGATTGTTGGCAACTCCGATGACGTCAAAGAACTGTTGTCCTACGAATTGGATCCTCGTCGCGGGACACCCACACCATCGCTGCTAAAAGGATGGCGTGGTGACATCGTAGGCACCGCATTTAGAAAGATCCTTCGCGGTGAACTAGCGATTCGCGTCGCGGACACCACCGAGCAACAACCGCTCGAATTCGTTGAGTGCGAAGGCTCCAACCAGCCTGACAAGTGAACTTCGGTCCCTACTCGTGCTTGTGATGCTGAGGGTCGCGGTCGTGGTGACGTTGGTTGATGTGCACGTGTAGTTGAGGATGGTTTTGAAACAACCAATCCCAACCCGACTCGGTAATCGCGGCGTCGTCCAGGTACAAAGATTCCAAGTGCGGAAGCTGGACGATCACCTTCAGACCTTCATCTGAAAGCGGCACACCAATCAGGTGCAACCCTCGCAACGATTTCACTTCCAGCAACGCGCGACCGATATCGTTTCCCAACAAGGTCGATCCGACTCGAAGCTGGCGCAGCTTTGGCAGTGCCGAGAGCGAACGAATTCCTTTCTCGGTCAACCTGCTGTGCGGCAGGTTCAAAAACCAAATTGATTTTCGCTCGAGCAACGGCTTCAAACCTTCGTCGGTGATCGGCGAAAGTCGCAATCGCAAGTGCCGGAGCTCCGGAATTTTCGCGATCGTGGCGATGCCTTCGTCTGTGATCACGCCTTCATCAATCAACACCGTGTCCAGCTTGGGAAGCTCCGACACCTGAGGTTCGCCAGACTCCTCTTCCGAGGAAGAAAGTGAGCTGCCGGGCGGCAATGGAGCCGACTCAGAGGAAGACTCATCCGTCGCCGAATCGTCATCCGAGGCTTGTTCATCGGCGAGCAAATTCAGCCGCCGCTGTTCAGCTGCTTTTTCCAGTTCTTCCAACGGAATCAACAGCAGCTTTTCATTGTCGATTTCATAGGTGGTCGTGTGCAACTGCGTCGACGCACCGCTAAGAACCCGCTCGATTTGCTGGGCGTAGAGTTCTTCCGGCTCGGGTGGCTTTTCCGGCGGCTTGACCGGCTCGATCGGCCGAGTAGCCCACCACGCTAGCCCAATGATTGCGACGACCGCGATACTCACCCCGAGTTTAGTGGGCGTGCAGAGTGCGATCAGCCTTTCCTTCAGGCTGACTCGCACGGGCGGTTGTTCTTCGTCGTCCGTCTCGACGACATCGCCCAATTCATCTTCATCGCTTTCTGGCTGCGATTCAGCGTTGGATTCGTCCGGGTCCGCGGCAGAGGCGGATTCTTCTTCCGGCGAATCTTTTACTTCCTCTCGGTCGTCGTCTGGCAGTTCGTTCGATGACATGAGGAAGATTTGTATCCTGGCACCGGAGCGTCGATGAACGACGCTCCGGTGCGCAGCTAAGTTTCGTCGAGAAGCAAAACGCTGAGACGATTGACCCAGTAACCGTCGCAGCGAGTAAAAAATGCTTCCGCCCGAGTGATCGGACGAAGAAATCATTCCCGCAAACGATTCCTTGTCAACGAAACTTATGTCTGGATGGTAAAGCTCATCTTTTGGATGGGCGAAGGTGGGACGGCGGTGGGAATGTCTTTGCCGTTGGAAGTGGGGTACCACCGACGACAAATGAGTGTCAACGCCGAATTGTCGTTTGATTCAAAAAATTCACACCACCCGCTGTTTCACGAGACGTTTCCTCGAGCGATTTTCCATCGTTCGCCCCGGAAATAACGACCAACGGGCCATCCGCTTGCTGCACCGATGCGATCATCGGTATCCCGCACCATCGGCGCAAATCATCCGCATTTGTTTGCGTGGAATCGTCCGCGTAGTCATCCATTCGATTCAGAATCAATCCGGTGATCGGTATCCCAGCGGCTTCTGCCGCTCGCGAGGTCGAGATCACATGATGCAAGACTCCCAAACGGTCCGGAGCCACTAAGAGCAGCTCAAACGAATGGCCGTTCTGATCGCTCCACCGCTTCATCTCGATTGCCAAATCAACGTTCAACCAATCGTCGCTGATGGGACTGAACAAGCCGCCGGCGCCCTCAATCATGACGACGTCGAATTCGCCGTCGCACCAAACCGCCAAACCATCTCGCAATCGCCGCGTATCAACCTGTGCCCCTTCTTTCGCGGCCGAGCGCGGCGGCGACACGGCAGCGATGAAACGCTGCGGGCAAACCGCATCGATGTTTTTGGGGCGTCCTGCCGCTTGCCATAGCGTTGTCGCATCGACACTATACCGCTGGCCATCGGCGCGCAACTCGCAACCGCTGGCCACCGGTTTGTAAACCCCGACCCGTTGCCCGCATTCCCGCAACCGCTCAACCGTTTTCGCGGTGCAGTACGTTTTGCCAACCTCGGTATCGGTTCCCGTAACGAAATAGAGACTTGCCATGAGTTCTTCGGTCAAATTGTCGTTGATTCAAATGCGTGATGCGGGGTCGAAAGACAAGTCGATCGATGCATCGATTGGATGGATTGAAAAGGCTGCCGCCGAAGGTGCCCAGGTCATCTGCTTGCAAGAACTGTTTGCCACATGTTACCCGTGCCAAAGCGAAGACCACGACAACTTTGATTTGGCTGAATCAATTCCAGGTCCGACGACCGAAGCCCTGCAACCGGTGGCGGAACGATTGGGCGTGGTGATCGTTGCCCCATTGTTCGAACGCAGAGCACCAGGCGTGTATCACAACAGTGCCGTGGTCATCGACGCGGATGGAAGCATCGCGGGCGTGTATCGAAAGATGCACATTCCTGACGACCCGTTGTACTACGAGAAGTTCTATTTCATACCCGGCGACTTGGGATTCAAAGTCATTCCGACCCGCTTCGCCAAATTGGGCGTGGGAATCTGTTGGGATCAATGGTTTCCCGAAGCGGCTCGCCTGTTTGCCCTCGCGGGCGCCGAAATATTGCTCTACCCAACCGCGATTGGCTGGATCGATGAAGAGAAAGAGGAGTTCGGCGAAGGCCAGCGTGATGCGTGGATGACAGCAATGCGGGCCCATGCGATTGCCAACGGAATCTATTTGGGAGCCCCCAACCGAGTCGGAATTGAAGGCCGCGTCGAGTTTTGGGGATCATCCTTCATCGCTTCCCCGCGGGGAGAAATTCTCTCGCAAGGCGATTGCTCAAGCGATCAAATCGTCTCCGCCGATTGCCAGTTTGCGGACATCGATGTCGTTCGCACGCACTGGCCATTCCTGCGTGACCGCCGCATCGATGCGTACGGCGATCTCATGAAACGCTGGATCGACTGAGCGACCAAGACATCACGAATGTCGACGTTGCCGCCGACCAGACCAAGTCACTTTGGCAACGCATGTCGCGTGGTAATGTCTTGCACCGCTGCGTGAATTTTTCCGTTGCTGGCCAACACGCTGGTTGTTTCCAACGGCAGCGTGTCGCCGGTTGCGGTGGTGATCTTTCCACCGGCTTCGGTGATGAAGAGTGCACCGGCGGCAAAGTCCCACGGCGACAGTTTGTATTCGAAGAATGCATCGAAACCGCCGCAGCCAACCTGGCATAGATCCAGTGACGCGGTGCCGAACCGGCGGATACCGTGAATATCATTTTCGAAGCATTCAGCGATCGCCCCCAATGTGGCTCGCATCATGTCGCCACGGTCGTAATAGAAACCGCAGCCGATCATGGACTGATTGAGCGAACTTGATTCGCTCACGCGAACTTGGTTTCCATTTTCAAAGGCACCTTGCCCTTGAATCGCGGTAAACAAATCTTCGCGAATTGGGTTGTAGACCGCTCCAACGATTGGAACGCCTGATTCGTAGTACGCGATCGAAACCGCGAAATGCGGCAAGTGATGTGCAAAGTTGTTGGTGCCATCGAGCGGGTCGATCACCCACAACTGTTCGGCATTGGCATCGCCGCCTTTGAGATCTTCTTCGCCCAACAATTCATGATCGGGGAAGGACTCTCGGATGATCGCAGCAACCGCCTGCTCACTTTCCAAATCTGCGTCGCTGACCAGGTCGTAGGTTTTCCCACCATCGGTGGATTTGTCCCGCATCGTCACTCCATTCTCGAAATAGCGACGCAAAATTTCGCCACCGGTCTTGGCCGCTTTGACCGCGGTCTCGAGTAGTTCAGACCGCCTCAGATTGTTATCGGACATTTTTTCGAATCTTTGAGCGAATGAGGAAGGCGGCAGTTTGTTATCGTGAAGGAGTCACCCCATGACTCTCCATTCGATTTGCCCAACGAGGAAGTTCGTCGTGAAAATCTTTTCGACCACTCGTGTGTTTGTTTGCTGTTTTGTGATTGGTACCGGTGTGATTGCCAAGGGGGACGATCGGACAACTTCGCCGTCCGTCGAGGCCAAGAAAATCACTGCCGCAAAGACCAGTCCGGAAGCGGACGAAACGACAGCCCCTGACGCCGAACCCGCTGAAGAAGAGAAAGCAAAAGTGCTTTCCATTGGTTCGTTGGCTCCTTCCCTCGATATCGAACACTGGGTTGGTGACTCGCCTTCGCCAATGTCAAAGTTCGAACCAGGCAAGGTCTACGTGATTGAATTTTGGGCGACTTGGTGCGGACCGTGCCTCTACAGCATGCCTCACCTGGCCGAATTGCAAAGCAAATACGAAGACCAAGGTGTTCGTGTGGTGAGCATCAGCAATGAAGGTTTAAGAACCGTCACCAGTTTTCTTGAACGTCCCGTCAGCCCAAAAATTCTCGGCCTTCCAGAACCCAAAGAAGAAGCTGACGAAGAAGTGGGTGAATCTGATGAAGAAGCGGCGACTGAAGAAGAAGAAGCCAAACCGATCACCTTCGGCGAATTAACCTCGGCTTACAGCCTGACCACCGATCCGGACGAATCGGTCTACGAAGACTACATGAGGGCCGCCGCTCAAAACGGCATCCCCACCGCGTTCATCGTCGGCAAAGACGGATACGTGGAATGGATTGGACACCCAATGTCGATGGACGAACCTTTGGAAGCGGTGGTCAACGACGAATGGGATCGAGGCCCGGCCAAAGAGGAATTCGAACGCAAGCAAAAAGTTGATCTGGCGCTGCGTGAAATCCTCCTGGCGTATCGCACGAAACATCACGAAACCACGTTGCGACTGCTGCAAGAACACTCTGACCTGTTTCAAGGCACCCGGTACGAAACGGCACTCAAGTCGATTTGGTTCCCAACGGCACTTGCAACCCAACAAAACGAGATCGCATTGGAATTGATCGAAGAGAAGATCGAATCCAATCCAGATGATGTTGTTGCCATCAATCGCTGGGCTTGGGAAGTCTACGAAGCCATCGAGTCGGGATGGGACAACAGCGACGAGATCCTGATGACCACGACGAATGCTTTGGAGTCCGCATTGGCTTCGGAAGAAAACGAGTCAAACGAAGCGTTGTGGCCGGCTTATGACACGGTTGCTCATTTGAAAGCATTAGCGAATGACACAGACGCCGCAATCGAGTGGCAACGTCGCGCAATCGAAACAGCGCCAGATGGCGAGAAAGACAACCTCAAAGCGTACCTGCGAGAGCTGACCGGCGAAGCTTCCGACGCTGACGACGAATTGAACGCGGCGGATGAAGAAACCAATGAAGACTGAGCGTGTCATTGTTTGACCGCCAAAAGATCGTTCTGCTAGCAACCTTCCTGCTGATGGTTTTGTCGCTTCGCAATGCGCTCTATCCAGCAGAGCAGTGGCTGCAGCACACTCCGACGGTGTTGATGCTGTTGGGTTTGCTGTGGTCGACCGGCAACTCCCGATTGTCGCCAATTGCGTTCAGTTGTGCGATCTCGTTCATCGCCCTGCACATCATCGGTGCCCGCTGGATCTACTCCAACGTGCCCTATGACGCTTGGTGGGAATCGCTGACCGGGTCCTCTTTGTCGAAGCAATTCGATTGGCAACGCAACCACTACGATCGGCTGGTCCATTTTGCGTCGGGATGCTTTGGCGTCCCGGTTGCATTTGATTGGCTGAAGCAAACCTGGGATGCATCGCATCCCAAAGTTTCACTGCCCAAACGCTGGGGTTGGTTTTTGTCGCTGTGCGTTGTGATGGCCGTGGGAGCCGCCTACGAAGTCTTGGAATGGCAGATCGCGATGCTCTTCTCGCCTGATCAAGCGGAGGCCTACAACGGTCAACAGGGAGACCTTTGGGACGCTCAAAAGGATCTATGCCTAGCCGGAATCGGTGGACTGGCGGCCATCGGAATCCACTGGATCTGGTCGGAAATGCGCCGCGACTGAATCTGTCATCTTGACGGAACCGGTCACGGGGCGTCGTAATGGGACAATGCAACGAGACATTGACAGCCAGCGACTTCACGACGACCTCCGCGGATTGGTATCCGGCGACGTATTGTGCGACGCAGTGTCGACGCAACTGTACGCATCCGACGCCAGCATCTACCAAATCCGGCCGCTTGCTGTCGTGCGTCCCCGCTCGGTCGCCGACGTCTCCGCAACGGTTCAGTACGCTTGCGAAAACGACTTGCCGATTCATCCACGCGGCAGCGGTAGCGGCGTCTCCGGAGAATCGGTCGGTCCCGGAATCGTCGTCGACATGTCCGCTCACATGAAGCGGATCTCTCCGTCGGACGATGGGATGCAGGTGACCGTTCAAAGTGGTGCGACGCTGTCGAGCGTCAATCGATTCCTCAAAGGGCATCGGCGATGGTTCGGTCCTGATCCCGCCACGCGATCGATCACCACGATGGGCGGCGTCATCGCAACCAATGCCTCGGGCAGTCACTACCTGCGCAGCGGCTCCGCTCGCGACACCGTTTTGTCATTGCGAATGATCGCCGCGGACGGACGGTTGGTCGAACTTTCACAGCACGCCCCAGTTCCGGCGAGCGATGATGAAACGCTTACCGAGGGTGGGAATCATGATGCGATTCGAGACCCAAACGCGTCACTGCTGGATCGATCCGGTGAAGCGGGATTCGTCAATCGAGTCTCCCGTGGTTTGGTCGAGATCCGCAACCGATTCAACTACCACATCGACTCAACAGCATTCGCATCGCCCGCCAGCGGTGGATATCGACTCGACGATCTTTACGATTCCAACAACAGAGTCGACCTGGCGAAATTCTTCAGTGGATCTCAAGGCACCTTGGGCCTGATGGTGGATGCCACGGTTCGCACCGAAGCGATCCCGGCGCACCGCGGCGTGGTGCTGTTCTTCTTCCACCGACTCGATTCGGCAACGCGTGCCGCCGTGTCGGCGCTCGAGCACGGCCCAATTGCCTGCGATGTGATGGACCGCCGCCTCCTTCAAATCGCACGCGAAGGCGAAAAGCGTTTTGCGGACTTGGTGCCTCGCGAAGCTGAAGCAGCGATGCTCGTTGAGATCCAAGGGGAATCACTTGGGGACCTTTATGATCGACTCGCGATTTTGCGACAATCGATTTCCAGTGGTCACGATGCCGCGTTCCAGTCCGAAGACACCATTCGGGATGAAATTCGCGATCTTTATTGGACGTTGTTTCGACGAGTGATTCCGCGGCAATATCGAGTGCGTGGCACGCAGATGCCTTTGCCGTTTGTCGAAGACATTCATTCGCCGCCTGACCAATTGCCCGAAATGGTGGTCGCCGTTCAGAACGTTCTCAAGCGACATCAAACCACCGCGACCATTTTTGCCCACGCCGGTCACGGTCAATTGCATGTTCGTCCAATGCTGGATTTGCAGAAGGAAGACGACCGTCGAAAGATCCGTCCACTTAGCGAAGAAATTGCCGGCGTCGTGTGGGACCGCGGCGGCCAAATTGGGGTGGAACACGCCGCCGGGCTCAGCCGTTCTTACTTGATGCCAAAGCAATCGGGCGAACTTTGGCAAGCGATGGGGCAAGTCAAACGTTTGTTCGACCCCTATCACCGTTTCAATCCCGGCAAGCTATTCGGTGCCGTGCTGCAAAAGCCGGATGAGAATCTCAGACCGCTGGATCAAACAATCGAAATCGTCGCTTCCGGTCGCAGCGTGATCCCGTCGTCGCTGCCGATGACAACGGAAAACACAAGCAGTGAACCCAACGCTTCTCAGCCAGCCAAGGCGGCAAAAGGGATCGCACCAGATGAGCCCAAAACGGAGCTAGCTCAGAATGCGGCTTCGTCAGAAGACCAATCGCCGGACGATCAACAGCCGACCAAATGGGTCGCTTCCATGATGCCGCACCAACCGGCGCCTCAGTTGGAAGTGTTGCAACATTGGCCGGGCGGAGCCCCCATCACGACGACCACGCGAGCCTGCAACGGATGTGCTCGCTGTCGCGCCGACGCGTCGGATGAACGGCAGTGTCCGATGTTCCGCATCACTTCCGTCGAAGAAGCCTCTCCGCGAGCGAAGGCCAACTTGCTGAGAGGAGTCCTGAGCGGACAACTCCCCGTTTCAGAGCTCACTGGAGAAAGAGCCAAAGCCGTCGCCGACCTGTGTTTCAATTGTCACTCGTGTCGCGTGGAGTGTCCTGCTTCGGTCAACATTCCCAAAGTCGTCGGCGAAATCAAAGCTCAGTACGTCGCCACCAACGGTTTGACTTTGTCGGATTGGTTGATCGGCCGAATCGACATGTTGGCCGCACTCGGATCACGTGTTGCTTGGCTTTCGAATTGGATGCTTCGACGACGATCTCTTCGATGGTTTGCCGAACGAGCCCTCGGCTTGTCCGCTTCTCGTGAAATCCCGTTGCTGGCCAGTGAATCATTCGTCCGATACGCGGTGCGGCGACGATGGCACCGAGCCTCCCCGGCCGGTGGATTGAAAGTCGTCTACTTCGTCGACCATTTCGCGAATTATCACGATCCGGAAATTGGTCGTGCTTTGGCCGAAATCCTTCAGCACAATCGCATTGGGTTCTATGTTCCGACTGGACAAAGTTTGAGCGGAATGGGACGCATCACCGCGGGTGACTTGAAGGGCGCACGCAGAGTGGCCAAGCGTAATGTTCGCTTGTTGGCCGATGCGGTCAGGCAAGGTTACACGGTCCTGGCAACCGAACCGGCTGCTGCCTTGTGTTTGAAACACGAATACCCAAACCTGCTCGACACAGAAGACGCTCACCTGGTCGCCGAACACAGCTTCGAAGCTTGCCACTACCTATGGTCATTGCACCAAGAAAAGCGTCTGACATTGGAGTTTGAACCCGTTCGACATCGAATGCTGTATCACCAACCGTGCCACAGTCGGGTTCTGCACAGTGACACCGCGGCAGCCAACTTGATGCGTTTGATTCCGGAACTCGAAGTGGACGTTGTCGCGAAAGGTTGCAGCGGAATGGCGGGGACGTGGGGGCTGCAGCGGAAGAACTACCGCAACAGTTTGCGGATTGGATGGCCGATGGTCTCTACCGTTCGCAAGGCCACCACCAGCGCTCCGACGACCGAATGCAGTGCGTGCAAGTTGCAAATGGAGCACGGCGGTGATTACGAAGCCATTCACCCGCTAAAGCTGTTGGCGCATTCCTATGGTCGATTGCCAGCGTTGAACTTGCGGGGCAAAACTTCAACCCCAGGAAGCGTCCAAGCATGAATGAGTCGCGAACGATCGAAGTGTTGCTGTTCGCCGGTGCCAGCGAGGCCGCCGACGGCGCAGATCGCGTGATCGTTCAATCGCACGATCACATCACTGCCAGCGAGTTGATGAAACAGCTGGCCGACCAGCATGCGGCTTTGGCCCCATTGGCTCGAAGATCACGCTTGGCCATCGATCAGCGATATGTGTCGTCCGATCACGTGATTCCGTCAGGTGCGGAAGTCGCTTTGATTCCACCGGTCAGTGGCGGTTGATCGTGCCTGCCCAATCCACCACCGACGAAGATTTCGATTCTGTTCACGTCTGTTTGACGGACGAACCGTTGGAACCCATGGTTGCCGCGACGTCCTCCGAAGAACCTTTGCTAGCACACCCCGACGCGGGTGCGATGCTTTGGTTCCATGGAGTGACTCGCCGCAAAACGGTTCAGGGCGATCGCGTGACCGTCACGAAAGAACTTTCGTACACGGCCCATCGCGAAATGGCGGTCAAGCAACTCAGAGAGCTTGCTCACAACGCCGTGCAGGAATTCACCTTGCACCGGGTCGTGATTTTGCACCGCATGGGCGTTGTCCCGATTGGACAAGCCAGCGTGATCGTCGGTTGCAGCAGTTCTCACCGAGTCGCCTCACTCAATGCGGTTGCCACCATCATGGATCGCTTGAAAAAAGACGTTCCGATTTGGAAACAGGAACGATTTGAATCAGGCGACCGCCAATGGATTCATCCGTCACCCACGACGGACGATCCAACGACTCATTGATGTTCGACGAAAACACCCACCGGGCATTTTCGCGAAACATCGCTTCTGATGGCGTTCAGTCGCGAGGTGGACGAACGTCTTTCGTGGCTCCTGCACCTGTTTGCGACGCGCGGCGATTTTCTCGCTGAATCGCGTCGTAAACTTCCTGGCGGTGCACTGGAATCGCTTGTGGAGCTTCAATCCCCAGACGCACTTTGTCGCCTCGGATATCAACGATGGTTACGACCACATCGTCACCAATCATGATGCTTTCGTCGCGGTGTCGGGAAAGGACGAGCATGGTGTCCTCGGCTTAAGTTGTCGGAGTGGGAGAGCTTTCGAATCAATTCGTCAGGAATTTCAATGTGTTCACGGCGGCAGTCCATTGCCGAGAGTTGTTGCATTCCATCGCAAAGTTTCGGACGAGGTTCACCTGATGAAACAACACCCGTTGTTTCGCCTCGCGTACACCACTCATCGACCCACCGCATGGAATAGTTCACGCATCGGTCAGAAGGTCGGCACGTGCCGGTCGTGCCGATTCGACTTGGTACCCCGTTTGCAACGCCCACCGATCCCCAACACTGGATCCGGACACCGATTCACTGGTGCGGGTTCACTCCAAGCGTTCTCCGGGCTCTCCAGACGGCCTGGGCGACCCGAGCGGACTCTTTTGCCGCTTGGTCATCGCTGTACTGCATGCCAACGAAGAATGGCGAGCACAGTGAGTGCTCGCCATTTGCTTTTATATTGTGATGCGTCGAGTCGGCTCAGGCAGCTCGAACCTGCGACGTCGGCAGTGGCTTGGCCGATTCAGCCGCCACGGTTGGCAATGCCTGTCGCATAGGACGATCGTCGTTTGTGATGACCTGGCAACCCAAGCGGCGATCCAAGTTCAACATCAAAGGAGCACGCAGGTTGGTCGTCAGTTTCCCGACATGTCCGGCGACGGTGGTCATCACATAGACTTCCGAGCCGGACGTCAGGTGCAAGCTCGACAAATCACGGCGACCAATGTGAACGCGGTAATCAGGGAAGAACGCCCGCGGGCTGATCACGGCCAATGCCCGATCACCACGGGCGGCACTTTGCAGCCACGCAACTGATGCATTGTCAGGATCGGGAATGAGCGCCCACTGATGAAGCGATTCCATTCCGATCAAACCCTGCGGGAACAAAAACAACTGATCGGCGTTGAGTTCCAACGTGCCGAAGCGATGACTGTCGATCCGCATGACTTGATTCCACTCGTCGAATTTTTTGGTATCCGGGACCGGTCCTGTCCCAAACGGTTCCATCGGGTTCTCCGTCGATAGTTTCATCGACCACCTGACGATGCCAGTTCACTGAACAATCGAAAAAAAGCGGAAATTCGCTCCATCCGTCACAACCGGAATTTCCTGACATCAACGCCCCGACCGCTCTCCAACGGAGCCAGTCGACTACAGGTAGTTCAGAACGGTGATGCCCGACGTTTGCCCAACGAATCGCATGGAAGCTTCCAACGCGACCTGACGAGCCTGCAGTTCACTGATCACGACCGCCAAATCGGCGTCCATTGCATCTGACAATTGCGATTGCAGCAGAACGTTTTCGTTCTCCACCGCGGTGCGTGAGTCCTGAAGAGCCGAATGCCAAACCCCAACACGCCCGCGCGTTCGCGTGCTGTCGTCGAGATCCACATCCAAGCGAGCCTGAAGGCGGCCGATCTCCGAGATATCGCCGTCACGAACCGCTTGTTCGAGTCGCAATAGCGTGTCGATCGCGCCGCCGGCATCGCGAGGCTGATAATCACGACCGTTTAGGACAGCGAAACTTCCGTCTAATTCGCCTTCGGCGGCCGTGGCATCCTCGGGGATCCATCCCAAGTAGGTCCCCGCATCGCTCAGCCCCGGCTGGGTGACTCGGATCGGATCGGCACCGGGAGGCGCCGTCAGTCGCAAACCATTTCCAACGTCGTTCAACGTGATCTGGACACGAAGTGTGTCTTGATTGTCTGGATGGTCGCGCACCAAATCGATGATTTCACCCACCGTCGATACATCTTCCAGTTCCAACTCCAACTCGACGCCATCCGGTCGAGTGATCACCAAATCGGGGCCGGCTGGATTGAAGTTCAATCCCCGTCCGCGAGCCAAATCGCTGATCAACGTGTCTTCGGTTGCCGTCCGAATGCCCAACTCCGACGCCGCCGTCCCTCCATTCTCGCCAATGCTGTAATCAACTCCCGAACGCAACGCGTGCAGTTCGATCCTGCCCTGCGTTTCGTTCAGCACCGCTCTGACTTCGGCATCACTTCGGTTGATTGCTATGACGACGTCGCCAATCGTTTCAGCATCCGAAAAATCGATGTTGAAACGTTCTGTTCCACGATCGATGACCAATCCGTCGGACAAATCCAGGCCCGCGCCGTTGTTGAGGTCAGCCAATGGAGTCCCCGCGGTTACTTGAGGCGACAAACGATCGCCAATCAACGGAGGAGGTCGAAAACCGTCGGGGTTGGAAATCAACAAATCCGATGCCAGACGACTGCCGGGGGCGTCTTTGATTGCCAGAGTTCCCGGCAAACCGTCCGCGTACTGAACCGTGATGGAATCCGCACCCAACGTCACTGACAACGATCGCCCGTCCAGATCCGCGGAACGCATGATGTCGGCGACGTCACCAATCGTTGCCGCCTGTCGCAGATCGAGTTCCACGAAGTTGTCGCCATCCGAAACAGTCAACACGCCGGCTTGCACGCCTTCGCCCTGTTTCATGTCGATCAAACGAGTGTCCGCGTTGAGAGCCGCCCCCAACGAACTTCCTTCGATAAACGGTTCACCAAGCCCGATCGCGGACGCGGCGGTGACCGTGAACTCTGTACGAGTTCCATCGCCGAGCTTGGTTTGCCCAATGGCTTGGTTGCCGTTGAAACGAACCGTGCCGCTGATGTGCTCCAACGCCGACTCGGTTTGTAGAACGCCCCCGAGCAGTTGGTGGTCGGTGAACATGCCGTTTCCGGCACTCACGATTTGTTCCATTTGCTGGCGAATCGTCATCGCCAACGCTTCACGTTGGTCCTCGGATAAAACGCTTTGCGCGGCCTCCACCGCAGCACCACGTGCTTCGATAATCGCGGTGTCGACTTTGCTGAGCGTCACGTCCGCGGATTGGTAAAATGCCTCGGCGGCACTCGCGTTGCGAACCAACTGATCGGTGCGTGAAACTCCTCGCTGCAGTCCAATCGCTCGCGATGCCGCTGCCGGATCATCGCTAATGCTCAACACGCGACGACCAGTGCTAAGCTGGTCGTACTGACGTTGGATCGCCAATTGGTCGCTGTTGAGCTGGAACATCAACCGCTGGTTCTGCAGCGGCGTGCTCGTACGATTGGTTGCGACGGGAAGTAGTGACATGTTTCAACGATGCGATATGGTTCGAAGACACCGTCCGAAAGCACGAGGAAAGTATTTTCGGTATCGTTGTAATCGGCACGATCGACATCTCGACTGTAGATCAATCCATTCGCGATTGTCGCCGGGAGTGCCAAAGAGCCGGCATCGATGACAACGGACCGAGAAAGAACATGATTTTCATCAGCACCATGCAGTTGACTCGGACCCTGGAACGGGGGGAGTTCTACTGTCCCACCTGCGAATCCATCCAGGGTTACCGTCAGCGTTCCAAACGCACGTTTTTGACGCTGTATTTCATCCCGGTCATTCCAATCAGTGCCCCCGAACCGTTCATTCAGTGCGACAACTGCAAATCGCCTTGGGATCTCAGCGTTCTGCACATCGACCAACGCACGCACGAACAAGTTCGCGAAAACCAGTTTCGCAACGAAGCGATCCGGTCCTGCGTTTTGATGACGCTGGAAGACGAAGAAATCTCCGAGTCCGAGATCCAGTCACTGCTTCGAATCAGCGGAGTGATCCTGGAAAATCCAATCTCTCGAGAAGAATTGGGACGGCTGTGCTCGGTCGCCATGCATTCGGGCATCGAAACGCACAACTATGTCATGACCGTTTCCAAACGTTGGAACATGCAACAGCGTTTGCTTGCTCTACAAGCGATGTTCCTGGCGGCCTCGTCGTGCGAAGAAGATGTCTCAGATGCCAAGATCCGACAGCTCGGTCGGCTCAAGGACTTACTTGAGCTGACCGAAACCGAGTTCGAAGCGGTCATCGAAGACTCGCTAATGTTCGCGGGCGTTTGACCGCGATCACTGGCAATCCGATCGCACACGACGCATTGTTTGGAAAAAACGAATGAACCCTGCCAACAGCACGACCGCGCCGATACCAATCGCGCCGTAACCGGCAATCAATAATTCGCGAGACTCGCCGAAGAACTTGATGAGAGTTCCCCCGGTTCCCACCATCATCAATGACGTTCGCAGATACGCTAGCAACGTCCGCTCGTTGGCAAGATCCGTCCGGATCACCGCCAAGTCGTTTCGTTTGCGGGCGAGCTGGTCGCCAGTCGATTCGGGTGTGGATTCCGTGCCAGGTTCGCTCATGATCAAAAAAGCCGGTTGAGCCCGTTCAATGCCGCGACTCGATACGCTTCGGCCATGGTTGGGTAGTTGAACGTCGTTTCGATGAAGTAATCGATCGTGTTCTGCCTTCCCGGTTGATTCATGATCGCTTGGCCAATGTGAATGATCTCCGACGCATTGGCACCGAAGCAGTGCACGCCGAGGATCTCCTTGGTTTCGCGATGAAACAACAGTTTCAACATGCCGGTGGTTTCACCGGTGATCTGAGCACGGGCCAGCGATCGGAATTGAGCTTGGCCGACTTCATACGGAACGCATCGTTCAGTCAATTCACGTTCAGTCGAACCGACCGAGCTGATTTCGGGGCTGGTGTAGATTCCCGTTGGAATGTCATTGAGCCGCAAGTTGCCATCAACTCGTCCCAGCAAATGCATCCCCGCAGCACGCCCCTGTGTGTAAGCAGCGCTGGCCAGCGAAGGAATTCCAATCACATCGCCGACGGCATAGATGTGAGGCAAACAGGTTTGGAAATGCTCGTCAACGACGATTTGCCCGCGACTGTTGGCTTCGATTGGAAGGTTGTTCAGGCCCAAGTCATCTGTGTTGCCTTGTCGACCATTGGCCCACAAGAAAACGTCGGTCTTGAGCACCTTGCCGCTTTTGAGACGCAAGATCACGCCATCATCCAGTCCTTCGATGCTCTCCATCGTCTCGTTGTGACGAATGATGACGCCTTGATCGCGCAGGTGATACGACAACGCGTCAATGATCTCGTCATCCAAGAACTCCAACAGCTTGTCTCGCGTGTTGATCAAATTGACTTTGATCCCGAGGTTACGAAACATCGAAGCGTATTCGGTTCCGATCACGCCAGCGCCATACACCGTGATTGACGATGGCTTGTCCTTCATTTCCAAAATCGTGTCGCTGTCGAAGATTCTCGGATGTGAAAAGTCGACGCCTTTAGGACGGTAAGGACGTGATCCGGTCGAGATCACAAACGCGCCCGCCGTGATCAATTCGCCGTTGTCGATCGTGATCGTGTGCTCGTCGACAAAGCGGGCTTGTCCGCGAGAAATCGGAACCGCATTGCGATCGTAGAACGATTGTCGCATCGTGACTTGTCGGCCAATGATCGCCTGCGTGCCACGATTGAGCTGCTCCATACTCGGGCTGGCCGCGAATCCCATTTCTCGCATCACGGGATTCTTCAGCGATTTCATGGTGCTGGTCACTGCATATCGCAATGCTTTGCTGGGGATTGTCCCCCAGTGGGTGCATCCACCACCAATTTGCCGGTATCGCTCCGCAACGCCCACACGCAATCCACCTTTCGCGGCTTGCATGGCGGCACCTTCGCCGCCCGGTCCGGTGCCAATGACAAATAAATCGAAATCAAATTTGTCAGGCGCGGGTTTGGCGGCTGGCTTCGCTTCGGGGGCGGGCAGATTGATGTCCTGTGTTTCGTCGGGCGACGCCGCCCCGTTGGACGAGGAGGATTCGGTCGCTGATGACATGACTCGTTCCCTGAAATTTGCAATGAATCGCGAGTCAATTCAGCGTTGGCCGCCTCACCGTTCGCTTCGTGTCTCGACATAATTGGGTACCACGGAGCGTCGTTTTCTGTTCGAATCATGGCTCGAAAGAATCCGTCACCCCGTCGAATAAGTCTTGTTTGTACGATGTTGATTGCTTGCGTCCAGACCGGTGTCCATTTTGCGTCCGTCGATCAGAACGTCGACGACGTCTGCAGGAAGATGGAACAGCTCGGCAAACAAAGCGTCGAACTCGCCGTTTTCCCCGAATGCACGCTGACCGGATACGGCTACGAAAGTCGCGAAGAAGCACTCGATGCCGCCCCGACGATTGATTCATCCGCGATCCAAAGATTGATCGAAGCTTGCCAAGCCAATCAGTTGACGATCACGATCGGGACCCTGATTCGGAAGAATCGCGACGAGCTTCACAACTCGGCTTTGATGATTGACGGATCCGGGCTGATCGGTCGCTACAACAAAGTCCACCTGCCACACCTGGGCGTGGACCGTTTCGTCGATCGCGGCCTCGCTTGCGACCAAATATTCACGACTCAATCGGGTTGCAAAGTGGGATTGGGGATCTGCTACGACAGCTCATTCCCTGAACCCATGCGAGCATTGGGACTGGCCGGTGCGGACGTCATTGCTCTGGGAACCAATTGGCCCGTCGCTGCTTCTCGTACCGCGGAAATCGTTCCTCCGGCGCGGAGTATGGAGAACCACTTGTTTTTTGTCGCTGCGAATCGGATCGGCGAAGAACGCGGTTTCGAGTACTGCGGTTTAAGTTCGATCTGCGGCCCCGATGGCGTTGAACTGGCTCGCGCGAAAGGCACCGAAGAAACAGAACTGATCGTCGACATCGATCTAGAACAGGCTCGCAACAAACGCATCGAACGCACGCCTGGAAAACACGTCATCGATCGATTTGCCGATCGTCGCCCCGAGATGTATTCACGTCTCAGTGATTCGATTGCGGTCACCGAATCAACCGACAACGATTGATTGCCGATCGAATCAACCGATCGACGAATCAAGGAGTCGATTCACTCGCCAGCCAAATAGATGGCTTCCCCGGTGAATCGTCTTCGCAACTCTTCGTCGCTCCAGGAAACCTTGCCAACCGCCGGGTCTCCGATCAACCAACGACCACCGTCGGTCTGGCCCAAAACAGTCACGACGTGTCCAACCGTGACATTGCCCAAGAATCCGTTGTCCTGAGGATTGTCGCCGGTCAATCCAAATCGAACCAAGGCAACGTTGGGCAATTGCCCTTTCTCGAGCCAATGACTCGGATTGCGAGACGCAACCTTTGCCTTTCGGTCGTGCTGGCGTGCGACGGTCGACAGACCGCGGTAGAGTCCCAATGGTGCGGTTCCCAGCGAACTGCTCAAGCAGGCGCTAGCGAGATCTTGTTCGTCGGCTTTGATTCCTGATCGATCCAAGAGAGTGACTGCGGCCGCTGGCGCACAACTGGCAGAATTGGATTGGATGTAAACACCGTCTTGCCACTGCGACATCCATTGTGGTTCAGGAGGTTGATCCCAATCCAATGGAAACAAAACCGGACGAGCGATGGGCGTTATGACGAAAGCAACCGCCAACGTCATCATGATCCCGGCGACAGCAGGCCGGAAGTTTCGACGCAAATCGACGGCGTGCCCCGCCATTCCCGCGGAAAACGCGAGAACAACCGGCGTCACGTTGGACCAGTAGAGTGCCGCGGAGGACGTGATCGCTTCCGCCCAGATCAGCCGGCCAAAGAAGCTCCATGCGAATAAGAACGAAATTCCCACCAGCCCCAAAAATACCCAGCGGTCCGATCGTTCCGAAGCGGATTGGAATCGGCATCCCAGGCGATAGGCACCCAAAGTCATCAACGTCACCACGATCACGGCCAAAGCCAGTTCGAGATCAGGGCGAGCGAATTCCAGGTCCATAAACACCTCCGAGGGCACGACAATGGGGCCAAGGTTAACATTCCGTTAAATTAACGTTACCAACCGATGACCTTCTGCACAAACACCAATTTAACCTTGGCTTCATCAATCCTTCGCATAGAAATCGACTTTCCGTCCTCGACACCGCCCAATTTTCGAGCGGCCGACGTGGAAAAACCAGCATTCGACGAGAAATCAGTTCAGCGTCACCTACCGAGCACTTGCCGTGCCAACCTTCTTTTTGGGGCCCCGCCTATCCATGAAGGGTCCAAAGTCAGATAGGCTGCCCGTTTCACCATCTCCCTGCTCGCGACGCCCGCTCAACGCATGAACTCAGCCACCGATCTCGCCCGCCCTCACGATCAAATCCGCCCCGTCGAAATCGAATGTGGGTACTTGGAATCCAACCCCGCCAGCGTTCTTTACAAAAGCGGTAAAACGATCGTGCTTTGCACGGCATCGGTTGAAACCAGCGTTCCCCCGTGGATGGAAGGGCGAGGCAAAGGCTGGGTGACCGCCGAATACAACATGCTGCCAGGCAGCACGAGCCCACGAAAACGACGTGACCGCAGCGGCAAGGTCGACGGCCGCACGACTGAAATCCAACGACTGATCGGACGCAGCCTGCGTGCAATCGTTGACCTGCATGCCCTGGGAGAACGTTCCATCACGGTCGATTGCGACGTTCTTCAAGCGGATGGCGGTACCCGCACCGCATCAATCACCGGCGGCTACATCGCGTTGTCTTTGGCGATCTCGCAATTGGCAGCGATCCCAGAACTCGATCCCCCGGTCGACCCAACCGCGGTTCTTCGCGATTCGGTCGCGGCGATCAGTGTCGGAGTGATCGGCGAAGATGTTGTCTTGGATTTGGACTACCGACTGGACTCGGCTGCGGACGTCGACATGAACGTGATCATGACCGGCTCAGGGCGTTTCATTGAATTGCAAGGCACCGGCGAAGAAGCCACGTTTGACGACGTTCAATTGGCAGAACTGCTGCGATTGGGCAAAATTGGTATCGCCGATTTGACCAAACTCCAAAAAGCCCAACTGGCCGCCGTGTAGTCGCCGCCAACCGGGCTGAGCTGCCGCGTTCGCACAGCTTCCACTCGGATCACTTCGCTTCGCTATCCCTCACGACTTCGATCACCGGCGGTGCAAACTCGCGGATCGCCATCCTTCCTAAGCCGAAGGCAAATCGACCGCGTGCCGTCGTCCCTCCTCATTGCCAGGTCAGTGTATGTCTTCGAAAGCCAACACACCCATGCGTGCCGCCATCTTGGGCGTCGGATTCATGGGTTGGATTCACAAGCTCGCTTACCAACGCAGCGCGACCGCGGAGTTGGTCGGTTTTGCTAGCCGAGACGCCAAGAAGAGAGCCGGCGATTGGCGAGGCATCCAAGGCAATTTTGGGCCACCCGGTGAACAATGGGATGTGTCCGGGTTGAACGTCAGCGAAAACCTGGATGGACTATTGGAAGATGATTCCATCGATCTGATCGATGTGTGTTTGCCGCCGCATCTTCATGTCGATGCCATCAAGAAAATCTTGGCGTCGGGCAAGAAAGTACTGTGTGAGAAACCGCTCGCATTGACATCCGAAGCGGCTCGCTCGCTTCTGGACGTTGCGGAACCGGGGCAATTGATGGTCGCACATATCCTGCCGTTCATGCCCGCCTTTCGCTTTCTCGTCGAAGCCCAATCCGATGGTCGCTTCGGCAATCCCATCACAGGCCGATTTTCGCGAACGATCAGTCCTCCGGATTGGATCCCTGATTTCTATGACCCTGAAAAAGTCGGCGGACCACTGATCGATCTGCAGGTACACGACGCGCACTTGGCTCGCGTGTTATTCGGTATGCCGACCGCAGCCCACTGCGTCAGTCACAATCAACAAGGTGTTCCAAAGCGATACGAAACGATTTTGGAATACACAGCTTCCGCTGATTCTGATGGTGCCACTCCCGTGGTCAGTTTGGCCGGGGGCGTGATCGACTCACCGGCCCGCGGATTCACTCATGGTTATGAGGTCTCCTTCGAAAAAGCCACGGTACGTTTTGAGTTCGCCGCTTATGGCGATGGATCCTCGGACACGATTCCACTGACTGTTATGCACAACGATGGAAAACTAGAACGTCCCGATTTGGGAGAGCAAGATCCGATCGACGGTTTTGTCAGTGAGATCGATGCGGCCGCGGAAGTTGTCGCAGGTGGCAGCTTGCATCCAGTGCTGGACGCACAACTCGCAACTGATGCTTTAACGATTTGCGAAATGCAAATGGCGAGTCGCCGTTCATGACCGATGTTCAACCGCTCGCCGATCGACTGATCGCTCACTTGAAAGAGATGGGCGGATTGGTAGTTGCGTTTTCCGGTGGCGTCGACAGCAGCGTTGTCGCCGCGGCGGCGCATCGAACCGGTGGCGATGTTGTTGCAGTCACGGCTCAGTCGCCAGCAGTCGCTCGGTGGCAACTCGATTGGGCTCGCCGCGTGGCCGAGCAAGTTGGAATCGCTCATCAGTTTGTTTCCACCGACGAATCGGACCGGTCTTCTTACCGACGCAACCATTCGGACCGCTGCTTCTATTGCAAGCAAACGTTGTATGAGTTCCTGGCTCCAATCGCGGAGCAACGTGGGGCGACGATCGTCTCCGGAACCAATGCGGATGACTTGGGCGATCATCGCCCTGGTATCACTGCCGGCACTCAAGCTCGTGTGCAAACGCCACTGGCAGATCTGGGGATTGGTAAATCGGCGGTTCGTCAATTGGCCGCGCACTTCGGCCTGGAAAACGCTGACCTTCCGGCTTCCCCGTGTTTGGCCAGCCGTATCGCCTATCACGTCGAGGTCACACCGGAACGATTGCAACGCATTGAAACCGCCGAAGCCTGGCTTCGAGAACGTGGCGTCTCGGACTGTCGAGTTCGGCTTCACGCAGACGAATTGGCCAGGATCGAAGTTCCCCAACAGGAATTCGCCAAGGTCCTGGACTGGACGCAAAACCAAGATTTAGTTGGCTCATTCATTACAATGGGCTTTCGATATGTCACCTTGGAACTGGGTGGCCTGTCCAGCGGAAGTCAAAACCGCAGTTTGTCCGAACCTGAGTTGGTTCAATTGACACCCGGCCAGCCGATTTCCACGTCCAATTCATCGTCGTCTCGCCCGCCTAGTCATGGCGAGTCTTCCAACAACAGCACAAAGGCACTTTCGTGAGCGATCTAGTTGGCTGTCGCGTGGGTGACTACCAAGTCTTGCGCCGCTTGGGCAGCGGTGGCATGGCGGATGTGTACGCAGCCAAACACTTGAAGCTCCGACGTGATGCCGCACTGAAGGTTCTGCGACGCACGCCACAAACCAGCCAAGAAGATCTGCAACGATTCGAACGTGAAGCACAAGCCGCCGCTTGCCTGAATCATCCCAGCATCGTGCAGGTGTATGAAATCGGCGACCATCAGGGCACCCACTTCATCGCTCAAGAGTTGATCGACGGTTCGAACCTCAAGCAGTGCCTGCAGAAATCAGGTCAATTCACCGCGAAGGAAGGCATTGAAATCCTTCGCTGCGTGACGGAAGCCCTCGTGGTTGCCCACGCTGCAAGAGTCACTCACCGAGACATCAAGCCTGAGAACATCATGCGTTCGGGTGACGGTGCTATCAAAGTCACTGACTTTGGCTTGGCACGTGTGTTGTCTAACACGGACGCCAGCGCGGTGGATCTCACGCGGGCGGGTTTGACACTCGGCACGCCACGCTACATGAGCCCCGAACAAATCCAAGGTCACAAGGTCGATGGCCGAAGTGACCTCTATTCGCTCGGCGTGACCCTGTATCACTTGCTGGCCGGTCAGCCACCTTTCGATGCCGAAGAACCGCTGGCGTTGGCGGTCAAGCATTTGCACGAAATGCCGCAACCGCTTGACCACGCTCGCGGATCATCTGACCTACCGCCTTGGTTGGCCGCCACAATCATGCGTTTGCTTCGCAAGACACCGGGTGAACGCTTCGCATCCGCGATGGAACTGCTCGACGTCATTCGAGCCAACATGTCGCCTTCCGAGTCCGGCCTGCCATCAACGCGAATCGGAAATGGTTCGGGCTCAAGTGGCACGACTTCGATCGATTCCGATCGCACATCCGCTGCTGTGAACTACTTGGGATCCACCTCCGCGACGATACAGTTGCAACGCGTCACCGATGCGATCGCAAACGATCGTCGACACGACACCATGCGTTGGGTCGGTGTGATCGGATTGGCAGCCATCGCCGCATTGGCTGGCTGGGGAATCGCGATCTGGACCAAAGCTCCATCGGTTGCGCAGACCATCGGAGTACCAAGTGTCACTCGCACCGCCAGCATCGAAGATCAATATTGGCAGGCCATCTCGCTAGACAGCGTGCCGGCGTGGAAAGCAGTGGAGGAGTATTTTCCCAAAGATGAAATCACTCCCGAAGAAGAGATCTATCATTTGAAAGCGGCGCTCCAGCTAGCCCGATTGCTGATCGATGAGCAACGCTGGCCCGAAGCGTCCGCTGCACTTGCCGGAGTTGAACAATCCGCTAACACCTCGCGACTCTATCGCGCACTCGCGTTGGTCATGCGGTACCAAATTCAGATGGGTATCAGTGCTCGAAGAGAGGCCAATGAAACCAAGAACAAACTTCGCAACTTGGTCGACGAATTGAGAAAAGACAATTCGCAAGCCCTGGAAACTTTTCGCGCGTTGGTGCCTCTATCAGATCGCTTGGAGCTGGGACTCGACGAGCCCGCGGTGATCGACGGCCCGAGCGATCGTCGATCTGCACTCGAATTCAATCGACGCCTCTCGCCACGACTGGGTTGAGCGAGAACGTTCAACGATCCGGGCGAGCAGCACCGCCGTTCAGGAGGCCAGTGCCGAAAGATGGTTCAGTCCAAATTCAATTCGTCGAGGACATCGGAAACCAATTCCGAGTCAACTTGGCACATCGATTTCAGATCGGCGTTAAGCAGCAACCCGTAACCTTCGGCGATGTAATCGAGCAAGGTTTCGCCGTCGACGATGAAGCCACCAACTTCATCATTCCCGAAAAGGTCCGCTCGCAACTCCACAAACTCAGCTGCGGCAGACTGACCGGTGAAAGCCACCAAGTAAGGCGAACCGTCCAATTCCGCGGTCAAAGCCCCCAGTTCGTCCGAATCATCTTCGTCACGCAGATGAATCAACACGTACGAATGGGCCATCAGACAATCCGCCAATGAAGCAGCGTCACGCTGCTGAATGGCAGTTCGGCATTCGTTCGTATTGAGATCGGAATCCGCAGGCATGGTGGTAAGATAACGAGTCTGGCGACTTTGCAGAATCAGGGCCCGCAAGAAATCGAGATTTTATGGCAACCATCCAGTGTCGCCCGGAATACACGCCCCCCATCAGAGATGTAATAATACACATGCTTCAACGCACAACGAACACCTGGTTTTGGGTGTATGATCACTGCGTGCTTTGACATAATCAAAACCGGGAAGCGCTCAGGTTCGTTAAGGTAGACGGACTCGAATCACGATCCATGTTGCAAATGATTTGCCATGATTCAGACTCTACTCGCGCCCACGATGAATTTTCGTGAAGCAAGCCGCGTCGTTCTCGAGTACCTCCAATCGACCACTGGGTTGGCACTTTGGATGATCACTCGGACGGAGGACGAAGCCTGGATCGTCTTGGATCGTTCCGATCCAAATCATGTGTATCCCGTCGATTCAGGCGACATGATTCAGTGGTCTGATTCGTATTGCCAGCACATGATTAAAGGCTCGGCACCTCAGATCGCCCGACACGCCCAGCAGATCCCGCTCTTTGCACAATCGTCGATCTCAAAAAAGCTGCCGATTGGTGCCTACGCAGGAGTCCCCATCTTTGACCGTGATGGCGAACTGTTTGGCACGCTATGCGGCATCGATCCAGAGATTCAATCGGAGCAATTCGAAGAGCACCTGCCGTTGATTCAATTGCTGGCCCGATTGCTGGGCGGCTATCTGTCGATGGAATTGCAACTGCAATCGTTGCAACGTAAAAGCGATCGCAATTCATTGCATCAAATGGTTGACGCAACAACGAGCTACTTCAACCGTGAAGGTTGGAGCCGATTGATTCAACGAGAACGCGAACGTGCGAATCGCTTGGGACGCCCATCGAACGTGCTTCGGGTTGATATCAAATTCGACACTCAAACCAAGTTGTCGGATGTGGTTGCGGCAATCAAGGATGAGTTCGGATCGGATTACTTAATCGGTCACATCGCCACCGACCAGTTCGAAATTTTGCTCGAAGACCACGAGATGTCGCTGGCCATTGAACGAGGACGTTTGATTCAAGATCGATTAGCAGCTCGCGGAATCGTTTCGGACTACAACGCGTTCAATCTCAAGATCACAGAAACCACGACTGCATGACGCAGGCTTCGCGTCTCCGCATCAGCAGCGTTTGCCGAAGGACGGGCAAACCTGCCGGTTCACAGCAAACCGTTCTCTTCTAGACGCACCAACAATCGGACGATCTCAACCGGACGGGTGAACTGCAAACGTTCCAGGATTTTCGCGCGACGCACTTCGACCGAACGCCGCGTCAGTCCGACCATCGTGGCGATTTCGCCCGTGGTATCTCCCATCGCGATCGCTTCGCAGATTTGACGATCAACCGAGTCGAATTGCTGGTAGACCAGCAGCGACTCGCTCAGTGACAATCCTTGCTCCGTCGCATCCGCTTTCAAAAGTGCAACCGGACGAACCAGTGTCGCGCTGATCGCACTGTCACCGGAAGCGAATTCGCGTCGAATGCTACTGACGTCCCAAACGCACATTCGCCCTCGATCGTCTTTGGATTGAAACGAATAGTCCAACTCCAATGCTCCGAGCGCGATCAGCTCGCCTCCACCCATCAACATTTGAACCATCTCACTCGGCAAACCAGATGGCAACGATTCAGTGGCAGTGAATTCCACTTCGACGAACAGATCCTCGAGAGTTTGATTCCAAGCGATCAACCTTCGCTCGTCATCCATTAAGAAAACGCCCGACTCCAAACGCAGTTCGGTGAGAGACGCGCGAAATGATTCAGCTGGTAAATCCGGTGGGCTCGCATCAAAGCGATTCGATCCGCTTTCAAGTATGCCGGTGGCTAGCATGCCGGTAGTAAGGGCGGCGCTGAAATGAGTATTCAACCAGCGATCAACAACCCGCCGGTCCTCTGTGAATGGACGACGGTAAGCCAATCGGTGAATCGCGGCGGATACCTGTTGGACCATTCCGACCCTCAACCCTTGAGGTTGTGCAGTTTTTAAGTCATTTGCTAGCTGGAGCTTAGCGC
>TARA_R110002073_G_scaffold208011_2_pt1 | contig 90582 bp, 81 predicted proteins | sample TARA_R110002073 | Tara Oceans TARA_R110002073 (sample SAMEA4397174) | marine metagenome | biome: Polar Biome; feature: [DCM] deep chlorophyll maximum layer (ENVO:01000326); material: water (ENVO:00002006), including particulate matter (ENVO:01000060) such as... | depth 40 m
TAAGAAGGCCAACGCTAAGAAGCATGTTGGCGCTAACGAGCCTTTGCGACGACTTGTTGGTGCACCATCCAGTGAGGCACTTGCTGCAACCTATCGTTACAGCTCAGATCGGGACCATCTTTTCTCCAGCATTAGCGTGGATCCATCAGGCATCGAAGTGATTCGGACTGGTCTTGGTTTCGACTGGGTCCCCGGTGCCACGGTTGGCGAGATCAATGCCATACTCGACTCCATCGACGCTACGATTGATGAGATGACGGCTGGAGCTAGCGTCTTGGCAGTGAGGATTCCAGATCCAGGAGACTTGGAAAGCTACGATCTAATTGTCTCTGAGCTTAGAGCCAACCCTTTGGTGATGAGCGTAGGGAGGGGAGAACGACCGCGAGATGATTGAGAAGCATTGCCAAAAGCTTCAGCTTACCAATGAACGCCATCATCGCTGAAGCATAGGCAGGATTAAGCTGCGTTTTCGAAAAGCGCTTTTCTAGAAACTGGCTGAGCGCCGTTGGGCTTAGAGACGTTGAGCTCTTTTGGAATAACACCTAGTTGAATATCTCAAAAGCCCTACACCGTTCCTCTACGGATATGGGGCCACCCTTGCCTTGCATCAGCGTAATTGGCAGAACTGTTCATCATGCGGGAGAAAGTCTCGTAGTGTCGCTAATTTCTCTTGCCTTGGCTCGACCGCGACGGTCCGCTTCCCGAAGTCGGCACGCAGCTTCGTTGGGCCTTCTATGCAGCACGGAGTGCCCGCGCAAGAAGGACAGGTCGTCGCAATGTGCTCGCTCGGTTGGTCGTTGGCACCGATGCCGAAGGCTTCTTTTGCCTTGTTGCGATTGATGGTCGCCAATCCGATCGAGCTCTTGGCTTATCGGTCGAGGAATTCTTCGGTCTTCTCGACATGGAGGGCCGATGCGCGAAATCCGATAGAGGATGCGCCCGGCGCGCAAAGCGCTGTAAAGCTGCCCACGCAAAGCATGCGAATGAGCCGTATGAACCTGCATGGTTACAAAGGCACTAGTCTCGAAGGCCGACCTCTGCCAAGATGCGGCCCTTCCCATGAAGCCTCCAGCACACCTTGTTCTAGCCTCGTCGTTTCTCTTCTCCGCACTCGCCTTTGCCGCATGCGGCAGCTCTGATAGCTCGGGTGGCGACGGCGGCAATTCCTGCCAAGCAGGAGAGACGCGCTGCGATGGCGATGCCTTCCAAGAATGCTCGGGCGGCACGTTTCGAGACACAACGGTTTGCGCTGGCAGCACTGTGTGTTCCGAGAGTTTAGGATGCGTAGAGTGCGCGCCCGAAGCTGCGCAAGCCTGCGTTGGCGATACGGTTCACAGCTGCAATAGCGATGGCACGCTGGGTGGCTCGGTTCAAGAGTGTCCCGCAGGCCAGTGCTCTGGCGGCTCGTGCGGTGGGGGTGGCAACAATTGTGGTGGCAATGGCACCGAGCTTGTCTACGTTGTCGATGATGCCTCAAACTTTCTAAGCTTTGATCCAACCCAGCTTGTTCCCAACGGTTCGCCCTTTAGCCAAATCGGTACGCTCAGCTGCCCGGCAGGATCGCCAATTGGCAGCACGGGCGCAGCAACGCCATTCTCGATGTCGGTGGATCGAAACGGCACCGCATGGGTGCTCTACAACAGTGGCGAGATTTTCCATGTCTCCACAACCGATGCGAGTTGCCAGGCAACGGGCTGGACTGTTGGCAATGGCGGCTTCGAACTCTTCGGAATGGGATTTGTCTCAGATTCGCCTGGCTCCGATGCCGAGACGCTCTTTATCTCGGGTGGCGATGCCGACGACTTGGTCGATGGCAATCTTGGATCGATCAATCCAACGACCCTTGCGCTTACGACACTTGGTGCCCTGCCCGCCGCCGAGCAGAGCCCAGAGCTCACAGGCACAGGCGATGCAAAGCTCTACGGCTACTTCCCTGGCGCGAATTCTACCTTCGTAGCCAACCTCGACAAAACCAACGCAACGCGTGGCGAGTCGTGGGAGGCCACAACTCTTGAAGGTGGCGCGAGCGCCTGGGCCTTTGCGCACTGGGGCGGCAAGTTCTACATCTTCGCAACCGATGCTTCGATCTTTCCAACCAACGCCGTCTACGAACTTGATCCTGCGACAGGCGCAAACCGAACGGTCATCAACGCATCCTCATTTCGCATTGTCGGTGCCGGCGTTTCGACCTGCGCTCCGACGCAGATTGATTAGTGGCTGACCACGTAACGATTCGCGTCGCAACCGCCAGCGATGCGAAGACCATCTACGACTTTATCGTAGCGCTTGCGATTTACGAGCGCGAGCCCGATGCCGTCGAGACCAATCCCGAAGTGTTGCGAGCACAGCTTGCCAGCGATGCTCCGCCCTTTGAATGCCTCATCGCCGAGCGCGGCAGCGCGCCCGTAGGCTTTGCGCTCTTCTTCCAAAGCTACTCAACGTGGCGCGGAATGCCGGGCATTTACCTAGAAGACCTCTTTGTGCCCGAGGCCGAGCGCGGCAGTGGCATTGGCACCATGCTGCTCGCCAAACTTGCCCAGCTAACCCTCGCGCGCAACGGCGCACGGCTCGAATGGTCGGTCCTCGATTGGAACCAGCCCTCGATCGACTTCTACGAACATCTCGGAGCCGAGATTCGCCGAGACTGGCTGCCATGCCGCCTTAGTGGCCAAGCGCTCGAGGCGCTGGCGAGCCGAAGCCAAGGCTAGCCGCCGCCAAGCTTCGCAGAATACGCAACAAGCGGGGCCAATGGCTTCTATGTAGCGCGATGTCTATCGAGACAGTGCGTCCGGAACGCATCGGCGCCGTGCGCGGTTGGCCGACCTTGCGCACGCAGGAGGGTTCCCGATAGCTTGTGATGATGACTCGTCCACCATTTATCATTTCGACCGAAGACGTCCCGGAAGAGGCCGGCAAGTATCCCGCAAGCAACGAAATTCTCGCCCATGGCCGAGCCATCGGGAAGGCTGCAGGGCTGCTCACCATCGGCCTTCATCTGGAGCGCCTGGAGCCGGGGCATCGAATTTCGTATCCTCACGCAGAGGAGAAGGAGGAGGAATTTGTCTTAGTCTTAGAGGGGGAGGTCGAGGCTTGGATTGATGGCGATCTTCATCCAATGAAGGAAGGAGACTTGGCCGCCTTTCCCGCAGGTACAGGCATTTGCCACACGTTCATCAACAACAGCACCACCCAGGCCCGACTGCTGGTTGGTGGCCAGGCAACCAAATCCGATAACCGAATTTACTATCCGCTAAACGAAGGGCGCCGAGCTCAAATGCCATGGAGTCACTGGTGGGACGACGTTCCAGAGCGCGAACTTGGACCGCATGACGGCAAGCCGAGCAAGGTGTAAGGCGTATGCTTTCCGAGGGCCATTGCCAAGCCTCCCGCCACGAATCCAACCTTCCGCCATCGTCCAAAGCGCGTTGCCATTTCCAGATTTTATCGGCTGTGGCGCTTTCGTGATCGGCTGTCAGCGTTTTGCGCTGGCTGTGTGTGAAAAACGCGCCAAAATGGGGGTTCCGAACAGCAATAAGGTACGCGTTGGGGTCATATCCCCCCGTGAATCTTGCGACTAGGAGTCAATCGGTGCGTGTTTTGGCCGAATTAGCTACTGAGGCAGGCTTGGCCTGTCCAGTGCAACACAACCAGGAGACGTAATGCGAGATTTGCTTGAATTGGTATTCGAATACCGCCGGCTATTAGCCCGGTCCGAAGCCACGGCCGGATCCCTCAAGCCGCACAATCTGGAGCGGCTCGAAGCCTTAGAGAAACTCTTTGGTCAAGAGCCCAATAGCAATGCGAGCTATCCGAGGCGCCACGCTCGTTGCGACATTCGCCGTCCGGCTACCCTCAGAGTGGGTGACAGGGTTCAGCCTGTAAACCTGGTAAATCTGGGAGGAGGAGGCGTTTGCATCACACCAGCACCAAACGTGAAAGCCGGGGAGACAGCACTTCTTCGCATTGTCGCCGACGATCAGAGCACGGTTTACCAGTATCGGGTCCGAGCAAATTGGTCGAGCCGCAGCGAACAAGACTCGTGCATGGGAATGCCATTTGTCGGGATTCCCCGGGTCATCGAACGAAATTCGGCCGCCCCGCGCCGCGCCGGAACCGCTAACTAAGCAGAATCCTGCGCCCAGTCGCGCAGGCTGCTAGCGGCCTCTGTATACTCGACGCCCTACGATGGCAGAGACGTCGGAAGAACAAACTAGTGCCGCAAGATTTGGCACCTTTGGAGGGGTCTGGACGCCGTGCGTCCTCACCATCCTGGGTGTCATCATGTTCATGCGCTCCGGCACGGTTGTCGGGCAGGCAGGAATTTGGAAGGGCCTGGCAATCCTCGCGATTGCAAAGGGCATCACCACCTTAACCACGCTCTCGCTGTCAGCGATTGCAACCAACACCGAGGTTCGCACAGGCGGCGTCTACTACATGATTTCCAGGACCCTCGGTCCGGATTTTGGTGGCGCCATTGGCCTCACGCTCTTTGTCTCGCAAGCGATTTCCATCGCCTTCTACGTCATCGGCTTTTCCGAAGCACTCTTCGGCCTGATTTCGCCCGAAGGTTCGGAGCTCGCCGTTACGCTGGCAACCTACTACGTTCCGCAGCTCACCTCATCTGTGGTGATCGTGCTGATCTTTGCGCTCACGTTCAAAGGTGCCGATGTCGCTCTAAAAGCGCAGTTCGTCATTCTTGCGGTGCTGCTCCTATCTGTTCTCTCCTTTCTCATCGGCGGCCTCACCGCCTTTGATATGGATACCTTCACCTCCAACAGTGGAGCGCGAGCAGGCACAGAAGAACTCCCAGGCATTAGCTTCTGGGTTGTCTTTGCCATCTTCTTCCCAGCAGCGACCGGAATCACCGCCGGCGCCAATATGTCGGGAGATCTAAAAGATCCGGCCAAGTCCATTCCCAATGGCACCTTGCTGGCCATTGGTTTCACAGCCTTAGTCTACCTCTGCCAGTTGGTTCTATTGGCTGGGTATAGCGATCAAGAATCGCTTACTGCCGACCCTCTTGGAACGCTTACTAACATGAGTGTCTTTGGACCGCTCATCATCGCCGGCGTCTTTGCTGCAACCCTTAGCTCTGCTCTAGGAAGTTTTCTGGGAGCTCCTCGCATTCTGCAAGCAATGGGCAAAGACGGCCTGCTGCGTCCTCTCGAGTACTTTGGTGTTGGGCACGGCCCATCCGACGAACCTCGTCGCGCGACGGTCATGAGCCTTGGCATTGCGCTTTGCATCGTTTGGGCAGGTGGCCTCGATGCAATCGCGCAAGTCATCTCGATGTTCTTCCTTATTGCCTACGGCATGATCAACCTTTCGGCCTTTGTCGAAGGCCGCTCTGGCAACCCAAGCTTTCGCCCGCGCTTTAAACTCTTTGGTTGGCCTGCAGGTCTCGCTGGTGCCATCGGCTGCGGCATCGCCATGATCAAGATCGATGAGACGTACGCCATCGCATCGATGGGCATCGCCGCTGCGACGTACTACTGGCTAAAGGGCCGCGCAAAAGGCGACTGGGGCGACGCAAAGCGTGGCTACATTTTCGCTCGCACACGCGAGAACCTTCTGCTCTTGGAGAAGTCCAAACCCGATGCAAAAAACTGGCGCCCTGCCCTCGCGGTGATCACCGACGATTGCGAGCGCGACCGAGCCATGATCTCCTGCGCCTCTTGGCTTGAGAGCGAGCGCGGCATTCTCTCGGTTCTCGAGCTAAGCGAAGATCCGGGCGAGCTTCACGACCGTCACATCAAGCGACGTGACCGAGCTGCCAAGGTTCGCCAAGTGCTTCACAGCCGAGGAATTGTGGCCTTTGCCGACTCGGTCGTCGTGCCCGATATGTCGGATGCACTCGATGTCGTAATTCAGAGTTATTCTATCGGCAGCCTTCGTCCCAATACCGTGATGCTATCGGTGCCGCCTCCCGCCCAAGAGCATCGCCGAGGCGAGCTTGTCGACATGATGGCGATCATTGCGACCTTCAATATGAACGTCGTCATGTACAAGGGCGCTCGAATCGACGACAGCATCAGTCGCAAGCGAATCGACCTTTGGTGGCACGGCCAGCAGAACGGCTCGTTGATGGCGCTCTTTGCCTACCTCACTGCCAATCACGCTGCTTGGCGCGGCTCGAAGATCCGCATGCTTCGCGTTGTGAAAACCGCCGACGAGCACAGGCTGGCCGAGACCGAGCTTGCAGAGCTAATCTCGTCTGCGCGCATGACCATGGATGTGGAAATCGTCTTGAGCGAAAAGCCCGTCTTTGAAATCATCGGCGACCGCTCAGCTTCCGCCGACCTCGTTGTCCTCGGTCTGGCAGAACGCGACCTTTGGGACTTCCGAGCCTTCTTAAACAACTGGGACGAACTTCTGGCAAGGCTGCCTCCAACCATCTTCGTACGCTCCACGGGCGAAGTGGATTTGATGGCCTAGCCCGCGCTTTAGGCAATCGCACACCAATACTTTCAACACGTTACATCTTAGAAATCCCGCTCGATGCGGAGGCTCGTGGTAGTATGAGTTCAGCGACCGATGCAGACTGATCCCGATTCCCTCGTCGGTTCGACCCTTCAGGATCGCTACCGAATTGATGCGTTCCTCGCTGAAGGAGCGATGGGAGCTGTGTATCGTGCGCAGCGCATCGGGCTTGAGCGCGCGGTCGCGATTAAGTTTCTAAGCGCAAGCTTTGCATCCAGTCCAAAGGCAAAGCAGCGCTTCGAGCGCGAAGCAAAAGTGATGAGTCAACTCGACCATCCCAATTGTGTTTCCGTCATCGACTTTGGCATTGCGCCCTCGCCATTCATCGTAATGGAGTTTGTAACTGGGGAAACTCTTAGAGAGCTAATGGACGAGGGGCCGGTCTCGGTTCGCCGTTCGCTGTACCTAACCAAAGGCATTCTCGCCGGCTTGGCGCATGCCCACGAGCTGAGCATCGTGCACCGCGACATCAAGCCCGCCAACGTGATGATTACCCGGGCTGCAGGCACCGAAGGCTTGGTCCGAATTCTTGATTTCGGGTTGGCAAAGCTCCGCGATGGGGCCTCGTCCGATGTCTCCTCCGCTTCCATTGTAGTCGGCACGCCAAACTACATGTCGCCCGAGCAGGCAATGGGCAGTGATGTCGATAGTCGAACCGATATCTACGCCGCCGGCATCTTGCTCTTCGAACTACTCACCGGATCAAAGCCCTACACCTCCGATGTTGCCCTGCATATTCTTTTGCAGCATCGCACCGATCCAATTCCGAGATTATCTGAGACTGCTCCCGATAGAGAGTTTCCCCAGGGGCTTCAAAATATCATCGACAAGGCCATGGCCAAGAAGCCCGAGGAACGCTTCGCATCGGTCATTGAATTTGCCGACGCAATTCGAGCGCTCGAAGACGGCGATACTGCTCTTCTCGAACGCTTAGCACCCGAAGTGGCCACACGCGGCGACGACCCCACGGTGTTGGCGCGCCCGGTGCAAAAGGATACGTCGTCTACTCTCGAGACGCCGATTGCCCCCGCTCCGTCGAAACGGCGGTCCAAGGCGTTGCTGCTCTTGCTCTCGCTGCCGCTTGTTGCCATGGCGGTGGGCACCTCGCTCGGCTACGGGCCTCTTGCCTCCGAGAACGACTCTGCATCTCCACACCCGCTCGCAGCCAGTGCGAAAGCTTCCTCTGCGGCTTCGTCTGCAGCGCAATTCCTAGGCGCCTCACTCGAAGGTGCAAGCGAAGTGGATGCCGAGCCACAGCCCGATGCAGCATTGGACCTTGAAGCGGCAGCTCTTGCAGCTGTTGAAGTTGGGGATGACGGCGTCGAAGACGAACTCGATGCGGGTTCTGAAGACTCGGATGACTTCTTTGAGTTCACGATCGACGAAGATGAAGAAGTCGAAAAAGAGGAAGGCACACTAAGCGCCGAAGAACTCGCTGCAGACGAGCCAAACGTCGACCCACCCGAGCCATCGGACTCGCCACCACCGGCCGTACTTCAAGTTAGGTCGGTTGCCGATGCGCTACAGCTAAGCCGCCAAGGCAAGCGAGAAGAGGCCATTAGCGGCCTGCGGCAGCTGGTGCGAAAGCAACCAAAGAACGCGCGCCTATCTCTTGCTCTTGGCAATCTCTATTTCGAGCAGATGTGGTGGAGCGCGGGGCTAGAGCAGTATCAAGAGGCAATCCGCAAAGACAGAAAAACTCGTAGGTCTCCTGTTGTCATCAAGAATGCCATTCGAGCACTAGGCAGCTCGAAGACTCGCAGAAAAGCACAGACACTTCTCCGGAAGCAGATCGGCGGCTCTGGGCTGGCACTACTGCGGCGCGCTGCAAAACGCGACTCCAGCCCGCTGGTTCGAAAACGCGCGACGGTGATCGTTAGACAACTCACTCGCAAGCCAAAGAAGAAAAAGAAGAAGCGCAGGCGCCCGCGACCGCGCTGGTAGAGCTTACGAAGTACTCGCAGGGCCCTTCAAAGCTACAAGTACGACAACGCTTCGCCGAGATCGTTAGCCGAGGTCGCTTCGCCGAGATCGTTAGCCCTGAGGGCCGGCGCCTGAAGGCGGGTAAAGAGTTTGATGGCCAATCGGTAGTAGCGCTCTTGCCGACGTTGGAAAGGCTAAGAACGAGCCGCAGGACCAGCCGCTGTAGGTTCGGTACTCGACTGGAAACCACTCGGCAACGCATCCAGTTCCAGCTACAGACGAGCCCACAACCGAAACCGTCTCGCCCATGAGCACACAGACCTCGTTTTGCGCGTTGCACCAAGTTCCACTGTCGGTACAAGTGAGTTTAGCGTTTTCGGTGCCAGCACCTGTGCGCATAAATAGGCAATCACCAGTTACCGTCGCGGTTGTTGCAGCAAATGCCGCATCTGGCACTATCTGTGGAGTGGCATCCGCGCTGCCAAGTTGTGCATCTGTCCGTGCTGCATCGACAACGAAATCGATGGGGCGTGCGTCGACTCGGCCCTCACTGCCCCCGCCAGAGACGCTTGTTGCGCATCCAGGGAGAAGGAGTGCAAAGAACACCAGCGACGTGAGGCGAAACAACATGCGCCCAAAGGATAAACAATTGCGACGCTGCCGACTAGAAGAACCTCGGCGGCCCTCAAGGATCCTATCTGTTCCTTGGCAGGTGACCAAAGTGCGTTTTGCTGTCACGCAAAGGGCCATAACTGCAGCCGTAGCAGCATAAATGAGATAATTTTGAATCCGCGGACGATGAGAAACCTTGATAAACGCCTCTTGATCTTTGCACGACGACTGCACTCCATCGAGAACTTTGGAGACATGGTCTTGGCAACCGCAAACGAAATCCGCGAGTCGGTTGGCTACAACATGGCTTGGCTCTCGGTCTTCGACTTGCCTAACAAGCAAGTGCGAGTCTTGGCTGCTCATGGACTGAACGAGGACGATATCTGGACGCACGCCCCAGTCATTCCGCTTGCCGACGATCCCTATCTCGCCCGCGTCTTCGAAGCCACTGAGCCGCAGATCATTCGTGACGCCCAGAGCGATCCAAACGTAAATCGAGAGGTTGTGAAGCAGCTTGGAAATCGCACGATTGTGAACGTTCCCATGAGGCTGGTTGACCAACAATTTGGTGCCCTCGGTACGGGAACGTTTGGCGAAGAAGGGGTGAAGCTACCGAGCGAGGAAGAGCTCGCTCACCTCACGGGCATCGCAAATCAACTCGTCACGGCGAGTGCCAGGCTTCTGCTAAACATCGAGCGAGAAGAGTCGGCACGGCAGCAAGAGCTACTTAGTAGAAAACTGGCAGAACGACAGCAACTCGAGAGCATCGGGGAGTTGGCTGGTGGCGTTGCGCACGACTTTAACAACTTACTCACGGTAGTCATCGCATCAACAAGCCTGCTACAGGCAACGGAGACCGACCCAGAGCGCCTCGCGGATCTGCAAACGATCCTCGATGCATCGCGACGAGCTTCCGAGCTCACGCGGCGCCTACTCGCGCTGGGTCAAAGGCAGTCGCTGCAACTCGAGACCGGCTCAGTGAACACACTTGTGGACTCGGTTGTCTCCATGTTGAGAAGGGTAATCCCTGCCGATATTGCGCTACATGTTCTGCCGGCGCATGACCTCCCATTGGTCTCTATGGATAGCGGGCAAATTGAGCAGGTGCTCATGAACCTCTCGCTCAATGCAAAAGATGCAATGCCAAACGGTGGGCGACTCACCCTTGAGACCGAACACGTCGTAATCAACGGAGACTTTGTGCGGGAGCATCCGTGGGCTCGTCCCGGCCGCTACATTCTTATGACGGCAACCGATACCGGCCAGGGAATGGCGCCCAAAGTGCTGAACAGGGTATTTGAGCCTTTCTTCACTACGAAATCTTCTCATAACGGAAGTGGCCTTGGACTATCGGTCTGCCGAGGCATCGTCGAGCAACATGGCGGCATGATTCACGCCTACAGCGAGCCCGATGTTGGCACCACGTTTAAGATCTACTTGCCCGTTGCCGAGCGTGCTGCAACATCGGTAGGTACAAAAGTGACAGGCCCGGTTCCGGGTGGAAGCGAACGGCTCCTTGTCGCCGACGATGAAGAGCAAGTTCGTCGGATTGTCCGAAGAATTCTGGAAGGAGCCGGCTACTCGGTTGTTACCGTGAGCGACGGTGCACTCGCGCTAGAGGCATCATTCGGAGAAGAGTTTGACTTGGTGATTCTCGATGCCGTTATGCCCAATATGGGCGGTCGCGCAACGTTCGATGCGCTGCGTGCACACAGCCCTACTCTGCCGATCCTCTTTGCCAGTGGATACGGGGCCGAGGAGCTGAGTGCGCGATTCCTATCCGACATTAGTGCGCCCATGCTTCCCAAGCCCTTCGATCCAGATGGCTTGCTGCGCATGGTGCGCTGCCTATTAGACGCCAAGCGTTAGACCGTCGCGAGCATAAACCGTTGGCGGTGCTCGCGCGGTTCTTGGCCATCAGAACGCTTTCGGCTCGCCGGTCTAGCGAAGGCGCTCGCAGATGGCGTCGGTGAACGAGTCTGTGGTTGCACTGCCGCCGAGGTCACCGGTTTTGATGCCGCTGCGAATTGTTCCTAGAGTGGCATCGATGAGACGAGCTGCAGCTTCGGTTTCGCCAAGGTAGCTAAGCATCATCGAGCCGCTGAGAATCGTCGCGGCAGGATTTGCCTTGCCGGTTCCAACAATGTCGGGAGCCGAGCCGTGGCACGATTCGAAGTAGGCACCGGTGTCGCCGATCGCTGCGCTCGGCACCATTGGCATGCCGCCCATGGCTTCGGAGGCAACGTCGGAGAGCACATCGCCAAAGAGATTGGATGTGACGATAACGTCGTAGTTTTGTGGCTCGGCGACCAAGCGGCGCGCAGCTTCATCGACGTAGATCTCGTCGTAGCTAAGGCCGCTCTCTTCGATGTGCTTGCGGCAAATGTCGACAAAGAGACCATCGCCGACGCGCAGCATGTTGGCCTTGTGAACCAAGCTGATGTGGCCACGGCTGTAGCCTTTGTCCTTGCGGTGTTTTGCCAGGCGAATGCCAAACTTGACGATGCGCTCAATCGCCTCGGGTGTCATGACGCGAAGAGAGAAGGCGCCGTCTTTTGGCAACTCCTTGCCGCGACCATCGCGGTACTCTGGCCACTTCGATGTGAGATCAGAAAGCTGGCCTTCACGGCCCGGGTAGAGCCCTTCGGTGAGCTCGCGAACAATGACAAGGTTGGTGTTGTCGCCACCGATGATCGAGGGAATGCAGTCGACGGAGGTTACCGGTCGAAGGTTTGCGTACATCTCCAGGTCGAATCGCAGGTAGAGAAGTGCGGCCTTCGCGTTGCCCACCGAGGTATCAATCGCGCCAAAGAGAACCGCATCGGCGGCATCAATGGTGCGCTTGGTCTCGTCGGGGAGCGGATTTCCAAGCTCGTTGACGGCAGCGGTACCGTGAATTGGACGAGAGATCTCGAGGGGCAGCCCCAGTGCCTCGATGCAGCGCAGGGTCGCTTCCACAACCTCGGGGCCGATGCCGTCGCCACCTAGCGCGACAATCTTTGGCACGCCCTCGGGCTTGCGTTCAATTGGCGGAATCCACATATCGGGGGACAACTTCATGCTTGGGACCCTACCCGATCTTGGCGCATTGCAAACAGTGCGAAGCGAGTCGATCTGCGAACTAGGCCAGATGGTACTCCGGAGATTTCCGCTGGGAAAGTCGGTATTCTGGGTGCATGCCCCGATATGAACTTGCAGACCCGTCGGAAAAATTTTGGGAATACGTCGTTCTCGAGGCTCGCCTCTTCACGTGTTACGGAGCGTCTGACGCCAAGGGCAAGGTGGCTATCAAGGATTTTGATTGCCCTGCCAAAGCTCGCAAGGACGCCAACAAGCGCAAGAAAGAAAAGCTTGCCCAGGGCTACAAAATTGTTACGGAGAAGCGCCTAAAGGCACGAGCCGAGAAGCGCAATCCCGAACTCGAGGCGGTCTTGTTCGAGAACCCAGACGATGCCGATGGCTACGCTGTCTACTCTGACTGGCTGCAAACGGAGGGCGAGCCCCGAGGCGAAATCATTGCGTTGCACAACGCAGTTGATGCGAATCCAGAGGACAAGCATTTGCAGATGCACCTCGCGCGACTCATGTATGCCGCGCGCTCCTTGATGTTCCCACCCCTGCTAACCAAGGAACTCGACAAAGCGCGCAAAGGGTTCGCGCCCAACGAGCACTGCCACGCGACTTGGGCCAATGGATTTATTCGCAGTGCCCGCATCGGTGGCATTTTGGACAACGGCAAGGCGAGCGCAGCAGACATCATCGAAGAGCTTCTTGCTCACAACTCGGGCAGGTTCCTCTCGGAGTTAAGAGTTGCGACTTTGGGTGCAGATAAGCGCAATCCGTACGCCGATGTTGTGAAGGCGCTAAGCGAAAACGCTTCGCAGCTGCGAGCGCTCTACCTGGCGGATGTTCCCGACGCGGAGCTTGCAAGCGTCAAGCTTGGCGATCTTGCGGCGCTCTTCGATGCGCTGCCAAAATTGCAGACCCTGCACCTCGGAGCTGCGTCCCTGGGCCCGAGCGACATCAGACCTGCGGCGTTGCAATCGCTCTCTTTGTCGAGCCCTGCGATTTCTCCCGACGCTCTGAAAGCCGTGGCCAAGGGCCCGTGGCCAACGCTTGGCAACCTGCGCATCGACTTTCATCATCAAGACGTCGATTGGAGCATGCTCGCGCCTGTCTTTGATGCTCTTCCCAAGCTTCGACGTCTCACGCTCTCTCGCACCAAGGACACTGCCGTCATTTTGAAGGCACTGTGCAAATCGCAGTGCTTCGAAACGTTATCAGAACTATCCTTAGTCGATGGCGATTTGGAGGACTCGGCACTATCCTCGGGAATTCTGGATAGGATTGCTCCCTTGGGTTCACTCAACCTCGACCGACACCATCTATCGGATGCGATGGTGGAAGATCTTGGCACCAAGGTCGCAGGCACGGTTAGCGCGATTCACCAGCGCCCAAAAGGGGCACGAGCCGCTATGACCGAGGCGCATGTCCAAGCGCTCACCTCGCCAGACAATTTCAAACGCGGCCGCGCCCTGGCAAAGCCTGCCAAGTGGGCGGCGCTTGGCAAAGAGCCGGCCGAGGACATTTTGTGGGGCGAGTTTCAGGGCAGCGACTTCTATCAGGCCTTTGTCACGTTTGAGGGCGACGAGATGGACTCAGCCTGCACCTGCCCCAGCCAGTTTTATCCTTGCAAGCACATCCTGGGACTGCTGCTCATGGAGGCTCAGCAACACACATTCCCCATCGCGCCACCGCCGACAGGTCTGGTCGAGAACGCCGAGAACGAGCGGTATTCGTCGGTCTTCGAGTAACCGGCCTACGTGGCGCCACGCCACGCACGAAGCAGCGAGTCGATCTGCCAGCCGTAGACAGTCAGCCCCCGGCGCTTGAGCCTTGGCAAGAGATCGCCAAATGCGTTGGCCTCGATGATGCGATGGGTCTGCCAGTCGGGCTCGACTAAGACGTCGATGCCCACGCTGTGACAGCCCGTTGCTTCGGCAACACGCGCGCAACTTGCATCGATTCGAGAGAGCGACTCGGCTGAGAGTTTTTCTAATAGCTCCTGCCAGTCGCCGCGCCATCCTCCGAGATGAAGATTGGTAATCGGATGTCGGCTTTGGCGAATCACCGTAAACACCGGCTTGCCCGCGATGGCAACTACTCGCAAATCGAAGTGCGCACCGCTCAGTCGCGCTTTGGGAGCCGTGCCCTCAACCTGGGCGCCTTCGCCGATTAGCATCTCTAGAATCTCGCGGACGCGAGAGCCGTTGTAGCGGCGAAGCTTAAGAGAGTTGTACCAACCGTCGCGGGTGTGCTCGATGGTTGTCATGATCGAATCGGTATCGCCGGGGCGATAGATTGCCAATCCCGAAGCGGACGAAGCACACGAGACTTTTACAAAGACCGAGCGCCAGCCCTTGGCAAGGGCTCGCTCACGGAGATCATCAAAACTCGTAACATCGTCCAAGCACTCGGGCGTACCAATCCCCATGCTGCGCCAGCGCTTGCTGGTCTCGCGTTTATCAAAAAGTTCGGCAACCGATGCGGTGGGTGAGAGCAAGCGCCAGTTGGAGTTTTGCTTAGCGCGCGCTTCGATGTCTTCGAGCATGGTGAGAAACCCGAGATGCACTTGCCGAGGACAGCGAATCTCTCCGTGCCGAATTGGATTGCGATCGAGCTCGTCTGGCGAGGCCGACGCAGCGCCCATGGCGCGAGCCTGCGCAAAGCCCCGGTCGAGCAGTTGCCTGTGAACCTGTGCATCCTCGCCGGCCGACTCTTGGCGAATCCACAACGGCTGGTCTGGCAAGTCATCCAGTACTTCTGGATTGTCCAGCATGTCGCGATACGCAATCTCGATTGCCGGCGGCAGTGATCGCTCGGCCAGCTCTTCTTGAAACATCGTAACCCGTCGATTTTCCGGGTTGCCAATGATCACAAATCGCGGCGCAGCCATGGCGAACCCTACCCGTAAGTGGGGCGCATTGCACGAGCATGCGGCTTCTGCGACGATACCGCCCTGGCCCATTTGGACATGAATCGGATCGTCGGTAGCCACGATATTGTGCTGCTAACGCTAGATACACTGCGCTACGACGTAGCGATGGACCTGTGGCAACGTGGGCGTACACCAAATCTTGCAGCGCTCTTGCCAAGGGCCGGATGGCAAAAGCGCCACGCCCCTGGAAGCTTTACCTACTCGTCCCATCACGCGATGTTCGCGGGCTTTCTACCAACGCCTTGCGAGCCTGGGCCTCATCCACGTCTCTTCGCGATGGCCTTTGAAGGCAGTGAGAGCATTGCAAGCGAGACCTGCGTCTTCGATTCGGCCACCTTGGTTGAGGGGCTTGGCAACGCCGGCTATCACACGCTCTGCGTCGGCGGCACCGGCTTCTTTAACAAGAGCACGCCACTAGGGAAAGTTCTGCCTGGGCTCTTCGCCGAGAGCCACTGGGACCGCAGTCTTGGTGTCACCGATGCCGACTCCACCGAAAATCAGTTTCGCGTGGTGGCCAGTTCCCTAGCTCGCCTCGATGATGACCAGCGCGCCTTTGTCTTTGTCAACATCGCGGCCCTGCATCAACCAAACTACTTTTACTGCGAAGGCCGCAGCAAAGATGATGGCGACGACCTTCGCAGTCACGGAGCTGCGCTTGAATACGTAGACACGCAGCTGCCAGTTCTTTTGGAGACCCTGCAATCGCGAGGGCCGAGCCTGGTGATTTTATGCTCGGACCATGGCACCGCATATGGCGAGCAAGGCCATACAGGCCATAGGATTGCTCACGAGGTGGTATGGACGGTGCCCTACGCTGAGGCGATTGTTCCAAGAGCTTCGGAAAGCACGAGATGAAAGACATCAAACTCATAACCAACGCCTCGCCGTATCAACAATACCTCTACTCGTATCCGCACAAGACCTCGTATCGTCCGTTAGCAGAATCGACCAATCTGCGCGAGGCCTGGTCTGGCGAGGACTGTGGTGACCTATTTCTCTACATGCACGTCCCGTTTTGCGCAATGCGCTGCGGCTTTTGCAACCTCTTTACCAGCGCCAAACCTCGTGGCGGCGAGCAAGGGGCAATCGTCAAACGCTACGTCGATGCCATCGAGCGCCAAGCCCTGCAGTTTAAAGAGGCGGTTCCAGATGCGCATTTCTCGCGCTTTGCTCTTGGTGGCGGAACGCCAACCTACCTCGAGCCAGACGACTTGCAGCGTCTCTTTGCAATTGCAAAGAACCTCTTTGGGATGGACCTCGAAGCGACGCCAACCTCGGTTGAGAGTTCTCCCGAGACCGCGAGCATCGAGCGCCTCAAGGTCTTGCGCGAGCACCATGTCGACCGCGTCAGTATTGGTGTGCAGAGCTTTATCGACGAAGAAGTTCGCAGTGTGGGGCGTGCGCAAAAACGCCACGAGGTGTGCCAGACCCTCACCAATATGCGCGAGATGGGATTTCCTATCCTCAATATCGATCTCATGTACGGCTTGCCGGGGCAAACCGAAGAGCGCTGGCAGTACTCGATCGACGAAGCTCTGCAGTTTAGCCCTGAGGAGATCTATCTCTACCCGCTCTACGTGCGCCCTTTAACGGGAGTTTCAAAACTCGCTCGCACTTGGGATGACGAACGCGTTGCGCTCTACCGCTTTGGTCGCGACTACCTTCGCGCTCGCGGTTACGAGCAAGTCTCGATGCGTATGTTTAGCAAGCTGCAAGCTGCGCGCGATGACGACGCACCGAAATACTCGTGCCAAGAGGACGGCATGGTTGGCCTTGGCCCAGGTGCTCGCTCGTACACCCGCGACTTGCACTACTCCACCGACTACGCGGTCGCTGCAGCGGGCGTTCGCGAAATCATCACCGACTACAGCGAACGCAGCGATGCGCGCCTGCAGGAAATCGACTACGGCACGCGTCTCTCCGAGGCAGAGCAAAAGCGCCGCTATGCCATCTTGAGCTTGCTGCACATCGATGGGCTTAACTTCGCGGCCTATGAGCGGCGCTTTGGTGGCTCGGCCCTAGGCGACTTCCCCGAGCTAGCGCTTCTGCAAGAGGCTGGGCTGTGTAGTGAGAAGGCCGGCGTTTTACTGCTTACCGATGCCGGCTTCGAACGCGCAGATGCGATTGGGCCCTGGCTGCACTCGCCCGAGGTGGATGCTCTCATGACAGGCTTTGATCTCAAGTGACCGCGTTTCTGTATCGCGGGCCGCTTTCGAGTTGCAACTACGGTTGCGACTACTGCCCCTTTGCAAAGACGAGCAATACTCGGGCCGAGCTGCAAGACGACGCGACTAAGCTGCAACGCTTTGTCGATTGGATCGTCTCTTCTAGAAGTGGAACGTCAGATAAGAGAAACTCGGTATTCTTTACCCCGTGGGGGGAAGCGCTGATTCGCCCAGCCTACCAGCGCGCGCTGCAGGAGCTTACCAACAGCCCATCGGTAGAGGTGGCGGCCATTCAAACCAACTTGAGCTGCGAGCTTGGGTGGGCCGATTCGTGCAAACCAGAAAAACTCGGAATTTGGGCGACCTACCATGACGAATGGTGCAAGCGCTCGAGCTTCCTGGATAAGGTCACAGCGCTGCATGACCGTGGCGTTCGCATTAGTGTGGGTGTGGTTGGCTTCCGCCGTTTCGCCGCCGAGATCGAAGCCCTGCGCGCAGACCTGCCACCCAATGTCTATCTTTGGATCAACGCAGCAAAGAGCAGCGAGACCTACGACGAAGAACTCATCCGCCACTTCGAGACCATCGACCCTAACTTTCGAACCAACACCCAATACCACCCAAGCGCTGGCCGCCGGTGTCGCACCGGGCAAAGCGTCGTTTCTGTTGATGGTGATGGCAACGTGCGGCGCTGCCACTTTGTAGACACGGTTCTTGGCAATCTATACGACGACCTCGCGCCGCTACTGGCCGAGCGCGCATGCCCCAATCAAACCTGCGGCTGCCACATAGGCTACGTGCACATGCCTGCACTTGGCCTCGACGAGGTTTATGGCGCCGGCATTTTGGAGCGAGTACCACGCACACACCAAGCATTGCGCAGAGGCGCGCTTACCCTAACGTCTTAGAACGCGACCCAACAACCCAACAGCAAAGAGGACATTGACCATGAAACGCTACGAGTACAAAGATGAGAAATCAGAAAAGTTCTGGGAAGTACATGTCGAAGGCGACTCCTTTACCGCACGCTATGGAAAGATGGGCGCGACTGGGCAGACGTCCACCAAGACCTTTGCCAGCGGAGAGAAGGCCCAAGCCGAGGCCGATAAGATGGCCGCAAAGAAGGTAAAGAAGGGCTACGTGCTTGTCTCCGAAGGTGCGGCGCCGCAGAAGAAGGAAGTCTCTGGCAACCCAGATCTGGAGTCGGCGATTGCTGCCGACCTTGGCAATACCGAGGCCTGGATGGTGTATGGCGACTGGCTGCAAGAGCAAGGCGACCCGCGAGGCGAGCTTGTCTCCATCGACTGTGCCCTTGCCACCAAGCCCAATGATAAGAAGCTTATAAAGCGCAAAGAGGAGCTTCTTAAAGAGCACGAGGCTGCGTGGCTGGGCAAGACCCTTATCGAAGCTCGCGACGGCGCCGAGTCTGATGACATGCTTAAATTTGCGTGGAAGTACGGGTTTCTAGATTCAGCGCGCCTTGGAGAAGATTTTGACAATGAGGGCCCGGACCTGGCCAAGCAAACCCGCGACCTGCTTAAGCTCGACTCAGCAAAATTCTTACGAGAACTAAAACTCGGTCCAGCCAACGCCGAAGATGGCGAAGGGGATTGGGGCGACGCAGTACTCGCTCTTAGTAAATCTGGAAAGCTTCACGCCATGCGAACTCTCGTCATCGGCGATTTTGATTCGGAAGATTGCGAGATTTCTTGGTCTAGCATGGGTGATGTCGGCAAAGTTTGGCCTTGCGTACCGAACCTTAAAGAGATGACCGTGCATGGCGGCAACATAAAACTGGGCACCATCAACCATGCAAATCTAGAGAAGCTCACAATCGAAACCGGTGGCCTTCCGCTGGCAGCGGCGAAGTCTCTGGCAGCAGCAAAGCTTCCCAACCTCACAAGCCTAACGGTGTGGCTTGGAACCGACGAATACGGTGGCTCCTCCACCATCAAATCGATCAAAGGCATCTTTGACGGCAAAGGTCTGCCCAAGGTTACCCACCTCGGCCTGCAAAACTCTGACTACCAAGACGAGATTGCCAAGCAAGTGAGCAGTGCGGCAATTTTGGGGCAACTTAAGACGCTGGATCTCAGCATGGGCACGATGTCGGATGAAGGTGGCAACGCCTTGGTCGCTGCGGCCGACAAGTTTAAGCACCTCGACTCGATTAACGTCGATGAGAACTTTCTTAGTGATGAATGCGTGACGGCTCTGAAGGCTGCCTTTGGAGACAAGATCAACATTGGTGAGCAAGAGGACGACGACGACGGACAGCACCGCTACGTCACGGTCAACGAGTAAAGAGAGCTGTCCTGATGCGCCGCTACGAACTCATCGATGGCTCCAGCCAGAAGTTCTGGGAAATCACCCTCGAAGGTGAGCTGGTCAAACGTCGATGGGGGCGACTCGGTACGTCGGGGCAACGCAGCTCTAAGAGCTTCCCTGATGAGCACCATGCGCGACGAGGTTGGGAAGACCTCATCGCGCAGAAGCGCAAAAAGGGATATGTGCTGGTCGATAAGAGTCCCGAGATTCAGGTTGGCGCTGATGATGAAGTAGACGCTGTCATCGAACCGCGCAACGCCGAACTCGAGGAATGCATCTTTGCCAATCCCGATGAACGCGACGGTTATCTGGTTTTGGGCGACTGGTTACTCGAGCAAGATCACCCTCGGGGCGAACTCATTTCGGCCAACGCGCAAATGGTCGACCAGAACGACCCGGTGCAGTTTCTGCGATTCAAGACGATTCAGACCAGGCTGCTCGCAGAGCATCCCGGCGTCTTCTACGGGCCAACGCTTAAACGCCATACAGAGGTTCTCCGAATCAAATGGCTATTGGGATACTGGCAAACACTCACGGTGCGAGGCACGAGCGCCGTAGGCCTGCCCGCCAACCTGGCAGACTTCCTAGCCTCGGTGGCCGCTTCGCCATCAGCATTCTTCTTACAAGAACTCGAGCTACAGCTCCGCGACCAGAGCCGTGATATGGAGTTCGCAGGATGTTTAAGCAAGCTAGGCGAGCACCCGCTGCGTGCGCTTGCGAAGCTGACAATTTCGACTCAGTATATCGATGGGCTCGAAGTGCTTTCACAAGCGTGTCCTGCCCTTCGGCAGCTTCGCGTGGATGCGACGATGCTCAGGGTGGTGCCTGGGAAGTGGTCACTGCCAACGCTAGAAAGCCTTAGCCTCAGAGACACCGAGCAGCAAGACATTCGCCAACTTCTCGATGATGTGGCATCACCAACGCTAACGATGCTCGAGCTGTGCGACCTTAGCGAAAGCAATGCGCACAACCTGCTTTCAAGCGCCGCCATGTCTAGCATTGAGCACCTCGTGCTCAGTGGCTACAACCAGCGCCCAGGCATTCTGCAGGCCTTCGTCGACTGCCATCGATTCTTTGGCAGTCTCAAGACGCTCAAAATGACGATCACGGTCGCCCCCAAGCAGCGCGATACAAAGCTCGAGAGCGACTTCGCCGCGCTCTACCCGTTTGCGGAGCTCACGATTCACTTTCGTCACGACTAGGCCGCGCTTCTCTCCTGCGTGTTCCCTTTCTAGAATAGTTCTGAGGGCTCACCGATGCGTTCTAATACGCTGCCCGATGCATCCGAATCGCGGCTCCGAGAACTCCGCCGTTGCTACTACCCACGTTGCCTGCCGCTGACGATGACCTCGAACACGATCTGTTCTAGAGCTTTTTCTTACAGGTTTAGGGCACCGACTCATCGTTACAGATTTGTGTGCACTCCAAACCCGCGAGTGGCTCATAAGCAGAACAGGATCGTAGAACGAACATTGTCGCGAAATCATCGTCAGCGGCGGACAGCGTGGCTGGTAGCACATGCGTAGTTCTCGATGCCCGAACTAGAACGCACCGGTATTGCCCCCGGAACTCCAACGGCAATGCCGGCACCGCAGGAGGAGAGTACGAAGCAGGGGCTGCTAGACGCGATGTTGGGCCCGCCCCACGTTCGACTTAGCAGCACAAAGCTCACCTCGGTCGCATCCCACCAAATTCGAAGCGTACTAGAACGCATCAATGAGCCCTCGGAACTCCTCGCCGCGTTCAAAACAAACAAGCAAACAAACAAGCAGCGCGACTACCGCCTAAACCAGTTCCGCAAAAAGCCGCATTGCCATGCCTTGCCACGCAGTCCAAGCATCATCCACAACCACGCTGTCTTCCTCCGCCCGATGCTTCCACGAAAGCGTGGGCCGGCTGCTGCCTAAATCGAGATGCGCAACTTGATAGGCATCCGGCGTGGCAGTGATGTTACGAGGGCCGCAGCCAATGCTTATTAAATCGATTTCGGCCCCCTTGGCGAACTCTTCGAGCTGGGGCAAGAGTGCCTCATAGCTCTCCGCGCTTGTGACCTCGACCATGCCGCGCTCGATCCAATCTTTTGCAAGCAGCGAGAGCACACCACGTTCCGAATCCAACGGGCTTCGCCCTTCGTCCTCCACAAAGGCAAGGCGGATCAAGAGCCCGCTATCGCCCAGCCAATCGCTGAGTCTCTCGATGGCGCAGGCCACCAGGCCCAAGGCGACAACCAAGCGCTGCCAGGACATGTGCTCGTCTTTGGTGCGAGCGTGCACAAGCGACGGCTCGAAGACGAATTGTATGACGCGGTGATCGCGCAAAAAGACCGCATCGTCGCGGGTGTAGTAGAGCAGCTCGCCTTCGGCATAGCGCAAATCAAAAAGGTCGACCGTCTGCTCCGCGCCAGCCGCACCATCTTCCATGTAGATGAGTTCGGAGATGACGAGATTCTCTAGCGAGCCCGACGTTGAAATTGATGAAAAGCCACCCGCTGGATATTCTTCTTCTGCTGCCAGCGACGTCGAGACTTTGCCCTGTAGTGGCTTTCTGCGGGCCTTTAGACGCTTTGGAAGCCCCGCCCGAAAGCGGGCTTCGACCTCGGCGAGTTGCTCGATAAAAAGACGTTGCGTGAGTTCGCCAAGCACTTCGACGTTCTCGACCAAGAACACGTCGGCGCCATCCAAAAGCGCAGAACAGCGGCGCGCCTTCTGCGTCAGTTCCTCAAATGCCTCGGCGATTGCATCAACCACGATGCCAGCTTCGCTAAGGGCTTCGAGCCCCGAGTGCATGGTCTCTTCCTTTGGCGCCCGAACCAAGTTGCGCACCAGGCCAAGGCTCACGCTCGCTCCACTCTCGAAACCGATGCGGCCCAAGAAGCGCTGGATGAGAATGGTTGTCGCCCGCCCCTGCAGCTCGGGTGAGAGAGAGCAATAGGTGTCGCGAATGGTTTCGAAAACCGGTGAAGCGCCCAAGCGTCCAAGGACATGATCTTCATAGCTGCGCAGTGCACTTCGCAATCGCGAGCTAACGGCGGGAAGAGGTGCGGTCTCTCGCAAACTTCGCCCCGCAAAGAGTTGGCCGATATCCGTGACAACGCCAACCGGCGGCAGAGAGCCGTGCTCCGCGAGCAAGTCGGGAATCCACCTAGGCATTCCACCAGAGCTGGCGCCCGTCCCTTGTGGCAAGCGGGTGAGGCTGTGCCCCGCTGCGATCCATTGGATCGCAAGCTTCCGGTCGCGAAACTGTGCGGTACTCAGACTCATTCGATTTCTAGTTGAGGACTCATTTGAACAGGTTGAGGACTCATTTGAACAGGTTGAGGACTCATTTGAACAGGTTGAGGACTCATGCAAGGCCAAGAAGCTTAGGGACTTTTTCCTCGAGCAGGTCGACTTCCTCGAGAGTCTCGCCGAGATACGAGAGCATGACCAAGTCCTCGCGCTCTACAGCTCCGCCGTGCATCACCCAGGCGCGGGTTCGCAGGAGGCGGTAGAGCTTGACGATCTTGCGATCACTGATAAAGACGCCATCTTCGCGAACCAGAGTTTTTATGAGACGGCGCATCTCACGCAGCAGTTCTTCGCGGAAGAAGAGATGCCGGTCGCGAACTTCCTCGCCCTTCTCTTCCCGGCGCATGCCCATTTGCATGGTGAGATAGCGATTGGCTTTGAGAAAGTCCTCAAGGCTGGCGTGGCCTTCGGCCCAGGGCTTTTGGTTTAGGTCTTTGTTGGTCTGCATCGCCAAGCCCGCATCGATAAGCTCGATGAAGTGATCTTCTTGCACCGATCGGCAGGCAGCCTTAAGACAAAATCTGTCTTTAAGCGCCGCGAGTTCGACGTTCTCGGGAATCTCGTTGGTGGCAGCCAGCAAGATTTTGAGTTCAACCGGTTCGGGAACGCCATCCTGATAGAACTTGCGCTCGTTGACGATGGTGAGCAGCGTGTTGAGAATTGCCGAGTTGGATTTAAAAATTTCGTCGAGAAAGACGAGCTTGGCCGTCGGCAACTTGCCCTGGGCACGGCGCATGTACTTTCCCTTGCGCAGCAGATTGATGTCGATAGGACCGAGAATTTCTGAGGGCTCGGTGAACCTCGTCAGCATGTACTCGAAGTAGTCGTCATCAGAGATTTGCAGCGCATCTTTGAACTTGAGCACAAGATCGCTCTTTGCGGTTCCCGGTTGCCCGACAAGCAAGAGTGGTTCTTGCGCAACGGCGCAGATCGTCATCAAGTCGATGAGTGGCTGCTTGCCCACGAAAAATCGCCCAAGCGACCTTCGAAAGATGTTGATGCGCTCACGCAGTGCTGGCGCCTCTTCGGCCAGTTCTTCGTAACGCCATTGCTCACTCGGCTCTGTACTCATCGCTTTGCTCCACTCTCTTGTATGTCTTGGTGAATCCGTCTGCGAACCAGATACTCATCTTCGTCAAGCCATCGTCGCCCCAAGTCGCCCATCGCGAGTTCACCACTCGCAAGCGCTAGGACCATCGAGTCCATGAAAGAGACGACACTTAAGCAGAAGTGACTATTGGTATTAAAACTATCGGTAATAAGAGCCAGCTGCCCCGCAACCTCAGAGAGGCCCTTCATCGCTTCTTCGCGCGGCGCGTGGCTCCAAGCGATGGCCAGTGCTCGCGTAATGCTAAGCCTATCTTTGCCCGTGAGCTTGAGCTTGCGGAGAGCCTTTTGGGTCGCGACCAAGCTAACTTGGGCACGTTCAAAATCGCCCAGGTACGCCTGCCCTGCAGCAACGTGAAGCCGCGCTTCGATTCGATCGGGAGTCTCTCCGACGGTCATTGCCGCAAGCCGCTCAAGAAGTTGGCTCGCCTCTTCTGCCAATCCAACGCGCCGCAAACCACGGAGGCAACTTCCAAATTCCGATGCGAGACTGGCCGCTTCATCTGCAGGCAAGTCGTTGACCAGCGCGCTTAGATCCGAGGCAATTTCCCGCGTCATTTCATCGCGGCCAAAGAAGCCCGTAAGACTCATCGCTTCCTCAAGCAGAAGCGCACGGCTCGCAGGGGGCGTGGTGGCAGCCGTGGTTAAAACGCGGCGCAGCGCGGGCACAGCGTCCGCTTCGGAGATGAGCGGGAAGAAGTCCATCACTCCATCCAAGAGCCGAGCCCTATCCTCCAAACTCGTCTCCGACAATTCCGAGAGATCCAAGATGCCGCGAATCGCGACCACGACCTTGCCCGGAACTTCCTCGGCTCGCAGGCCCTCAAACTCTTCACCGCGCGAATCCCCACCGCGCTGAAACGCCTGCATCGGATCGAGGCGTTCTTGAGGTTCGAGAATCGTTGATGCGGATCGCAGCCTGTCGATCTTGTAGCGGTCGAGCTTGGGCAGTGCATCCAAGGTCGCGGCAATTGTCGGTGGCAGCGCGGCGGCGCGCTTCTCTCCAGCCAATGCCTGGTCAATTCGCGCAGAGTAGGCGCGAGCCAAGAACTCGTCGATGTGGTCGGATGCATCTAAGTCGGCGATGCAGGTTTCTCGCAGCTCTTTAGCCCGGTCCAACATGCCCAAGCTGGCAAATCCGAAAGCGAATTGCAGCCCGACCAGAGCCTTGGTCTTTTTCTCAGGCGCTTCAACGGCAGAGCGCGTGCGCTTGGTCTTTTGGTAGTGCTTCCACAGCGACTCAAGGTTGCCTGCGAGCTGCGCAACCGCCTCTCGATCGGCGCCAGAGCCTCCGGCGAAGCGCAGGAAGGTTGGCACATCGACAGCGACCGAGAGCCCGTTGCGAACGCGCCGCAACAAACCGTCACGTGCTCGCGCCAACATGAGAAGGTCGCCGCCCGCCATCTGCGACATTGCTGTTCGGGCCAACCAAACCGTGCGAACGTCGAGCTGCTCCTCGTGCGCATCCAAAGCCTTTGGCAGGCGATCGAGGAGGGTCTTCGGCGGCTTCTTTCCCTCGATAGCGAGTCCCAGATATGTAGCCACAGCAAGCCGTAGCTCTTTCTTGCCAATAGACGAGCCAAGCTTGCCCGCAAGCTTTTCTTCAGACTCGATCCAACCGGCGACCAGCGCCTGCAACTCCTCGCCCGTAGCTTCCCAAACCGCGCGAGTCCAAGAGAGCGTTGCATCCCGGTGATTTTCTAAGGCTGTGTGGGCAGCACCCATCTTTCGCCAAAGCTCGACGCGCTGCGGATCATCGGCAGGGGTGTCAAGAGCAAGAAATTCGCTCTCCAACTCTGCCAAACGCTGCTCATCATCGCCAAGAGCCGCTGCTTCGACTTCTGCGTTCTGCAGGCTCGCTGCGCGTTTCGTCGGCGCCACCGCTAAGTTGGGAGCGGCCGCGACTTCAGGCTCAGCCTCCCTAGCTGCCCTCTTCTTCGGCTTTGCAGGCTCTGGCTTAGGCGTCGCCTTTGGCGCCGGTTCATCATTCCACTCACGACCAATCGACTGAAAGCTCGTGAACTCGAAGACCGAAGAGCGCACCCACGAATCGAGCACTTCGGCGTTCTGATGAATCACGTAGTCGGCCCACTCGGAGAGCGGCGAGAACTCCGATTCGAGAGCGCTATCAAGTGAGAGTTCTTTGTCATCGCGTTCGGTAATCCAATAAACCCTGTCTGGTTCCGATGCCAGAAGTTCTCTTAGAGTGTCGCGGCGCAGTGGCGGTTCAACTCCATGGTGCTGAGGAACGTAGAGGTTGCCGATTCCCATCAAGGGCCAGAAGCCCAGCCCCGAGAGTGCGAGTTGCGGTGGCCCGCCGCGACCAGGTCTTGCTCGCAAGAGCACGGTGGGCTCGACATCGCCGCTTGAGGCACTTGAGACAACTGCAAAGAGCAGACGCTCGATGATGTCGTCTGGCATGGTGCCGAGAAGCTCTTCCAGCAGGCGCTCGCCAGACTTGGCAATCACCCACAAGCTTGCGGGCTCGTCGCGACTCGCTCGGGCCAAGCGCAGTGGAATCTCCAGCCGCTCGCGGGTCTCATGTGCAGCGTAGTTGCCTGTGTGGGCGGGCAGCTGCACATCGAGAATTTCAAAGGCATCGGTCCAGCTGCCTTTAGGCAATGCTCGCCAGCAATTGTCGGCTCCAATGAACTCGAGCCCATCGCCCTCGGGCAAAACTCCTAACAATGCCGGGTGATAACGCCCGCGCTCGATCCACACGCGCTCTTGGCCAGCGAGCGCAGGTACGAAGACATGATGCGCGGTGGCCGGATCCATCGCCAAAGCAATGCTGTAGTACGGAGGGTCGTAGGCGCGCACCAGAGAGACTCGCCCCTCTGGCCCATCGAGAACTTGGAACGAGCAGCGGTCGCACCCAAGCCGAACAAGTTCGCCGAGAAGCTCCAGCAATTTTGTCTCACCGTTCGCGACAAAGATAACGACAGGGTCGGTCGGAATTTCACCAATGCGCTGTGTCGGCAAAAGCGCGGGCCAAAGCCGAACTTCGGTAGTCTCTTTTGGCAACGCGGCCCGTTCGACGCCAGCTTCCTTCAAAGCGCTCGACATGACGCGGGGCGTGCTGCCAACCGGAGTTACGCCAATGCCGCCAGACTCGGTGCGCCAGTAGCGTACCGCCTGCCCTTGCACATCCGAGGGGATTAGCTTGCTGCGCATTGCGATCAAAAGCCGCGTCTCGTCTTCAAAGAGCCAGCCTTGCGCTTTGGCCAACTACGCATCCTCCGACAGAGGTTGCACGTTTGCCGCAGGTTCCGCTTCGTCTGCGTCTTGTTTGGCAATGGCCGGTTGATCGCGCTCGACGATCACCTCGCCGAGGTCGGCAGCACTGAGCGTACCGCCCTCGAGTAGCTGGTTGACGATTCGCTTGTGGTCGTCTTCGTGCTCCATGGGCAGGGCGTCTGCATCGCTATCATAGGCAATGACAACGTTCTTCTTGCCCGAGGAGGCATCGACAATTAGGCGGATGGTAACGGTGGCCATGTTCTACTCCTGATCTTTCGCGGTCGCGGGTACCGGCTTCGTTTCCGAGGTGTGTCCTAGCGAAGCCAAGCTCTCGCTGTCCAAGACCTTGCGCTCGATCAAGAGATCGCGCAGCGCTTCGACTTCGCCCTGATGGTCTTTGAGGAGATTGCGCGCTCGAATCTGCGCCTGGCTTAAGATATCAGAAATGTTCTTATCAATTTTATTCCGCGTGCCTTCGGCGATTGGCATTTCATCCCGCCCGGCTTCGAAGGTTCTCGGCCCGACTTCGCTATCCCCTAGGCCGTAGGTCTGCACCAGCGCCTTTGCGATGGCCGTTGCGCGCGACAAATCCTCGGTGGCGCCAATTGAGACATCATCGCAGAGCAGCGCTTCTGCCTCACGGCCGCCAAAGAGCATGCAAATGCTATCGAGTAGCTGAGCGCGGGTAACCACATAGCGATGCGCCGACTCGGCGTAGCGAACCACGCCCAGAGCGCCGGCGACGTCGCCTCGAATCGAGACCCTGTCGATGGGCGGAATATGCTCGCAGTGCAGCGCACAGACCGCGTGCCCAGCCTCATGCGTGGCAACAACGCGCTCCTCGGCACTGGTGAGCTCGGGAAGATCGAGATACTCGGTGAGCACCTCGTCCACATCAGCAACTTCGGTAGCGGCATCGAGAGCTGCGCGAATGCGGCGCCGAGCAAGTGCTCGACACAGGGCTTGAATGTGGTCACCGCTGTAGTAGCCGCCGGTTCCAGGTACCGATTCGGCGGTGCGCTTGACGGCGTAATCCAGCGCGTTCTCGCTCATCTCCAGCTTTAGGTTGGCATTGTAGATATCGAAAATGGCGCGGCGATCTTCGCTATTGGGATAGGGAATCTCAAGATGAAACTCGAAGCGCCCCGGGCGCAGAAGCGCAGGGTCGAGACTCTCGACAAAGTTTGTGGTGCCAACCACAAAGACGAGTTCGTCGCTGCGAAAGCCATCCATCTCGGTAAGCAACTGATTGACCATCGAGTGCTCGACGCCGGATCCCGAGTAGGTACCGCGAGCGGTGGCAAAGGAATCGAGCTCGTCAAAGATAATTACTGAGGGTGCGTTCTGGCGCGCTTTGACAAAGACTTGCCGAATGCGTTCCTCAGACTCGCCCACCCAGCGACTCTTTAACTCGGGTCCACTCACGACCGTTACCGCAGCACCAAGCGCGGTTGCCATTGCCTTGGCAAAGAGCGTCTTGCCTGTACCTGGCGGCCCTTCGAAGATCATGCCCTTTGGAATGAGAGCCTCGTAGCGCAGTACTTCCTTCTCGCTGGTAAGCGAATCTTTGCGCTGCAAGATGTCGAGAATCTCTGACTGCAAACGCTTTTTGACTCGGGTGTAGCCACCGATGTCCTTGTGCAAGTCGAGGTTGGGCAAGCTCAGCTGGCCACCCAGAGTGGCAGTGCGCAGCTGCGAGAGTGCGGTCTCTGGTGAAGCCGGATAGTCCTCGCCCTCGATGCTTTGCAAGAGGCGCCGAAGTCGCACCGCATTAAGCCCGGAAACATGCTTGTAGAGCAAGTAGGGATTGAGCTCGCGGCCAAACTTGCGACTCTCGCGTTGGGTAACTAGTAGCGAGAGCCGATTGCGGGGAATGCCCAAGATGCTCTCGCGATGGGCAAAGAGATTGCGAATGACCTGCGGCAAGGCAAAGGATGGATCTTTAAAGCCCACCCACAAGACCTGCGGGTTTTCGTAGAGCAGCGAGATCACTTCGCGGGCCTCGGAGGTGAGACCGGTTTGCGATGTGGTTAGCAAATCTAAGTGCGGCAGGACCACGATGCGCGCGCCAACTGCGCCGCGCACGAGGTCCTTAATCTGCATAAGAATAATCCCTACCATGGTTGGCGGGAGGCGATTTGGATCGACATCGGACGGCGGGCGACCATCCAAATAGATGCACTGCAGTGAATCGGCCTTGAGCCGGTCGCGCAAGCATTTGTAGAAATAGGGAGTGAGCTCTTTATCGCACTCCACCATGACGGGAAGCCCGCGCTTTAGCGCCCCATGGGCCTTGCCAAGTTCGGCTGGGTAGGCAGCCTCCACAGCCTCAAAGAAGCCCATCTCCGTTGGAAGTTCGGACTCGGGAACGCTCATACCTGGACCTTGATCGTGATCTCGCCAGTCTCGGCGTTCTCAGAAATCTCCTGAATCTGCCCCATCTGCTGGGCCTTGATCTTAAGCGCCCCGGCAATCGCGCGATTGCTTGCGGTGTCCAGCTCCTTGCGCAAGTCGCGGAGCTTCTTCTCAAGCAGTTCGGTGGTCGCCTCGGCAAGCTTGCCCTGAGCCTCAGCAACCTTGCTCTCGAGTTCGTTCTTCACGTCTTTCTCCAGACGTGCTCGCCCTTGCTCAATCACTTCTTCCTCAATGCCACGGGTCTTTTCGACGGTTAGCTCCAAGTCCTCACCAGCCGAGAGGCGTGCAGTCACCGTGCCCTTCTCTAAATCGACCTCAAGCTGCACTCCATCCTCATCGCTCCGATGCATGCGACCTTCGTCGCGCTCAAAGCCAAGGCCCTCAAGTTCGGTTGCCAAGAGTTCGCTCATTTGCTCGGGCGCGAGAATGTTTAAAAGCTCAAGCTGAACCTGAAACCCGTCCTCAACGCGAATATGTCGGCTGGTCGACTCAGCAACTCGAATTCGATATACACGGCTCATGTTTTTCGTTCCTGGGGAGTCGTGACAACTCCCCTCTTGTTTAAATCCCTGATCACGAGTCCTCCAGGGCAGAGAAGCTTCGCAGCTCGCCCGCCAGGGATTGTAGTTCTTCGAAGGCCAGGTTTCCGAGGCTGCTCCAGCCTTCCAAAAATACTTGGCCGGCCTCGTAGTCGTCGTCAAAGAAGCGCAGGGAGCGTTTGTCCTGCGCCCACCCGGCAAGGGGCGTGAGTGCATCGAGAAAGGCGGCGGCGCCCATCATCGCATCACTGCGCTCACGCATGCTCTTGTGCTTCTGCAGGCTGCTTGTAAAGTCTTGCGCGGCCAATCGCCGTCTGTGCAATTGCGATGCAGCCGTGGCAACAAAGAGCGCCAGATCTTCGCGCCCTGCCCGCGCTGCCGCCGATAGAAAACACTCGAGTGTGCGGCTTTGCCCAAGGCCAATGCCCTGCATATCCGTCATATTGTGAACCTTGCTCTTGCCAAGCTCCATTGCCAACCAGCGCCTTGCGAGCTGGTCGCCAAGCGCTTCTAAAACGATGGCGCCGGGGCCAGAGAGCAAGCAGTCAAAGTCGATCGTTTCCGGGGGCTTGCCAACCGTGCCCAAGAGGTCGGCGTGCATGAGCCAGCACAAAGGCGCTGCCCGAATGGGCTTGGCGCGGGCAACCACCTCGGCACAGTTCGAGTCACGTGCCGCATCGAGAGCAAGGCAGGCCAAGAGTTGATCGCCGATTTCGGGGGCCACGTTTGAGGGCGCCCGAAACACCAACTTGCCGGTCCCTTCCAGACTCTCTCGCGTTAGCGCTACCAAGAGCTGCAAGCTGTAGTCGCTGTAGCGCAAAGACAAATTCTGATGTCGCTCCCACAAGCGGCCGCTCACAACTTCATTGCCGCGCAGTGATCGGCTCTTGCGCCAACCACCCCACTGACAAACTTTTAGCATCACACCTTTGCCAAGCATCTCCTGAAGGAGTGCGTGGGCCTGGGGACTAAGCTCGGGTTGCATCACTTGCTCACGACGCAGTAGCCATGCCACCGAGCTTCCCTCGCCCGCGATGATCGCTCGCACAATCGAGAGCAAGTCGAACTCGCTTGCCGATACTTTCGCATTGCTCGCGCCAGAGCCACTCATCGCTGTACTACTACTCATCGCTGCACTTCTCGTCGCGGTACGGCGTATCGCTCTTCGGCACATCGCTCTTCGGCGCATCGCTCTTCGGCACATCGCGGCGACTCAGCCTCGGGTCCAGAGCACGGCTTGCCGCTGGCCATCCGCTCACCGTAAGACTCCCCGGTTTAAACCGTATCTCGACCGTATTCGACTCGCGAAACTGCGCTTCGCTAGCATCGTAGCGATCACTTAAAAAATGCATTACCTGATTTCGCGATCCAATCCACCGACGCGTGCTCTCGGGCTCGGTTTCTCGGTAGCGCCCATCCACCAAGAGATCACAGTGCGCTAACAAAGCATCAACGTTCGCGTCTTGGCGCTTGCGAAGCTCATCCAAAGTGTAGCCAGAGAAAACCATCACCGAGAGCCCAGCTGCCTGCGCTTGTGCGGCCAGAGCCGATGCACCCGCCGCTTGCTCAAACGGCTCGCCGCCCAAGATGGTGATGCCTTCAACTTCGGGCGCCGGGCCACCTGGAAGCTGTGCGCCCCACAGTTGCTTCGCCAACGCATCAATACTCTGCATCACGCCACCCTTGGCACCAAGCATCTCCGGGTTGCAGCAATTTGCACAGCGCAGCGAGCAACCTTGCAACCAGATTGCAGCGCGCAGACCTGGCCCTTCGGCCTCGGTGCCCACCAAGGTCTTGGCCACTCGGAGTTTCACGCTGCCGCCTCTTGCGCAGCGAGATGCGCTTCCAAATCCAGAACAGTTCTTATTGTCACCGTTGCCGCAGGATGGCTTCGCATTTCGGCATCGACCCAACAGCTTGGTATCCCCAAAGCCGCCGCACCCTCGATGTCGCAGCGCAGCGAGTCGCCAACAACGATCGCATTCGCCCGAGCGCAACCCAGCTCTCGAAGTGCGCGCTCAAACATCTGCGGCGCGGGCTTCGCAGCGCCGCACTCGCCAGAGATACACACTACAGAGAAAAACTCTGAGATCCGCGCCCGTCGCAGTTTCTCTCGTTGGCTGCAGCTGCCGCCGTTTGTAACCAGCCCCAGCCGGTACCGAGCACGAAGGCGCCCCAACATGGCAATGACCGCTTCGTTCGGCATCACCTGCAAAGCAATCTCCTTAGCGATGCTCCCCGGAGTCCACCGCGCCTCCCTGGGCACATACAAATTGAGCAGCGCGGCAAAGCTATCGCGGCAGCCCTGCCCGCCTGCATCGCTTGCCAAAAGCTCGGCGCGCACCTCAGCTGTCACGCACCACTGCGCCGCAAAGCGCCCCATGGCAGCATCCCGGTCGACAAGGGTGTTGTCGAGGTCAAAGAGAAGGCAGCGATTCGCCAAGAACTACTCGCCAACCTCGACATAGCGATAGTCATAATCCGCAGGCCCGCGCGTTTCGACGGATGCCGTCACACCAATTGCCTTCAGCTCTGCCGCGATTTCATCACTCCAGTACCCGGCAATGTGGAACGTCTTAAGATGGGCGAACTTCTCTTTGTTGTCGAGAATCGAACGCGCACCGTCTTCACCAATGACTCCCTTTGTCAGATCCAGGTGCTCAAGCCCAGGCAGCAGTGGCGAGTGAACAAGCCCGGCACAAACCTCGTCGCCAAAGACCATGTTCATGATTCCCAAGCGCTTGAGCGCAAGGTCTGTGCGGCCAAGAACTGGCTCCACATCCGAATACGAGCAATTGCAGCCGTACTGCTCGTCGCCAAACCAGATTTCAAGATCCTCGAGCTTTGGCCACTTGGCTTCTGCGATGGCTTTGACCTCAACAGCTTCCAGACCGCCGGTCTGTGCAGCGAAGCGCTTTACGTTGGGCGCGTCGATTGTGCCGATCGTGAGTTGCCCTGCGTAGAGCACCACGACCTCGAGATTTGGACACGCTTTCCAAAGCGCGCTGGCATCTAAGGTCACGCCATTGAGGTCGTGATCACCACCGGTCACTTCAAACTCCTTGAGCATCGATGCGCACGGCGATTTGGCGATTGCGTCGATCGCAAAGGTTGTATCCGGGCCTTCACCGTCGTCGTAGTCCGCCCAGATTTCTCCAATGGAGATTCGCTGCACGAAGCGCGACCCGAGCAGTGCGAGCATCTTGCCGAGAATCGCCCCAGCGGCCTCCGGCTTGCAGCTATCTTCGTCATCCCCGTAGTAGCCCGTGCTGAAGATCAGCGAGTGCATAAATCCGTTGCGCCAAATCGAGTTCGAGTGACCGTATTTCCAACCCGCAGTTTCACTCCACGTCGCAGGACGCTGCCACTGGGGAATGTCTTCGAAGGCAGGACCTCCGTCGCTATCTGGGTGTTCAGCGCCAAAGAAGTATTCTGAGTTACCCGTCAAGAGCGTCTGTTCCAAGTCGCGCAAGCTTTTGTCACCGGGCTTGGCAGCCAGCGCGTGCTGAATTGGCACAAGCTCGCCCAAGACCTCGCCCTCCGATTGTAACCAATCGCCGTACACGAGGTAGCCATCGCTATCATCGGGAGCGGCGCGAATTACCGCTTCAAGTTCCGGGTTCGAGACGCCTTGGGTAGTCGGCGCGGCAGCGGCTCCGTCGTCCCCCCCTTCGGCGAGCGCATAGCCCTTCTTCACCTTGCCGGCGATTTGCTTCTCGTAGTCTTTGCTGGCGGCCGTCTCATCCTCAAACGACTTGGTCTTTGTCTGCCCATCGGTGCCGATGCGGCCCCACCGCGCAGTGACCTCATTTCCAGACAGCGTAATTTCCCAAAACTTCTGCGATTTATTGTCACTAAATTCGTATCGGGGCATGACCGCAATTGTGACTCCCGCTCTCGGCCGCCAGAAGTCGGGAGTGCCACGAAATGGGTCATTTGAGGTGCTTGTGGGTGCAGCGATCACGCAATTGCGCTCGTGCCCGGTCTTTGGGCCTCGGAAGCTGCCTGGATGCTCGTGGCCTATCCCACATAGAGCGCGGTTTCAAAGCGCTCGCGCAGCGCGGCCAGCAGCGTCTCATCTTCAGCTTTGCCGATGTCGAGATGCGTTGGCGCAAAGTACGGAGACTCGATCAGCGCCTGGTAGCCAGTAGCTGTGACCTTGCGATTGTTGCCGATGCGCAGATGCGTAACGCAGGCGAGGCCTTGCCACTCGGCCAAGAGCGCAAGCGATGCATCGGTGAGTTTATTCGACGAGAGGTCGAGTCGAACCAGCCTATCGAGCCCCGAAGAGACAAGAGCCGCCACTCCCTTATCGGAGAGCGAGCAGCCGTTGGCACGCAGATCCACAACCTTAGACATCGATGGCGCTAAGAGTAATTCTGTCCATAGTGTATCGCCGATGCGAGAGGAGCCAATGTTGAGCGCCGTGAAATTTGTGGCCGCATCGGTCACGACTCTCGGCGTTTTTAGTAGCTCCTTTGCACTCGAGAGATTGAGCTCTCGCAAACAGGTAGACGGCGTCGGAAAGAGCGCTGCAAGATCGATTTCGGTGGCGCTTAGCGGCAAGGCGAACGCTTCGAGCCGAGGCAAAACATCCCAGCCCGCCAACGCCCCAAGCTGCCCGCCCAGCGCTTTGTTGCCGGCAATCGATAGCCTGCGCAGCTGCCCTAGCCCCGCTGCGCCCTTCATACGCTCGAGAGTGCTGACGAGCTCTAGCTTGCACTGCGAGAGGTCAAGCTCTTCAAGCGCACGTAGCGTATTCGCGGCAAACAGTATCTCGGCACCTTCGTCGCCAATGGCACATCGACTAAGCACCAACGTTTTAAGTTGTGCTTCAGGCAACGGCGGTGGCGCAGTCCAGTCATCAAAAACATCGGGAAGGTCAGTCGGTAGATTCGCAAGAAGCCTGCAACCATCAACGCCAAGACTGCAACCTGATAAGTCGAGTTCGAGCAACTCGGGAAAACCCCAACGCAAGACATCGCCAACCGAGTTCGCGGTAAACCAACCGTCCGGGCTAACTTTGAGACTCCGCCACCCCGAGGCCACTGCAAGCGAGCGGTGCTCTTGCCCAATACCTTCGCCAACCAGAAGCTCCATGCCCTGCACCGGCTCGCGCTCGCGAAGCCAACTCCAATGCGCCTCGACATCTTCGAGCTGGCCAGCAATGCGATGCAAGAAACCGTGGCGAAACTCTGGATTAAAAAGCGTATCGACAGCAACCCGACTAAAGCGCTCCGAGGCTTTAACGCGCTTTAGATACTCTTCTAGCCAGGTTGCAGCATGCTTTGCCTCAAGCCGATTCGTCGCCGCCAGAAGAACCGAGTAGCCCTCTTCAAGCCCGCTCATCTCTTCCAAGCGACAGTGATTGGCAATGAACTCTCCGAGAGGATTGTCCTGCTCCATCAACCAGTCCGAGTAGACAAGCCGAGAAGCCATGTCGGAAGGGTCACGGCAAATCGCCTCACGAAACTGCGCACCAGAAGTCATGCGCCAATCGTACCGGAAGACAAGAGCTTCTATGGATGTTGAACAAGCGTAAGCTGGCCATAAATCGGCAACTCGCGCACCCACCCATAGCGAGCCTCTGGGTGCACAGGATCCTCGAAGATCAGCGTGTGCAGTTTGGGCAAGAGCTTCGCATCCAGTCCTTGCAACGCCAGCCTGCCTTTCGACTGCCCTTGTAAGGCGCTCACATCAACAGAAATTTCGTCGTCGTATTCCACAAAGGGACAAGCGAGGCTTAGCACTTCCAACGTGGGATGCCCTTGTTGGCATAAATCGTAGAGCGTTGCCTCAACAACACCGGTGGCGCTACGAAGATTTCTCATCGCCAGACTTACTTTGCCGAAGCCGCGAAACTCGATTTCTCTTAGCGTTGCGAGTTCGGTCCCACTAAAGGCCGCGTCCACTTCGAGGTAACGGCCAACGGATGTCGTCAGCGAATAGGGGAAACCATGGCGAAAGACGATTTGGCTTTGCGAGGTGTATCGCGACACTGGGCCGAGCCAGGCCTTCCAGTGCTTTGCGATCAGCGCCTCGCAGAGCTTCTGCAACTTGGGCGACCCAGTCCTTTCCAGTTCGAGTTGCAGGGCAACGAACTCACCGTGCACAAGGCCCTCTTCCTGCGCGAGGTCCGAGTACACCGCGCACAGCGATTCGTTATCCGGATCGAGAAAGATTGCGCAGCGCAGCTGCTCGAGTGTTCCTTCTTCCTGGCCAGCCTCGCGCAATTCGGTAAGCGGCTCGGCAGCGAAAACCAAGGCCTCGACAGCCGAAGTCAGCCCCTGAGTTTCTTCGGATGGCTCTGGCACCGCGCCAAGCGTCTTGCGCAGACTCGTCGCCAACTTCTCGCATCTCTTCACCTCTCCAAAGCTGCTCATGGCAAAGAGATCGAGTTCGGCAATAACGAATGGATCCTTCGCAGCCTTTAACAACTTTAAGCAGCGGGTATTCACCTTGAAGAACCCTGACGAGACGGGCCCGTAGCTGTTGCGCTGATGCCGAAGAATTCGCATCGCCCAATTGGCAACTCGCGGATCCTCTGCGCACCCAGTGGACAGCAGTTCGTCCAGAAGGAGAACCAGCTGCCCGGGCCGCTGCGCCTTTAGCGGAGCATCGAGTCCATCGAGCAGTCCGCCAAGCTCGAGGGGCCGCTTCCATCGAATCCGACGCACCCAATCGGCACGCTGCTCTCGTTGGGTTCGTCCCGCCAGTTGCAGAGGTGGCGCGAGCGCTTCGCCGGCAAGCTCCACCAAGTCGCGCAGCGCCTTGCTGCGTTCGCTGCGCCAGGCTTTGAGCAGCCAGCCAAACCCATCCTCGCCCCGCCCCGATTCAAACGCTCCACGCGCGCTCTTAAGTGCTTCGGGTGCAGAGGCCATGCCTGCGATGCTATCGCGAGTTAGACTGTCGGCATGGCCGCTCGTCTATCAACTGCAGAAATCAATGAACTGCTAACCAAGGACGACCCACGGGGCCATCACGATCTACTCAAGAATCTCCCCGAAGATGTCGATGCGACATTGGCAGCCCAGCGACTGGTTGAGCTTCTTGAACGAAGCGGATACTGGTTTGCGCGAAACCAGCGCAAGCAAACTCCGGTGCCGGTCATTCTCGAAGTTGCTCGCCTTCTCGGCGCAAGTCTTGCGACGATGGAGGGTCGCGGCAAAGAAGCTTCGGTCCTGCTCGTAGAGAGATTGCGCCTGCGAGATCCCGACGAAGAGATCCAAGATGCGTGGCGGAGCGCGCTGCAAACGATGCTCGACATTCAGACGACCTATGGATGGGGCTCGAAGCAGCGCAAGGCGAAGCTCCGCGCTCTCTCCGAGGATGCCGCCGCGGTGGTTGCCCTGCAAGCGGCGGTCGTCGGATGTGAGGCGCCGAGCTTGGACAGCCTGGTCGTGCTCGCACTCGAAGGCTCGGACGAATCGCTTGACGCGCTGCTGCCGCACTTCGCCACCTCGGATGTCGGTCGACGATTCGAGCGACTCGAGCAACTGCGAACCCACATTCCGCGGGATGGCTCCCCTGCCGACCAACTGCTTGCCGATGCGGAGAAGCAGCTGGCCGAACATCGGGACGAGTCCCCGGCGCTCGAATTTGCCACCCACCTGGGCTTTGGCCGGCCAAAGAACTTCTGGTTCCGCTACGAGATCGGCACGGTGGCCCGCAGCCCAAATGGCTACAACCCGCGCTTTCGCTGCATCATCAACGTCGATAGCCGAACGCAAGAATGGTTTTGGGTCACGGTCTATGAAGTTGAGGAGCGACGGCGCACAAGCTTTGGTAACGGCGAACCGATCGACGAGCTGGGGCTTGGCACCAGCACCCCCGAAACCCTCCCAGCCTGGCTCGCCTCCGTCGCCAAAGCGCTGGATTGTCCCTTCGGCCCGAGCCATGTGAGCAGCAGTCTGCGTGGCAAGAAGCGCACTATATTGCAGGACTGGTTTGAGGCAGATCTGCGCGCCAAGCAAAGAGCCTAAGCTGGCCTCAAACTGGCGCGTGAATACTCGTCAACAAAACGAGGCGATTCCACCGCAAACCGCCCCTTGCAAAGGCAAATCCCTGCGTGGTAGATCGCGCACGCCCTCATTTTGAGGGAACAACAAACACACGGCTTCCGAGCGCTTGGTCCGTGCCCTTAATAGGGTCACCAAGTTCAGAGACGAAGTCGGCGGATACAAACGGAGAAATACCAAAATGTCAGAACAACAAGCAGCGGCCACCGACGGCCCACCAATTTCAATGCGCGCTCTTCTCGAGGCTGGCGTCCACTTCGGACACAACGCTGGTCGCTGGAACCCAAAGATGAAGCCTTACATCTTCGGCGCCCGCAACGGCATCCACATCATCGACCTTCAGCACACCGTCAAGCTCTTTGGAAAAGCCTTCCAAGCAGTGATCGACTGTACTGCTCGCGGTGAGAAGGTGCTCTTCGTCGGAACCAAGAAGCAAGCTCAAGGCATCATGCAAGAAGAAGCCGAGCGCGGCGGACAAATGCACGTAACTGAGCGTTGGCTCGGCGGCACGCTTACAAACTTCAAAACCGTTAAAGGTTCACTCGACCGCCTTCGCGCTATCGAGGACATGGAATCAGACGGAACCATCGGCAACCTCACGAAGAAAGAGGGCATCATGCTCGCTCGTGAGAAGGGCAAGCTTGTCCGTGCACTCGGTGGAATCAAAGACATGAACAAGCTGCCTGGCATCATGTTCGTCATCGATCCAAACAAAGAGCACATTGCTGTGAAAGAAGCACGCAAGCTCGACATCCCTGTGGTTGCTGTCACCGACACCAACTGCAACCCAGAAGTCATCGACTACGTGATTCCTGGCAACGATGACGCGATCCGCGCCATCAAACTCTTCACTGCCCGCATTGCAGACGCAGCCCTTATCGGCGCCAAGCTTGCTGGTGAGCGCAAGAGCCGCCAGAGCCGCGAGAACATTCGCCCTGACGAGACGGTCATTCACGTCGCATCGGGTGGAGATGGCCCAAAGGTCGAAATCTCTTCGGGCGGTAGCAGCCTCACGGAAGACGCAACGGCAGAGGCTTCGGCTTCACCAACCGTCCCCGAGCCAGCACCTGCACCAGCACCTGAGAGCAACTAGAGCAACTATTAGCTAGCGTCTCCTAGCTACAAGTCTTTTAGCTACCAGTTTTTAGCTACCTACTTTTTTAGATATCGGAAAACGAAATTATGTCCAACGTAACAATGGGTCAAATCAAAGAGCTGCGTGAACGCACCGGCTCCGGCATGGCTGACTGCAAGAAGGCACTCGTCGAGTGCAGCGGAGATGTCGACAACGCAATTGAGTTCCTTCGCAAGAAGGGCCTCGCAAAGGCTGCCAAGAAGGCCGGTCGCATTGCAACCGAAGGTCTTGTCACCTCGTACATCCACTCAAACGGTCGCATTGGCGTTCTGCTTGAGACCAACTGTGAGACCGACTTCGTCGCTTTGAACGAGGCGTTCATTCAGTTCACAAGCGATGTCTCCATGCAAATTGCAGCCATGGGCGCGCAGTTCGTTCGTCGGGAAGAAGTTCCCGAGAGCGTGATCGAAGCGGAACGCAAGATTCGCATCGAGACCGCTAAAGAGAGCGGCAAGCCAGAGAAAATGCTCGAGAAGATCGTTGAAGGTCAAATCGTCAAGTGGCTTAAAGAGCTTTGCTTGCTTGACCAGCCATTCGTCAAAGACGACAAGAAGACGATTGGTGATCTGCAGCAAGACCTTGTTGCAAAGCTTGGCGAGAACATCTCGGTTCGACGCTTTGTTCGATTCGAGCTGGGCGAAGGCCTTGCGAAAAAAGAAGAGAATTTCGCAGCAGAAGTCGCGGCCGAAGTGGCCAAGATGAACAACTAAGAGAAACTCTGTTTAAGGACAATCGGTGTTTTATTTAACAAGACGCCGGTTGCTCTTCTAAAGTCGCGGCGCCCAGAAATCTCGGGCGCCGTATTTTTTTATCTGCTGTTCACACTTTACTCCGCTCTAACTCGTAAACGGTTCTATCCCCCATGCCTGAATCTACAAAAGCCGCCTACAAACGCGTCCTCATCAAACTCTCCGGCGAAGCCCTCATGGGCGATGACGACTTTGGAATCAACCCCGAGGTCATCCGTCAGATCGCATCGGAGCTTGTCGAGACCCACGCGCTCGGTGTCGAACTTGCTGTCGTCGTCGGTGGTGGCAACATTTTCCGCGGCGTCTCCCAGGCTGCTCGCCACGGCAGCGACCGGGCAACCGCCGACTACATGGGCATGCTGGCTACCGTCATGAACGCAGTGGCACTGCAAGATGCCCTCGAGGCTCAAGGCCTACAAACTCGAGTGCTAAGCGCTATCGAGATGCACCAACTCGCAGAGCCATACATTCGTCGCCGAGCCGTGCGCCATCTGGAAAAAGGTCGTGTCGTTATCTTTGCCGCGGGCACGGGCAATCCATTTTTCACAACCGATACGGCAGCGTCGCTTCGTGCGATGGAAATCCAAGCCGACGTCTTGCTTAAGGGCACAAAGGTCGATGGCGTTTACGACTCTGACCCGGTAACAAACCCCGAGGCTCGCAAGTACAAGACGGTTAGCTACACCGATTGTCTAAAGAACGACATCAAGGTTATGGATAGCACCGCCTTTGCTCTCTGCCGCGACAACGATCTGCCCATGATCGTTTTCAACATGAACAAACCTGGTACTATCCGCCGAGTTGTGTCTGGCGAAGACGTTGGAACAACAATTCAGGCCAAAGAGCCAACCCGCTACGTAGAGGAGCTTTAAAATGGTTGAAGACGTTCTAAGTGAAACAGAAGCGAGCATGGAGAAAGCGGTTGAACGCTTTAAAACCGAGCTTGCCCGAGTGCGCACTGGGCGCGCCAATCTCTCTCTTCTCGACAACGTAAAGATCGACTACTACGGCACGCCGACCCCGCTCAATCAGGTCGCCAGTCTCGCCGTCGCCGACGCTCGTCTCATCACGATTAAGCCGTGGGAGAAGAACATGCTGCCGATCATCGAGAAGACGATCCAAAGCAGTGGCCTGGGGCTCAACCCAGTTGCCGACTCCGAGCTAGTTCGCCTGCCTATCCCTCCGCTCACCCACGAGCGTCGCAAGGAGTTGGCAAAGATGATTAAGAAAATGACGGAGGAAGCTCGCATTGCGGTGCGCTCCGGCCGACGAGATGCCAACGACATGCTCAAAGAAGCGGAGAAAGAGAAAGAAATCTCCGAAGACGAGTGCAAGGCGGCTCAAAAGCGTGTTCAGGACGTCACCGACAGGTACGTGACTGTGGTGGACGGCATTGGTGCGAAGAAGGAAGAAGAGATCCTCGAGGTCTGAGGTTTCTCGGGCGCTTATTGAAGCAAGCGCCTGATTTTCCTTTTCGTCCCCGGCGCATGTATCCTTGGGCCTGTGGCGAATCCAGCCAGAAACGGCGAACTGGTTGGCAAGAAGCTCGGGAAGTACGAGCTGCTCGCCCTCATCGCTGTCGGCGGTACCGCCGAGATTTACCTAGCGCGTATTTCCGGCGCATCTGGGTTTGAAAAGTACCTGGTCGTTAAGTGTTTGCTCGATCACTTGGCCGATGACCAAGAGTTCGTGCGCATGTTCCTCGACGAAGCTCGAGTGAGTGCACAACTCGATCACTCGAACATTGTGCAAACCCTTGAGCTTGGTGAGCACGGTGGCAGGTACTTCCTTGTCATGGAATATCTGGCTGGCATGTCTGTCGCGCAGCTTGCGCGAAAAACGCAAGAGCGTCGGATTCACGGTGGCCTCATCGACACCAACTTGGTCTTGGGGCTGGCATCGCAAACCTGCAGTGGCCTGCAGTACGCGCACTCCAAAATGATGCAGGGCAAATCGCTCAATCTCGTGCATCGCGACATCTCGCCGCAAAACCTCGTTATCGGTTTTGAAGGCATTCTAAAGATCGTCGACTTTGGCATCGCCAAGTCATCCATCAAAGAAGTGCATACCCGTGCTGGCACCATTAAGGGCAAGTTCGCCTATATGTCTCCGGAGCAGTGCCTTGCGAAAGAAGTCGATCATCGCACCGACATCTTTGCGCTTGGAACCTTGTGTCACGAACTGCTAACGGGCCGACGACTCTTCAAACGCAAAACTACCTACGATACGTATCAAGCGATCGTGAACGGTGGTGTTCCTCTACCTTCTAAAGTCAATCCAAAGCTCGATGCAGATATCGACGCGGTGATTATGAAGGCGGTCGAGTACAAAGTTGAGGACCGCTATCAGTCCTCCCAAGAATTTGGCGAGGCGTTGCTCTCACTTATTCACAAACGAGGCGGCTCGGCGGGCCCTGGCGACATCGCTCGTTTCTTTGATGAGAACTTTTCTGAGGAGCTTACTGCGCACTCGGATCAAATGCGCGAGCTCATTACCGGTGAGAAGAAGGAAGCCCCCGAGGCAACCTGGGATTCTGAGTTTGACGACCTCGCCGGAACTCCCGCTGGTGCCAAGCCAAGCGTCGCAAAACCGGCCGAGGCACGGCGTGCAGGACCAACCAAACCACCACCACCACCACCCGCGCGAAAAACCAAGCCCGCTCCTGTGGCCCCAAACAAACGCCCGCCACTTGCAGCGCCAGCCAGGCCTGCGGCAAAGCTCGGGTCAATTCCGACAATTCTTCCCGCCGCCCCCGATGTAAATGTCGATGCGGATGACGAGGATGAAGGCCCAACTCGCATCGAGTTTAATCCGGCCGATCGGGTGGCTGCGTTTCACGAAGAGGCAAAGGAAGTTGACAACCAGTGGGAGGCGCCGACAAAGCACTCAACGCCAACCCCAAGCCGGCCAATGCCGAGCAATCAACCTAGCGCCCAGCAGCAGCAGATGCCGCCGGTGCCATCGATGCAGCAGCAACAGCAGATGCCGCCGGTGCCATCGATGCAGCAGCAACAGCAGCACCCCAATACTCCGCCTCCCCAGCTGCGTACGGGCGGGGATTTCTCTGCGCCGCCGCAGACCATCAACATTGCGCAGGTTCCCGGAGGAGCCGCAGGCATGCTTGGCGGCATGCAGCAGCAGCAGCACAGCCAATCTCCCAAGGCCACGCTCATGGGCCAACAGGCAGCGTATGTAAACCCAAGCCTGGGCCAGCAGGGTGGCCCGGTCCCGACCGAGTTGCCGCACCAGACTTCCGGTGGGCATCCTCACATGCAGGGTTCGATGCAACCACCCGGAATTGCTTCCGATGGCGTGGTCTACCCGCAGATTAGTGGCAATTTCGTGCGGCAGGTTGGTGGCCCCAACAAGGCAATCGCCACCTATCCAAATCGTCGACAGCAAAAAGGCAATGGGGCGAGCCAACCGCTGTGGATACACGCAGCGGTCTTTGCCGCCTTTCTCGGTCTGGGCTTCGGTGTCGCGGCGTTTATCAAGATGATGTTGTAGGCTCGCGTGGCCATGCTCAAACAGGTCATTGAGGTCGTCGCAGCGATCATCGAACGGGATGGGGAATACCTAATCACCCAACGGAACGCGACGGCTGTGCTGCCTTTGCTCTGGGAGTTTCCCGGCGGACGCGTCGAACCAGGCGAGTCAAAAGAAGCAGCCTTAGTGCGAGAGGTTCAGGGCCGAATCGGCCTTACCGTCGTCGTTGCAGAATGCGTCGGTGACAACCTTCACTCCTACGATGGACACGATGTGCACATCACTCTCTTTGCGTGCCAATTGCCATCCGGTTGCGAGCCGCAGGCGAAGGGTGTTGGACAAGTGCGCTGGGTGCCAAGCGATCGGCTCGAAGACTACGAGTTTCCGCCCGCTGATCAAGACAGCATGTACAAGCTTCTCAACCTCTATCAATAGAGGAGCGCGCAATGGGTAGATACCGGCCACCAAAGCCCAAAGCGAGCGCGTACATAACTCCAGAGGGTGCGCAGCGAATGCGCGCAGAGTTAGAAGAACTCTGGAAGGTGGAGCGCCCCAAAGTTACGCAAGCTGTGCACGATGCAGCCGCGTTGGGTGACCGTTCCGAGAACGCCGACTATCACTATGGAAAAAAGCGCCTTCGGCAAATTGATAGCCGGGTGCGCTTTCTAACCAAACGGCTTGAAGACGTTACGATCGTCGAACCGCGAGACCACAGCGATGGCAAAATCTACTTCTCCGCTTGGGTTACGGTTTGCGATGACGACGACAACGAAGTGGAATACCGAATTGTTGGGCCCGATGAGTCGAGCGTCGAGAACAATGCCATCTCGATGGATTCGCCAATGGGACGCGCACTCTTGGGCAAACGCCTTGGCGATGACGTGACGGTAAAACGCCCCAAAGGCGATGCGGTATTTGAAGTGTTGGCGGTGCGCTACTCATGAGGCTAGCGCTTTCATTGTGCTCGGTGCTCGCGCTTGGCTGTGGCAAGTCTAGCGGCACGCCGAAGGTAGCGCCCAGTGATGGGCCAGAGGCAAAGGCATTGCCGCCAACGCCAGCAGTGGTGGCGCCACAAGTGGATGCCGGGGCCGTGGACCTCGCGACTACGGATACCGCGAATGACACGGACGCCGCGAATGACACAGATACCGCGAACGTGGCCCCCGAAGACTTGCACTGCAAACGCCAGCCCTTCGCGAGTAGCATTCCCATTGCCGAAGCATCGGGCGCAACCTGGATGCCCGACACAAGCTTGCTTGTCATTGGCGACTCGGGAACCGATGGCGCGTTCCTGCGATTGAGCTCTGCCGACGGCTCGGTGCTTACCAAAGGCAAACTGCCTCTCGACTCGGGAGCATCCGACGACTTAGAAGGGCTCTCGAGAATTGGCTCGACACTCTTTGGCATTACTTCCTCGGGATACATGCGCGAATGGGAGCCAAAGGGCGACACCTTCGTTCTCGCGCGTAAGAGTTATTCTATTGCGCGTAAAGGCGATACCAAGAGCGTTTGCGCGTCGGCAAAAGACTCGAACTGCGGCCCAAACTACGAAGGGCTTTGCTTGCTTGATACGGCCGCCGATGCCAAACCAAGTGACGATGCGCCTTGCGTTGGCTATGCAGCCGCGAAGGCTCGCGGTTCGCTCGTATGCCTTGTTCGCCGGCCCGACGGTCGCTTGGCCGCTCGTCCCGAGCACACAATATCGGTGGCAAACCCCAAAACCCTAAGCGGTTGCCACTTCGATCCACAGGGGCGCTTGTGGTTTGGCAACAACGTCTTTGCCGCCAACACCGTGGGTCTTATAGAAGACCACCAGCATGTAAAGTCTGCGAAAATCACGCGAGTGGGCGCACTTGGGCTTGGCTTCGCCGAAGCAATTGCCGTCGGCACAGGTGGCCAGGTCTTCCGCTTCTCTGACACCACCGGTTCACCAAGTTTGCTTGATAAGTACATCTGCCGCTAACATTCGATATGTGCAGTGCCCTTATTGCGGCGGCGATGCGGCCGTTCTGGACTCTCGGACAACTTCCGAAGGGGTTCGGCGACGTCGAAACTGTGGCCACTGCAAGCGCCGCTTTACGACCTACGAGAAAGTCGCAGCCCCTGCGATCAAGGTCGTAAAACGCTCGGGCAAGAGCGAGCCGTTCTCCGCAGAAAAGCTCATCAAGATTCTCCTCCGGGTAAGTCGCGACAGACCGGGTGTTGGCGAGGTCGAAGCCACTCGCCTCGCACGCAGTGTCGAAGCCCAACTCATCGATGCCGGCGCAAAGAACATCGCAAGCAGCAAACTCGCCACCATGGTGCTCGACCTGCTTCGCGATGTGGACCGGCTGAGCTACGACCGGCTGGCAGCCAACTACATGAACGAGTCAGGCATCTTGCGCACAGCCCCTGGAGCAGCCTCGACCGAGGGCCAACTTGGCCTTTTTGTCGGCGAAGCCAAGGGCGGCCAATCCATCAAGAAGCCAACGGATTGATTCAGACAGATTGATACAGTTGGGGCATGTCCAGCGAACACACACCGACGGCCGACTCACAGCACATCTTTAAGGACGGCATCTTTACCGATAGGGTCGTCGTCATTACCGGCGGTGGCTCGGGGATTGGGCTCTGCGCTGCAATCGAATTTGCCAAGCTTGGTGCGAAGGTTGCGATTTGCGGCCGCAAGCTTGAGAAACTCGAAACCGCACGAGCCGAAATTGCTTCGCACTCTAGCATTGAAAAAACCTTTGCCGGCCCATGCGATATTCGCGACGCAGCGCAGGTGGATTCGTTTGTCGACGCAACGATCGCAGCCCTTGGTCACATCGACATCCTCTTTAACAATGCAGGCGGCCAGTTCCCTGCCCCGGCTCAGAACATTTCTCCCAACGGCTTTGCTGCGGTGGTTAACAACAACCTGTGCGGCACGTTCAACATGACCGCAGCGGTTGCCAATAAATCGATGATTCCCGAGAAGCGCGGCTGCATCGTAAACATGATCGCCAACATCTACCGCGGGTTTCCAGGAATGGCTCACACAGGTGCCGCTCGTGCCGGCGTCGAGAACTTGACGATGAGCTTGGCTGTCGAGTGGTCTCGCTTCAACATTCAAGTCAATGCCATCGCGCCTGGCATCATCACCTCGTCGGGCACCGAGCAGTATCCGAAAGCAATTTTGGACATGGGGGTGGAGAGTTGCCCGGCAAAGCGTCCCGGTACGGTTGATGAAGTGACAGCCTCAATCCTTTTCTTAGCGTCACCCGCTGCTAAGTATATTTCTGGGGCGACACTGCGAGTGGACGGCGCTCACGCGCTGCGTGGCGATACCTTCCCGCTCTAGAGCCGCCGCTCTTAGCAGACGTCGCGGCCAGGTCGAAAGACGTGCAAGCAGTTGCGCCCTTTCGCCTTCGCTTTGTACATCGCCTTATCTGCGCAGCGAACCAGCGAGTCGATGTTCTCGGCGGCATAGGGAAAGACCGCAAGCCCTCCGCTTGCGCCGACCCGCAACTCTAAATCGCCAACCATGATTGGCAAGCGAATGCGCCGGAGCACACGCTCGGCCACGTCTTCGGGCTTGTCCTTTTCGAGGTCCTCGATTAGCACAGCGAACTCATCGCCTCCAAGCCGCGCAACCGTATCGTACTCGCGAACCGTCACGCGCATGCGCATCGCAACTTGCTGCAAGACAACGTCGCCAACTTCATGCCCGTGGGTATCGTTGATGGGTTTAAAGAAATCGAGATCGATGTACAGCAATGCACAGTCTTCGTTGTAACGCCTCGACTTGGCCAAGCAGACACCAAGCCTGTCGCGAAGTGTCATGCGATTGGCAAGCCCGGTTAACCCGTCGTAGTGAGCAAGCTCGGTAAGCCGAGACTCGACGAGTTTTCGTTCGCGAGCGAAGAGCACAGCGCGCACCACTCCGTCTGGCGATACTTCTCGCGCGTGCAAGTAATCTTGGGCGCCGAAACGCAGCGCCTGCACCGCCATATCCACGTCTTCGATTTCACTAGAGACAACAATCGCAGCATCGGGGCGAGCACGCTGCGACCTCGTTACCGCATCAAGCCCTCGCGCATCGGGGAGGCTTAGCTTGGTTAACACGACATCGAATGCCGTTTCGCGAAGATGAATGAGCGCTATCTCCAAACGATTGCAGACCTGCACATTTGCGATGCCTGCCAAAACCTCGCGAAGTCGATCAGAGCTTTTCTTCTCGTCATCAACCACGAGGATGCTGAGCTTCTGGCTTTGCAGCTGTGCTTCGCCGCGGCGCTTCTCGTGCAACTCGTGCGCGAGGCGCAGGCTATCGAAGAGCTCCAAGTCATCCCACGGTTTTGCGATGACTGATGCAATGGCGTCGTCGATGCGATCGTCCGCCTTGAGATCAAGATCTGGCGCGCCTGTGACAACGACGAAAACCGTCTCTGGATAGAGCGCACGAATGCGGACCATCAAGGTGAGTCCATCCATGCCCGGCATTCGCAAGTCCGTCACGACGACGGGAAATTCGTGCTCGGCCAGCATCGCCAACGCCTTCTCTCCGCCCTCGGCGAACGAGGCATCAAACTCACTGCGTCGCATCGTTCGCGAGAACGCTTTGCGAATCTTCGGTTCGTCGTCGACGAAAAGGGTCTGCTTCTTATCCACGTCCGAACCCGCCTTCACCGATTCAGTCTACAGCAAGAATGACCAAGCCTGGCCTGCTCGCGCTCGGAGTTTAGAATTCTTCTGGGCTAAGCGACTGAAGCAGCACTAGGACGCCGAACGTTAGACACGGAATCAAGGCGGCCAAAAGCGATACCGAAGCTGCATCTCGAATTCGCGGAGCGGAAAACAGCATGACCACGGCGCAACTTCCATTGATCGAGAGCGAGAACGCCCAGGCGACCCGCCTGCCCAATAACGTGAAGTAGCCGGTAGCGCCCTCGATAAGGGCCAGAACAAGCAAGGCGATGTTTAGCGGCATCGGCGTGCTGGTTGTAAAGAGATAGAGCCCAAGCCCAACCAGAACAACACTCATGAGGATGGCTCCGGCAGCGCCCCAGAACGCAAACGAAGTCGCCTGTAATGCGATAGGCGACTGTGGGCTGGCTGTTTGGGGCCTAGCGGTTTGGGGCCTAGCGGTTTGGGACTGTGTATTGCTCATCCGTATCTCCTACTTACGCTTCTTAAACATCCGAGACCAAAACCCAGACTTCTCTTCGTCTAGAACCTGACCTGCGATGTTGTTTGTTCCAGCATCGCTACCCGAATTCTCGATTTGCATGTCATCCGGCAAACCCGCAATTTGAGAATCAGTTCCTTCGCCAAGGGAAGGAGCCACAGGCGGCGGCAGTGGAGCGCCTGGAATTGGTGCTGTGTTTTTAGTGACCGCGGTTACGGCCTCGATCGTATTGTCGAATGTGGGCAGGCGCTCACCCGCAGGAACGGACACACGTGCCGACTCAGAGTCCTGCAAATCTTTGGTGTACTCGCGCCGAAATTCTTTGCGCATGAAGTCGCGCAATTCGCGCACATCAAAGCGATAGCCATCGAGGACAGCTTTTAGATCTGCGTGCATTTCCGCCGAGTTGGCGTAGCGCTCGGCAACATCGCGAGCAAGCGCTTTCATTACGATGCGATCGAGTTCGGGCGAAACGCGCCGATTGTATTTTGAAGGTGGATCGACGTCGGCCTTGCGCACGCGCTCCATCAGGGCGAATTCGGTATCGCCGCGAAAGAGTTTTTCTGTGGTGAGCATCTCGTGAATGATGATGCCCGCCGAGAAGATGTCGGTTCGCTGATCAACTGGCATGCCGCGAATCTGCTCGGGTGACATGTAGCTGAACTTGCCTTTGAGAATCCCAATCTCCGACGTGAACTTCATGAGCGCTTGGGCAATGCCAAAATCTAGAAGTTTTACATCGCCGCTGTACGCGATTCGCACGTTTGAAGGCGATACATCGCGATTGACGAGGCTGAGCCGACGCCCGTCTGGACCGACCAAGTTGTGAGCAAAATCGAGGCCCTTGGCTATGCCCACACCAACGTGAACCGCATGAGGCACGGGAATGCGCAGAGAGCTTTTCTGACAGCGGCGAAGTATCTGCGTTAGATCGCGCCCGCCGATGTACTCCATGGCGATGAAGTGGCGACCATCGATGTTGCCGAGTTCGACGGTCTCGACGATGGCGTTGTCTTTGAGCATCAGCGCGAGCTGACCTTCTCGGTGAAACATGTCGACGAATCGCGCTTCTTTTGCGAGTTCGGGACGCATGACTTTGATTGCCAGCAACCTTGGCTCGGAGCCGTCGGCTGGTGACTGCACGAGCCGAGCGCGATAGACCTCTGCCATCCCGCCGCGGGCAATAAGACCCAGCAGGTAGTAGTGACCAAACCGCACCGGATCTTTGGGAGACCCTGGTTGCAGCTTGGGTGGTTTTCTCAAACTGCTGTTGCTCATGACAATACTAAGTAGATTCGCGTAGGTCTGCTGTGCAGGTCCTAGCGTAGATACTACCAGCCGTGCGCAACTAGTTGTGCGCCAAGACGACCATTTGTGTGTCATCTGGCGGCAACCGGCCGAGCGGATTGAGGCCACTGCTCGAAGTTGCTATGCTGCCTTTGGGCGTCACACGGATGGCGCAACTAACGGGCAGTTCCCCTTGAAAGCGATCCTACTCGAACGCAACCCTCTCGTCCGCCGGAGCATTGAACGCTGCCTCCGATGTGCTGGCTATGATCCAATTGCCATCGAGGACCCAGAGCAAGTTGCGGAGCATCTCAGTAGGGCGGACCTGCTCGCTGCCGATACCTTTGACGCGGAAGCCATTGTTCACGCCATAAAGGCCCGTCCTGGCCTTAAAACACTACTTTGGACCGCAGAACCTATCGAACGCACCTTGCGCTTTGCCGCCGAACATCCAGAAATGTCCAACATTCTGGGTCGAGCAAACTTTGATACCCCCCCCCGCTCGTGGGAGATGATGATGGTTTTGCGACGGTTGGCACGCCCCGAAGAAGACGGGCCCAAATTCGCATGGTTCTTGGATTGGGGCTTTTCTGGCTTTCAAGAACGCGTCGACACAACAGCCAAGCGCGATCGACTGCTTTCAAAAGTTGAAGAGTTTGCCCTACAAGTGGGAGCCCGCCAAAAGGTTGCAGAGCTCTTCAATGGTGTCACCCACGAGTTGCTGATGAACGCCATGTTCGACGCACCGGTTGATGCGAACGGTAATCATAAGTTTGCCGCAAACCGCAAAGCCGATCTTCGACTTACAAGTGCCGAGCAACCCACCCTCAAAATCGCCTCTGATGGCAGCCGATTGGCCATCCAGGTCACCGACCCCTTTGGCGGATTAACTCGAGATAAGGTCTTTGAAGGCTTGGCTCGGGGCTTAACGGGCGGCCAGCTTGATACCTCGCATGGCGGCGCTGGATTGGGGCTCACTGTGATTCACAACGGCACCGCGATGCTCTTTTTCGATGTCGTGAAAGGCTCGAAAACCGAGGTTACCGGCGTCTTTGAGCTTGGCACCTCGCATCGCGACTTTCGGTTGCAGCCAAAGTCGCTTCACTACTTCTCACGCTAGAGTCGTCATGGCTCCGACATGTGCGTATGCAGATGACGCACAAGCAAGTGTGCGATTCGTTGAGATGATCGGGTTGTTTCGCTAAGCTTTGGCACGAGACCCATTTTGGGTCGGAGCCCGATTTGTCCCGACACACAGTCCTGGCGGTATCTCCAAATTTAGATCAGCTGCGAAGAATCGTCGACAGTCTGCAGCGCGCAGGAGCCACGGTCGATGCAATTCGCAACACCGATGCGATCGAGTCGGACCGAATTGGCCATCGATATGTCTTCATCGACATCGGCGATGGTGCTGCCGACACCAGAGCCGATCTCCAAGTGATCTTAGAGCGCACTTCTGAGCGCACGCACATTGCAGTCATTACCGACAACGCGCCGCTGCAAGAGTTCACAACACTGCTCAACGACGTCCGCATCAATCACATAATTAGCCGAGAAGAGATTGATCGCGGAGTCTTCGTAACGGCTCAGAAACTGCTTTCTGGCGACATCTTCGGCATTGAGCGATACCTTCCCGAGGGTACGCCGGTGCACTATTGTCGGCTCAACGACTTTGCTGGTCGAGGCAAAGCTGTCGATACCGTGCTCGACTTTGCCAAAGAATCTAAGATCCGAAGTCGCCTGCGCGACGGCATTGGGCAGGTTTGTGAAGAGCTACTCATGAATGCTCTCTACGACGCGCCGGTCGACGAATCTGGCGTGCAAGTCTTTGCCGAAATCGATCCTCACGACCGGGTTGGAACCTGTTCGCCAAGGCCCGTTTCAATTCGCTATGCAGCGACCGAGACACAGTTTGCGATTGCGGTTCGAGACCGATACGGGCGTCTCGCCAAGAACACCATTATTGCCTACATCAATAAGTGCCTCACCTCGGATAATCAGATTGATCGCAAGACCTACGGCGCTGGGCTTGGGCTTTATATCGTTGCCAATGCCGCCGCCAGCTACGTAGTTAACGTCGCATACGACATCGCGACCGAGGTAATCTGCACCTTCGACCGCAAATCTAAGATTCCTCTCCGGTTGGTTGGAGTTTTCATTCACCCAGGAGAAGCAGAAATGCTGCAACGAGGCCCAACCCCAAACGCTCCGCGTTAGAAAGCCAAGAGCGAGACAATGGAACGCAAGTTCGGGCCCTATACACTGATTCACCAGATCGCCGTCGGCGGTATGGCCGAGATCCACCTCGCCAGAACCGAGGGAATCGCGGGGTTCGAGAAGTACGTCGCCATCAAAATGATCCATCCGAACTTTTCGGAAGATCAGCAATTCGTCCAGATGCTCATCGATGAGGCGAAGATTACCGTGCAGCTCGCGCACGTGAACATCGCCCAAACCTTTGACCTTGGCCGCGTCGGAAATACCTACTACATCACGATGGAGTTCGTTGAGGGCTGCGACCTCTACAAGCTTCTTCGCGAGGGCTCCGAACTAGACATCGATGTGCCAATGGACGTTGCCGCCCACATCGTTAAAGAGGCTGCCACGGGCCTGGACTACGCCCACCGCAAGCGCGATGTGATGGGCGTGCCGCTCAAGATTGTGCACAGGGATGTCTCGCCCCAAAACCTACTCGTCTCATCGATGGGCGAAGTTAAGGTTATCGACTTTGGCATTGCAAAAGCATCGATGCGAGCCCAAGAGACGCAGGCGGGTGTCATCAAAGGCAAGTACTACTACATGTCGCCAGAGCAGGCATGGGGAGAACACCTAGACGCGCGCACCGACGTCTTTAGCCTAGGAATTATTCTCTACGAGCTTATTACCGGGCAAATGCTCTACCTTGAAGAGGATTTACACGTTTTGCTCGACCGCATTCGCGAGGCAAAAATCGAGTCTCCAAGCACGCTTCGTCGAGACATTCCACCTGAACTCGAAGACATTGTGATGCGCGCACTGCAAAAGCGCCCGAACGATCGATTTTCGACAGCGGCCGAGATGGCTCAAGCCCTGGAGCGCTTTCTCCGCAACTTCTCGCCAGTGTGTGGCTCAAATACCATCACCGAGTGGACGAAGTCGGTGCTTGGCAATGAAGAGCCTCAGCCGGTTGATGAGCCATCAATGGATGAGCGCGATATGCGCGCACTCACCCAAGGCATTGGTTCAGAACAATTACTACATACAGGTGACGATTTTAGTGACGAGAACAGCATCATCTTTCGCGCAAGCGAAGTGGATGAACGCATGCGGGCCGCCGAAGCCGAGAACGACGAACTCGACGAACTCGACGAACGAGACATCGACCAGGAGACCGGCGTGGTCGATCCTTCGACCCCGCCACCGGGCATCTCGGCTCGGGACATCACTGACGAAACTCACGCACTAACCAGCCGAGCCCCAACACTTGGCGACAACACTCCGCTCCCCGAACTCTTCCCGATGGAAGGCGAAGAGGGAGAAGAGCGCACAATGATCTCGGGGCCTCCAGGATTTAGCACCGGGATCGCTGCGCCGGCCCTCGACGCACCAACCATTCCGCGCACGGTTCCCGTTGTTCCGCGACAATCCGCAAAGCCGACGGGTGCACTAGCACCAGCCAAGCCCGCGGTTGCTCCGGCGCCAAAGCCCAGTTTAGGAGCTGGCAAGTTTAGGCCCGTCGCCACCGCCATCGACGACTTTGATGCGGAACAAACCCTCGCCCATAACAGCGCTTCCAAGCTTGCGGTGCCGCCTCGCAAACCGCTTCCTGTATCGCCTGTATCGAATGAGCAGCCGGACGAGCTAACAAGCGAGAAAACGATGCCCGCTGCGCAACCGGGGTCCTTTCGAAAATCAAACGCCCTTAATACTGCCAACCCAAAGCCGGCGGTGAGTGCACTAAAGCCTCCTCGCAAATCGCGGAGGACGCCACCAAAGGGCATTGCATCACAAGCCCCGAGCCAGGCTCCTGGTCCCAATTCGGTTCTCTCCCACCTCATCACCAACAGCAACAATCGGGCGCAAGTTGCTTTGGGTTCGGACCCATCTCCTGCGCCGATTGGAGTCCCTCTGCAGGCTCCATCGCAGGATGCGGCCCCAATCATTCCGCAGCAACAGCAGCAGCAGCAGCAGCAGCAGCAGCAGCAATACCAGCAACAACCGGGGCAGCAGCAGTACCAGCAACAACCGGGGCAGCAGCAGTACCAGCAACAACCAGGGCAGCCCTACCAGCAGCAGCAGCAGTACCAGCAACCAGGGCAGTACCAGCAGCAGCAACCGGGGCAGTACCAACAACAGCAACCGGGAATGCCGGCGCCGTACATGCAACAGCAAGGCATGCCCACGCCCTACATGCAGCAGCCGGGAATGCCGGCGCCGTACATGCAAAACCCTGGCGGCTTCCCACAGATGGCTGGGCTTGCAACCAATGCGCGAATGGCTGCCTACGATGTCGATGAGCTGCCGGACGCGTACATTCTCACCAATCGAAAAAGCCAGGCAAAATGGCTACTGCCGGCACTTGGATTCTTAATCCTCACGGTGGGAGCTGCGGCAGCGGCCTACTTCCTTCTCACCCAAGACAGCGACTCGGGCGGGCAGTCGGCGACACTCATGGTGGTTTCCACACCTGAGGGCGCGAGCGTGACAATTAATGGCGCCCTGCTCACGGGCAAAACGCCCACAAGCTATTCAAACGCCAACGTCGGCGACACACTCAATGTGGTTGTCGACTTAAAGGGGCACCGCAGGTGGGAGAGCGAGACGGTTGTCATCAAGACTCCCGACGACAAGCTCATCGCCCGGCTCGATCCAATTCTCGTCAACCTCACGGTGACCTCCGAGCCATCGGGAGCAGAGATTTATCTCAATGGAAACGCCAGTGCCGCTGGTCGTACGCCAAAGACGTTCTCCGACATTGATCCCGCCACGGCCACGTCCATCGTCATTAAAAAGGACGGCTTTCGAGAAGAGCGCCGGAATCTCGACTGGACTAAAGATGTGAAGAAGGAAGTCCCGTTCCTTCTCAAGCCTTAGTCGGCCCCGACGCTTGAGAGTGCTCGCTCGGTTCTTGGCCTAGCCGATCAAAGTATTGGCCGGTGGTCTAGGACAGCCCCGACGCTTGATCCACGGGCAGCTTGATCCTATTGTCTTGCTGCCATGACACAAGCAGCACGACAAGAATCCGCGGTTGGTGAGATCAGCACTCTGCTTGGCAGAGGCAGTGAATTTGAGGGCAAGCTAACCTTCGAAGGTACCGTCCGCATTGACGGCGTTCTCAAGGGAGAGGTCTTTTCCGAGGACGTCCTGATTGTTGGCGAGGGCGCGCGCGTCGAGGCAGAAATCGACGTGGGAGCCATCATCATCCAGGGCACGGTGATCGGGAACATTCGGGCCAAGCGCAGCATCGAAGTACTCGCTCCTGGCCGAGTGAACGGCGACGTTACGACGCCGAGTCTTCAGATTGAAAAGGGCGTCATCTTTGAAGGTCGCTCATTTATGGAGAGCTTTCACAACACCGACAACAAGCCAAAGTCGATGGGGCCGAGCAAGTCGCCACCAAAGCCTGAGGCAAGCAAGAACAGCGGCGACACCAGCGGTCCAAAGCCCGTTAAATAGGTCTTCGGCTGCGCAGCGCGCTTGTTTTATCGCAGCGCATCGAGAGTCGATACGGTGCCGTTCCGTGAGAACGGCGCTAACCACCTGCGTTTGCTAGCGCGTTCGCAGGTGTCTTTGCGATCTGCGCAGAGCGTTTGATACCGGTTTTCACGAGGGATCGGAGCCCATTTTAGAGGCCTCTTTCCTTGGCATTTGCCGTGTTGACATGTGAGATGAGTGGGTGGTAACAGCTGCCGCATTCAGGGTATGCAACCACTGCAAACCCTCCGTTTTCACAAGAGGTTCTCATGACTCAGCCGTTGCTAATAACGCTCGCTTCCGCGGCCGAACATCCACTCATCGACATCGATAGTACTGCGTTTATCCAGTTCGCAATCTTCGTTGTCATGGCGCTCGCTTCCACCCAACTTCTCTTTAAACCGTACCTACGTATGCGCGAAGCGCGTGATGAAGGTATGGATGGTGCCCGCAGCCAGGCCGAAGCCCTCTCGGCTGAAGCCGATGCGAAGCTTGCCGACTACGAGCAAAAGCTCGCAAGTGCACGCGCGCGCGCCCAAGAAGAGCGTCGCAAAATTCGCGGCGAGGCAGCAGATCATTTGCAAGCCATCACCGACAAAGCGCGTGCAGCAGCGCAAGCAGCTGTTCTGTCCGCCACGCAAAAAGTTCAGAGCGAGACCGAGAGTGCTCGCGCAGAGCTTTTGCCAAAAGCCGATGCACTCGCTGGCCAGATGGTTGGCAAGCTGCTCGGAAGAGAGGTCGCGTAATGCGCATCCTAGCCCAACTTGTTTTCGCTGCATCGCTAGTGGTGCTCTTTGCCGGCACCGCACAAGCCACAGTTCCTGCAGAAGTCGAGCCTGGCACGACGATGCATCCTGCGGCCGATAGCGCACACGCTGAGTCTCACGACAGCCACGCAGTTCACGGCGCACCGCCCATCAACTGGACGGACCTTGGCTACGCGGACAAAGACATCAATGGCAACAAGCTCACCAAAGAGAGCGAGCCAATGGCTCCGCCACTTCTCTTTGCCCTCTTTAACTTCGCTGTCTTCGCTGGCCTTCTGTATTGGAAAGCCGGCCCTGCCCTAAGCAAGTACCTGGCTAATCGCCACGAGACGATTAAGACCGCCCTTGAAGAAGCCGCAAAACTTCAAGAGGAAGCTCGAGAAAAACTCGCAGAGTACTCGGCGCGCATTAAAGATGCCGATGAGGAAGTGAACGCACTCATCACGCAGATTCGCAAAGACGCAGAGGTCGAGCGCGAGCTCATCGTTGCCGATGCCGAGCGCCAAGCCGAGCGACTTCGCAAAGATGCAGAAGACCGTATCGAGACCGAGTTCTTGGCAGCCAAGCGCCAACTCGAGACCGAAGTTATCGCCAAGGCAACCGAAGCTGCAGAGCGACTTCTCAGCGACAAAGCCTCGCCGACCGACCACAACACCCTCTTCTCAAACTTCATCTCCGACCTCAAGTCGGGCAAAGTTTCTGAAGGCAAGGGAGGAGCTGTTTAATGTCTTCTGGAAGCCTTTCACGGCGCTACGCCAAAGCTCTTATGGCAATTGGTCTCGAGGACGGCTCGTACCAGCGCATCGGCCAGGATGTGGCGAGCATGGCAAATGCCATCCAAGCATCCGGCGAGCTAAGCAGCCTTCTAACCAACCCGGTTTTCCCACGCGATGAGCGAGAGAAGATCGTACTGGCAATCTTGCAGCGCATTGGCGCTTCTCAAACTGTCATCAACTTCTCAAAGCTCTTGCTCGACCGCGAGCGCTTGAACATCGTGCCCGACATTAGTCGCGAGCTCGATGTGATGATCGACGAGAAGTCTGGGCAAATCACCGCGGAGGTTACCTCGGCAGTGCCGCTCAACTCGATGCAGCAAAACGAGCTTAAGACCACTCTCGAGAGCCTCTCGGGCAAGAAAGTCCTCCTTTCAACAAAGGAAGACCCAGCCCTTCTCGGTGGACTTATCGCCAAAGTCGGAGACCTCGTCTACGACGGCAGCATTCGCACTCAACTTCAAGAGCTTGGACGCACCCTCGGCGAGTAGCCGGAACCAGCAATCCATACTCTAAGCATTTTCCCTACTACCAATACACAACGCATTCGCACCTAGGACACTCCGATGGACATCAGAGCCGAAGAAATCAGCAACATTATCCGCCAACAAATCCAAGACTACGACAAGAAGGTCGAAGTTACGGAGACGGGAACGGTTCTTACAACCGGCGACGGTATCGCCCGCGTCTATGGCCTCTCTGGCGCCATGGCAGGCGAGCTTCTCGAGCTTCACTCGGAAGACGGCAGAACCGTTAGCGGCATGGTTCTCAACCTAGAGGAAGACAACGTCGGTGTTGCTCTTCTCGGTGCTTCCGATGTCATCAAAGAGGGTGACGTTGTTAAGCGCACCGGACAGATTGTATCGGTTCCAGTTGGTGACGAGCTTCTCGGTCGCGTTGTGAACGCAATCGGTGAGCCTATCGATGGTGGCCCAGCGCTCACCACGAAAGAGCGTCGCCAAGTTGAGACCAAGGCTCCGGGCATCGTTGCTCGTAAGTCGGTTCACGAGCCAATGCAGACCGGCATCAAGTCGATCGACTCGATGATTCCAATCGGTCGTGGACAGCGCGAGCTCATCATTGGTGACCGCGGTACTGGCAAGACGGCTATTGCCATCGACACGATCCTCAATCAAAAGGGACAGGACGTTAAGTGCTTCTACGTCGCCATTGGCCAAAAGCAATCGACGGTTGCTGCGGTTGTGGACAGGCTTAAGAAGGCTGGCGCAATGGAGTACACAACCGTTGTACTCGCCGGCGCTTCCGAGCCTGCACCCCTTCAGTTCATCGCGCCCTACACCGGTGTGACGATGGCTGAGTACTACCTCAACAACGGCCAGCACGCGCTCATCGTTTACGATGACCTTTCTAAGCAAGCTGTCGCATACCGCCAAATGTCGCTTCTTCTTCGCCGTCCTCCAGGACGCGAGGCCTACCCAGGTGACGTTTTCTTCCTTCACAGCCGCCTCCTTGAGCGCGCCTGTAAAGTCAACGACGAGCTCGGCGCTGGTTCACTCACCGCTCTGCCCATCATTGAGACCCAAGCTGGCGACGTTTCCGCCTACATTCCTACCAACGTAATTTCGATTACCGATGGTCAAATCTTCCTCGAGTCCGACCTCTTTAACTCCGGTGTTCGCCCGGCTGTAAACGTTGGTATCTCGGTGTCTCGCGTCGGTGGTTCTGCCCAGACAAAAGCCATGAAGAAGGTTGCCGGCAAGCTTCGCCTCGAGCTCGCTCAGTACCGCGAGCTTGCAGCGTTCGCGCAGTTCGCATCCGACCTCGATAAAGCATCGCAAATGCAGCTTGCCCGTGGTCAACGCATGGTCGAGCTTCTCAAGCAGGGCCAGTACGCACCGATGTCGATGGAAGAGCAAGTTGTCTCCATCTACGCAGGCCTCAACGGCTACATCGATGACATTCCTGTAAGTGTCGTCGGCCGCTACCAAGCAGAAGTCCTCGAGTACTTCCAAGGTCCTAAGAAAGCCATCCTCGATGCGATTCGCTCGACTGGCAAGCTTGAGGATGAGGCCGGACTCAACGCCGCTCTCGAAGAGTTCGCCAAATCATTTAGCGTCGAAAGCTAGGTTCGTAGCCAATGGCATCCCTCAAAGAAATTCGAAAGCGGATCGGCTCCGTCAAGAATACGCAGAAGATCACCCGCGCCATGAAGTTGGTTGCGGCTGCTCGTCTGCGAAAGGCGCAAGAGGCAATTACTGCCGCTCGCCCTTACTCCGAAGCTCTTAGCCGAGTTGTCGGAGACTTGGCAGAGCATGCCGGTCGCGACGCCCACCAACTACTTGCCGAACGCACCGGTGACCGCATCTTGCTGGTTGTCATGACGTCCGACAAAGGGCTCGCCGGCGGATTCAACGCGCAAATCAACCGCAAGGTTGCCGAGCTCCTCAAAGGGGATTGGAAAGACAAGGACGTCAAACTGCGTATCGTCGGCCGCAAGGGCAACGACTACAGCAAGCGCCGTTTCGGGTCGAACATCCTCGACTTCCGCCTCGCTCCAACCGGCGATACGGCTCTTGAGTTTTCGCGTGAGCTCTCCAACGAAATCGTTGATGAGTTTCTCGATGACAACGTCGATCGCGTCGTCGTGCTCTACAACGAGTTTGTAAGCGCGATGACTCAGAACGTGACGCTGATGCAGGTATTGCCTGTCGAACCAGTCGAGCGCGAAGAGTCTGAGGACGATGCGCATGCAGCTGGTGCCGACTTCGTCTACGAGCCGTCCAAGCACGAGCTTCTCGATCACCTGGTTCCACTTGCGGTGCAAAACAGCATCTTTAAGTCGAGCCTCGAGTCGATTGCCTCTGAACTTGGCTCTCGAATGAGCGCCATGGATTCTGCGACCAACAACGCAGGCGACATGATCAACAAGCTCACCCTCACTTACAACCGCGCCCGTCAGGCCGCGATTACTACCGAACTTACCGAAATCGTTTCGGGCGCTGAGTCGCTCAAAGGTTAGAGACAGGATTACAAATGGCCACACAAAACTCAATCGGACGCGTTACCCAGGTCATCGGACCGGTTGTCGATATTGCTTTCGACTCCGACCTACCTGCCATCGGATATGCACTTCTCATCACCAACCCATCGCTTGGGCCGGAGAAGGACAACCTAACTTGCGAAGTTGCTCAGCACCTTGGCGAGAAGATGGTTCGCACAATCGCTATGGACGGTACCGACGGTCTTGTTCGCGGTATGGAAGCAACCAACACCAACGGCCCAATTAAGGCTCCTGTTGGCGAAGGCGTCCTCGGAAGAATTCTGAACGTCGTTGGCGCACCGGTAGACGAGAAGGGTCCAATCGTGGCAACGCGCTACGACTCGATTCACCGCGCACCACCCAAGTTCACCGATCAGTCGACAGCGATTGAGTCGTTCGAGACGGGCATCAAGGTTATCGACCTTCTCGCTCCCTACCGTCGTGGTGGAAAGATTGGTCTCTTTGGCGGCGCTGGCGTCGGCAAGACTGTTCTCATCATGGAGCTCATCAACAACCTCGCTAAAGCGCACGGTGGATACTCGGTATTCGCAGGCGTCGGTGAGCGTACTCGCGAAGGAAACGACCTTTGGCACGAGATGGCTGAATCGAAGCTCGCCACCAAGGCCGATGGTTCTGATGGCGGCTGCGTGCTCGACAAGACCGCATTGGTCTACGGCCAGATGAACGAACCACCTGGAGCTCGTAGCCGTGTTGCACTTACCGCTCTCACCATCGCCGAGTACTTCCGCGATGTAGACAAGCAAGACGTACTTCTCTTCGTCGACAACATCTTCCGCTTCACGCAAGCAGGTTCTGAGGTATCCGCCCTTCTCGGACGTATCCCTTCTGCTGTGGGTTACCAGCCAACGCTGGCAACGGAGATGGGTGGTCTTCAAGAGCGCATTACCTCCACCAAAGACGGATCGATTACCTCGGTACAGGCCATCTACGTTCCTGCCGATGACTTGACTGACCCGGCTCCTGCAACGGCATTCGCCCACCTCGATGCAACCACGGTTCTCAACCGTGCACTCACCGAGAAAGGCATCTACCCAGCTGTGGATCCTTTGGATTCTTCGTCCACGATTCTCTCCGCAGAGGTCATGGGTGAGCATCACTACACCGTGGCTCGCCGCGTTCAAGAGGTGCTTCAGCGCTACAAAGATCTTCAGGACATCATCGCAATTCTCGGTATGGACGAGCTTTCCGAAGAAGATAAAGCAACGGTTGCTCGCGCTCGTAAAATCGAGAAGTTCCTCAGCCAGCCATTCTTTGTTGCTGAGATTTTCACTGGTACTCCTGGTGCCTACGTGACGCTTGAAGAGAGCATCACCGGCTTCGAGGAAATTCTTGATGGCAAGCACGACGATGTTCCAGAGCAGGCATTCCACCTGGTCGGAAACATCGAGAGCGCCCTTAAGAAAGCCGAAGAGCTAATCGCAAAGGCGGGTTAATCCATGGCTAGCACCAACCTCAAAGTCAACGTGGTCACCCCGCAGGGGCCCGTGGCACAAACCAACACCGACGCCGTCTTGGCGCCGGGCCGCCTTGGGCAGTTCGAGATCTTGGAAGGCCACGTGCCGTTCCTCTCGGAGTTGCACGCTGGCGTTGTGACCTTGGGCGAAGCAACTGAGAAGCAGCACTTTGCTGTGGGACCAGGCTTCCTCGAAGTCGAGCCAAGCGGTGAGGTGCAGGTGCTGTGCGAGCAAGCCTGCCCTGTCGACAAGATCGACGCCGAGGCTGCAAAAGCAGAAGTTGCCGAGACCTCGGCCAAAGTAAACGACTGGAAAGGCTCCCTCGACGCCGAGTACCGCACCTTAAAAGCACGTCTTGATTGGGCCCAGGCTCAGCTCGATGCGCTAAAGATTAGCGGCAACTAGCTTCGAGAGTAGCTACGTACTCTTCTTAGAGTACACGAGAGCGGCGATTCGTATTGAGTCGCCGTTTTTCTCGTTTCGGGCTCGGGCTACCGCTCGGCGCAGTGCAATCGCCACGCAAAGGTCACCTAGGAGACACCCGAAGTTCAAACGTCGGGCCCATAGTGCCACCATAAACAAAGCCCCGGCGATGTTGCCAAGGGGCCCTGCGCGTGTCGGTCGTAACTATGGAAGTATTCTTAGTTGTCTTTGGTGCCCTGCTCTCAATCATGAATCCGCTTGGCACGGTGCCTGTCTTCGTCGGTTTAACGCAAGAGCACTCTAGCTCGGAGAGGTCGCTAATCGCCCGCAACACGGCCCTTAGCGTGCTTCCCATTCTGCTGCTCTCGTTCTTTGGAGGGCAGTACATGTTGGCCTTCTTTGGTATCAGCATTTCGTCTCTAAAGGTGGCTGGCGGGCTCATCATTGCGTCTTCCGGGTTTGCCTTGTTGACCGGAAAATTTGCAGAACACAAAGGCATGAAGCGCAGCCGCGTTCAACGCGATGTGGAAACTCGAGATGAGATATCGCTAACGCCGCTGGCGATTCCGATGATTGCGGGCCCGGGCACAATTTCGCTGCTCATTAGCTTTAACGAAGAGTACCGAGGCATCACCGATACCATGCTTGTCTTGGCCGCCATCCTCTTAGCCTCGGCAGTCATCTTCCTGGTTCTGCGAAGCTCGCACTACATCGTAAAGCGCTTGGGCGCCTCGGGAATCAATGCCCTCTCGCGGGTCATCGGTTTCATCGTCATCTCGATCGGCGTCGAGTTCATTATCTCGGCGCTCACCGACGTGCTGGGCAAGGCTTTCTCGATCGCTTGAGGGCGCTGAAAAGCGCTGCGGTGCAGACGCTTCTGCGCAAGCGTACTATCGCACCGTCACCGTCTTTGATGCCAGCATGGCGCCATCGCTCATTTGCGCGACCTCACAAACCAGCGTATCTCGGCTTGCGATATTCGATACGAGGTATCCCCATTCTTGACTTGAAAGTGGATATGGATTGCCCGACCTCCGTACCAACCGGGGAAACACGTATCAAAGAAGACCACGTCATCGTCGCCAGTTGTTCGAACTCCGCGAAAAAAGTTGGCGGCAATGTAGTCTTGGTTGTTGCCGCTGCACAGTGCAGCGCTTGGTGTAGCGCCCGAGTAGATGCCCTCGATGTTCGTGTGCCAGATTTTGACAACCGCACCCGCAATGGGTTCGCAGGCATCGTTGGCAACCTTTAGTGCGAGCCTCACTGGCAGCCCTGTCCAGGACTCGGAAACGTCTTCGCGATCTAGATCAGATTCTGTAGTGCAGGGACCGTCGGTTGTCGATGCGACAAGTACACACGAAGCAAGTGCTCCTGGAAACGGTTCTGGGTACGACTCCTTGTCTGTCATCGAGACCGTACCACCCGTGGCCCACCCGCCATTATCACCAGCATCCGCGCCGTTCTGCGCCGCGCCCTCTGCGCTACAAGCGAGGTGCAGGAGCGGAAGAGCTGCAGCGCCTGCACACACGCGCTTGAGAATCTGCCGCCGGCTGGGAAGACGACCGGCCGAGCGACTGGAGGAGCAGGACGAAGATGCACGGCGCTTGCTGGTCGTAGCGTGACCCTAGCAGCACCACGCCGTCCGCCAAAGCATCGAAACAGCCGGTAGCCAACCTAAGCAGCAAGTGCCCACGAGGTGGGCAGACAATGTAAAGCATGTTGGCAGCGATGCGCGACCGCGCCCCGGTTCGTGCCTATTTCCCCGTAGCAACGAGCTGGCCCGCCCCTTGCTCTAGGGAATATTCGAAAGGATATTCCCATGAACGAAACCTACTTATTCGAAGTCTACGTTGTTTACTCTCTGGTCGCTGTCGCCCTTACGATTTGGCTGGCGCGCACCCTCTTTCGCACAGGCTCGGTCTTTCTCGCCGATGTCTTTGCCGACCGTCCCGATCTCGCAGAGGCCGTGAACCAGCTGCTTGTGGTTGGCTTCTACTTGCTCAATTTGGGCTATGCCTTCTACATGCTAAAGGCCGAGGGCGCTGACTCTTCGTTTGCCGCCATGGAAGTTCTTGGGCAAAAGTTGGGGTTTTTATTACTTAGCCTCGGCGCGATTCACTTTGGCAACCTCTACCTCTTTCACCTCATTCGCCAGCGCTCACAAATGGCAACGATGCCACCGCCAGTACGGCCGCACATGAACCTCGGCACGAGCAGCACACGTGCCTAGTGCCATCACCAAACTAACCCTGCTCTACGACCCCGAATGCCCTCTCTGCTTGCGCTGCCGCCACTGGATGGCAGCGCAGGAGGCCCTTGTCGAACTCGAGCTTCTTCCAACAACATCAGAGGAAGCCAAGCTGCGCTACGGCAACGTGCCGTGGCTTGGCGAAGAGGTCGTGATCGTCTCCGACACAGGCGAGGTCTGGGCGGGCACGGCAGCTTTCGTAGTCGCTCTCTGGGCGCTTCGCGACTGGCGGGTGTGGTCGTATCGCCTAACCGGAACGCTTCTCAGCCCGCTGGCAGAGCGATTCTTCTTGCAGGTCTCCAAGAACCGTCACTGGCTTGGTAGCCTACTCTCACACCAAGACTGCCCCGATGGGCACTGTCAACTCCCTCGCAACACGCCCTATCGATGACCTCATTTGCAGCCCTAGCGCTCTACCCACTACTCGCCATTACCAATACGGTGGCGATAACGGCACTGCGCTTGGGCCGCAGTTTGGGCACCGGACTACTACTACTTTCTCTTACTCTCTCTATTTGGGTTGCCTGTCTCGTCGCTCTCGAGCACCCCGAGTCGGCCGCCTTCGCCGAGCGCTACTTGCCCTTGGGCATTATGCTCGCCGGTCCCGGGGTTCACGCCGCCGCCGATCTCATTCCGCTTCGCAAACGCTACCTCGTTCTTGCGTATGGCTACGGCGGAACCGTAGCGCTCCTTGGCATCTTGCTGCCTACGGCCTATTACCAACCCAATTTCGCCGGTCCAGGCGCTCTCTTTTGGCCCGTCGCGGTGCTCTCGTCCATTGGTGTACTTTGGTCGGCGGCTTGGATGCTCAAATCTGCGCGTCAAGCCCACGGTCTAATGCGCCGACGACGGCTTGCCCTGGCCTTCGGAACGATCTTTGCGTCTCTTGGCTCGGGTGCGGCAACTGCTGGTCACATCTTTGGCATTTCGAGTCTCGCCTGGGCAGCACCACCGCTTCTCGTAGCAATTCTCTTAGTCGCCTATGCGATTTTAAGTGGGCAGGCAGGACGTCGTCGACTTATGAGCCAAGACATCGCCTACAGCGTTATGACCGCCGTCTTGGGCGCCATTGGCATAACCAGCTACGTCTATCTCTTTCCCTATCTCGCCCCTTCGCAAACACTCTTCTGGCTGCTCTTTATTAGTTTCGTGGCAGCGCTGCCACTCGATCAACTTCGAACGCTTGGAGTCGAGGCTATGGGTAGACGACTCTTTGCCGATCCCATCGGGCTCACCGACTTGGCAGATCAAATCACCGAGACCAAGACGCGAGCCGACCACGCCGAAGGCCTGGCCGAGATTGGCACGATGGCGAGCGCTGTGGCTCATGAGCTTCGCAACCCGCTCGGCATCATCCAGGCTCAAGCCGCCCTTCTCGAGCGCCGAGGAGCCGAGGCAAAGAGCGTCGCGCGCCTGCGGGAGCAAGTCGGCCGAGCCTCGCGCTTTATCGACGACCTCTTGCACTACAGCCGCCCACGGCCGCTAAGCATGGAAACGATTTCGGTTGGCGAACAACTTGAGGCGGCAATTGCCTCGGTGCGCGAATCGAGCGGCGAGGAATGTCCAACCATCCGCTTCACAGGCGGTGCAACGACCGAAGAAGTCGAGGCCGACCCAGATGCCTTTCTCGACGCCCACATAACCGTGCTGATGAACGCTATCGCTGCGGGCGCGAGTGAGATTGTCGTAGAGATGCATGCATCGCAAGATTGGGTGGAAACACAGATCACCGACAACGGTCCTGGTGTTCCAGAAGAACTCGCAGATTCGCTCTTCGAGCCCTTCGTGACCGGCCGAGGCCGGGACACCAAGTTTCCCGGCACGGGATTGGGGCTCGCCATCACCAAGAGATGGCTAGCGCGGCACGGCGGCGAGATTTGGCACGAGAAGCCCGACATCGGCGGAGCGCGCTTTGTGCTGCGCTGGCCTCGGCAGGTGGCCGAACATCGCTAGAGTCTTCGCATCGCGCACGATGGTCGGCGCACGAGCCCACTAGAAAGGCAGAGAACACCTCGTGTTACGCTCCTGGGCAGGTTCCAACATCATGGCGAAACGCGTACTTCTAATCGATGACGACGATGCCTTTCGCGAGGTCTATCACGAGCTTCTAACCGAAGAGGGCTACGTGGTTTACGAAGCCCGCGACGTTCCCACCGCACGGGCGGCCTTTGCCAAACACAATCCGCGCCTGGTTGTGCTCGACTTGATGCTACCGCCATCGGGAAGCCCCGAAGCCGGTGCGACTCTTTGCGACGAGTTTCTATCCGCCTCGCCAAACTGCAAAATTGTCACAATCTCGGGAACGGGCGATACCAAGATCGCGCTCTCAACGGTTCGACGTGGCGCCTACGACTTTCTCACAAAACCCATCGAGCCAGATGTTCTCTTTGCAATCCTAGGCCGGGCTCAAGCCCGATTTGCCCTCGAAGATCGAGTGGCGAGCCTTGAAACAAGCCTGGCCTCCCCAGCAGATGGCTCGGGGCTGCTCGGCAGTTCAGAAACATTCTTAGCCGCGCGAAGCTTGGCCGAGAAGGTCGCACCTACCGAGGTTCCAGTACTTATTACCGGAGCCACAGGCACGGGCAAAGAAGTTATCGCGCGCTACTTGCACCAGCGGTCAAGCCGAGCGAGCGGCCCTTTCATTGCAATCAACTGTGGAGCGCTCAACGCCAACCTTCTTGAAAGCACGCTCTTTGGGCACGTCAAAGGCTCGTTTACAGGGGCTGCGCACGATAGCCAGGGTCTTTTTCGAGCTGCCACAGGTGGCACGCTTTTTCTGGACGAGATTGGCGATACCGATCCGGCCTTGCAGGTAAAACTCTTACGAGCACTTGAAGCGCGCGAAGTTCTGGCGGTCGGAGCCACCGAACCTACAGCCATCGATATACGGCTTGTATCTGCCACTCACCAGCCGCTCGCACAGCGCATTCGCGAAGGCACATTTCGCGAAGATCTCTACTGGAGAATTCGCGGCATCGAAGTTGAGCTTCCACTGCTTGCCAATCGCAGTGGTGACCTCGAACTCTTGGCCAAGCACTTTATCAATCAGGCACGCGCGCTAATTCCTGGCGCTGGTGCCACAACGCTGTGCTCCGACGCCTTGCGCGCGATGGAAGCCTATAGCTGGCCGGGCAATCTTCGCGAGCTTCGCCATGAAATGCAGAGAGGCTTGGTTATGGCAGGTTCCCGAGGGGAGATTCTCGAAGGCGACCTCTCGCCTGCCCTTCGCAATGGGGAATCGGCCACAGCCTCGGCTTCCCCCGAGACACTCGACGCAAAGATTGCCTCGCTAGAGCGCTCGGAAATTGTCGCAGCGCTCGCGGCAACTGCTGGCAATAAAAGCCAGGCTGCCGAGCGACTTGGTGTGTCCCGGCAAGGGCTACTTAACAAGATCGCACGACACGGAATCGGGCAATAGCGACGTTTGCGCGCTGGCAATAGCGCGCAATTCTTCAACGTCGAGAGGTTTTTGCAACACAGGACGGTCTGTTTCCACTAAGAACTTCTCGGTATCTCGAGTAAGCACTCCACCAGTCATAAACGTGACTCGGTCAGCCAGAGTCGGCTGAGATGCAATAAGTTCACGATAGAACTGATCGCCAGACATCGAGGGCATCATAATGTCACACAGAATCACGTCGAAGTCCTCTGCCTTGCACAATGCTAGGGCGCGCTTCGCATCGTCCTCTGTGCAGACATCCTGCTTGGCCAACATGCGGCGAATGGTCCGAAGCACAGCTCGGTCGTCGTCGATGACTAAGATCTTTAGTGCCGGCTCTGCGGGGTCTCTCGACGGCGCCTCATGTACAAGGGAGACCTCTGGCCCCGAAGCATCAGCGGCGGGAAGCACCAAGAGAAACGTGGTCCCCTCTCCAGGCTGCGATGTGAATTCAATGCTTCCGTCCATGCCTTCAATGAGGCTTCGGCTAATTGCCAACCCCATCCCTGTGCCTTGGCCAATGTCCTTCGTTGTGAAGAACGGCTCAAAGAGTTTCTTCTGAACTTCTCCGGGAATCCCTTCGCCGGTATCTCGAACTTCGATTGACACGCCCCGTTCGTGGGTTCTTGCCACAAGGGCGAGTTCATTCTCTTCCACTGCTCCTTCAATGGCATCGATCGCATTGGTGAGAAGATTTACGATGATTTGAACAAGCTGCGCTTCGCTAGCGCGGGCGCGAAGCCCTGGTTCGCAGTCCAACCGAAATTGCGCACAGTAGCGCAGGCGATTGCCAACCATCTTGGCCGCGGTATCGAGAGCCGCTGAAACATCCACGTCATCGAGCCGAATCTTTCCGGGTGTTCTCGAATACACCTGCATGTCTTTTACAAGTGCGGATACCCGCAGCGCACCGTCCAAAGCATCGCGAATGAGTTCATCTTGATCATCATCGCCAAACTCACTTGGCTCTTGCAGCGCCTGCAGATTGCCGATGACATAGGTCATTGGGTTGTTGATCTCGTGCGCAACAGCGGCCGAGAGTTTTCCCATAGAGGCCAATCGCTCGGTGTGGATCATGCGGTCATGAAACTGCTCACGCTGCAGCATCTCCACTTTGAGCGAGTCGTATGCATCGCTGAGCTTGCGATTTCCCAAGCGCTCGCGACTTGCAAAAATGATGAGCGCCACGCCAATCACCAAAATGGCTCCACCCCTGTCGGCAAGACTGCGAACAGCCTGCTCGTCTTCTGGGATTAGATTCACAAGCGGAAGCCCATTGCGCTCGGCTATCCAAAAGCCGACCGTAATGAGAAGCACTAGCCCCGTAAAAATGGCTCCTGCTCGCATGTTGGCAAGGAGCGCCGCAAAGACTGGAATAACGTAGAGCCAAGCAAAGTTCGGACCGTAGAACCCGCCTGTGGAGTACGCGCTAAGCGTCAACAGGCAGGTGAATGCGGCGACACCGATGACGCCTGAAGCAACTGGGTCACGAGAAATGCGAAGCCACAAAAGACTTGCGAGGGACGTTGTGATTGTGAGCGCCACTGCGACGGCCATCCACAGAATACCGATAGCAACAAAGTGCACCAGGTACAAAAGCCCGGGAATGCACATAATGAGAAGAACTCCTGCGATGAGCCGAGCGTGCCGGTGCGTCTCCTCTGTCGGCCAGTCCAGTCCGATCAGAGCATCCAGCCGGGTAACAACCCATTTCCACAATCTCTCTAGCAAATCTTCCCTGCTACCTCACATCATATCAGTGTGGGTGAGCAGAGGGATCCAAAAACTTCTTAGGACGCAGAAGAGTGCTCTGGACGGGAACCAAGTGCCAATGGCAGCAAGGCTAAAACCGGAACCGGTGCAATCACCCATAACGGCTGACTTAGCAAACCAATCAAAGACGCTACCGTGGCCAAGAGAACCAAAGAAACTCGAATTTGGCAGTAGCGCTGTCTGTTCTTGAGCGACATGCGCAAGAGCACTAGATCGAATGGCACAAAGAGTAAGAGCGCTTCGTTGTAGCGCGCCATTGGCAGCGGGCAAAGGACGGCGAGGCCCCACAGAATCACGCCTAAGAGGGTTAAGTACGATAGTGCAGGCAGCATGGCGAATGGCCTCAAGGTTCGGCGCATCCAGCCGACCCATATCGGGGCCACGAGAATGACTCCAAAGAAGAGCATGTACAGGCGCACATGGCTTGGCTCGCGGCTTGGCTCTGCGCCTTTGCGTTCGTAGACAACTGCGGGTGCAATGCCCAGGCGATCTTCGACCACGTCTCGCAACACCGCCGGCAAGAACATTGCCTCGTAAAGAGTTGGCTCATCATCGCCAATGCGCCCAAGTACGTAGTCGCTTGCAATCAGCAGCCCTGGCGACTCGGCAAAGCCCCGACGACTTAACTCGCGATAGGTCGCTCCAAACGGGGCACCGCTATCCTGCTTAAGAATTCCACCAAGTGCAGTGTCGAGTAGGTCGCGAATACGGGTGGTGCAGTTGTCGAAATAGTGGTGGTAGATATAGAAGCGATTCTCTTCGAGAGAATCAAACTCGAGCTTGTCAGCGATTGCTCTGGCCTGCGATCCCGAGATCGGGAGTTCTTGCACCCAAACTGTGCGATCTCGTCGAATATAGAGATCGATCATTTGGTCTGGATTGGCGATCGAAACCCAAAAGCGCGCGCGCCCTCGAACGAAACTCCAGCCGAGCCCAGCTGGGTCCATAAAGTTTGTCGTGCCGTAGTTGTAACAGCGGTCAAGACGCGGATTGCTTGGGTAGCGAGTGCACAGAGCCGCATGGCCAAACTTCTCCACAACCATCGTGCCAACCCCCATGGTGTAGAGGTCGATCTTAGGTGTTTCCCCAGAGCCTGGAGCCCGGATCGCAGGCGTATTTGCGAAGGCCGGCGCTGCAGCAGCACCGAGCAAGAGCAGGATGAGAAGTAGGCGATGCATAAATCCGCTATTCGTCGGCAGGGCGAGCAAAGAGCGTAGCAGGCACTGGCTTGCCGACATCAAACTGTTTCAATTTGATTGTGAGGTCGACATTCGGTGCCTTGGTGCTTCGAGTATGCGCAACTTGGAGTCCGGAAACCGTCTTGTAGTCATCGTAGCGTTCACTGGTTTTCATGCCCTGCTCTGCGTAGTCCAAGCCAACAAGCAGCTTCGATTTGGTATCGATAAGTAGAATCACCGACCTCGACTCGGCGCTCGTTATGCCAATGGCGGAGATGGTCTTGCCGGAGACCGTGCGTTCCCCAAGAGGGCTGATCTTGGCGCCCTTCTCTCGGTGCCTTAGCAAGACAACTTCTGGGTCGCGCCACAGCTGATTGGATAGCGCAGCCAATTCGGGCGCGGCAAAGTCGCGCACTTGCTTACCACCTGGCGTGTCTTCCAGGGCCCAGCCTTTGCCCCCTGCCAGAGCGGTGACAATTTTGACCTGCCCACCACCGATGTTCATATTGAATCGGAATTTCCCAGGAGGTGCAATGTGCTTCTCGACCTGCGCCGGAACCGGGCCTGTTGGCAATTTGAGTTCGGCATCTCCGATCCAGTGAATCGACTTGATGGCTTTAAGTTTCTTCTCGCCACCCTTGGCAACCAGAGCTTCGTCTAAGAGTTTTACTGCAGCAGCAATCGCCTTTGGATCATCGTTGCTCTTGATAGCCTCGGGAGGCTTTGCGCGTTCCCAGTTGGAGACCGGGTCGCGAAACGAGACGGTTTCGAAGCCCCAGCCAGCGCTGGCGAGTTGCGGGCCGACAATGCTCGCGTCCCCTACAATGACTAAGACGCCGCTTTGGGGGTCGAGAAGGCGTTTTGCAGCCTTTGCTGCCTGGCTGCGGGTAACCTTTGAGACATTGAGCGGGTACTGGGAGACGTAGTTGTCGCTAAAGTCGTGAAGGTCGGCTGCAAGCAGTGCACTCGCATAGTCACTCGCAGTCTCAAAGCGCATAGCGTAACTGCCAGAGATGTTCGTGGTTGCATCCGCAAGCTCATCGGCCGTTGGGCCTTCTTTGGCCATGGTGCCAATGACCTCTTGCATGAGCTTCACGGTGGCGACGGTTTCGGCGCTGCGGGTAAACGTTGCAGCAACAAAGTCGCCACGCTCGCGATTGCGATCAAAGCGCGAAGAGGCTGTGTACGCCTTGCCCTCTGCCGAGCGCACAACTTTCATGAGGCGAGATGAGAAGCCGCCGCCGCCGAGGCTGTAGTTAAACGCCAAGGCTGCATAGAAATCGGAATCGCCATGGGCAATGCCTACATTGCCAATGCGAATGTGCGATTGAGTCTGGCCGGGTTTATCAACCAAGCGAATTCGCAATCCGCGAGTCTCGGGCATCTTGACAGCTGGTGCGGCAGGAACAGCCGCTTTCTTCCAACGCCCAAAGGCTCGCTCCAAATCGGCTTGCACCTTTGTTGCGTCAAAGTCGCCAGAAATTGCCAAGACAGAATTGTTCGGAATGACCTGGGCCTTGTGCCAGGCGAGTAGGTCGTCGCGCGAAATGGCGTCGATGGTTGCCGAGCTCATTACCGTGCCGCGAATATGCGAGTCGCCCCACAGCGCGCTCTGAAAGTGAGCACTGGCGAGTTGCCCTGCGTCGTCAAGCCTTTGGCGTACCGAAGCGTGCAGGTTGCGACGCACCAAATCGACTTCACTTGCGGGGAAGTTGGCGTTGGTCACAACATCCGGCAAGACGGCTAGGCAGGTACGCATATCGCGAGAGAGCGACTTGCACGAGAGCAAGGTCGCCTCGTAGCTTGCGCTGGCCTGCAGCTCGCCGCCAATTGCCTCGACCTCTTTGGCGATGCGAGCCGCGTTGCGCGCTTTGGTTCCGCGAGTCATCGATTGGGCGGCAAACTCGGCCAGCCCCATCTTCTCGCGAGGCACATGGCGTGTGCCGGCCTTTACTGCCAGCTGCATCGTGGTTACCGGCAGGCTGCTGTCCTGGACCGCAATCACTTCAAGGCCGTTCTTTAGCGTGAAGCGCGCAATCGTAGGAAGCGCCAGAGCCGTTGGCGACGCAGCCTTTGGAGCCTCGATAAGCGTTCGCCCTTTCCAAGGATCAACTTCGACGGGTGCAACAGTTACATCGCTCCCTTTGGGCGCTGCAAGGTTGTCTGTGCCATCTCCTGGCAAATCCGGTGCAAGCGTACTTGCGGTTGGGCCGCAGGCCAGTGCCATGGCCGCAGCGAGCATTAGCGCGATTCGAGTTTTAGGTAGTAGTTGAGACATTTACTTAGCCCCTTTGGCGTTTACGAGTGGGATTACTACGACACTCGATTGCGAGTCGCCGAGATAGAGGTTTGCAACGCGCTTGATGTCTGCGGCGGTCACAGCTTCAAGCGCCGTAAGGTCTTCGAGGAATAGGCCAGCGTCGCCACGCTGAATCCATGAGTAGCCGATTTGATTTGCGATGCCGGTGACGTTCTCCATGCCGTAAACAAGCTGCGCCTGTAATTGCTTCTTGGCTTTGCCAATTTCCGCTTTGCTTACAAAGCCCTTGCGCAGCTTTGTGACTTCGGAGGTAAGCGCTGCTTCCAGCGAATCGCCCTTGGTCGCGTCGATATACGCTCCAAAGATCATCATTAGGCCTGGGTCTTCGCGAATGACCAGCTGTCCACCAACCTGCACAGCGAGCTTTTGCTTGCGTACGATTTGTTCGTAGAGCCTTGATGACTCGCCGCCCGAGAGAATTAGTGCCAAGACGCGCAGTGCGTGGATGTCTGGGTGAGCAGCCTCCGGTATGTGATAGCCGCGCATGATGACGCCAATTTGCGCTGGTGCGACCACTTCACGACGTTTCTCGGTTTGCGGCTTCTCAACAAGCTCGGGCCCCAACCGCGGTGGCTCCTCACCTTTTGGAATGCCGGCGAACCACTTCTCGGCCGAGGCGCGAACCGCTTTCTCAGAAGAATTGCCAACGACCACAAGTAGCGCGTTGTTTGGAACGTAGTAGCGATCGTAAAATTTCTTAAGGTCCTTGGTCGTGGTCGCATCAAGGTCGACAAGCGCGCCGCCGGCAGTCCACGAGTACGGGTGGGTTTGAAAGGCGATTTCTAAGAACCGCAGAAAGCCGACAAAGAGCGGGTTGTTCTCCTGCTGGCGAATCTCTTCTTTTACGACTTCTTTCTCGGTTGCGATCATTCCGTCGCGAAACCACAAATTGCGCATGCGCTCGGCTTCGAGCTGGAACGCAAAATCCATGTGCTCTGCAGGAAGCGTGTTGTGGTACGCGGTAACGTCTTCGGTGGTGAAGGCGTTGACGTAGCCGCCAAGCTTGCTGAGATGACGAGCGTGTTCTTCGGATCGAAGGTTCTGCGTGCCTTTGAACATCATGTGCTCAAACATGTGGGCCGAGCCGCGACGATTGCGCGCCTCGTCCTTAGCGCCCACGTGGTACCAGAGCTGGACGGTGACCGAAGGCGCCTTTGGCATCGGCAAAAAGGCGACCTGCAGACCATTGTCCATGGTCCAGGTTTGCAGAGCGGGCAGGCTAGCCGCAGGGCCCTTGTTTTTTGCTGCCGCAGGCTGGGCAGCCGAAGGTCCCGCAGCCCCAGCGAGGAGCAGCGTGAATATGGCAATAGCGCGTAACATTCCGGCACCCTACCCTGGTTTTCAAGCCGGATCCTGAGGATCTCTTGCTAACCTTTACTGGCTGCATACTCGCGATTTGGGAGCTTGGCTCTCACCCCCGAATCTCAACACTGCGCCGAAACGAAAAAAAGACGGGGCACCCCTCGAAAGAGATGCCCCGTCAAACACGACCGATACTGCTAGTCGTGTCAAAGCCTGACCGATACTGCTAGTCAGACGGAACCAACCACTGCGACGTTGTTGGAAGTTTGGTTGCCAGAACTACGCGGCTGCCGTTGCTTCGCTAGGCAGACGATAGAAGAGCGTAATGGTTAGACAATGAAATTCGGAATCGGACGATTGTGTCACGATTTTATCAACGATCTCGGCGCCTTGGTTGTCGCGCATCCAATCGGTAACGTCGTCGCCCAGGCGAGCTCGCTCGCGGGCTTTGGTAGCAGAGAATACTTTCACACCAGAAACATAAGTCACACTCAACCTCCTTCGTGGTTGCTACTTTTCCCAACCAACAAGGAAACTCTAGGGCCTACTTGGATTCCAGTCAACGCGTAATTTTACAAAAAAGCCTAACTTCTTGTGCTGATTTCACCGGTAGTTCTTAAACTGCAAGTAACTATTCGGCTTTTGTCAGGCTGCGTCATCGAGGAAAAGTTTCCTTGTAAAGGAAAGAGGGATCGTTTGTTCCAGCCACGCTGGAATCTCGAAGGATCGTGTTGCTGATGACCACCTTATCTTGATCTCTGGTCCCACCTTGGGGTAGACCGTCGGCCTATGGACAACTTTGGTAAACCCGTCGAGGTTGAGGTTCGCGATAGCCTCGAAAAGGCTATGAAAATCCTCAAGCAGAAAATGTCGAAAGAAGGCATCCTGCAAGAGGTAAAGCGTCGCCGCTTTCACGAGAAGCCTTCTCTTAAGCGCAAGCGCAAAGCAATCGAAGCTCGCAAGCGCATCCGCCGCGAAGCTCGTCGCGACGATCGCTAGCACCTCCTGCCTAGCACCTCCTGCCTGGTCTGGCGTGTTAGATACGTAGTTTCGTGTCTCGAATACAGCGTGCCTGGCCAAACCGGCAATTCGAATCTAATACAAGCCGTGCCCGGTGTTCCGGAGCGCGGCTTTCGTGTGTCTGCAAGTGATGGAGATCTCTGTGAGCGAAGCTGAGCAAGAGTGGATTGAGGTTGTGGTGCCGGCCAAGGTGGCCCTGTCCGATGGCCTCGCAGCGGAACTTGTCCGAGCGGTGCCAAGCGCGCGTGGTGGTGTGCAGGTTCGCAAGGGCAATGTCGTCTTTTGGGTTCATCCGCCCGAGCTTGAGACAACGATCGCCGACGTGCGCAGCTGCCTTCGCGACCTTGCAGAGCTTGGCTGGCTTGTAGACCCGGACAAAGTTCGGGCGGGAAACCTCGCTCCCGAAGAAGATTGGCGCGATGCCTGGAAGAAGTTCTTCCACACCACTCGTCTCACTCGGCAAATCCTCGTGGTGCCAAGCTGGGAGAGCCATGAAGCGCTCGCCACCGACATTCCAATCCACCTCGACCCTGGCCAAGCGTTTGGAACTGGCGCGCATGCATCGACCCAATTGGTGCTCGAGACCATGCAGGATTTGGTGGATAGCGGCGAACTCGCGCCTCCAGAAACGGTTTTTGACCTGGGCACAGGCTCGGGAATCTTGGCGATTGCAGCGGCAAAGTACTGGCCGGCGACGCAAATTGTAGCGACCGATATCGACCCGCTCTCGATCAAGGCGACCCGCGAAAATGCCGCCAATAACGGCGTTGGCGACCGAATTGATGTGAGCACCACCGACCTAGCTAGCATAACGCCGCGCTTTCCACTGGTTCTCGCCAACATCCAAGCGCACATCCTCCGCGGTCTGCGCGACGATCTGCTCGAGCGCATCGTGCCGGGCGGAACGCTGCTGCTCTCGGGCATTCTCACAGCGCAGATTCGCCCGCTCGTCGACTTCTTCTGCGAAGCCGGTGTGGTCGAGTTAGTTGCAATTCGCGAATCCAAGCTCAACGCCGAATGGAGCTCGGCCCACCTGAGGCGCTGCGCTTGAGCGTTCGAATCTTTGTCGACGCAGAGGCGCTGGCAGCCGGCCCACTCGCAATTCGCGGCGAAGAACACCACTACTTGGTGCACGTTCGCAGGCAAGCCGAAGGAGCCACGGTCTGTTTGCTTGATGGCCAGGGCCGATGGGCCGATGCCGAGATCTTGGCGATTTCCGATGGCACCACCGAGCTGCTCGTCGCCGAGCCAACCTTAGTTGGGGCTCCGGCCTTTGCGCTCACCGTGGTGCCAGCCCTTATTAAGGGCGAGCGCATGGACCAGGCGATTTCCAAGATGGTGGAGCTTGGTGTCGCGCGAATTTGCCCAGTCACAACCGAGCGAACTGTGGTTCGGCTTAAAGGCGATCGGGCAAAGAGCCGCCACAAGCGCTTTGAATCCTTGGCCAAAGCCGCTGCCAGGCAAAGCCGCAATCCAAACCCGCCCAGTATCGAGCCGATCGGCAGCTTATCCGCCCTGCTCGCCAAACCTCCAGCCGCCGACCTCCTGCTCATCCCCGAGGCCAGTGGAGCCGCTCCAAGCCTGGCCAATGCCTTGCCAAGCGCCGCCCCAGCCTCGGCCGTCGTGCTAATTGGCCCGGAAGGCGGGTTTTCCCCGACCGAGCTGGCAGCTGCTGGGAACGCAGGCTTTGCCCCTGTATCCCTGGGCCCAAGAGTCCTGCGCGCCGAAACCGCCTGCATCGCAATCGCAAGCATTCTCGCCTTCCGCTACGGCGACGTCGGCAGCATTTGATTCGCACCAAGCGCGCGCCGTATAACTGCGGAACCAGATGACAAAGAGCGAAGCGATGTCACAGCAGGTGGGAAGCACGGGGTCGTCATCGCGACCTGCACGTAGCTCTCGCGGTGCTGCGCCAAAGTTCTACGTGGGCGGATTTTGGGTGCGTGCGGCTGCGGGTCTTATCGACGCAGCCATCATTCTCCCGATAGCGCTGATCCTTTGCAAAGTTGCGAGCGCGCTTGCTGGCCTACACATCCCGCCCAGCCGTGTGCAGGGCTTGGATTTTTGGCTCGATCTCTTGCTTGCAGGTGACCCAGCGCTTTTTGGCGCCGTCGGTCTCACATTGGCGATCGCTTGCACCTACAGCATGATTTTCCACATCTCGATGGGACGCACGCCGGGCATGCGAGTGCTCAAGTTGCGTATCATTGACGTGTATGGCGATGCCCCCTCTACACCCCGAGCTCTTGCGCGAACTGCAGGGTACTTGCTTAGTGTTGCAAGCTTGGGTTTGGGTTTCGTTTGGATCGCCTTTGACAGCGAGAAGCGCGGTCTTCAAGACTGGCTCGCTGGCACATACGTTGTGAAGGTTTCGTAGGACTCCTCCTACCGTAGGACTCTCCTACAGATTGCGTTGACCGATTTGCCCGGCCCAAAGACATAGCCATGACTTCTCGCCTCAGTTCTCTGCTCGTACGCGATGGGCTCGTCCGAGTTCATCGCATGGAACACGTCTTTCAACGCCAAGTTATCTATGGCGGCTGTCTCGACACGATCTTGCTCGAAATGGAGCTTGTCGATGATCATCGGTTGCAGCAGTACCTTAGTTTGGCGACGGGTCTTCCGCCGCATGTCTTGCCGAAAGCCGAACTCGACGTAGAAGCGCTTCGCAGCGTTTGCAACGAGGATATGGCAAAGAAGTACAAGGTCGTGCCAGCCGAGCGCGATGGCCGTGCGCTGCGCGTCTTGGTTTGCGACCCGGTTGACGTCGACAAGCTCGAGGGCTTGGCCGATGAGCTCGATATGAGCGTGCAGCCCATGGTGGTTCCGGAATACCAGTTTCGCACGAGCTTCTCAGAACTCTTCGGAGGCGAGATAGACGAGCGGTTTTCTAAGCTTGCCGCCAAGCGCAGCACCGAGCCGTTGGCTGCGGCCAAACAAGTTCCCGCCGTTACAATTGGCGAAGCTACCACAGTCGAAGAGGACGATGTCGCAGCTGCCGAAGCCGAGATCGAAGATGCTGCGCCAAGCGCTTCTGACACAACAATCGACGCGATTCCCACGGCGATTGAGCCGGAGGCCACACAGCCTGCGGATACTAGCGAGCGAGTTCGCGGAACCCGAGCCCCCGCAGAGCCACCGGTACGCCGCCAAACGATGGAGCTCAACACCGACTCGCTGCGCGCGCATGTGCAGACCACTGCTGAGCTTGCTGCAAAGGCGCCACACATCGAGGTTCGCGAAGCTGAAGCAGCCGCGCCGGTCGAAGATGCTCAAGCTCAAGAAGGCACTGTGGACAGTGCTGCCGATAGCGCTGCCGAGCCAGCTCCTGCAGAGCAAGCAGTCGCGGTCGCCGATCCAGAGGAAAATCCCTACGCATCGATTTCCCCGGATGAAGCGCGCAATCTTCTTAGTGCCACCGACGATCGCGATGAGATCTTTATCATCTTGCTCCGCGCGATGCGCAAACGAGCTCGTTTCACCTCACTCTTCACGATCAAAGGTGACTACGCTGTCGGTCGCGTTGCTCTAAGTAAGCCTGGCATCGACAATGAGGAAATTCGCCAACTAAGAATTCCTCTTAACACCCCTTCGCGCTTTAAACAGGTTGTTGCGAGCAAGGCATTTAGCGTTGGCGGGCTTGAGACCGGCAACGACGAGCTTCGCGATGCCCTTGCAACTCTTGGCGGTGGCGAAGTTCCAAAGTCGGCCCTGCTCTTGCCTATCGTGATGCGCGATCGCTTGATTGCCATTGCTGTTGGCCACAACCGCGACCACGGCATTTCGGTTGGCCGCGTTACCGAGCTTCTACCTCTTGGCATGGCTACCGCAGATGCGGTGAGTCGCATCATTGCCAATATGCGCGCAGCAAAGAGCCAGCCCGCCGGCAAGGCTGCTGGCAAAGCCGCGCCTGCCGATACCAAGCGAACCGAAGTGATGGCGGTGCCGCCGGTGCACATCGACGAAGCCGTCGACAAGACAATCAAGACCGAGGCAGCCCCAACCGAGAGCAGTGCAACACTGCCCGTCGCCGACGAAGCGATGCTCAAACTCTTTGATCGCATCGAGAATGGCAAGAAAGCCAAGACCGTTAAAAAGGCGATGGCCGAGGCGCTAAAGAAGCAGGACCAAGTGATCGAGCACTTGCAGTTTGGCTTTCCCGGCAAGCTCACGCGCCCGCGCGAAGAAGATGCCGAGCGACTGCAAGCCTCCGAGCACGGGCCTATTCTCGACCTCGTGACGCAGATTGGCCCAAAGTGCGGCTCTGCCCTGGCCGAGAAGATGCGCGATGCAGATCGCGAAGTTCGCTACTACGCAACTCTGTGCGCTGCCGAGCTACGGCCAAGCGATGTGATCGACGAGCTTGTCGAGCGCCTCTTCGATGGCGACCCAAGCATTCGAGCCCTTGCCGTGGAAGCGCTTGAAGGCTACCCACAACAGGCGCTTCACGACGCGTTGGAGTTTGCTCGCAAGGCACTTCATAGCGAAGACAACCCGCGGGTGAAGCTCGCAGCCGAAGGCTTAACAAAGCTTGGCGACACCACGGCAATCCCCGATCTTATCGACGCCCACAGCCGAGGTGGCGACGCCGCCGAAGTGAGCCGCCGAGCGCTCTCGCAACTCACGGGACAAGAGCTTGGCAACAGCAATCGCAAGTGGCGATCGTGGTGGGAAGGCAATCAGAGCCGTCATCGCGTGGAGTGGATGCTTGACGGCCTCTCTCATAAAAACGCTGAGGTGCGAAAGCACGCTTCCGAGACCTTGCGCAGCATGACCGGCGAGTTCTTTGGCTTTGGCCACGACCTTCCAAAGAAGGAGCGCGATAAGACGTGCAAGCTTTGGCAAGACTGGTGGGAAGCGACCGGCAAAGAGCGGTTTCTCTAGCCGTTCTCGGCGTTTTGATGACACCGACTTAGATGACACCAAGAATGCTTAGACTCCTGCTGCTCGCATCGCTTGTGAGCTTCGCATGCGGGACGACTGCACCGGCACCGGCAGCGCCTGCGCCAGCCGCGCCAGCGCCGGCGGCTGCGTCGCAGGCGGAAGCTGTGCCGACCGAAGCTGCGGTTTCGGCGAACGCTGAAGCAGTGGTGGAAGCAGAGGCTCTGCCCCATGCGCCCGATGCGTCACCATCGGCTGTGTCTCCTCCAGCGGCCCTGGCTCCTCCAGCGGCTGTGCCCTCCGAGGCGGAAGATAAGAAGACCTCTGATGCCAGAGTCGCCACCGCAGAAGCGCCGTCCGACCGAGAGTACATTGCCTGTGGCTGTGGCTGCGGCGCCGGTGGTGGCAACGCACAAGAGGTTCGCGAGTGCGTTCCGTCCCGCCGCAAACTGCAGCGAATCATCAAGCAGGATGAAGCGAGCCGCAACAACCCAATCTGCGCCTCCGCAGGCGCCTCGCTAGGGCAGCGCTATCGGCTTTGCCCCAACGTGAAGTAGGCGCCGGCCTTCAGCACCCACCCTAGTAATTCTTACGCCGCCAAATCGGGTGGGCTCGTGCGATATCAAAGTCGTCCTCAACCGGTACGAGGTAGATCTAAGAAGTTTTTAGACTTGCGAGCTTGGCATTTAGCGCACTAGCCATTTCTAGGTCCCCTTGCTCTCTGGCAAGCACAACGCTTCTAGAAAGCGAAGCCTCTGCTTTGTCGCTATCACCTAGAACACGATGGAGATCAGAACTAAGGGCATATAGAGACGCGTCATCCGGTTGACTACGCAGGGCCTCCTCTAGGTAGGCAAGTGCCCGGCGAAACTCTCCCAAACCACTGCTACAAATAATCGCCGCATTTCTGGCTAGCTTGTGAATGGACGCCATGTCTCCCCTAGCTCTAGCAAGCTTCAGTTCATCCTCAAGCTGAATCACGCCGGCTTGCGGGTCTGTAGCAGACAGAGCCAGGGCGCCCTTGAGCACTTGATTTGTTTTGCTTTGTACAGTCACGTTCAATTCGCCTAAATCCGGGCAGTCCGTATCATTCGTAGGCGCCTGCTCGAACCGAAGTCGTCCCTACGGGCGAAGCGATTTGCAGGCGGCCAAGGCGCCGTCTCGGAGCGACTTGTGGCCAACCGAGGTTTGGCAGATGTAGGACTTGCCGGCAATTTCGCGCCGCACTTTAAGATAGAACGACTCTCCTAGGCTGCTGGGCGCTTGGTAGCTAATCCACCAACCGTCGTCTAGCGAGCCACTTTTAATTTCGGCTCCCTTTTCCTCGGCAGCGACTTTCTTGGCGTCGTCGAGGGTTGCAGGAGTGGACGAGGAAACCGGACCAACAGTGAAGCTCTCGTCCATCGACATGATCATGAGTTCGCCGCCCATCTTGTTTGGCTCGGTGCCTTCGGCGACATCGACTTTTAGATTGTCGAGCTCGGCTAGTGTAATCGTCGAAGCTTCTTGCAGCCGTTCGGGAGCTTTCGCTTCATCGGAGGATTTGCTGCAGGCCAGTGCTCCAAGAGAGAGAGCAGTGCTAAGAACAATTCGGTATGTGATATTCATGATTGAGGACTCGTGTGGGTTGAGAGGAAAGGGCAAGGTAGGTTCGCAGATAAATTCTAGTACGGATTGGCTGGAGTCATCACGCCTTCGTCGATAGAAAGCGGAAGGCTTGTGGCCGAAGATGTCCCGCTGGGGAGACTGAGCGTGTCGCCATTGTTAAGCACTCGGTAGGTTAGACCAGCGAACGATAGGGGCAGACCGCTTTCGCATTGGCTTGGTGCGGCAGTGGCGGAAAGCAGATACACGGATCCGTTGCCGATTACGCGAGCACTGCCATCGCTCGAAACCAAGACGGCGGTTGCTTCATCGATACCAAGGCCAATCGGATTTGCGTGGAGCCCATCGGTAATGATGCGCGCCAAAAAGCCCGCCAGCCTTCCCATGCGATCGCGGGCGCCAAAGTGGGTATCGGTGATAACGCCGGCCAGCAGCGGATACGCAAGAAAGCCGCGCTCTAGCGTCATAAACTCGTTATACGGATCGGCTAAGGCTTCGGAGGAATAGACCGTATCGTTCTCGGCGGAGAATGCGAATTCGCCGAGCACTGCGCAGCCAGCGCTGGTTCCGCCAATGACGGCGCCGCGCTCCCATGCTTCGGCGAGCGCCGTTTGCACCGCTGTTCCTCGCCAGGTATTTAGGTACGTCCACTGATCGCCACCGGCCATGAAAATCACTTCGGCGTGCTCGATGGTCCAAGCGACGTAGGCGTCCTCGGCCAAGGCTCGCGTATCGACAAGAAGCGTCTCCACCGAGTTAAGGCCGCCAATGTCCGAGTAGAGGTAATCGTTATAGCCATCCGAGCCAGAGGTTCGAAGCACGACCAAGTCGCCTTGCGGCGCAAGCTCGGCAGCCCAGGCAAAGCCCTCGTCTTGGTCGCTGCCGCCGCCAGCGAGAAAGAGCGCTGGCCCGGTTGGAACAACGACTGCGTCGTCGGCATCGCCAGTAATCCAGTGCACAAGCGCGCTTGGGGCTGTGGGTGCTGCGGCGGCGTCTAGCGAATTGGCCGCGTCGATGCTGGGCCCGGCGTCCCCTGCACTGCTGGAATCGCCACCACATGCAATGGCGCCACATGCAAAGGCTCCGCAAAGAGCGATGACCGAGCTGGTGGCGAAGCGCGCGTTAAACACCAGAGCAGACTCGCTGTATGCGGGTGATGAGTCAAGAGGCTTAAAGCGGCCACGCGCAAACGCCGGCCGTCAAACTCAGATTTTAAACGCTACGCGTAGCTTATCTGCCTGCGCTATGAGGCTGCGTATCGCATCGTGAAGTTGCGCGGCCTCTTTTGGGCTAATGGCGTGCCCTTCTTCACTGTCGGCCTCGGTTGCTTGCAGGTAGAGGTCGGAAATGCGGCCCTCTAGTTTGCCAAGCAGCAAGACCGCCCGCCCCAGATCGTTTGGTGGCGCTTGGTCGTTTTTTCGCTCTAGCTGATAGTCACTTCCGTCGAGTAAGAAGAATTCTGCGACCCGTGCATCTTGGCCTGTGGCGTGGAACAGCGGTTTGATAAGAGAAGCGGGGAAACGGCGCTTGCCCAACCAATACTTAGAAAGTGTGGGATAGGGAACATCCATGCTCTCTGCGATCGAGCGGGCGTATCCCTTTGGGGAGTCGGAAACCAAGAGTTCGTAGAGAAAAGCCGCGACCTCTTTGCGTTCCTGTCTCCACCACATGCGCCGAGTTTACGCGTTGGGACAAAATGGATAAATCGCGAGGTTCCCTTTATCTCGGCATCCGTCCAAAGAGGTCTCACCCTTGGTGTGTTGACTAGAACAACGCAAGAATCGCAAAGCCTAGCGAAGTGGCCCACCGCCGATGCGGTCTGTGCACACTGCCGCACGCTTACAATCGATGGCGCTCCCTGCCCAGACGCCGAACACCACCGGATCTATGCCCTAGGCGATCCACTGGGCCGCGAGCAACTCATGACCGATGTTTGGGGGCCGCCCGGGCTTCGTCGCCGCATGAAGGAACTGGGCAAAGCAGGCGCTACGGGCGGAGGAGCCGGCGGTCTTCTGGACTGCGGTGGGTGCGACCCCGGGTTTGCTAGTAGCGAGTTCGGGGTCTTCGTTGTGACCATTGTGGTGGTTGGCTTTGTCTTCATGCTCGGCTACTGGCTTCTCACAGCGACTGCTCGATTTCTACGACGGCGACGACACACACTAACGCCAACTGGCGCCGTTGCGCCTGCACCTCACTGCGGTCACGCCACCGGAATGATCGGTGTGGTTGCCCCGCAAGCGACGTTGACGTCACCCCTTGGAGCACAGACCTGCGTTGCCTACGCCATTGAGTTTAGCTACCGATCGGGCTGGCGACGCCGAGAGGTCATGCTTCGAGAGGCGACCACAAAGGGCTTTGAATTGATGCTCTCATCCGGCGCGATCGTGCGCATTCCAGCGGGACCAATCATCCTTGATATGCAGAGCGCAGCTTCGGTTCGGCCTAGCGAGGAGAGCCTTGCGCGATACCGCTTGAAGCTTGACCCACAACGAACGCGGCACGATGACTTGGAGCCGTTTCCCCAAGACCGGATCCGCGAAGAGACCATTGGCGTTGGAGACAGGATTGAGCTTCGCAGCCCGGTGAAAGAGGTTGTCGATGGTGCCGGAAGACCTGGCAGCTACCGAACTTCCCCGGCCACGTATTTGGTGCCGCAGGGCGTTCCGCGGCTGCGTCTCATTTCATAGAGAAGTGAAAATAGAGAAGTAAAAATGGAGAAATGAAAGAAGGCCCTCTACGGGGCCTTCAGTACTAGGAATAACTCCTACGCGCTCGAACGCTATCGCCGCAGCAGCTTAGAACGGCAAGCAAGCTGGGTCGATAAGGCAGAAAAGCTCTTCGCAATCGGTTTGACCGTTGTTGTCGTCGTCGATGCCATTATCGCAATCGGTCTCGCCGCCACCACCGCCGCCGCCAAGGCATGCTGGGTCGATAAGGCAGAGAAGCTCTTGGCAATCGGTTTGACCGTTGTTGTCATCGTCGATGCCGTTTGAGCAATCGGTTTCGCCACCGATGCCACCGCCGCCGCCAAGACAGGCAGGATCCATCAGGCAGGTAAAGTCGTCGCAATCGGTAAGGGTGTTGGCGTCGTCATCGATGCCATTGGTGCAATTCTCAGTTCCGCCATTGCCTTGGCAATTTGCGGCCGTTTGGCACTCTTGAACGTCTTGGCAATCAATGAGGTTGTCGCCGTCATCGTCGATGTTGTTGCTGCAGTTCTCGCCAGTCACGCCACCACAAGAAGGATGACCATCACAGCCTGGGTCATCGCAATCGATTAGGTTGTCGCCATTGTCATCGATGTTGTTGTTGCAAACTTCGCCATTGCTGCAGTTGCTGCCAGCAGCGCAGAACGGATCGTCGCAATCGACAAGGCCATCAAAGTCGTCGTCGTCGTTGTTGTCGCAAATCTCGACTGCGCAGCCTAGTTCGCCGGCGCAATCTTCGTCCGAGCAATCAAACTTGCCATCGTTGTCGTCATCGAGGCTGTTGTTGCAAATCTCGGCAGGACCGCCGTTCCCGCCACCAGTGCCCGAGCCGTCTTCGCTATCATCAACACAAGCGGAGAAGAGAAGAGAAACGGCGAAGAGAATCGAGGTTGCACGGAACATGGCGCGAGATTCCCTATTTACCGAATTTGGATCAAGAAGTTTCTTCACCCAAAGTAGTTGGCGTTGGTCCACTGCCCCAAAAGCACGGGCAAAAAGCGGTTTCTAATGGGTGCCAGGAGAGGTTGCAGCGGCAATGGCAGTCGCATCTTCGCCATCGAGGGCCGAGGCCCCAGAAAAGCTCCAAGCGGTCGGAACAAAGGTCGCCGACGGAGTTGTGGCCCCGGCTGCGCGGGATGCGAAGCCATCGAGGTACTCCCAGACTTCGCCGGTGCCATCGGTACCAATCACCCCGTAGATGTCGATAATCGTAGCGTCGGCTCCTGTGCCAGTCGCCGCACCGCGAAAGAGCACGACAGCGTCGTCGCCATTGATCACCGCGCCAAAGCTCAAATCGTCGGCATCAAAGCCATAGACCGTGCGAAAGCTGCTTGAGCCCACGGAATCGCCGGTTTCAAAGCTAACGACGAAGCTTGCCGATGGCGCCAACGAGCCACTGAGAGAAGTGCTGGACCCAGTATTGATGGTGAAGGAGCCGTTACTAAAGACGCCTAGGCTAAATTCGGAGAGGTCGACAGAGGCTGAGCCTAAGTTGGTGAGCTCGACAAACTTTGGCAGGCCGCCAGCGAGGTCGGCGTCGACGATCTCGGTGATGAGGAGCGCCTCGGTGAGAATGCCTGCGTCGGGTGTTGTATCGCCGGCATCGGCGGTGGCTCCTGGGGCGGCATCGGCAGCGCCCAGCGGCCCTGCGGCATCGCCTGTGCCGGCATCAGCTCGCTCTCGCGCGTCAAATCGCCCGCCATCGGGGCCGGCATCGCCATTGGCGGATGCACATGACGCGAGGGAAAGGGAGAGGAAGAGCGGAACGGCACGTGGGAGCATGAGTTCGAAGGCACCCTGACATACCGGCCACAAAGGATCAACGACCGAATTACCGCACCGCGTCGTGAGCGCGAAACGTCACAAAGAAGACGCGGTGGCGAGGCTGCGCTAGCCCTGCTTGGCCGCAGCGACGGCTCGCTCGTAGTGCTTCCAACATACTGGAATGTAGCTCTCATCGGCGCCCAACTGCACCTGAGGCCCCTCAATCGCGGCTTTGCCGTCGACGAGCCGGAGGTTAAAGGTGGCTTTGCTCTGGCAGTGCTGGCAGGTCACTTTTACTTCTTCGATGCGATCGGCAAGTTCCATCAGGCGCTTGGCGCCGGGGAAGAGCTTGGTTTTAAAGTCGGTTCGAAGGCCGTAGCAAATCACCGGCACGCCAGGGTCCACTGTCACTTGGCGAAATCGCTCGATAACCTTTGGGTCCAGAAACTGGGCCTCATCAACAAGCACGCAGTCTACATCTAAGAATACTTCTGTAGGGATAGAATCGCCTTCGACCAAGTGATCGGCCTCGGCCTCAAGGCCCGACCGCGATGCGATGGTCTTGCTTCCAAATCGGTCGTCGAGCTTGGGCTTTATTAAGACGACCTTCTTGCCCTGCTTGCGGTAGTTGTGCGCCACAGCGAGCAAGTTCATCGACTTGGCGCTATCCATGGTGCCGTAGCGAAAGTAGAGCTTGGCCATGGCCGCGAGACTAGTGCCTCGGAGCGGATCCTCGCAAGCGACGATTTAACCCGGATTTAGAAAATCGCTCTCTCGGCAGGTGAGCTTGGCTTCCTCGATGCTATTCATATTGAGCAGGCAGTTGGCCCAGCCTCGAAAACCGCCGCGAAGCGTCTCGCTGCGCTTTTGCAGTTCGGCCCGGCACTGCTCCATCGTAAAGTCGCCGATCTGCTCCTTCTTGGCGACCTGCATGGCATGCACGCAAACTCGCTCGATGAGCTCGGGCTCGGTGCCAGCCTGCTTTGCCCCGCAGCCAAGCGCGCTCGAAATCCCACAAGCCATCAGTATCCAGCGAATCATGCTGGACCAAGCCTACACCTTTGGACCGAGGCGCCGAGCTACGACGCCGGCGTTTCGATCGCCACAAGCTCGACCACGGCCCGGTTTTGCTCGCGGCTCTCGTCTAGATCGACGCGCAGTTGCAGGGCCCAATCATGATTCTCGTCGGGGTCGGATAGCGTCTGACGCAGCTGCCAAACTCCGGCCTCGCCTTCGTCGATGTGCAGCCGAGCCAAGCTTCGTGCGTCTCCATCGGTAAGCATCGCATCATACTCCTCCCAATACGGTGCGAGGGTCTCGATAAGGCGCTCGGGCGACCAAAGCTCGCCATCGGCATCGCGCGGCAACTTCTCGTCGTCTTGCGCAAGGGTCTCAAGCGATTCGACGAAGCGATCGTATTTGCGCGCGGAGAGTGCCTGCACCAAGCGGAAGACGCCGTTGCGAACCAAGGCGCGGAAGCTTCGCTTATCACGCGTAATGTCTTGGGCGACCCTCGTGTCAACTTCTTCGACTTCGCGTGGCGTCGCATCGCCAGACTCAAGACGCTCCCACTCTTCGATAAGGCTTGCATCGACTCGGCGTAACTCGCCGCCAAGCCAATCTTCAATCTCTAAGACTTCTTCGGTCTTGCAGGTCTCGGGAACGGTTTGGCGAAGCGCGCGATAGCAATCGGTTAGGTAGCGCAGAAGCACGCCCTCGGAGCGGGCCAGGCCATACTCTTTTACGTAGACATTAAACGAGGCGCACTGCTCGAGCATGTCGCGTGCAATGGACTTTGGCGAGACCGTATCGCCGGCAACCCACGGATGGTGCTCGGCAAAAACCGCGAAGCTGTTTTGTAAGAACTCTTCTTCGGGCTTTGGGTAGTCAACTTCGTCCAAGGCCTCCATGCGCTCTTCGTACTCGACGCCCTCGGCTTTAAGCTCGGCAACCTTGCGCCCTTTAAGCACGTTTACTTGTGCGCGAAGCACCGCTTGCGGATTCTCTAAAATTGCTTCGACAACGCTAAGCAGGGCCAGCGCGTAGCCATCCTGCTCGCGATCGAGAGCAAGAAACGCTTCGACCGCATAGAGCGAGAGTGCTTGGTTTAGCGAGAACTCTTCTTGCAAGTCTTCTGCGATACGCACCGTAAAGCCGTGGATTTCGACGATGTCGGCCGATAGCAGCGATCGAAAGAGCTGCATGCCCTCGCGCAGCAAGGTTCGTTTGCGGACCTTCGACTCGTGGCTGCGGCGCAGAATGCGAGTGCCTTCACGCCAACCGCCAGGGCCCGAGAGCACACTGAGAAGTAGCCCGTGGCTTACGCGAAACTGCGAGACCAGCGGCGCTGGGCTATTGTTCTGCAAGCGCTCGAGGGTTTCGGCGTTCCACGATTTAAAACCGCGCTCTGGTGGTTTTCTTAGATGGAGTTTCTTCTGCTTCTTTGGATTGTCGGCAGCCTTGCGACGAAGTTGGAGGTTTTCGATCTCGTGCTCGGGTGCCTGCACCACAACGCTGCCAGCGGTATCAAAGCCTCGGCGCCCTGCTCGTCCGGCGATTTGCTGAAAGTCCCGGGTTGTTAGAACAACCATCTTGCGACCGTCAAACTTGCAGAGTTGGGTAAAGAGCACGGTTCGAATTGGCACGTTTACTCCAACGCCAAGGGTATCGGTGCCGCAAATGACCTGCAGAAGGCCAGCCCTTGCCAAGCGCTCGATAAGGCGGCGGTACTTTGGCAACATGCCCGCATGATGCACGCCGATTCCGTGGGGGATAAAGCGCGCGAGTTCTTTGCCAAAAGGGCTATCAAAGCGAAAGCCTGAGAGTTCTTCTTTGATGAGCTTTTTATCTTCTTTGCTCGTGAAGTTAAGGCTCATGAGGTTTTGCGCCTGCTCGGTGGCAGCGCGCTGCGAGAAGTGCACCATGTAGATAGGTGCCTTTCCGTCTTTCATAAGCTCTTCAATGGTTTGCTGAAGAGGCACCTCGCCGTAGACAAAGTCGAGCGGCACCGGTCGCTCGGTTGATTGCACCAAAGTCGACTCGGCTCCAGTAAACCCTTCGAGAGTCTCGGTAAAAAACTCGGGATTGCCAAGCGTCGCACTCATCAGAAGAAATCTGGATTGCGGCAGCGTTAAGAGCGGGACTTGCCATGCCACGCCGCGGTCGCGATCCGAGTAGTAGTGAAACTCGTCCATCACAACCCAATCGGCTTGCGTCTCTTTGCCTTCGCGCATCGCCAGGTTTGCGAGGATCTCGGCGGTGCAGCACAGCACCGGCGCATCGCGATTGACCGTGGCATCGCCTGTCATCATGCCGACGTTCTTTGCTCCAAGCACTTCGCACAGCTCAAAGAACTTCTCGGTAACAAGCGCTTTAATGGGCGCGGTATAGAAGGCAAACTTGCCGTCCGAGAGCGCCTTAAAACACGCAGCCAAAGCCACAAGAGACTTGCCCGAGCCGGTTGGCGTATTGAGCACGACATTGTGCTCTGAGAAAATCTCTAAGATCGCCTCTTCTTGCGCTTCGTACATCTCAAAGCCGCGCTCCTCGGTATACGTGAGAAATCGTTCCAACAATTCGTCGGAATCCAGACGCGTGCCGGATTTGGGAAGGAGGGCTTCAAGTGGGGCCAGAGGCTGGGACATCGGTAGGCGGCCAGCATAGCAAGGTGCCTGCAAAGCAACGTAGCCAGGGCCAGCTTAATGCCCGTCGCCAGCGCGTTACTCGACGGTGAATTGCGCCGTAAGTGTCAATAGAAAGGCCATCGAGTCCCCAAGCTGGGAAATTGTCCCGATGCTATCGCAGTTGGTTTCGTAGTCGCGCGTTGTAGCCTTTGACATGGCGCCAAGCGAAGAGTCGATCTGCAGGAGCGTCGCTGTCTGCTCTTGTACTCGTCCTGCCGCTTCGGCGATCGCAACTTGCGCTTGATGCATATTCGCTTCAATCGCTCGAAACTGCGCTGTAAGCTCGCAATTGTCTGCTTCTGCGAGCGCCGCCTGCTCCATGGTTCGGCGCATGACGGCTTCCGTTTCTCGAGCCGCCGAAGCACTGCGAACGGCGAGTGCCCGTACTTCGTCGGCAACGACCGCAAAGCCAAGCCCCGCCTCACCCGCTCGCGCAGCTTCAATCACCGCATTTAGTGCGAGCAGATTGGTCTGCATCGAAATTTCGTTAATCGTGCCAATGATGCTTGTGGCATCCGAGGCTTGTTCACTCATCATGGCAATGGCATCGCCAACTTTGGTCAAGCTCTCCGCGGCGGCGAGTGCAGAGCCTTCCGCGGGTCATACAGAGCCTTCCGCGGGTCATACAGAG
>TARA_R110002073_G_scaffold336579_1_pt1 | contig 89978 bp, 72 predicted proteins | sample TARA_R110002073 | Tara Oceans TARA_R110002073 (sample SAMEA4397174) | marine metagenome | biome: Polar Biome; feature: [DCM] deep chlorophyll maximum layer (ENVO:01000326); material: water (ENVO:00002006), including particulate matter (ENVO:01000060) such as... | depth 40 m
CGCTAAGCTCCAGCTAGCAAATGACTTAAAAACTGCACAACCTCAAAACGGGAGGGGTCGGAAAGCGAGCGTTCAGCAAGATTTCCGGGGGAGGGCATGCCGAAGCAGGGCGTCCTAAACGTCACCAGCCAGTCGCACGACCTCACCCAGCTCCATCACTCCATCATAAAGTGACCGACCGACAATCGCGGCGGGCATCTTCATCTCGACCAGTTGCTTGACGTCGTCATAAGTCGTCACGCCGCCGCTGGCGACCAACGGGATGTCGCTCGCCGCAGCCATCTCTGCCAACCCTTCAAAGTTGGGCCCTTGCATCATGCCGTCTTTCGCGATGTCGGTGTAAACAATCGCAGCGATGTTTTCAGTTCGCGATCGCAACTTCGTTGCAAACTCAAACGCCGAAACGTCGCTGGTTTCGAGCCAGCCTTGCGTCGCAACCTTACCATCACGAGCGTCGATGCCCGCGACCAACTTGCCGGGGTACTTGTCGCACATTTCGACGAACCAATCCGGATCTTTCAGTGCCCGCGAACCAACGACCAATCGCGTGACGCCGATGTTCAACAACGATTCGATCGTGGCTTCGTCTCGCACGCCGCCGCCCATTTGGCAGGGCAACCCGGTCGCCTCGATGATCCGCTGGACCGCGTCTCGGTTGGCATCCGGACTGTCGCCCCGCGCGGCGTCCAGATCGACCAAGTGCAATCGTTTGGCGCCGGATTCCTGCCAGCGTTTTGCGAACTCGACCGGATCATCCCCGAACGTGGTTTGCTGGTCGTAGTCTCCTTGGCGAAGGCGAACCGGTTTTCCGTGACGCAAATCGATGGCGGGCCAAATTTCCATGCGTGGTTCGTTTCCAAGCGTCTTCGAGGACGAAAATTGCGAGTTTGGGGAAGGGCAGAGCAGGGCAGGGTTGTGTCAGCGCTACCGTGAATACGCGTGAGGATAATTCGAGACCGCCGTTTGCTGGACCCGTCATGACAAAAATTCGCCATCTCGTGCTCGTCTTGGGTGATCAACTCAACCACGATTCCGGGGCCTTCACCGATTTTGATCCCGAAACCGATCGTGTTTGGATGGCGGAAAACGACGAAGAAGCCACCCATGTTTGGTGTCATCAAACTCGCCTGGTCGGCTTTTTCAGTCCGATGCGGCACTTTCGCGAGGAGTTGACCCAGCGAGGATTTGGTGTCCTCTACCACGAACTGACTGTCGACCGGCGAAAGGCTCGCGAAAGTTCATTTGCCAGCGTTCTGCGGAAAACGCTCTCGGCACACTCGGTCGAAAAGATCTTGGTCGTTGCTCCGGGTGACTACCGAGTTCGCGAACAACTCAAATCCACCGCCGAGCAGGAAGACGTGCCACTTGAGTTCCTCGCCGACAATCATTTCTACTGCTCGCCCGACCAATTTGATGAATGGGCATCGGGTCGCAAATCGATGGTGATGGAACAGTTCTATCGAACGATGCGAAAGGAGCACAGCATCCTGCTCGACGAAGAAGGTGCCCCGGAAGGCGGTCAGTGGAACTTCGACCAGGACAATCGCAAGACATTCGGCAAAGGCGGACCGAAAGAAGTTCCGCCGACGCCCTCTTTCGAACCTGACACGATCACACACGAAGTGATCGCGATGGTGCGAGATCGCTTCGAAGACCATCCCGGCAAAGTCGATCGGTTCGATCTGCCCGTTTGCCGCGACGAGGCGTTGAAATCGCTCGATGATTTCATTGAACATCGATTGCCTTTGTTCGGCACCTACCAAGACGCGATGTGGGAGGGCGAAACCTTTCTCTATCATTCACGATTGTCTCATTCAATCAACCTGCACCTGCTGTCACCGAAAGAGGTCGTCGATGCAGCAGTGGAGGCTTATGAAGAGGGTGACGCGCCGCTGAACTGCGTGGAGGGCTTTGTACGACAAATCCTTGGGTGGCGAGAGTACGTTCGCGGAGTCTATTGGAATCGAATGCCAGAGTACGAAGAACGCAACGCTCTTCATTGCGACTCGGAACAAGATGTTCCGCCGTTCTTCTGGGACGGCAACACCGACATGGCCTGCGTGGCCGATGCGATGCGATTGCTGGTCGACACGGCCTACGCGCACCATATCCAGCGACTGATGGTGCTTGGATTGTTTGCTCAACTTTTTGGCACACACCCGTTGCGATTCCATCACTGGCACATGGCGATGTATGCCGATGCGATCGATTGGGTCAGCCTTCCCAATGCACTTGGCATGAGCCAGTACGGTGACGGAGGCTTGATGGCGACCAAGCCCTACTGCGCCACCGGCAAATACATCAACCGAATGAGCAACCACTGCAAGAATTGCCGCTACGATCCCGCGAAATCAACCGGGGACGACGCCTGCCCATTCACGACTCTGTACTGGGACTTTCTCGATCGCCACAAACAGCAGTTTCAAAACAACAATCGCATGACGCTGCAACTGAAGAACATCGAACGAAAAGACTCCTCTGAATGGTCTGCCATCCGTTCGCGTGCAAGGAAGATTCGCAGTGGAACGATCAAATTGCAGCAGTAGCGTCAAAGCGTCATCGGTGTACGCAGTGATATCTGGAAATCCCGCATTAGCTTCATTCATTCTTCACCGCACACTCACACCGGATTGACGGGAAGAAAAGATGCAACCGCTATCCTGAGGCGGAAATTCAACCTTCCCGCCGAACAAATCCAGGACGCCCCGAGTGTTAAGCAATCGCATCGAAAACCAATCGCTTAGCACCTTGTGCGAGCGCGTCGGTGTGGCCTTCGAAGTTGGTCTCGATCCCCATCGAGTCTTCGAACGTGAAGCCAAACATGCGAGCACACTGTATGGACGCCGAATGCAATCTGTCGCCGATCAAGTTCGCGAAGGATCGGCTTTGTCCGATGCGGTTAAATCTCAGGGCAACTACTTCCCCCCGCATTTTGCTGAGATGTTGGAAGGCGGTGAACGATCCGGAAAACTGGACAGAGTGTTGGAAAGATTGGCGGAGTACTATCAGCAACTCGCCGACTTTCGCGGGATCTTCTTCAACTCCATTCTCTGGCCGCTGGTTCAGTTGATTCTGGCAGTCGTGGTCGTGGGGCTTTTGATTTACCTGCCCGCCGTCTTGCTGCCGGATGCGGAAACCAGCCGGACGGATCTTCTTGGGATTGGTCTCACTGGTGAACGTGGGGTGCTGATCTATATCGGCATTGTCCTCACCACCTTGATTGTCGTCGCGACGATCACTGTCCTGATCAAGAACGGATACTTTGCTTTCCTCTCCAACTGGGCGTCTCATCTCCCATGGATCGGACGCAACCTCCGAGTTTTCGCGGAGGCCCGCTTCGTCCAAACGTTGGCACTGACGATCGAATCGGGAGTGGACGCTGCCTCAGCCGTGGACCTTGCCTTCCGTTGTGCTGGAACGAAGCAATTCCAATCAAAAGCGAGTCAATCCAAACAAGCCATTCTACAAGGGCACGACCTCCATTCCACGCTCGCGGATAGCCATCTGTTTCAAGAAGAAACGATCGAAGTCGTGGAACTTGGAGAAGCCAGCGGAAGGCTTGCCGAAACTCTGGACAAGCACTTCCGCCATCTCAAGTCGCAGGTCAAGAGTTCAATGGCCAAGTTGACCTATGCGGCATCCGCCGCGATTTGGGTAGCGATTGCGATCGTTCTTGTCCTGATCATCTTCCGAGTATTTTCTCTCTACGTCGACGGGATGGGAGAGCGGGCAACAGATGTCATTCAAGGTCCATCCGGATTCTAACAACGCCCGCATTTCAATCGAATCCGAACTCTCCTCACGCAAGCCAGCTCACGTGATCCAATCGCTCCAGAACATCCTTTCCCCAAACAAGAATGGAAAGCTGCCTCAAGATCATTCCTTGGATGAACAGGTGGCGGCCTCCGCCCAACGCTTGAACAACTTTCGTCCCGAGACGGCTTCTTATGCGACGGAAGTGGTGGAAGAGCTACTCAGATTTGCCGATCAAGCAGGCACAAGCGACATGCACCTGCAGCCCGTCGCCAATGGAATCGATGTTCGGTTCCGCGACAACGGCCTGCTTCAACCCTTGGCGACTGTCGTTGATGGCAGCAAGGTATCGATCGTCACTCGGCTCAAAGTGCTTTCGAATCTACTGACCTACCAAAATGATGTTCCGCAAGAAGGACGCATTGCCGTTCCCGGTGAAGCAGCTGAGGTTCGCGTGAGCACGTTTCCAACGCTGCACGGCGAGCGCGCGGTGTTGCGGTTCTTTGGGCAAGGCTCGCGTCTTCAAAAGCTTGCTGACTTGGGACATACCGAACAAGTTCTGGGACACATCAACGACACGTTGGCCGAAACCAGTGGAGCAATCCTGGTTACCGGCCCGGCAGGAAGCGGAAAATCCACCACGCTCTACGCCAGCTTGCGTCAACTCGTCCAAGCCTCCGGTGGTTGCCGTAGTCTGCTGTCGATTGAAGACCCAATCGAAGTCCCGATCCCCGGAGTGGCGCAATCCCAGGTCAATGCGGCGGCGGGTTTTGATCTGCACACGGGACTGAGGTCGCTGTTGAGACAGGACCCCGAGGTCATTGTCATTGGCGAAATCCGAGACCGTCTGACTGCTGAGATTGCGATCCAAGCCTGCCTGACAGGACAACTCATGTTGACCACCTTTCACGCGGACAGCGCGGCAACCGCGATCAGCCGTTTGCTCGACATGGGAATTGAACCCTACCTGCTGAGAAGTGGCCTGCTCGGGATCGTCAGCCAAAGGCTATTGCGAGCTCTGTGTGAATGCTCCAAGCCCTCCGATGATCCGAGTCAATTCTGCGGGCTACCCATTGGCAATTGCCGCGTGGCAGTCGGCTGCGACTTGTGCCATCAAACCGGTTACCAAGGACGATTGCTCGCCAGCGAATTCCTTTCCCTAAAAGACTCCGAATCGGTGGACCAACTTCTCAGCACGCGAGACAGTCGACAAATCTATCGCTGGGCGGTTGAACGAGGAATGACATCTCTCTGGGAACGAGCCACCGACATGGTTCGACAAGGATTGACCAGCCCGTCCGAAGTACGACGAGTTCTGGGCATGACAATGCGTATCTAAATGTCGCATCACAGAATTATTTGAAAGCGGCGAGTCACACCGAACGACATCCTTTCATTCAGCCAATCGCCCAACTCAGCGTGCAGTCGTACATATCGCTCACCCAACCAGCATTCACTGACATCCACCGAGCCATGCCACTCCAGGAAAATGATTTTGATGCCGTCAGCTTGAAACCGGTCACTTCGCGCCCCAACAACTCAGAAGCCAAACCAGCGATCGATAGCCAGCCACCGCCCCCAAACGCTCGCAACCTCTACAACGAATCCGCTGGCATTTACCCTCTTCAACGTGAGTACCCAACGCTTCGTGCAACACAAAGAATTTTTCGCGTTTTGGCCTACGCAACCGTTGCCTTGGTGATCCCTGGGCTGCTCATTCGATTTCTCTGGATCGTGTGGTCCACCCAAGACGGCATTCTCAACGAGGTGGGACAATTCAGCCTGTACGCGGTGGCAAGCTTGTTCGGGATGGTCGCGCTGGTTGGCACACTCCTGACCGCCTCGGAAGGGATCGAACTCGCAATTGACGTCCAAGACAACACACTCCGCATTGCCAACCAGTCAGGACGTCGAAAGCCGTGATGAAACGACGGCACGAAAGCTCAACGATCAACATGAAACGCATCTATCTTCAAAGCACAATCCTGCTCGCGCTTGCCTCGGCAGGGTGCTCGCCTGCAGCCCCCGAGCCAACCTTCGACGTTCCCTTGGAAGAACCCACTCGAGCGGACCGCCCCAGCGAAATGATTGTTGCCGACTATCAGCAATCGGTGAGGCGTGATGATCTCCAAACACAGACGGACTGGCCGTTTCTATTTGGCCCGCATCGAACTGGTGCGACGCAAGCGTCCATCCCTGCGGTTTGGACCGAACAGGGTCCCGTACTTCGATGGGACGTGGAAGTTGGCACCGGATATGGATCTCCTGTGACCGCCGAAAACCGCGTCGTCTTTTCCCATCGCGTCGATGACCTGGAGTGGATTCAGTGTCACGATGCCCAGGATGGAGCGGTCCGATGGAAACACTCACTGGAGACTGACGCCAAATGCGACTTTGAATACAGCGATGGCCCCTACAGCACTCCGTTGATCGACCTTGAGCGTCGCGCCGTCTATCACTTCAGCGGTTCTGGGACGCTGGTTTCTTTGGACTTCGACACCGGCGAAGAAGTCTGGCGACGAGATTTTCACGACGAATTTCAGGTGGAACCGGAATTGTTCCCATCCGGAGCGACACCGCTGCTGCACGGGGAACACTTGATCCTTTCCTTGGGCGGAGCCAACAACGACGCGGGAATCATTGCCATCCATGTCCGAGACGGTGAAACCATTTGGTCGTGCACGGATCACAAAGCCGCCTACACCACGCCCGTGGTGGCTCAACTATTCGGGCAAGAATTTGCCTTTGTCATGACAGCTGAAGGCTTGGTTTGCCTCGATCCCGCCAACGGAGAAATTGACTGGGAGATCCCCCATCGAAGCCGTGCCCCCATGAGCTACAACTCGGTCTCGCCGCTGGTTTGGAACGACCATGTTTTGATGGTCACCGGCCCCGGACCGGGCGCGGTGTGCCTCCAAATCCTGCCGGATCGTTCCTACGAAGAACGCTGGAAAAACCGACGACTCCTCGACAGCCAATACACCAACCTTCTGCTCTCCGATGGCCATGTCTTTGGGTTCACGTCCGCGGGGCAGGGCGGTGCCGAACTGCGCTGCATCGAATTTGCCACGGGTGAATTGAAATGGAAGTACCACAGCGTTCTGCGTCGCGCTCAGGGACTGATCGCGGGCGATGCAATGTTCTTTTTCGGAGAACGCGGTCACTTGGCCTCACTGCAACGCAGCGTCGAAGAACCGCGAGTGCTTTCTTTCACCCAACAACCACTCATGAAGGCGGAATGCTACTGCTCGCCAGCAATTATCAAGAACGGCATCGTGCTCAAAGATGAGAGTCGAGTCGCTGTCTACGATTTAGGACCGAACGGAAAATAAGTGGCATAGGCTTCCAGCCTGTGATTGCGAGGAACACAGGCTAGAAGCCTATGCCACAATTTCAATTCGACACTTTTCCTTCGCTCGCTGCCAACCGCCTTCTCTATAATCAAACCACTTGGAGGCGTTTACCAATCCATCGTCGACCGCGAGTCACAAAGCCCATCGTCGTCAGAGCAATCATTGCGAGAAACGTCCCAGGCTCCGGCACAGCGGTGACCGTGCTGAAGGTGATGTTGTCGAACTGATGAGCTCTCGCAGTTCCACCCTGACTCCATGCCAGACTGGTCAAACCGTGAAATTCATCATCGAATGTGATGACCAATGGAGATAGTTCGTCTGCTTCGAACTCATCGGACAGCCAGGTCACGGAACTCATCGTTCCGTTGACGATCTTTGTACCGGTGAAAGTCACTCGAACGGTCTGCTCGATCGTTGTTGATGGCTCGCTGTAACCGAGCAACGTGATGGACTCCATATCAAAAGTCTGTCCTGGCGTCGGAGAATCAAGCGTCAGGGAGAATTCGATTGGCCCAGTCCCCGCTGCCTGAGATCCAAGTGAAGTGGAATGGATTGGTTGGTCACTCCACCATTCTCCGCTGCTTTGTTGGGGGTACAAGAAAATGCCCGTCGAGATCCCAACACTCATCCCCTCGATCACATACTGAGCTTCACCACTAGCAGTGATAGATGTCCCGCTGATAGCAAATCCATCGGACTCATTGAACTGTATCGTTTTCGTGACGAAAGCGCCCTGAGCCACTTCAGGAACGAAGACGTTCGCAAAGCAACCTAAGCAGAAAAGGACACAACCAAACGGCAGCCACACTTGGCTCTTAGACTTCTCAACCATCTTCATAGTCATCACCTGGTGCATTCACTTGAGTACGCTTTCGAGCCACAACCTGCTCGAGATCTGCGTTTTCCGCCAAACCTAGTTGTCGATTGATCGTTCGGATCGTTGCGAGCGGACTGCCGGGGTCCTGCGACTGCCATTCCTTCACACGGGCCTGCACATGCAAGCGATCCAAGGATTCCGGCATCACTTCCAAGGACTGCTCGTACCAGTAGCCCGCTCGGTCACGGGTCCCTTGACGATAGATTCCTGCTGGCAATCCTTCCGACAATTCCCACCACATGTCGCCTAGTGCCAAGAAGTCCTCGGCATCGTTGGCACCTTCCAGATCTCGCTTGGCAACTCGCGAAAGTTTTTCACTTGTTCCGTTGATGACCAGCGGCAACCCCATTGCCCAATCGCCTTTCAAAAAGCAATAAAACCGACCGAGAGCTGATGCCAGTTCCGCGTCATTCGGATTCTTTCGATACTCGGCCACCTTCTCAGCGGCTTGCTCGTATTGCTTGTTCGCAGAAGACAGCTGTGTCTGAAGGATCCGGACAAGCTTTTCAGCGGACGCGTCACGTTTGCCACCCCGAACATTGGCTCGCCGAAAACCTCGACGCTCTTCCTCCATTCGTGGCAACGCGGAAGCGATCCGGCCAACTCCTTCAAAATCGTTTCGTTTCAAACCTTCTTGAATTGCGACCAACGCTCGGCGGACAAATGCCATCTGACTCGCAGTGTCCTCGTCAACATCATTTCGACGCGAAAACTCCAATAGGCCATCTCGATTGACCTGATAAAGATCGACTTCAAAGGTGGACGCGTGCTGATCCAAAACCGTTTGAAAAAGCATGAAGTCGCCGCTGTCGATCGCCAGATCAATCGCAGCGTTCTGCAGGGCGTAGGCACCTGCGGCGTCATCTGACATCACCAATGATTTCTTCAGGAAATCGTTGCTCAGCTCCGCCTGCGTCTGATTCTGTTTCGCTCGAACTAACTGCTCCCCGAACAACTGCTCGATCCGTTGATTGGAGGTGGCTAAGTCAGGAGATGGAGGGACCGGCAAACGATTTTCACCCCAACTCTCTGCCTCAACCTCCGTATTCTCGACGACCTTGGATGCTTCAACTCGGCCAGAAACCTTCGCTTCTACCTTCGTCTCGCTGCGGGATGGTTTATGTGCAGCAAGCAATGCATCGGGCTCTTTGTGGATTGCCCCCGCCCGCTGCCCATCACCTGACTCATACGTGAACGCGTTGGTCCATTGTTTCGTTGACACCGAATTGGCAACGTACGAAGGCCAGCCATTCGCCCAAGCAACCAACGTACCTCCCGATCGCAAATCACCGAGCGATCCTTTCAAAGCAGCTAAATCCACCGGTTCGAAGTCGACCGGTCGAGTCCATTCGACTGCTAGATCATCGTTGACCTCCACGAGCATCAGCGTGTTCTCAATCCCATCCTCAATATTGCGATCGCGCGGGTAACGGTTGTCCCCGAACATGTAGTTGCGATGAGCCGGCAACATCCAATTCGTTTTGCTGTCAAATCGCTCTGGAGAAACCAACTCATCAGGAATGAACTCAATCAGCTCTTTGTTTGGGGAACGATTCCATGGCATGTTGAGATCGAACTTCTCAAATAGATCTTGATGACCGAGATAAGGCAAAATCAAAACTCTCCAAGACAATGTCTTGATCCCAGCCTTCGCTTGCGCCGACGGCGGGTAATGTCCTTTGTCTTCTTTGTATGCCATCAGGGCTTCGGTCAATCGATTGAGATTCTCGACTGCCCTTGCATGACGCTCTGGCTCACCCAAAGGATTTGCCGGTTTCCGATCAGAGACTGGCTTCCAGTCTCCGATTGTTTCTTCCGGACTGTTTGCATCACTGTCTTTGGCTGCCTTCTGCACCGCCGATGTTGTAGCGGCGTTCGCCGTCTCCTTTACCCCTGCTTTGGCGTCGACCACCTTTGATGCGATTGCCGTGCTGACTGGCTGAGTTTGTGCCTTCGCGGACTCCTCTTTTTCGTCCGAACTTTTCGGGCGAGCGCGCTGCGCAGCACGCATCATCAACTCTTCTTTGCTGGGACCACAGCCCCCGCAGCACAACAATTGGCATCCCAACACGAGCGACACCATCTTCCCGACGATGTTGCGAAGACCAACTGGTCGCAAGACGATTCCACTTCCTGAAGTGTTATCACTCATCGTTTGCAACCACCGCACCGATCAAAGGAAACCAATTCGAAAAGTCTTCGTCTTCGGGATCACCGATTTGGATGTACCCTCGCTTCTGATCCAAATTGAAGATGGTGGATGGGATCCCTTTGGGAATGCGAATGGTCAGTCGATAGTCGCCAGAACGACTGGTAGGTTCAATGGATACATCGAGTGATTTTGGACTGACATCCAGAACGCTGAGAGCACGCTTTTCGTTGAAGTGCTTGCGAACAATCAGATGAAACTCGTGCTCTTGGTCGTTCCCAAGTGTGCCCAGATCAAGGCCATCTCGCGAATGGAGCATGGGTGAGTGAAAACTAATGGGAGCGTGCACGCGTCCAGTTAGCTCGACACTTTTTTCGATCACATCTGACTCACCATTGACCAGTAAATGCAGCTTCACTTCGCCTTGAAAACGGCCTGGCTTCTGAGCTCGACATCGGAGTTTGACTTGGTTGATGACGGTCGGCTGCTGTTCTGACAAAGACGGCTGTGAGTCGGAAGGAACGACACTTGATTCCCAATCGAATCCGACCAAATCGGACTCGGCACTGACGACTGCGATATCGTCGTGCTGTTGGCTGTAGATCAAAAGAGTCGACTCAACGACTTCACCCGCATCACCGGAGTGGAAAACACCCTTCGCAGGCACAAAGAGCTCGGTTTTGACCACGCCGGAAACCGTTAGATCGATCACTTCTCGCGTTGGGTCGTTGGTAATGACCCGCGCGGCCTGTTCATATTGTTCGGATTTCTGACCTGTGTTCCACGTCAGCGTGACACTCGTTTTTTCGCCCGGTGCGAGTGTTCCTTTCTGTGCACTTCCAACAGTGCATTTGCAGGTTGTCTCTGCAACGTCAATCGTCAGTGGTCCCGCCCCATGATTCCAAATCTCGAATGCGTGCGAAGCGGTTGTGTGCGGATCGACCAGCCCGAAGTCGTACCGGGTAGATGGCAAAACTGCTTGCGGCAATCCCATCGACTGGGCTTCCTTTCGCAGTGCCTCTTCACGTTTGATCAACGAAACCTTCTTCTCGTAATCAGCGCGTTCGGCTTTGGAGACGCCAAACGGAGCGTAAGTCACGATGGTCGCCAATCCCGTTGAAAGGCCGCCAAGGACAGACGCCAGCAGGATCCCCACAAGCAAAAACTTTCCTGTGATGCTCATCACACTCTATTCTTCAAAGAAAAGGAGAACCAACGAAAATGGAAGCCAAAGCTCGCCATCTTTGTCCGCAAACATTCCTGAACTCGCGCTCATTCGGTGGCATGCCTTGCGTAAAACGGCCACGGCATCCATTGAAAGATGCCGTGGCTTGAATAGATGGAACTCGCAATGGTTCCAACTTACGAATCGGATTGTTCAAACCCGAAATGGATCACTCAAAGTTGCCTTTGAAGTAGCCATCGTTGATGAAGATACCGGCGAAGAATTTGTCGCGAGGCATTTCCAACTTGTCGTCGGCGTAGCCAACACCTGAGATCTCAGCAGCGGTCAAACCGGTGACGGGGAAACCAGGATTCAAGAATCCGTCGGCGTTGCTGTCGGCGAAGACTTCAACGTGACCGTCGCCCATCAGAATGTTGCAGCTACCAGCGTGAACGGCGTACCAGTCACGGGTGTCTTGCAAGTAAACACCGTTGCCGCCTGGGCCGGTTGGAGCAGCACATCCAGCTGTGGTGGGTTCGCCACGCTCACAACCGATTTGCGCGAGCAGAGTTTCGTTGCTACCAATCAAGTCCAAGTTTCCTGCAGTCGCATTCCAGTAGGCAGGTCCGTCGTTGAACGCTTCGGTCAACAACGATCCGCTGGCGATGTACTCGACAGCTTCGGTTTGATTCAGGGCAGTTCCCCAGACGCCGGTTCCATCGAAACCGAGAGTCGCGGCGAGAATCGCTTCGTCGACGTCACCAGGTGCTGCACAGCCGATGAAGCCAACGTTGCTGCTGCTGATACGGCTTCGCTCCAAGTCGGCGACGCTCATTGGGCCAGTCGATCCACCCAAACCTTTGAACCCACCGCCGGACCAAGTGGTCAATTCGCCGGTGCTTGGATCAGCTTCGGTTTTGACCATTCCACGGACCAAGTGCCAAGAAGCGGCGTAGTTGGTGTTGTAACCGTTGGTCAAAAAGTAGCGAGCGATCAACTCGGCACGAACAGCAGTTTCTGGAGCCGTTCCGCCAAAGGTGGTGGAGCTTCCATCGCCCGAAACGCCTTGCCAATCAGCTTTACCACACTGGCCAGCACTCAGGCGAGCCAGTGGTGCGGCATCTTTGGCGTCCGTGGTGTCTTTCCCGTACAAGTCATTCAGTTTTTCCGAGCCCTTCAATGGGTTCGAAGGGTCCAACGACTCATTCATGTTGCCGTCGCCAACGTTAACGAGGTCAGCAACCCAACCGTATTCGTCCATGCAACCATCGCGACGGAAGTCCGACGCTCCGCTGCAGAATGAACCAGATGGAGCACGGTTGCTGTACTTGAACAGGCCGATGCCGATGTTCTTCAAGTTGGCTTGGCACTGGGCTGCACGGGCAGCTTCGCGAGCCTTGGTGATGGCTGGCAACAACAACGCTGCCAACAGAGCGATGATCGCGATCACGACCAACAACTCGATCAGGGTGAAACCTGATTTTCGAAATTGCGACTTCATAGTCTTTCCTGAGATTTTAGTTGCCGAAAGCCGAACGGCTTCGACCTTGTGTTAAAATGGGAGGTGGTGAGTTTGGTGGCGTTTGACCGTTAAAAGCCGACGTTTGTTCCAGCAAACCTCAGCTGGTCGAGCGTCACCGACTCCTTCTTCTTCGGAACGAAACCTGGTGGAGAGACTGTCTCCCAAGCTTCAATTCCATTGCGTGATTGCAATCACGCCCAATCGTCTTCTTTCAGTTGCCGTGACGTGTGCCACTGGCTAAGGCAAACCTCCTTTCGGTAGAGAAACTTCTGGTTGCTGTCAGCCTCCTTGAACAGATTCGGTGACTGACAAGACATTCATTTGGGTGGTGTTTTACAAGAAGCCGATAGCACCAACAGGCTTCACAAGTTGCATTCACGAACCTTTCACAATCCCTACTCGCAAGCTTCGCAATTCACTCAAAGAGCGTTTCCCCTTTTTGAACGATTTTCCAGCAACAAAGCTTTTGATCCTCACTGAAAGGAAGCTCGCAACAGCCAGTCGTTAAAGTTCTTCGCCTTTACTATTGAGCGAGTAGTAGCTGGCAAGCTCGAGGTCACCGGCTTCGACTTCGGCATCCGTCCAAAAGTTGCTGTCCTTTGGAAATCCGTTGTTGATGAAGCCATCGCCATTGGCGTCATACAGCCCTCGCACGCTTCCATCTGCCATCAAGACGTGACAAACGCCGCCATGGTGACTCGACATCCCGCGGTAATCTTGCCGTGTGTCGTAGTTCCAAATCCGCAGCCATCCTGAAACGCCTTCGCGTGGCGTGCTCGCCGGGATCACTGGCTCTTCCAGATAGTTCGGGTCGGTCTCTTTGTGCAGAATTGGCTCACCGACGATGGGAGTCACATACGGCGTTCCAGATGTCAATTCGCCGACGTTGCCGGATAGCTGGCCAATGGGCGATGCATCACAAAGAAGCGGAACTGTGCTGCTGGGTGCCTTCGCGGTGTCCAAGAGACGAGTTGTCAATGGACCACGGGTCACGTTGAGCGACTTCAAGTCATTGGTTGTGCATGCAGAGTCTCTAGGTTTGGGCTGACCATTTTCATCTAAAATCACTTCACTACGGACCAGGAACCACGACGCGGCGTAGTTCGTGTTGTAACCGTCTTCCAGCATTTTTCGTTCGATATATTCGACTCGATCCGCTGGACTCGCCTCGATCAGCCGAGCCACGTTCTTGATAACGGTGCCCATTTCGTTCGTGTATTCCTCGGCGCCCAACTGATCGACGCAGTCGTTGGTCGCCCAGTCGGCCTCGTTGTCACTGAGCAAGTGTTCGATGGCGCTGCTCGCCTGAGCGGATGTGCTGGTGCACCGCATTTCGCTCACCAACACGCCGCGTCGCACCAGATCCGCCACCCATCCCACTTCGGTGGGCACACCATCACGACGGAAGTCGAACGCACCTGAACAAAACTCACCGTTGGGCGCGTTCACAGTACGGCCGGTCAAACCAACTCCGAATTGCTTCAGATTGTTCTGACACTGAGCGGCTCGCGCGGCCTCACGTGCTTTCGAAACAGCGGGAAGCAACAACGCTGCCAACACACCGATGATCGAAATCACCACCAACATTTCAATCAACGTGAATGCGGCGTTGCCTCGTACAACCATTGGCTGCTTGAGCGAAGATTCAAATTGGCGACGGTTGATGGACATGTGAACGAAGACCGTGGAGGAGGATGAGACAAGAACCCAGAGAGGGATACTCGCGCTGCTCCACTTTTCGCATGGTCCGGCGAGGCTTCAACGTCAAAAAAGAATCGGCCGACAACCTTCACGAAAAGGACTGGCTGGCCTTCATCAGAAATTCACCGACGCCGAAACTCATCCACTTCGGTTGCGAAGTATTCCACTGGCGGCGAACGACGGGATTTGGTATCGGCGACCACCGTTGGACCCTTCCCACCGATAAAACTCTGACCGGAGCCCACCACGATGTTGCTGCGAATCCCTTCCACGTCCCGTCGCCTCGCTTTGATTGGACTGGCCTGCCTGGGAACACAGAGCGTTCTGGTACCCCAATCGATCGGCAACGCGAAGGAACAATCGGTTCTGGAACAAGCCGAAGATGCATCCGGTGAAACTTACTCGCTGAAACACTCACTTCAGCCCGGGCAAACGCTTCGCTATGAAGTCACCCACGTTGCCAAAACAAAGACTCGCATCAATGGTTCCGAAGAAATTGCGAATGTTCACACCAAGAGCAATCGAGCTTGGACCGTCGCGGAAGCCAATGATTCCGAAATGACGTTTGATCACTCGATCGAATCCGTCGCCATGACCCAGCAAAATGGCGATGCGGATGAAGTTCAATGGGACAGCACAACCGGCGAAGAACCACCGAAAATCTTCAGTGTTGTCGCTTCGCAGATCGGGACTCCGCTGGCAACCGTGACGATCAACAAGCAGGGCCAAGAAGTCCGCCGGGAAGATCATGCCGGCTCCAAGTCCTCGCTGGGCATGGGGACGCTCGCGCTGGCACTGCCTGACAAACCCGTCAAGATTGGCGAATCATGGGCCGTCCCGACGGAAATCAAAGCCCGAACCGAAGATGGCTTCGTCAAGCAAATCAAAATCCGCCAGCTTTATACGCTGAAGAAAGTCAAAGCGGGTGTGGCAACACTGAGCGTGAAAAGCGAAACCTTGACCCCGATCGAAGAAGAATCCTTGCGAGCACAAGTCATCCAGCAACTCAGCAACGGAACGCTGCGTTTCGATGTCGACAACGGCTACTTGCTCAGCAAAGAACTGATCTGGGACGAATCAGTCGTCGGCTTCCAAGGTCCTGGCAGTATGATGGAATACCGAGCCAAGATGACAGAGGAACTGCTGCCCGAAGACAGCTCCACGACCGTCGCGTCGAAGAAGAAAAGCCAACGCTGATCGCCGCCGCCAGTCTCGGCAGACTCCTCTCCCCCGTAGGCCAGGTCCTACCTGGCGGGGTGATTGGACGGTACTCGCTTGAACTCGAGAACCAAATTGTGACTCGCCTCGCTTTGTGCCAAAGCATCGGCTCGAGTGCCAGGTGAAACCTGGCCTACGTTGCTTCGCTGCGGCTCACGCAAGCGATCCGCCATTTGACGAAGCTCGTCGATCAACAGCTCTTGCTCTCGATAAAACACGGGAGCTCGAGGCGGTGATGCGACTTCTTGGTGACCGAGCGAGTTTTCGCCGTTGCGACGGTCCTTCAACAGCTCACCCCACCGCAACCGCTGCTCGGCCAGTTCCGGGTCGTCCCACTCGGGCAATCCGCTCTCAAGCTGATTCAGCGTACTGCGAACAGCGACATCGAGCTTCCGCTCGAAACGCTTCTGCTCGATCCCCAGCCGATACAACGGGTCGGACAACGGAGCCTCCAAGAACGACTTCTCGTTTCCCAGCTCATCGTCGAACCGGCCACTCCACTCTCCCTTTTGAAAGCGTTGCCACTCGCTGATCAGGCATCGCTGGCGACTCTCACGACGCAGGTCCTCGCTGGCCAGTTGATCGACCACTCGAATGAATGTTTCGCGATCCAACTGATGCTCTTCGCCCTGCGGGAGAGCCTGACCAGTGAACAGGTTTTGATCGTAGGCGATCTGCCTCAAGCCAGCGATCACGATCCACTCATTGGACTCGGCATTATTGAGCAGTTCGCCCAACTCGCCCAATGCAAGTGCCTGCTCCCGAGAAAGCCTTGACCACTTGGCGGAGACTTCCAACGCTTTGCGGCGCAACGGTTGCCACTCAAAATTTTGCGGAGCCACATAGCGGTAAGGTCCATTCCAAATGGCTTGTCCCAGACCCAAGATTGGGTCGCGAACGCACAACTCGTACAGCACCGTTTGCGAGACGAACTCACCCATCATCGTGTCAGACTTCAATTCCGTGTCCAATCGGAATGTCAGATCAGGCATTTGTTCCGCTCGGTTCAAGTGGACCGCCTCGACCGCCGCCAAACCAGACTGATGAAAGCTCGGATCCAAACGGATAGTGAATTGCATCTTGCCTGCGTCTGCGGTGCCCACATTTGGAAATTCCGTTTGCAGCATGATCTTCTTCATGCCTTCGTCGAACCGATCGAGCGAATACACATCCGCATTCAAATCGATGTTCCGAGTCCCTGGCAACACATCCACCGCCGACTCGAAGTCTTCCGGCGTGACTGGCGTCTGAACGATTGCCAGCATCTCTTTTCGCCACTGCGGCATTTCCGACGGCGTCGTCCACCAGCGATGAAGGAATAGACACAGGCACATCACCCCCAAAGCCAGCAAGCAATACGCCAGCCCTCGTCCCCACACAGCAGCCGAAGAAACACCTTCCATCACAAAAGGCGTCAAACGCCGAGTTGCGAACAGCAACACGCCTGCGGCCAGCCACAGCAGACCAATGTAGCCTCCGTAGAACGCGAGCAGGCCAAACGCGGGTAGCATCCAGAGCAGAGCCACCACTGGTGCGCCAAAAAACGCCAGCGATGGACGGCGGCCCCATTGCCCCGTCAAAACACCGATCAAGAAAAGAAGGGTTTGTACAACCACGCTGAATGCAAAGGCTTGCCACAAGTTCACGATTCCGAATGGCCTTCCGATGTTCAAATCGAGGCCAGCACTGAACGGAAACAAAACCATCAAGAACGACGATGCCAAGGCGGTTGGGATCAATCGAGTCAACCAAATCAGGTTGGGTGACCACCCACGGTCGGCGAAGAACCCTTGCCGGATTCCACGTCGATCCCCGTGGAATGTGGCAACTCCCAACATCAAATGAGCTGCTGGCCATCCCAAGGCGACCAATGGCCCTTGAACCTCAAGAAACCCATCCACCCAAGTCACGATCACCGTGACCAACGCAAACAAGATCGCAGCACCAATTATGAAACGAGTCTGCCGAACCTGTTGCCACAACAATGCGCGGAAGCGACGCGGTTTGGCATGCCAAGCCACTTGAACCACGGTTGGCTGCCAAGCCGAAGCCGGAGCGGCTGCCGGAACCTGCCAGCGATGATCACTTGCGCCCGCCAACCGGTGCTGAGCCAAACCGGACATCACCGCCCCCAGTGCGGTGAGGTAGGCAACAGCCGAGCCGAACATGACAACACGCTGTTCGCTGGTCGCTTCCACGAACGTGACACCGTTATAGACATGCGTGCCGGCCAATCCAGCGACCGTGTAGTTCCACAACAAGGTCAGGCCCACGATCAACGGGATCACCAACATCACCGAACCGACCGGATTGCGAACGATCAACGCCGCGATCCAGCCACAGATCAGCAAGCCCACTCCGTAGATCATCAGTTCAACGATCGATTCCGAACCGGAGATCCGTCCGATCGCAGACCAATCCCAACCTCTTCGCAACACCAACCACGACAGCACAAAACAAGCCGACGCGGTCAAGACCGCCAGCACCCAGGCGGCGAACCCGACCAATAATTTGGACAACAACACTTGCGACCAAGTCACCGGCAACGTCCGCAACCAATCCAGTGTTCGCTCTTCGTTCTCCGTGCCCAGCGAGATCGGTGGAATTCCGAGCGCCACCAAGTTCGGCAACAACACCCACAACACGGAAAGTGTCGTCAGGCTCGGATCCGAGGCCGGATCGATCGCGGCACGAAGGACCGCCAGGAAGAACAACGCCGCCGTGCCGATGACACCCGCCAACAACAGCGGCTGCAGCATCCGAAAGTCTTTCCAAACCAAATGCTGAAACGCTGATCGAGGACGTGAAACGGCCGGGTAAGCAAAAGCATCAAGCGAAGTGGCCATCGTTCACCTCCTGACGACGATCGAAAAATGAAGGTTCATCCCGAATGGGTTGACCGCAAACCGCAATGAAGACTTCTTCCAGCGTTGGCACGCTGACATGGAATTGACGCACACCGTCATCAGGTCCCCAGTGCAGTTCCCCGGCGTCGTTCCAATCCGTGATCACCCAGCGTCTCTGCCGACCGTTGTTCATTTCGCTCAGCACACGTCCCGGTAAATCCGGTGACTCGACGTGAGCGTCATCCATCGTTGCCGTCACGATTCGAGTGTGCAGCTTCAAGTCGTTCATCGACTGAACCAATTTCACTTGACCGCCATGAATCATCGCCACCATGTCTGCGACTCGTTCGACTTCATTGATGTGATGACTCGATAGCAGTACTGTTCGCCCAGCGGCGGCACGGTCGACCATCGATTCCAAGAACTGACGACGGACCATTGGATCCAAACCGCTGGTCGGTTCATCCAGAATCAACAGTTCAGGATCATGAGCCGTCGCGAGAGCCAGAGCCACTTTGGCTCGCTGGCCCTTGCTCATCGATTTGATCTTCGTTGCCGGTGGCACCTGAAACTCTTCGATCAAGTCGCGATACCGGGGGACAAAACCTTCGTCGTAGAACGCACTGACGAACCATCCAATCTCCGGCGGTGTCATCCACTCATAAAGAGCCGGCGAGTCGGACACGTAGCCGATCTTTCGCCTGATCTCCTCGGAGTGCTGACCACAATCATGCCCAAGGATCACCGCTGATCCGGAATCTGGTTTTTGAAAGCCGGTCAAGATTCGAATCAAGGTTGTCTTGCCCGCACCGTTCTCACCCAGCAAAGCGAAAACAGTCCCCGCCGGAACGTGCAAGCTGACGTTGTCCAACGCAACCGTGTTCCGAAACCGCTTGCTCACACGATTGACTTGAATGATGCCTCCAGGTTCGACGTCTGTCCGACCGAGGTGCGAATCATATGCAGGACGATCCGAGGCCATGCCAGACGCTTCCCGTGGACTAGGCTCACGCTCAATGGAATCCAATTCATTCATGGCTCGGCTCGTTGTTGGAGGAAGAAACAGATTCAAGGCTTGGTTCGTCCGAGTTGGACTCCGCGGGGGGCGCACTCAATCGCGCCAGCTCCGACTCAAAGAGCGACCGCAATTGATCCGGCGACATCCCGCCGGCAATCGCATCGGCCAAAGCACGGCGAACACCGTCCCCGACCAAGTCATCGCGGGCGGACGTACAGACTTCGATCGCATCTCGCCGGACCACCATTCCGCGACCACGCAGCGGCTTGAGGATTTCTTGGGTCTGCAGCTCGCGATAGGCTCGCGCAATCGTGTTGGGATTCAACGCGATCTCGCGAGAAAGCTGACGGACACTGGGAAGCATTTGGCCGCCAACCAGCGTGCCATCGGCAACAGCCAGTTTGACCTGACGGACGATCTGCTCGTAGATCGGCACGTCACTGGCCGCGTCAATGGAAAAGAACATGGGCATCTCCGAAGGAGGAGTCCGAGGCAGCAACGGCCACTCCGCACCTGTGTGCTACCACAATAGCACACCGAGCGATCCAGTCAACGTTTTACGCCAAAATTATTGACATGACCGTTTCAACCGGACTCGTCGACCGCGAGATTCGATGATCTTTTGGGTTCACCAATGAAGTGAACAAGGTGCCACCGATCAACGAGCCACTCTTTCGAAACCGCCCATTACAAAAAAGCGTCCACGCGAATCTGCTCCGCTCGCGACGCCTGAATTCGTTCAACTGACCACGAAGCCAATTGCCGATGTCGACCGCCGACTCAGCCGCTCAATCGACGACGCCTCGTTCCGCCTTTCGTGTTGATTCGCTCGCGATCGGCATGATTGTGATGCTGGCGATGACGGTGCTTGGCCGAGGTATCGGCTTCATTCGCGGGATGGCGTTCTGCCGGTTGATGGACGACACCGATGTCGGACGTTGGTCGATGGCGTTTGGATTCATCACGCTGATCACCCCTGTGATGCTGTTGGGGATCCCCGGCGTGCTGCCGAGATTCACCGAACACTTTCGCCTCAAGCGTTCGCTCACACCGTTTGTGCGCCGGATTGCGATTGGGACGCTAGCATGCACATCCATTTTCGTCACAACCATGTTGTGGTTTCCCGATTGGTTCGGATGGATCGTTTTCCTGCAACCGCAAGACAACCGACTGATCTATGGCGTCGCGGGAGCGGTCGTCGGGATGATCGTCTACAACTTCATCAGCGACCTGAACGGCTCACTCCGGCAAGTCCGAATGGTCTCGTGCATGCAATTCATGCAGGGCGTAGGGTTCACGCTACTGAGTGTCGCGTGGCTGCTCGCGGGCGGTTCGTTTGCTGGCGTTATCTGGATGTTTGCCGCGTCATGTTTAGTCGCATCGATCCCGGGCCTGTGGTCACTCGTTCGTTCTTGGGAATCGGCTCAGATCCTCCAAGACTCAGAAGAACAAACCAATCCAACTGCGGCGGACGAAACGCTGCCGTCCGACGATGTTCCATTCGGCCTGTGGGACATGATTCGCCGACTGGCACCTTACGCGACGGCGCTTTGGTTGATGAACTTGATCGGCAATCTGTTTGAGCTTTCCGATCGATACATGATTCTGCATTTCATTCCCGCCACCGAAACGCTGTCAGCTGAAATCGCGGGTCAAGCCGCGGTTGGCCAGTATCACTCCGGCCGAATCATCCCAATGGTGCTGCTCAGCCTAGGAACGATGATCGGGGGTGTCATGCTGCCGTATTTGTCAGCGGACTGGGAAGCAAAACGTTTTGAAGCAGTGCAGACTCGATTGCGAGACGCATTGCTGGCGGTTTCGATCCTGTTCACCAGCGGCAGTGCGGTGGCCATTCTGCTGGGGCCTTGGATTTTTAACGTTCTCCTGCAAGGCCGCTACACCGACGGAATGACCCTGATGCCGATGGCTCTGTGCTTTTGCACTTGGGCGGCTCTTGTGACCGTCGGCCAGAACTACCTTTGGACAGTTGAAAAAGGAAAGTGGGTTCCAGTCGCCATGGCAGCTGGACTGCTTAGCAACCTTGCACTCAATGCTTGGCTGCTACCGATGTTTGGCTTGCAAGGTGCCGTGATCGCGACGCTTTGTTCCCACGGCGTTGTGATGAGCGGAGTTTGGCTTGCCATGATCGGATGCGGATACAAAGTCGACATGACGCTGGTCGTGCTTTCACTGCTACCAGTCAGTCTGCTGGTCTCGCCCTATGTCGCACTGCTGCTCGCCACCACAATCGGCCTGATGGCTTGGAATGACGATGCGACTCGTCGACGATGGCTAGAAAGCTTGCCTGACAAGGTTCGCTCGAAGCTGATGCCGCTGGGCTGAGCCCAAAAGCTTTGCTGCGATTCGATTGAAAAGGTTAAATTGGCAATTGTAAATTTTAAATTGCTTGCGGCCCGTTCATCCCAACAGCATTTTGCACTTTGCATTTGTCAATTTAACTTTTGCAATCAATACACGTGCCCCGAGACCGATCTCTGATAGCGGCCCCGTCCGGGGCGATGCAAATGGATCACCGAATTCCGCGACGATTCCACGCGAACCTTTCGCGGCACAATTCGCACTTGTATCCCGGTCAGCCCGAATCACGATTGGCTCGGTATTGCCGATCATCGCACACGGTGCGGACGTTCCTTCGCGAACGTGAACAAACCCTCTTTCGCCGGCCTTGACGATCGCCCCAAAAATGGCGTTTGATACGGGGATGAACACACCCAACGACTCCACCGAAACTCGGCATCTTGGCCCACAAGAAATTGAGGCCAAAATCCCCCACCGTGCTCCCATGCTGTTGCTGGATGAAGTGGTGGAAATCACCGAGAACACGCTGCACGCCCGCAAAACGTTCTCGGCCGACGAGTTCTTCGTGCAGGGACACTTTCCCGATTACCCGCTGGTTCCCGGCGTAATTCAGTGCGAATGCTGCCTACAAGCCGGAGCGATCCTGCTGGCTGAGCACACTCCCGCGGTGGGCGAATTCGTCCCCGTGGCGACCCGAATGGACAGTGTGAAATTCAAAAACATGGTGCGGCCGGGCGACACCGTCGACATTCACGTGACGCTCAAAGAGCAACTTTCCAACGCGTTTTTCCTCACCGGCAAAATGCTGCTCAACGGGAAGGTCACCACGCGGCTCGAGTTCGCATGCAGCATCACCCAAACTCAGCCAGCCGGTTCCTCTGACTCGGATGCAAAATCGTGAGCACGGAACCAACTCCGGCAATGGACTTTTTGGGAATGGCTGGCAAGACATTCCTGGTCATGGGTGTCGCCAACAAAAAGAGCGTCGCGTTCGCCATCGCCAAGCAAATTGAACAGGCCGGCGGCGAAGTCATCTATGCCGTTCGCAGTGAAGCTCGTCGAGAGAGCTTGGCCAAGTTATTGGCCGACCGTCGACTGATCGTTTGCGACGTCGAACAACAAAAAGACATCGACGCGATGGCCGCGGAACTCCAGCGAGACAATGTGACGCTTGCCGGCGTGGTTCATTCGATCGCCTTTGCCGACTACAGCGATGGCATCCGTCCGTTCCACGAAACCACCCGCCGCCAGTTTCTGCAGGCGATCGACATTTCGGCGTTCTCTTTGGTCGCGGTTTGCAATGCGATCAAAGATCAGCTCGCCAACGACGCCAGCGTTGTAACGATTGGAATCAGCACCACGCGGATGGCCAGCGAAAGTTATGGCTTCATGGCGCCGATCAAGGCCGCCCTGGAATCATCGCTGGCCTTCCTGACCAAATCGTTCAGCCGATTCAGCCAAGTGCGTTTCAACGCCGTCGCGGCTGGGTTGCTGAAAACGAGTGCTTCCGCGGGAATCCCCGGTTACGTCGATTCGTACCTGTACGCCGAGAAAGTCATCCCACGAGGGGAAGCGGTCTCGACGAACGAAGTCGCATCGACGGCAGCCTTTTTGCTGTCACCACGCAGCAGTGGAATCACCGCTCAATCGATCGTGGTCGATGCGGGCATGTCCATCAACTATTTTGATGCCGACGTGGTCGGAGCGGTCACCAACGCATCGGTCGACTGAAACCGGGTTCTAAAGCTGAGTTCGCCCACTCGCCGACAACACATATCCATCGCACCTTTCAATCTCTGAGTTTTCGGGCATGACCCAAGCCATCTACATCAACGGTGAATACTTCTCTCGCGAAGACGCCAAGATCAGCGTCTATGATCACGGGCTGCTGTACGGTGACGGCGTGTTCGAAGGCATGCGAATTTACTCGGGCAAAGTTTTCGCACTCGAAGACCACATGACACGGCTCTACGAAAGTGCTCGTGCGATCATGCTGGACATCCCAATCGCGATCGATGCACTGACGACTGCCGTGAACGAAACCGTTGCCAAAAACGGTTTGACGGAAGGCTACATTCGCTTGGTTGTTACCCGCGGCGGCAACCAATTGGGTCTCAACCCGTTCGCGTGCGAAGATCCCCAAGTGATCGTCATCGCAGACACGATCTCGTTGTACCCCGAGAAGTTTTACACCGAAGGTTTGGAACTGATCACCGCATCGACCATCCGCAATCACCCCGCCGCACTCAGCCCCCGCGTGAAGTCGCTGAACTATCTGAACAACATCATGGCCAAGATCGAAGCGATCCGGGCCGGGTGCATTGAAGCGGTGATGCTGAACACCAAAGGCGAAGTTGCCGAGTGCACCGGCGACAACATCTTTATCGTTCGTGGCGACCGTTTGATCACGCCACCCATCGACGCGGGAATTTTGGAAGGCATCACCCGCAACACGGTGATCGACCTGGCTCGCGAAAATGGAATCGAAGTGGCGGAGGAAGCCATGACGCGTCACGACATCTTCGTCGCCGACGAATGCTTCTTAACCGGCAGCGCCGCCGAAGTTATCCCCGCAGTCAAACTCGATGGCCGAGTCATCGGCGACGGCAAACCCGGCCCGATGACCCAAAAACTCAATGCTGCCTTCCGAGAATTCGTAGCTCGCTGAGGAAGTCGCTGGTCCCATCGTTCAGCTTGACGGGCACCCAACTTAACGTGCCCCCAAAGCAGATCGAGCGACTGAGCGTTGCAGCAACGTTGCCAAAACCGTAGCGGAAGTCGCCAAGACTTTCGGCCACCCAACTCCCAATCACCGAAACTCTTGGCGAGTTCCGCTACGACAACTGCCGAAACTCTTGGCGACTTCCGCTACGTTTTCTGTGCGTACTTTGGGTCATCGCGGCGAAAACACTCGGTTCGTTTTAAAAACGAGAGAGTTCGCCAGAGGATCTCCCAACTATCCAGCGCAAACAATCGGAGGTTGGGATAACCAGGCATCCGGTATAAATATAATCTGCAAATCCATCGACCGGCGCAAGCCCTTTCCGTTCGGGGTTGCGAGCGATGTACTCCGCAACGTCTTCGATTGCCGGACACTCGCATTCTGATTCACGCAGCACATGATCGTAAGGCTGCCGCTGAAACTCGAAACCAATTCGCTTCAAGCAGGAGTTCAAATCGTTTCGAACCGTCTTCATCGCGAGACGCTGGTCAGTACTTTCACTTAATCCGCACCACAACAGATGGGCATGGTCTGGCATCAAACAGAAGATGGGGCACGCGAACTGGTAACGAAACATTGCGTGGGCGAGGATTTCACGAAACTTGTAGAAGAAACGTGGTTCCAACCAACCTGTTCGACGACCTTCCATCGTCATCGTCCAGTGGACCCAAGCAAGCCCACGATAGGACTCCGGATCAAGACGCTTCAGTCGCTGTTTGTGTTGCCTGTCCATCCCAAAATTCTATCACCCCCAACCGTAGGGAACGCCGTCAAAACCGTAGCGGAAGTCGCCAAGACTTTCGGCCAACCAACTCCCAATCGCCGAAACTCTTGGCGAGTTCCGCTACGACAACGCCGAAACTCTTGGCGAGTTCCGCTACGGTCAAATCCCTCACTCCGCTGAAAAGGCTTCGCGGAGATGCTTGAGGTTGCGGGGGTTTTGACCGAGATCCCCTTTGCCGACACGAGACTGACTTTCCGCATCGACCCGCGTGAAAACGTCACCGGAGGATGAAACGTCCTCCGTCAAACGCACGTGGACATCATCGACAAATCGCAGCCACTTCGTCCGGCGAGTCAAGTGAATCGATTGCGTTTGATCAGTCGCCAACGTGTCCATCGGGTCATCGGTCATCGATTCGATTTGCCATATGGATTCGGACTCCACCCATCGTTCCAGATCGGCTTGCACGTCAGCGATTCGTTGATGCAATCGCATCGGTCTCATTTGCGGGTCTGTGGCGGAATCATCCCACTTGGCGTGATTGGTCGTCCAATCTCGTCCCCAATCGTCGACGAGAGTCGCCACACGTGCGACAATCGCCAACGTTACCACTCCAGCGATTGCCGTCCCAGTCATTGCTCTTCTCGTTCGTTTTCGCGAGCGGTCATCCCGCTGTTCACTTTGAATTGTCATGTCGACCATGGATCTATTTGCCGATCAAGAAGCGGACCATCTGTTTGCTGCCCAGCCACTGGCCGCACGAATGCGTCCCAAGAAGCTATCGGAGTTTGTCGGCCAACAACACATCCTAGGCGAAGGGAAACTACTTCGGCGATTGATTGCCAGTGGTCGCGTTGGCTCGATCCTGCTGCACGGCCCGCCGGGAACCGGCAAGACCACGCTTGCCCACCTGATTGCGTCGGAGCAGAACAGCGAACTGATCACGCTCAATGCCATTAGCAGCGGTGTGAAAGACGTTCGCGAAGTGCTTGCGAAAGCACGCGACCGCGTGTCGGCGGGCGACCCCAGACCACTGCTTTTCATTGATGAGATTCATCGATTCAACAAATCTCAGCAAGACGCACTGCTCGCCGATGTGGAATCGGGCATCATCTCGCTGATCGGTGCCACAACCAGCAATCCGTACTTCGCGGTCAACGCTGCTCTGATCAGCCGAAGCCAACTGTTCGGATTGGAACCCGTTTCCGTCGATGACATGCGAAGCCTGCTGAAGCGGGCGATCACAGACCGAGAATGCGGGCTCGGAGCTCAGAATGTTACCATCGACGAAGACGCGATTGACTATCTCTCATCGGCCTCAGATGGCGACGCTCGCAAAGCACTGACGGCGCTCGAAGTGGCGGTGCACAGCCACGATGATCCCAAAGCATCGATCACGCGAGAAGACGTTGCCGAATCGATGACCAGCCGCATCGCTGGCTACGATGCCACCGGCGATGACCACTATGATTTGGCCAGCGCGCTCATCAAAAGCATTCGAGGCAGCGACGTGGATGCGTCCTTGTACTGGCTCGCGAGGATGCTCGAAGGCGGTGAAGACATTCGCTTCCTTTGCCGGCGACTAGTGATTTTGGCCAGTGAAGACATTGGCAATGCGGACCCGCAAGCGTTGATGATCGCAGTCAGCGCCATGCAAGCTTGCGAGATGATCGGGCTTCCCGAAGCTCAACTCACGCTGAGCCAAACGGTGGCCTACTTGAGCCTGGCTCCCAAAAGCAACGCGGCGACTTCCGCGATCAGCGCCGCTCGCCGGGACGTTCGAGATCGCCAGGTCATTCCTGTTCCGAAGATGCTTCGTTGTGGGCATTACACCGGAGCCGAAGAACTCGGTCATGGAGACGGTTACAAATCTGCTCACAACACCGAAGAAGGTGTGGCCAAGCTGGATTACCTAGGCGTCGACCGCCGCTACTACGAACCGGTCGAGCGAGGATTCGAATCCGAACTCGCCTCGCGGCTACAAAAAATTCGCGAGCAGTTGGGCAGGGAAGCCGATTGATTCACACCATGGCTCATGAACGCGGCAAGCATCGCAACGAATGGACGAGTGCTAAATCGCTGCATCAACCATCTCGTGAGAATTTCACTACAGCCAATCCAGCTGAGTGATCCTTCGCAGTCGGTCCTCAAAATTCCCGAGCAGACCGCCGACCAAAACCCATTCGTGACGATCCCTCAGTTCGATTTCGCCGAACTTGTTGATTCGTAAAATGGAGTCACCATTGACGCCAGCTTCATGGAGCTGGCCCATGTCGATTTCGCCTTCGTTGATAACGTCCAACAACGATTTGCCGGTGAGTTCGATGAATTGCATGGTCGCAACCTAGCAGACGGATACAAAGACGAGTCGTTTCTCATTGCCCCACGGCGCTCGTCCGTCCAACCAGCTTAATTCAACGCAAAAGGTTTTCGACAACCGGCGTCAAATCTCGGCCAGAAAATTCGATGGCCGCCACTTTGCCGTCTTGGTCGATCACTGCCACAAACAGCAAAGAAACCACGCCAAACCGGTAGGCAACGGAGTTGGCAACAGAAGCTTCCGGGTCCGTCACACTTCGAAAACTCGGGAATGGAATTTTGTTACGAGATTCAAATGCGGGAACGTCTGTCGACTGAACATCCAAGTTCATTCCCACAATTGCAACCTTTTCTGGGTACTGCCGAGCGATCGCTTGCAGGTTGTCGACGACCAACAACGAGTCTGGGAACGCGGCCGACCAGAACGGCATCAAAACAACTTTGCCGCGATAATATTCCATCGACAGCTCATCGCCGTCTGTGCTGGGCAGGTCCGGATCGAACGTCTTGCCAATGATCTTTTCGCGATTGTCACGGGCCTGAAGTGCGGTCCTCGCCTCGCTCCCGCGATCGTCTTGCATAGCGGCAAACTTGTCATCCAAAACCTGATAGGTCACCTCGGACAAATCCGCACGTCCGACTGTCTCCACCTCCAAACTTGCCCCCGCCAGAAACTGAGTCGTCAGAAGATCGGGTTGCTCATCGGCCAAGGCTTCGATCGCTGCATTCCAATCACTCGTCGACACGGCAGAATTGGATGGATCGGTGCCTTCGTTCGCCTCGTTGATGACGGTTTGCATTAGCTGCTGAACGCGCGATGTCGCTTCGCTGACCTGAAAATTTGGGCCAGCGACTTGGCGGGCCATGTCGACCAATCCCTCCATCGCACCGGACTCGCCGGCGTTCGCCTCAGCGGGCTCGACGAATTCCTCGAGGATCATCGCACGAACCCGTGCGGCTTCTTCAACATGTTCGAATTGCAGCAACGCGTCTTTGGCTTGCCCCATCACCATCAAGGTCGCGGCGTCGGGAGCGGAACTGGATTGCAGCAATCGATCGATTTGAGAAACCACTCGACTGGGAGCACCGTCCTTTCCGTTTCGCAGGTCCTCGATCGCGAAACCGATCAGCACAAGCTGGCTGTCTGAACGTACATCCGGATCGGAGTCCTCTTGCAACGACTCCGCCAGTGTTTGCAGACTCTCGGCCGCTTTCAGATCACCCAACGATGCCAAGTGAGAAAGGGATTGCAGCTCACCTTGGCGACCAATCGCCTTTTCCTTTTCGGTAGCATCCGCGTGTTCGATCAATCGACGCGAGGCTTCTCGTTTCCAAGTCGCGATGCGTTTCAGCTCGTTGAATGCGGTGGCACTATCTTCGATGCCTGACTCACCACGCGTGATCATCCGCATCTCGATATCTGCTTCCGAGAGAAATGTCCGGAGCTGGGCTGGTTTCAAATCATGAGCGAGTTGCTTCCGTCGACCATCCAGCTGAGACGTGACGCTTTGCGGCACGTCAATCGAGGCTGATTCGTCTTTGTTTGGCTGCGGATCGGTCGCGCCATTCGGCTCATTGATCGCTGGTGATGCAGGCGTCGAAGCAGCATTGCTGTCTCCAACAAGCATCAGGTCATCCTGGGACGACTCATCCGTCTCTTCGGACTGACCTTCGTTGGTCTCCGAAGATGGAGCCCCCGATGCAGAATCCGTCGACTCGGCAGAAGGCTGACGAGTGCAGCCTCCGACAACTTGGGTCAACAAGATCGCAAAGACGCACGCTCCGATGGTTTTCGGAAGCTTGCCCATCACGATGGCAATTTGAGCTTGAATCATCCAATGACATCCCTGAAGAACGAAAACCAATATTCTACTGGCCAAGGAGCCAGTTCGAATACCGTTCGTTCAATTCTGGTCGGATTGGATAAACAACATTCTGAGATTTGAAAAAGGCATTCCCGGTCACGTTCGTTGATCCCATTTCGCAGACGTTTGGGCAAACGCCACCAATTGAATCAAGAACAGACTGCCGCATTTCGCGGAGGACCGGTCTGGTGCAGTCGCCGATTTTGCGACGTGCACAAATCCACATCTCAGGCAGCGGTGTGGTCGGCCGACAAGGCATCAAGCAGGTCGGCGAAGCGATCGTCGGCTTCGCGACGACGACGCAGACGCTCTGCAACACTCCAGCTGCTGCGGATCTTCATGACACGGCGAGTGATCTCGGCGTCGGATGGTGCTGTCTCATTCTGCGATGCAGCTGAGATCATCGAGACGTTTTCGAGCGATGGCATGGTTTCGGTCAACATTGCGATTCTTCCTGAAACGGGGCTTTCATAAGGCTCGGTACCACGTTGACGCCGGTACCGATTTGGATGCCTCCATCCGAGGCATTGGCGTCTGGATTGGTGCTAACGCAACCGCGGTGCCAAAAGTCCGAAAACCAGAAAAAACGTTCCAACTGTTTCAACCGCACCGCAACAAGCTTTGCATTTCCCATGTAAATCGCCGACAAAAGCGACCAAATCAGCATTCGCTGGAATTCACCCGTTTTCTGGCCGGTGATAAATCAACGCTCAGCGGAGTTGGTCGAACAGACGTCTTTTTCAAAACCTTGTAAATCTTGCCATGTTCGATCGGGAATCCGCATCAACGAGATCGATGACGGATCGGCAAACACCGAAAACAGTGTTCGCAGGCGTTCCATCAACAATCGGCGCCCTTCCTCGGATGAACCACGGCCATGCAAGTCAACGTATTGAATGGCCTGACCGTTGTCGTAGACGGTGCCATCGATTTGCCAGCCTTGCGACTGATTGGCCCAAGTAAACGAACCATCCCATTCAAAAAACAGTCCTTCCAGTGCCTCGAATCGGCCTGCGACGGTCTCCATCGACACGTCAAATGCCCCCCGATCAGGTCCGTAAACGTAAGTCTGAAACGTAAAAGCAGCAGTCATCAGATAGAAAATCGCCAATTGAGTTGGGAATGGGTCGAAAACGCGACACTTCGTATTTGCTAGCAAAATGGGGCATTTCGCAACCTGAACCCCTCTAACAAGCGACCACCAAAAGATTTTTCACTGTTTGTCAACCCGGATTTCCTTGACCGAACCGTTTTTTGTCCTAGAGTTGTTGGACCAAGGATCTCTGTCCGTACTCCCTTCCACAACCTGTCCACTATTCGTCGTTGACTAGGCAGTTGTTACTAGGAGGCAGGCGGCCGCAAAAAGGAATGAGCCATGTTGGTACTCTCGCGAAAGAAAAACGAAAGCATTGTCATCAACAACGATATCAAAATCGTTGTGGTGGAAATCCGTGGAGACAAGGTCCGCCTCGGCGTGGAAGCTCCTCGCGAAGTGCCAGTTCACCGTCGTGAAGTCTACGACGCGATTCAGCGGAATAACGAGGCGTTCGATGCGAACGCACCAGCAGATTCGAACGACGTTTCGTAGGTTAATTTCCCGCTCACTGGACGTTCGTGAAGGCACATTCAGCCTCCTGACAACTTTTTTGTTGTCGCACGGCAAATCGGACGCTCGTATCCCTTGACGCCTTCATGCGATCTTGGTTTGATACTCGCCTCGTTGGCACGCCAGCTTTTGTTGGCAAACCGACCGGCCCCTTCGTCTAGCGGTCTAGGACATCGCCCTTTCACGGCGGTAACACGGGTTCGAGTCCCGTAGGGGTCACTGAATAAGCCGTCTGCTTGCAAAAGCTGGCGGCTTATTTTTTGCGCCGACAGAAAGCCGGCCCGACGTCGCTGGGCCCTCGGCACACGGCGGCCAACCAAGATGCGATCGGCCACTGCCACGTCGCTTTCACAAGCTACTGAAAATCAGGATGGGTCGCTTTGAGAATCTCCAGAATCTCACGACGCATCGTGTCGCTCAGATGCTGGTAAGTCTCCGACTGATCGTCGCCGCTGAGGATGCTTTTCAGCTTCTCCAGCACGCGAGCTTTCACTTCGCTCGGCAACTCCGTGAACGAGTCGGAGTAAATCAGATAGCTGCACGGATATCGGAACAGGCGTGTTTCCAAATCAAGATCACGTAGCGACCGCTGCTCCGAATCTCGCGGGCCCATCGACGCGAATTCTTTAGCGAACGTGGAGGTCCCCGCAACCGAATCGGTCAGCGCGAACTCGTCACACATCAACAGGTACTTCAGCACTCGATCTGCGGACGACTCAATCCGCCGCGTCGCACTCTCACTGATGAAATCGGGTTCGCGTTCGAGCAACTCATTCATTTGGTAGGACTGATGCAGAGCCTGCCGAGTTTCGAAGTTGGCCGCCGTGATCGCGTTGTGCATTTGCGTTTGATGTTCCAACACCATCAACGCCACGATATCGCTGTGCGGCGTCAGATACGAATCCGTGCGAAAAAACTCCCCCAGATCGTCCTGGTTCGCTCCGCTTTCACGGTCCAACTCATGAGCCTCATCGGTGCAAATTACATTGCCCATGTGACGCATCGAGCCATGGGATCCGGTGACATACCATCCACCCCAACGTTCGTCGAACGGGCTGGTGTGATCCGTCGTGAACGTCCCGCTACCGAGCTTGGGACGCCCCGCCGCATCGGCGAAAACACTGCGAATCAAAAACCCAGGAACGTTCTGAGTTCGCGACGACGCGTGACAAGACAGACACCCACCACGATCCCGGACGAACTCGGGTTCTTTTTCTTCGGATTGGGACAAGGTGTAAAAGATTGCACCTTGTTTGGCATCGGTGGAAGCGAACTCCAAAACATCACCGTGCTGGCAATAACCAACGTAGACGTCGTCGTTGAAATACAACGCTCGTGGACGCCGGGGCGAGATTCGATGCAACTGCAGACTGGTCTTCGAAAACACCAACGTCTGCGAACTCAGTGGCACATCGAGGGCCTCGAGAACTGACGGCAAATACCCAAACTTTGGATCGCTATTCAGTGCCACTTCGCCCGCCTCGATGCGTTTTGCTAGCTTGGCGACGGGATCATTTACCTCCGCGTTGAGGTAATCAATCGGTGGACGTTCAAAATCAGGCTGTGCCGATGCCGAGGACGCCATCCAAAAGATCAAGCAAAACAGCCCGCCACTGATCACCCGCAATTTTGCTGCGGTAATTGACCGGCCATGGGCGGATGGAGCGGCACCATTTGAATGCAGCGAGACCATAGAAGATTGCTCGTACGTGGGTTCCAGCTTAAACTCTTATTCGTACACCTGACTGTACAGAATCAATATCTGCATTTCAACATGTAGATTTCAAATTCACAACAAACAACTATGCTTTCCAAAACCGCCGAATACGCTCTTCGCGCCATCGCCTGCATGGGCAGCCAGGTCGGAAAACCAGTCCCGGCGGATCACTTGGCCGAGCAAACCAAGGTACCGCGGCGATACCTCACGCGCGTGCTGCAAGACCTCGGTGCAGCAGGCTTGGTCCGTTCACGCCCGGGTCCCGGCGGCGGTTACGAGCTGTGCGTTCCAACGGACACGTTGACGATCTTGGACGTCGTCAACACGGTTGCTCCGGTCGAGCGAATTCGAAAGTGCCCACTCGGCCTGAAGTCTCACACCGATCTTTGTCCGCTGCATGCAGAACTCGATCGTGTCTACGCCGCGACCGAAGAAGCTTTCCGCGGCGTCACGATCGATGACTTGGTCAACTCAACCAACCCCATCCTGCCACTCTGCGAAAGTTGAAGTCGGGCGAATCCGCATTCATGTTTGGCTTGCACCCTTCGATCGCACTTCGCAAGCAAACCTAGGTCGAATAAACCGGTGAGCCGACTCGTGAAGGCTTTAAGAAAGCGACGTGGCCGAGCGGTTTCAAATCCGCAGCGGACTTCCGGAAAGCCGCCTGGGTGTTGAACAACCAAAGGATCCGTGTGTGCCGATTGGTTGATCGCTTGGGATGGGGCGAATCGCCGTCGGTGAACACGACCACTCCGTCGTAGCCGCGATGCTCATCAATGAACTGAGTCACGCAACCCAAGTCGGTGCCGCCTCGACCGGTGACGCTGATGTCGCGTCGCGCCGACCGAAATGTCAGCGGTTCGCAACGAATCTCCGTATCAAACCAAACGACATCGATCGAGCGAATTCCATACTGGAAAAATCGGTTGATGATCGAGAATCCATTTTGCAAATCACGGTGGCTCATCGAGCCCGAGACATCCACCGCGAAAAGCAACCGCGTGGTGAAGTCATACCGGCTACCCATCTGGGCGAATCCGTAGCGGCGACTTGGACGCATTCGAGTCAGTCGGCGATCGACTGACAGAACACTTTGACGGAACTGACGCAGGATTGACCGGTAGTCCAATGGCGGCCGAAGCGTTGCCAGCAAACGTTCTTGAGCATGCCCAGGCAAGGTTCCCCAACCACCATTCTCGGCTGCGTCGGCCACGGCGGATTTGATCTCTTCGTGCAGCAAATCATCCGCATCCCACTGGTCCGCGTTTTCCGAACCCGTTTGGCTTGGATCAACATACGACTCCAGGTCACTGCCCGCTGATGAGTCCGCAGCGTCTTCCATCGAAGGCGAATCGGGCGTGGGCTCATTCGATTCGGCCGCGGAGCCGTCAGCTTCTACCGACGACTCGCCACCGGTTTCGTCCTTTTGCTCGGCCGCCGCATCGCTTCCCGAGTCGCCAGCATCACTTGATTCGTCGCCCAGGACTTCATCCGCATCTCCCGTGTCCTCGCCGGGTTTTGAATCTTCCAGCTGCTCCGGTTCAGGCGTTGAATCTTCCGACGGATCGGGTTGATCGCCTTCCCGTTCGGCGAGCTGCCGATAGTAATATTCAAAGTACTGATGATCGTGCGTATCGCTGCCCAAGACTTCCCGTGGTCGCGGCATCGGCAACTTGCTGCGCAAGCATTCTTGCACGGTCAGGTTGCTGGCCGAATACGACAGTTCGGTTTTAGGTTGGCGTCTGGCATACGGATGCCCCAACAGAATTCGCATCGCTTCGAACCGAAGCACATCGCCAAGCTCGTCTTGCTTGAGCGACGAGACAAACGCGGGATTGAACTCAACGCGACCGTGAGCCACTCGCAACGTCGCGATCTCGGGTTTGGCCACGACTTCGTGCAGCGTCCAAGCGGCAAACAACAACGGATCAACGAGATACCAACTTTCGACGATGCGAGTGATTCGCTCCCGCGCCTTCGCATCTCGTTTCGATTCGGTTTTGCCGGAGGCCGCTGCGTCGCTCACTGAATTCGGATTCCGTCGACGTATTCGGTCAGCAAGGTCGTCAGCTCCATTGACTCCGCGAAGAACTCCATCGCCGGTTCGTACTTCGGCTGATCCGTCATGGAAACCAAATGGGCGACCGCTTCATCCAACTTTCGTTTGCGAAGCAACTTCAAGTAGCTCAGCATTCCTTTGAGAGCCTTCGTTCGATCCACATCGTCGTAAGGATCGCCCACCAAGTGAACAAGCAATTGTTCGTTCAGCATCAACAGTTCACCCAGAGCCATCTTCTCGATCGCTTTCCGGTGCTTACTAAACTGCAACAACACTTGATCGGGCGACACCTGCAATCGCGAGGCAAGGCTTCTGCGGAACGCCATTGCCGCGGGTGATCCCACCACACCGGCAATCAGCTTAACGTGCACCGGCTCGATCGTTTCGACGCCTTGGAGAATATTGGACACACGAGCCCATCCACGGCGGTCGGGTGTTTTGACCAATCCCGACATCGAATCCACATCTTCCGCCGCTGGCGAGATCCCTTCGCCATCCAGGTACTGAGGCTGCTGCTGGACAAATCCGGTCACTCGATCGTCCACTTTGTGTTGATCAGCCCACAGCAACCAATCGTCGACTGTCGGAGCGAACTGATACAGGTTGAACCGCGAAACGAGAGCGGGGTCGAGATCGGTCAGCTGATACTCATCGCCTTCGTTGACCGCCGAGATGATCACACTGCCTTCTGGCAAGCGTTTTCCCGCAAGTGTCTTGTTCAACGCGAGTTCCATCACCGATTGCAGGATTTCTGGTCGAGCCCGGTTGAGTTCATCCAAGAAAAGCACAATCGGTTCCTCATCCGTTGGCCACCAAAACGGAGGCAGAAACTCGCTTCGGCCGGACTTCTCGTCTTTGTGCAGCAATCCAATCAAATCACCTGGATCGCTCATTTGCCCCAAAAAGAACGGCACCACACGCATTCCGCGAGACGAAAAGTGCTCGGCGATGATTTGTGATTTCCCGATTCCATGCCGCCCCACCAACATGATGTTTTGATCAGGCGGAGTGATTTCGAGCAACTGAATCAACTCGTGAACATCAACTCGAACAGCCAAAGGAATGTCTCAATCAACGTGGAAATCAAAATCAAAAATCACTCTTCGTACCGAATCCAGTCGGTTCGCCAATCGGCCTGCATGAAACCGATCATCTTGAACCGCAAACCGTCGTCATACAGCGACCGAAGCGTCCGAATCGTCTCTTGCAATTGCGGCAAAACCTTCTCGAATCGCGTGAACGGGATGTGGATCTCGATCATGTGCTGACTCGATAACTTCACAAACAGACGCAGTTTTTGCGTGTCCATGCTGGTCGCGAAGTCAAATTGTTCTTCTTTGGCCAGTGCCTTGACGCGAGCGACGATCGCCTTGGACTTCATCGAACGAACTTTTGCACGCTTTGCTTCTCCCGCGTGCCGCTTGACGTACCGTCGGAGAACTTCCGCCACCAAGCTTTCCACCTCGCCGAAGTCACTAATTGGGCCGGCGATTTCGCGATCAAACTTTCCAAACACGCATTCGAGTTCACCTTGGTCGTTGCGTTCCAAACGCAATTCATCGGACCGATAATACGTCTGCGATGCATTTGGGTCTGGAATCGTGAACCGCACCCAAGTCGGCGATCGCGAATCTCGATCGCCGGGGTGATTGGTCAATCGCACGCCCTCGATCTTTTCCAACTTTGCTCGCCACTCTTTGATCAGCGCCGCGCGTTGTCCTGGATCGATTTGAATCGGTGACTCACCCGAGAAGTGCTCTCGAAAGAGCTTTCGCACGGAGGGCAGCGGCAACTTCACGTCAGGGTCAACTCAACGGGGCAGTGGTCCGAACCGTGAATTTCGCAGCGGATTTGTGCATCGGCGACACGATCCCAAAACTTCTTCGCAACCCAAAAGTAATCCAAACGCCACCCAATGTTTCGGGCTCGAGCGTCACTGCGATACGTCCACCAAGAATAGTGGCCCGGGCCATCGTGGAATTGCCGGAACGAGTCAATGAACCCTGCCTCAGTGATGGCGTCCAAGCCCGCGCGTTCTTGATCGCTGAAGCCCGCGTTCTTGCGATTGGCCTTCGGATTTGCCAAATCGATCTCCTTGTGGGCGCAGTTCACGTCGCCGCAAAACAAAACCGGTTTGCGTCGATTCAATTTTTTGACGTAGTCCAGAAACGCTTCGTCCCACTGCATTCGGTAATCCAACCGAGCCAAGCCTCGCTGTGAGTTCGGCGTATACACGTTGACCAGATGAAAGTCAACGAAGGTTGTCGTCAGCACACGGCCTTCGTTGTCGTGCTCTTCGATGTTCAACCCCTTGGTGACTTTCGATGGCTTCACGCGACTCCAAGTGGAAACGCCTGAATACCCACGTTTGGTCGCAGTGTTCCAAACCTGGTGGTATCCAAGTTCATCCGCCCAAGACAAATCGACTTGCTCGGGCTCCGCTTTCGTCTCTTGCAAACACAGCACATCGGGCTGTTCACTCTCAACAAAGTCACGAAAACCTTTGTCCATCGAGGCACGGATGCCGTTGACGTTCCATGAAATCAGTTTCAACGTTTCAATCAACTTTGGTTTTGGAACACAACTTCTTCGTAAGGCTGAACCACCACGAAGCCATGTCCTTGGAAAAGAAACTGCAACGATTCCCCTGAACCGCGACCGAGCATTGTCTTGAATTGCACATCGGTCTTGAGTTGAGGTTCCAGTTGCCCGGACCACAGCACGGTTGCATTCGGGTCCGTCACGACAGGTTGATGAGGTGTGACCGGCAACGTGATCGGATCGTAGTGACTGGTGATCGCGACCATACCCGTGCCTTCCAGGCGGATGTTGAACAACCCACCGGCCAACATCGCGGTCATCTTTTTCATCATTTTGATGTTGTAGTTCAATGACATTTCGAACGCGAGGAGGTCGTTTCCGTTGACGCAGATCGCTTCGTTTTGCAGCTCAAGGATGGTGATTTTCTTTCCGCTGTCGGCGCAGAAAACGGAGCCTTTGCCACTGACTTTCGTGAGCGCCGTGCCTTCGCCGGAGACCGCCTTCTTCAGCAGATTACCCAATCCCTGCGACAGAATTCCTTCACGCTCGAACTTCACATTGCCCGTGTAGGCGATCATCGAACCCATCTTTGTCCACACCTCGCCGTTGAGGTTGATGTCCAACATTCGGTCCGATTCCAGTTCAAACAGTCCCTGATTGAGGTCTTTGTCCCGCGTTTTTTCCAAGAAGCGGTCGAGGGAATAGCGTCTTTCACTCATCGTGAGATCCTTCAGGTCATGGTGATAAAAAGAGAACAGCGTCGGACTGCACGCCCACAACGCCATCGAACGCGTCGAGAAGGTGCCACACCAACGGCAGTGTAGCGATTCCAGCGGAACCGGTTGCGTCTCGGAGGGTTTCATCCGTGCGAGCGGGTTGCTGAGAGCGTAGAATCATCCTACCGATAATTTCCAAATGCGATCTCTCCCGCCTGCGTTCCCAACCACGCACCAAAGCATGAGACCTGTCCTAGTGAATGCATCTCGCTTCCTTGTTGACAACCAACGCGACGATCAGCTTCTCGAAGTGATCGACCTGGGCCATCGTTCCCATTCGCCAAATGGCCGATTCCGCCGGGCCGTTTCTGCGACAGCCAATTGTCTGCTCGTCGTTTGCATTTTGTTTGCAGCTTCTCTCACACCCGCGTCCGTTTTCGCGGCCAGCTACGACGACGCGGTGCAGCAATTTCGAAATGGCCGGTACGACGCCGCCGCCACGACTGCCGCAGCGGAAGTCGAGCGAGGCGTCTGGAGCGAACGTTGGCCGCGGTTGTTGATCCAGTGCCAACTCATTCAAGGTGACTACGCCGACGCTCTGCAAACCTATCGCGAAGCCCTGAAGCGATACCCAACCAGCATCGCACTGCGTTACATGGGACTGGATGTTTTGCGGTTCAATGGCTTGCACGATGAAGTCGGTACGGCAGAAGCGGACTTGTTCGCACAAATGCAACGTGCTTTCGCGGGATACATCACTCGCGACAACCTGATCGCCGCGGGTCGCTTTCTAACGGGACGCGGCGAAGACGCTCGCGAGGTTTTGGAAATGTTCTATGACCGGGTGCGTGACCGCGACCCGGAATACCTGGACGCCTATTTGGCCACCGCCGAACTGGCGATTCGAAAAGGTGATTTCCAGGTCGCTGCGAACACGCTTCAAGAAGCCTTGAAATTGGAGGAAGAAACTCCCGACCTGCATCATTTGTTGGCCAAGGCGTTGGAATCCAGCGATGGCCAGGCCGCTGCCGAGCAGGTCGCAATCGCACTTCGCATCAACCCACAGCATCTGCCTTCTTTGCAATGGTTGGCCGAACGAGCAATCGATCGCGAACGATACGATGAGGCCAAAGACATCGCGAACCAAATGCTTCAGATCAATCCACATGAACCATCGGCATGGGCATTGATGGCGGTCATCTCGCATTTGAGAGGCGAATACGACGTCGAAAAATTGATGCGTGCCGCGGCCTTGTCGACCTGGGAACAAAACCCAAACGTCGATCACCTGATCGGTCGAAAGCTTTCTGAGAAGTATCGTTTTGCCGAAGGTGCCGCGTATCAAAACCTGGCACTCGACTCCGATCCGTTGCACTTGGCCGCCAGCTTTCAACTCGCGCAAGACATGCTGCGACTGGGCGAGGAAGAGATAGGTTGGGAAATCGCGGGGGAGGTGGCCAAAGCAGATCCATACAATGTGGTTGCGTACAACTTGATGACGCTACGCGACCGCACCGCGAAGTTCACTGTGCTGAAGCAAGACGGCATCCAAGTCCGAATGGACGCGATAGAAGCCAAGCTTTATGGCGATGCCGTGATGGACTTGCTTTTGGATGCCAAGCAAGTCTTGTGCGAGAAGTACGACGTGATTCCGGACAAACCGATCTTGGTCGAGATCTTCCCGCACCAAAACGACTTTGCCATTCGCACGTTTGGTCTGCCGGGTGGGGCAGGGTACTTGGGCGTTTGTTTCGGCCGAGTCATCACGGCGAACAGCCCCGCGTCCCAAGGCGAACGGCCATCGAACTGGAAAAGCGTTTTGTGGCACGAGTTCTGTCACGTGGTCACGCTGGAGAAAACCAACAACCGAATGCCACGTTGGCTCAGCGAAGGCATCTCAGTCTACGAAGAACGCCAACGCAATCCGTCATGGGGCGAGAAGATGTCGCCTCAATACCGATCGATGCTGCTCTCGGACGATCTGACACCGGTCAGCGACTTGAGCGCGGCGTTCCTTTCGCCGCCATCCGCGATCGCGTTGCAATTCGCTTACTACGAATCGTCTTTGGTAATCGAGTTTCTGATCGAACAACATGGTCATGACGCTCTGCTGGCAGTGCTTGATGATTTGTCGGCGGGCATCCCGATCAACGATGCCTTGACCCGGCACACTGGATCGCTGCAACGACTCGACGCTCAGTTCGATGCTTACGCGAAAAAACGAGCCAACCAGTTCGGAAGCCTGGTCGATTGGTCACGCGACACGCTGCCCGAAAGCGGTGATTTGGCGACCTGGAAAGGGTGGATTCGAGCGAACCCGACCAACTACTGGGGCCTGCGAGAACTGGCGAAAAGTGCCATCGAAGGAGAGCAGTGGGAACAGGCTCTCATCCCGCTTTCTCGAATGCAGCAATTGGGCGTGCTCACCGGCGAACGCGGCGGTCCGCTGGAATGGCTGGCCCGAGCCCACCGTGAATTAGGCCAAGACCGCCAAGAAATCCGAGCGATTCAAGACAATTTGGCACAATCCAGCGATGCTTTGCCGGCTTTGCGGCGTTGGATCAATATTGGCCAATCTGAAGAGCAATGGGAAAACGTTCTGGACGCCTCGCAGCAGGCGCTCGCGATCCAGCCCTTGCTGCCCGAATTCCATCTCGCATCCGCAACCGCCGCCGAAAAACTCGATCGCCACGATTTGGCGGTGGAAGCTTTGTCGGCGCTGCTTGCATTGGATCCGGTGGACCCTGCGGCGTTGCACTTCCGTCTGGCCAATGCCTACGACGAACAAAACGAGTCCTTCCCCGCGAAACACCATGCACTGATGGCGTTGGAATTGGCCCCCCGCTACCGAGACGCTCACCGCTTGCTGTGGAAGCTGCACCACGCGACATCGGAAGAGAATCCGGCGGACGCGGAACAGAATGATGCCGAAAATGTGCCAGCCGTCGAAGAGGAGGAAACTCTATGACTCCTATCAACCTCAACCTAAAGGGCATCTTGCGAGCACTTGCTCGGGGCAGCGTCCATTCCCATTCACCTCTCCCCCGACCATCGTCGGGGGAGAGGTTGGACGCGGCGTTCAGCCGTCGTCCGGGTGAGGGGGCGGATCACATGGCGGTCGAAATCGCTACGCCACAGAACGTCCCATGTCGCTCGGACGCCCCCTTACCTGAGCAAAGCCTGAAGGGCGTGCTCGACCTCTCCCCCAATGAAATTGGGGGAGAGGTGACAGAGATTTGTGCGCTCGATACTGCTTCACAAGATAGCCAGCCGCCCACTTCGGCAACCTGCTCTCACAAACCGTTCGGCCACCGTCGTTGGATTTTGGCCGCGTTGATTGTCTTGATGGGCGGGGCTGCGTTTGCCCAACGAGGTTACTGGGGGCGCCGCAACCGATCTCTTCCCTCCGACCGCAATGGTGTCCCGACTTGGGAAGTCGATCCGCGATTCCCCAAGGACTGCTTCACGTTCGTTCGAATCGAATACGATTCCTACGGCGGACGTGGGCGAGGTGGCGGAGGCTGCTGGACGGACTATCCCGACAGTGATCTCAACTTCTCACTTCGATTGCAACAACTCACCTCCATGAAGGTCAATCCGGATCCGGTTGTCCTGCGACTGACCGACGATGAATTGTTCGACTACCCATTCATCTACATCATCGAACCCGGTGGTCTCGTCTTCTCTGACGAAGAAGTGAAAGCTCTCCGCAAGTATTGCCTCAACGGTGGCTTCTTGATGGTGGATGACTTCTGGGGCGACTCCCAATACGAAAACATGCGAAGCGAACTCAAACGCGTGTTCCCCGATCGCGATCCATTTGAGGTTCCTCTGGAACACGAGATCTTTCAAATCGTTTACCCACTCAAAGAAAAACCTCAGGTCCCCGCGATCAACTCCGCCAGACGCCGCGCCGACGGCAGTGTCGGTTCGTGGGAATGGTCGCGTGACGGAAGCGACACGAGTGTCCCTCACTATCGCGCCATCACCGATGACGAAGACCGCATCATGGTTTTCATCTGCCACAACACCGACTTGGGCGACGGCTGGGAACGGGAAGGCGAAGACCAATGGTACTTCGATGAGTTCTCGGTCAAGAAAGCCTATCCGATGGGCATCAACATCGTGACCTATGCGATGACCCACTGAGTCATTCCTTTGTATCAACCACCGACGGTTCCGACGCTCCTCCAACCCGATTGCACTTCATGACAACGGATACCATGACCCACGAAGACGAAGCCCAAGTGGTGGAGCAAATTCGCGACGGACGAGAGCGAATTGTCCAAGAACTATCCAAGGTCATCATCGGCCAAGAAGAAGTCATCGAGCAGCTTCTGATCTGTTTGTTCGCCGGCGGCCACTGCTTGATCACCGGTGCACCGGGGCTCGCAAAAACTTTGCTGGTCAGCAGCGTCGCGAAAATCTTTCATTTGAATTTCCAACGAATTCAGTTCACCCCCGACTTGATGCCAGCCGACATCACCGGGACTGAGATCCTGGAACAATCCGCCGATGGTCACCGGCAACTGCAGTTCGTCAAAGGACCGATCTTCGCCAACGTGATCTTGGCCGATGAGATCAACCGAACACCGCCCAAGACACAAGCCGCGCTGCTCGAGGCGATGCAGGAACATCAAGTCACCGCGGGCGGCCAACGTTTTGAACTGGAAGAACCGTTCTTCGTCTTGGCGACGCAAAACCCGATTGAGATGGAAGGCACCTACCCGCTTCCCGAAGCCCAACTCGATCGTTTTCTATTCAATGTTTTGATCGACTACTTGCCGCCCAAGGACGAGTTGGCCGTGGTCATGCAAACCACGTCGACCAAGCCGGAACCGATCGAGCCGATCTTCACCGGCGAAGACGTCGCGAGATTCCACGCCGCGGTTCGACGCGTTCCGATCGCGGAATCAATCGCCGCTTACGCCGTGCGTTTGGTCGCCGCGACTCGGCCGGGTCGTGATGGAACGCCGGACTTCGTCAACCAATACGCTTCCTGGGGTGCGGGTCTGCGGGCCGCCCAAACATTGGTGCTCGGTGCCAAGGCGAGAGCACTGCTCAACGGCCACGCTCACGTCCGAACCGAAGACATCCAGGCTCTCGCTCACCCAACGCTTCGACACCGAGTCCTGCTGAGTTATCGAGCCGAGGCCGAAGGTTTCAACGTTGAGAACTTGGTCACACGACTTCTTCAAGAAATCCCCACGGAAGTCTGATTTGAGCTGGTTTCAACGTCAATCTCGCTCGTCGGGCAAAGCCACCAACGGCAGCACGGGCACTTTCCAGGGCAACTCATCCGAGCCCTCGCGAGCGTCCGCTTCGTCGGCGGACGGCACCGGTGAAACCGCTGCCTCCATGGACCCGCATGCGCTGATGCGGATCAAGAACCTGCAACTACGATCCAAGCTCGTCGTGGAAGGTTTCTTTGGCGGACTGCACCGAAGTCCTCTTCACGGGGCCTCGGTTGAATTCAGCGAATACCGAGCCTATTCGCCTGGTGACGATCCACGAGGACTGGACTGGAAACTGTTCGCTCGCACGGACCGCTATTACATCAAGAAATTCGAGGACGAAACCAACCGACGCTGCTACTTGTTGGTCGACCAAAGCCAGTCAATGGGTTACGGGTCGCTCGAATACACCAAAATGGAATACGCGAGAACGTTGGCTGCGACACTTGCTTACTTCCTGACTTTGCAACGCGACCATGTTGGACTGATGACGTTCGACGAAGCGATCGCGGATGTTGTTCCGGCTCGCAGTCGAGTCGGGCACCTGCGTCAGATCCTCGCCTGCTTGGCTCGCCCAACCTCGGGATCCGGAACCGACGTCAACGGACCGATCTCTCAAATTGCCGCAATCACGCGCCGCCGCGGTTTGGTGGTGCTGATCAGCGACATGCTATCGCCGACCGAAGACCTGCAACGTTCACTCGCACAGCTGCGTTCGCGACAACATGAAGTGATCGTGCTGAGAATCCTGGATCCAAACGAAGTGAATCTTTCGGTGGACGAATCCAAGGTCTTGGTGGACATGGAAACGGGACGCAAGATCCAAGTTGATCCCGATGCGACTCGCAAAGCCTATCAGTCCGCCTTCCAAGAACACGCCGAACAGATCGAATCGATTTGCAACGCCGTTGGAGCCGCGATCTACACCAGCACGACCGATCGACCGCTGCAGGAAGCGTTGTCTGATTTCGTTTCCGCTCATCAAAGGCGAGCGGTAGGTGCTAGTCGATCAGGCATGCTGAGTTCAGGAGGAACCTCCGGATGAGCATGCTCGCCCCGTTTTTCCTGGCCGGTGCACTGGCCGTCGCCGCGCCAATCCTGTTCCACCTGATTCGGCAGCATCCCAAGGGTGCCGTGCCGTTCAGCTCGGTGATGTTCCTGCGAGAAGTCCCGCCGCGACTGACCCGCCGCAGCCGCTTGGACCAGTGGCCATTGCTGCTCCTTCGAGCACTGGCGTTGCTACTGTTGGCCGCCGCCTTCGCCAGACCGTTTCTGCGTGGTGCCGACGACCAGTTCAATAACACACCCGTCCGGCGAATCGCGGTGTTGGTTGACCGCAGTGCCAGCATGCAACGAGAAGACCTGTGGGAACAAGCGATCAAAAAGGCTGAAGCGGTCCTCACCGACCTTTCGGCGCAAGATCAATTCGCGGTGTTTGTCTTCGACAATAAAGTCGATCGCATCTGGGAAACATCGCTCGCGGCAACGTCTGATGAACGCCAAAACGCTCTCGCCCTGCAAGCTCTCACGGAAATCCAACCCACATGGCGAGCCACCGATCTCGGATCCGCGCTTCGCGAAGCCGCCGACTGGGCACAGTGGCCAACCGAGTCACGGACGCCGGGTGAAGACGGATCAGCCGATGGTGAAGCGATCACACGAGGGCAGCTACCCGGTCCCGCCAGCATCGTTTTGATTTCCGATCTGCAAGACGGATCCAAAATCGAGGCACTGCAACAAAACACCTGGCCGGAACAGGTCACCTTGGACATCCGGCGTGTGGTGCCGAAAGAACAAGGCAATGCCACCGCGATCATGATGAATGATCAAACCCTGGAGAACTTGCAAGAATCATCCGCCTCCGATGCCAATCGTAAACTGCCGGTCCGTGTCGTTAATTCCAAACTCGCTTCCCAGTTCGATCTGAAGTTGCAATGGAAGGACGCGAGTGACAATCAGACGATTCAGGTCGAAGCCGACGCGACCCAGATTGTCCGCCTCGATCAACCGGCGGACTCAGTCACCGCGATGGTGCTGTCCGGTGACAACTCGCCCTTTGACAACACCATCCACTGGGTCGCTCCCGAGAAACGCTCGTATCAACTGCTACATGTCGGCGGCACTGCAGACGATCCTCGCGAAAGTTTGTTTTATTATCTGGAACGCGTTCCTCTGGACAACGCAACCCGAACGGTCTCGATGGAAACCGTCACGGTCGCTCAGTTACCAACGGACTTGGATCCGCGTGAATGCCCGTTGGTTGTGGTCAGCGATGTTGCCAATACCGACGCCTTCACTCAATCGCTGATGACATACACCGAAGCAGGCGGCCGAGTGTTGTTCGTGATGGACAACTCCGATGACGCGGAGGATCTGATCACCTGCATCGCATCAGTGACCGACGACGATGCAATCTCCACGGAAGAAGCCACGATCGACGACTACGCCATGTGGTCGCGAGTTGATTTCTCGTCGCCCCTATTCGCGTCGATGGCAGACCCACAATTCAACGATTTCAGCAAAATCCAATTTTGGAATTACCGAAACGTTTCCGGACTCGAAGAAGCCGGTTGGAACATCCTGGCAATGTTCGATTCAGGAGCTCCGGCACTGGCCCAATCAGGCAACGTTTGGTTGCTGACTACGGGTTGGCAACCATCGTCGAGCCAATTGGCGTTGTCGACCAAGTTCATTCCGTTGATCGCTCAGATGTTCTCTGGCAACGAAGGAACGGCGAGGTACGTGGCCGGACACGTGGTGGGAACGCCTCTCCCGTGGCCGCCAACCGAAGATGCTGAACTGGTTCGCTCGGACGGTGCGTCATCGCCTTACGAACAAGCCTCTGACGCTGACTTCATCGATCGCCCCGGTGTTCATCAATTAAAAATGCCGGGCGAAGAACTCATCACATTCGCGAGCAACCTGGCCGAGTCCGAGAGCCAAACCGACGCGATGGACGAAGACACGCTCGAACGTTTGGGCATCGGACTGGGTGAAGCAGCCACGGCAGAAAAACTGACTCAAGCGACTCTGCAACTTCGAGATCGCGAATTGGAAAGTAACCAACGTTTGTGGCAATGGTTGTTGCTCGCTGCGATTGGAATGTTGGTGATCGAAACCCTCTGGGGAGGACGCTATGCGAAACGAATTGCTTGATTGCATCGATCCCGTGATTCGTCGAATGCGACGACTGCGTTTTTGGCAATCACTCGGCTGGCTGGCGTGGACGATCGCGCTGATCGTCCTCCTTTGGCTGGTGTGGACACAGCGAACGTTTGCATTCCTATCGTCGATGACGCTCTCGACCTCGTCGCTTTCCACGTCTGTCGCGATCGTGTCGACATTAGTGATCGCGATGTTGGTTTGCTTGATTGCCGCTCGCTTGCGAATTCGAAACGTCCAATCCGTCGCTCGAAAGATCGAAAACCGATACCCGGATCTGGACCAGCGTCTGATCACCGCCGTCGATGATTCGGTTGCCATGCAGCCCGACAACTATCTGAATCAACGTGTGATGCGAGAGGCCCGCGAACACGCCCGTCGCAACGATTGGCCAGATGTCGTGTCACCTCGTTGGTTGTGGGTCAACCGACTGTTTGGATTGTCGGGAACGCTGGCGACGCTCGCCTTGGCGGCTTTCTTTCTCCTGGCCGAACCGGACTCATCAGCCAAAGCGTCATCGGTTGTGCTACCCAAACCCGACGTGGTGATCCAACCCGGCAGCACCGAAATTGAACGCGGCACGAACTTATTGGTGACGGCGGAATTCCAAGCCGATTGGATCGATCGTCAATCCGCGGTGGAACCCGAACTCGTCCTCACGGCAATCGACAATCAACCAGTCGCGAATGCGACAGACGCCGAAACGATCGCAGAGGACCAAGCTGAACCGCGTGTTGCACGACTGCCTATGCGGCGAAGCATGGCTGACCCGATCTGGGGCGGTTTGGTTCCTGAAGTCGATGAGTCCTTCACCTACCGAGTCGCACTGCCTCACTGGTCAAGCAAAGAATACCGGGTCGAAGTGTTCGAATATCCGGCCGTCACCCGAAGCGATGCAGAGATCGATTACCCCGAGTTCACCGGGCTCGAGAACCGCCGCATCGAAGACACCGTGCGAGTCTCGGTGGCCAAGGGTAGCAAAGTCACTTGGTGGGTTCGAGTCAACAAACCAATCACGTCAGCCCGACTCTTGCCCAAGCCATACAAGAAAAACGAAGAGCACGACGAAGACGCATCTCCGTTGGAGTTGACCCAAGATACTGAGCGTCCTTTGTGGTGGTCGGTCGCAATCCAAGTGGAGGAAAGCCAACGATTCGACGTGGAACTGAAGGACGACAAAGACCGGTCGAACCAGCTATCGACTCAGTTCATTGTCCGAATGCTGCCCAATCAGTCGGCAAAGATTCGCCCCACGGTTGGTGGCGACGTCTCCGTCTCGGCATTGGAAGAGTTTCTCATCGCCGCGGAAGTCCGAGACGACCACGGGCTCTCCCGCGCGGGCGTCTCGCTGACGTTCGCCGGCAAACCGCCGCAGGACATTGTGTTGGCCGAAAACATCGCTGCCAATCAAAAGCAAACGATCCAGCACATGGTCGACATGGAATCGCTCGAGGCCAAACCCGACGATCTGCTGTCGTATTCCTTTTGGGCCGAGGACAAGGTCGCTGGTGAATCCTCTGAGACCGAAGTCCGTCGCACACAGAGTGATCTGTACTTTGCCGAAGTCCGACGTTTCGAAGATATCTTTCGTGAGGGCGATCCCCAAGCCAGCCAACCTTCCGAACCGTCTGAGCCAAGCGAACAAGAACAACAAGCCGAAGAGCTGATTGAAACGCAAAAGCAAATCATCCAGGCCACCTGGAAACTACTGCAATCGACCGTTCGCTGGAACGAGCAAACGACAGCGGACGTTCGTGTGATCGCTGACTCGCAACAAGACCTCATCGTTCAATTGGACGAACTGGCTCAAGAGCTCACCGAAGACGAAGCCAAAAAGCACGCAGCCAACGTCCGCCGATCGATGCAGTCCGCCGATAGGGAATTGAACAGAGCGATCGAGACAAGCGACCGTGAACCATTGTCTGCTGCCGTGGTCGCGGAACAATCTGCTTACGCCGGTCTGCTTCGGATGCGAGCCAGTGAATTCGAAGTCACGCGTTCACAACAGCAGCAACCCAGCCAAGGCTCCGCGGGACAACAAAGCAAACAACAACAACTCGACGAATTGGAACTGGACCAAGAAGAGGACCGCTACGAAACGCAGCAGCAAGCTCAGATGACGCCGGAGCAGCAAGCTCAACGTGAGACGCGTCAAGTCCTTAGCCGGTTGAGTGAACTCGCCCGTCGCCAACAAGACCTCAATGAGGAACTGGCTCAGCTTCAATCCGCGATGCAATTGGCGGACGACGAAGAAGAAAAGGAAGAACTCCGCCGGCAACTCGAACGTCTTCGTGAGCAACAGCAGGACATGCTTCGTCAAACTGATGAACTGATGGAACGCATGAACTCACCCGAGAACGCATCCAACATGCAGGAAGCCAGCGAACAACTCGAACAGACACGTGAAAACATTCGCGAGGCTGGCGAAGCGATGGAACAGCAAGATGCGGCTACGGCTTTGTCCAGCGGCAAACGTGCCGAGCGCGAACTCGAATCCGTCCGCGAAGAAATTCGCGAACAGGCCGCCGGCCAGTTCAACGAAGCGATGCAGTCAATGCGGGACCGCGCTCGCGAATTGAACACGGAACAAGAGGAACTCGAGGAACAGTTGTCGGAGATGGACGCTCCCAGCGAATCGCCCGGTTTGCGGTCCAGCGGCAACCGCGAAGAACTCAAGGACGCTCTGACCGCGCAGCGTGAGTCACTGGGTGAATTGATGGAGGACATCGAAGAGGTCGTCCAAGAAGCCGAAGAGTCCGAGCCGTTGCTCGCGCAAAACTTGTACGACGCGTTTCGCGAAACACAACAACGCCGGACGCAAGAACGACTCGATGCCGCCAGCCAACTTCTCCAGCGTGGCTTTGATGCGCAGTCTCAGCAAATGGCGGGACAAGCGGGCGAAGCGATCGAGGAATTGAGCGAGAAAATCGAATCCGCCGCCGAAAGCGTGCTGGGCAACGAAGCGGAAGGCTTGCAACGCGCGGCGAATTTGGCCGAGCAATTGGAATCCGCCGTGGAAGACGAAATCCAGCAAGCACGCGGGGATGATCCCAACGGGGAAGGGCAGGGCGGAACCTCAGAGCCATCGGAACGCCAGCCCGGAGAAGAAGAACCCCAGCAGGGACAACGCGCTGAGAACCAGCCAGGCCAAGGTCAAGAGCCAGGGCAATCCGGCCAGCAACAACCCGGCCAACAACAAGCCAGCGAGGAAGGCCAACCGGGCCAAGGCGGCCCCGGTCAACCGCAGGATGAACAAGAGCCAGGCGAGCCAACTGCCGGTGGAGAAGCAAGTAACTCAGAAACACTAGGCAACCAATCACCAGGAGAGCAATCGCCTGGCGAATCGGAAGGTAGCCAACCATCAAATTCGTCTTCCCAGTCCACCGCGCCGGGGCAGGGTGGGGCAGGGCAGGGCGGACAAGCTCAAGATGGAGAACCTTCCTCCGAGCCGACTCAAGGTGAACCATCCGAGAACACCGAACCGCAAGAATCCACCGAGCGTCCGCAAGGACCTCCCGGTCTTCGCCCCGGCTCACAACCGCAGCAAGGCCAACCACAAGAAGGCCAGTCACAGCCTCCCTCCATGTCGCCCACCGCGGGTCAATCCGGCGGCGCCAATCCGACGGCCGCCGAAGCTCCATCGTCCTCTCCCAGCAACTTCACTTCACCGCTGACCGGCGAAGGATTTCGTGAATGGTCCGATGGCTTGAGAGACATCGAACAGATGGTTTCCGATCCCGAACTGCGTTCTCGAGCCACACGAATTCGGGAACGAGCTCGCGACATGCGTGAAGAGATTCGCCGCGAATCAAAACCGCCTCAATGGGATTTGGTCGAGGAAATGATTGTCGAGCCGATGCGAGAACTCAAACGCGATCTCGCTGAGGAATACATGCGTCGCAGTGCCAAGAAACAATCGCTCGTTCCGATCGATCGCGATCCGGTTCCGGATCAGTACTCCGAAGCGGTGCGTCGCTACTACGAACGAATCGGGAGCGGGCTTTGAACGACGCTTTGGATTCATCTGACAACTGGACCCAGCATTTAGTGTGGGGTGCACCGGAGTGGATCGTCCCCGCGGCGATCCTCGCGGTCGTGCTCGCCGCTGCGATTGGCTGGTCCTACACCCGATCTCGCGCAGCCACCCCAATTCGCGTGCTCGCGGCAACGCTGAAGCTGATCGCGGTTGCATTGATGCTGCTGTGTTTGCTTCAGCCAATGTGGCGAGGCGAACGTCCTCGACCGCAAGCCAACTTGTTTCCGATCTTGGTTGACACCAGCCAGAGCATGCAGCTTCAAGACGCGGACGAAGAGCTTTCACGAGGCCAGAACTTTGCCAACACGTTGGCCGCCGACTCCGACTGGCGAGTTCAATTGGAACAGACTTTTGACGTCCGCTTGTTCGGTGCAGATTCACGATTGAGCCGCTTGGCCGACATCGACACGATCGAGTTCAATGGCATGCAATCATCCATGCAAACATCAAGCGATGCTCTGTCGCAACGACTGAAAGGACGTCCTGTGGCTGGTGCGTTGCTGTTCAGCGACGGCAATCTCACCGATCCCTCGGTGGAACAAATCGCCAGCACCGATTTCCCGTTCCCGATCTTCCCCGTGCTGCCGGATGCTCCGACCACACCGACCGACTTGCGATTGGAACGAGTCAGCGTGACTCAAAGCGATTTTGAGACGTCGCCGATGACCGTTCGCGCTGATGTGATGGCGACTGGACTGAAAGACCAAGAGGTAGTCGTTCAGTTGCTCAACGCATCAGGGACTTCCGTCGAAGAGAAGACCGTCACGATTGAAAAGGAAGGCGAACTGCAATCGGTTACGTTTCGTTTCCGCCCCGAACAATCAGGAACCCAATTCTATCGAGTGTTGGCCTTCACTCCGTCTCAACGTAAATCCATCCGTTCTCAAATCGACGAAGGCAGCGCGTGGCTGGAAGGGTCTTCGGGCGATGAAGCCACGTTGCGAAACAACCAACGTTGGATCGACGTTCAACCTCGGCGTGGCCCGTTCCGAATCCTTTACCTGGCCGGACGTCCCAACTGGGAATTCAAATTCCTTCGGCGTGCACTGCAGAGCGACGCTGAAACGCAACTCGTGGGACTGCTTCGAATCGCGGACAAGGAGCCAAAATTCAGTTTCCGTGACAAAGGCGTCAACAGCAGCAATCCGTTGTTCGCTGGCTTGGGCGAGGACGAGGAAGAGACCCGAGAGCAATACGATGAAGCGGTCATGATCCGATTGGGCGTCAAAGAATCCGAAGAGCTCAGCCAAGGATTTCCCGAAACGTCGGAGGAATTGTTCGCCTATCACGGAATCATTTTGGATGACATCGAGCCGGAATTTTTCACACAGGATCAAATGTTGCTTCTGCGGCAATTCGTGAGTCTGCGAGGCGGAGGGTTGCTGATGTTGGGCGGCCAGGAATCATTCAACGATGATTCCTTCGGGAAGACACCTCTGGGCGAACTGTCCCCCGTCTACGCACCACGCAATCGGCCCGACCAACCAGCTCCCGGTGGCAAATGGTCCATCACCCGCGAAGGCATGCTGCAGCCTTGGCAACGACTACGCGAGACGGAAGCCGCTGAAAAGCTGCGGCTGTCAAAAATGCCACCTTTCCGCGTGACGCATGAAGTCGGCGACATCAAACCCGGAGCCATCGAACTGGCTCAATTAGAAACGAACTCTGGCCAGTCGGCTCCCGCATTCATCACCCAGCGATTCGGAAAGGGCCGAACGGCAGCCATGCCGATTGGCGACTTCTGGCGATGGTCGATGCGGAAAAACCAATACGACAACACGAGCGAAGTCAGCGACGATCCTGCTCAGGCATGGCGTCAAATTGCACGTTGGTTGGTGGGCGAAGTCCCTCGCCGCGTGGAACTGACCATCGAACCAAATGGCTCGACCGGATCCACTAACCTGCGAGTCTTGGTGCGAGACGAATCGTATCTGCCGATGGAAAATGCAACGGTGACGCTCAACGTGACTGGTGAAGATGGCGTTTCAATCCCGCTTACCGCTCGTCCCGATGCAAACGAACTTGGAACCTACGCCGCAACGTTTGTCTCGCGTGACTCCGGTCGGTTCACGGTTTCAGCCGATGCGAAAGCAGCCGACCAAAGCTTCGTCGGAAACGACGAAGGCGGCTGGGTCAGCGATCCCGGCATGGAAGAGACTCAACGATTGTCGTGGAACAAGAGCTGGCTGGACAACTTGGCCGAGTCCACCGGTGGTGAAGTCCTGCGAGTGTCGGACCTGGGTGACTTTGTCAGCGACCTTCCCAATCGAGAAATACCTGTGACCGAGACTTGGGTCTATCCTCTTTGGCACCAAACATGGGTGATGCTGCTCGCGATGGCTTGCCTGTGCGGCGAATGGGGACTTCGAAGATGGAAGGGACTCGCATGAGCAACCGATCAAAAATGCTTCGTGGAGAACACTGGGCCAAACTAGGCATCGCGACCGTACTGTGCTTGCCCACGTCGACGATGGGCTGGGGACAAGACACATCGTCGGTGGACCCAAGCTCATCCTCCGAAGTGAGCCAGGATTCGAATCCCGCTGATTTGAAAGACAGCGAGCTCGTTCGCGGCGATCTGATTGTGGTCGTCGGCGCGGCGGGCGAAGAAACGTATGAGCCCGTCTTCCTCGAGTGGTCCAACACGTGGATGCAGCTTGGGAAAACGGCGAAGCTGAACACGATCCGAATTGGCGAGGCGGCTTCGAACAATGAACAGAGCGATTTGCAATTGCTGGAGGAAGCACTGCAAGAGCTGGAAACGGATTCCCCACGGCCATTGTGGATCTCGCTCATTGGCCACGGAACATTCGCTCGCAACGTCGCCAAGTTCAACTTGCGAGGCCCCGATGTTTCGGCGGATCAACTGAAGGATTGGTTGGCGGGTTTCAAGCGACCAGTCGTGGTCATCAACAACGCGTCGTCCAGCGGTCCATTCATCAACGCTTTGTCGGGCCCCGATCGAATCATCGTGACCGCGACCAAGAGTGGCAACGAACAGAACTTCGCAAGGTTCGGTCAATATTTCGCGAAAGCCCTGGCGTCGATCGACTCCGATCTGGACCACGACGATGCCGTCTCGATTCGCGAAGCGTTCGTCAGAGCGAGCAAGGGCGTCGAACTGTTCTACGAAGCCGAAGACCGTATCGCGACGGAACATGCGTTGATCGATGACAACGGTGACGGGTTGGGCACCAAAGCTGATGACCTTCGCAAAAAAGTGCTCACGCCCGAGCAACTGTTGATGCTCGATGGGAAACAGGCGGGCCGCATGACGGTCGCCCCGGTTGCCAACTCGCTGAATTGGACCGACGATCAATTCCAGCGTCGCGACGAACTGGAAGATCAACTGGATGCACTTCGCATGCAGCGGCTTTCCAATCCCGCGGCATTCCCAGACAACCAATGGGCGGACCACTTGGAAAAGATCCTGGTCCCGCTCGCCGAACTCTACCACGAAGTTGAAAGCAACTCGCCTCCATGAACTCACCCGCTCGATTGAAAGCTTCTGTCTGCGTGGACGCTGTCCTCGAAAACCTGCCCACCGTGGACGCAATGAAATTGGTCGCAGAGTGTGGCTACCCCGCCTTCGAATTTTGGAAGTGGTGGGACAAAGACCTGGACGCTATCAATCAAGCACGCGAAGAGTTGCAGCTTCAAGTCGCCGCTGTCTGCACGAAGTTCGTCAGTCTGGTGGATCCCGACGTGCGAGCTGAATACCTGGCTGGCTTGAAGGAATCCATCGCCGCGGCTGGGCAACTGAATTGCCCCGTGCTGATCTCGCAAGTCGGCGATGCACGACCGGGTGTCGATCGTGCGGAGCAACGAGACTGCATGGTGGCAGGCTTGAAAGAAGCCGCGCCGATGCTGGAAGATTCCGGCGTTGTGTTGGCGATCGAACCGCTCAACGAACTGATCGACCACGAAGGCTATTACCTGGTTCGCAGTGACGAAGCGTTCTCAATCATCGAAGAGGTTGGCAGCCCGAATGTGAAGGTCACCTTCGACATCTATCACCAACAAATCAGTGAAGGGCACGTGATCGCGAATTTGACGAAGAACATCAACGCGATCGCTCACTTTCATGCCGCCGGCAATCCCGGTCGGCATGAACTCGATCGAGGCGAATTGCATTACCCGTCCATCTTCGCGGCGATCGCCGACACCGGCTACTCCGGCCACGTTGGGCTGGAGTATTGGCCGGTCAATGATGCCGCCGCGGGGCTTCTCGAAGTGGCGTCGTGGATCAAGAAGGTTTGAACTTCTTCTTGCCGCGTTTCGCGGTTGGTGCGGTGCTTCCGTTGTTGCGAGACTTGTTGCCGAACGAACGCTTTCCGCCACTGAAGCTCTTGCCGCCCGAACCACCGTTGCCGGAGAACTTGCTTTTGCGAAAACCTTCCTTGCGGAAGTTGCCGCGACGGCCATCGCCTTCGAAGTCATCGACGACGTCACCGGCTTCTTCAAGGTTCAACCGTTTGCCGGCGACCCAAGTCTTGCGAAGCGTTTGATAGATGTCCGAAGGCATGCCTTCGGGCAGGTCGATCAAGGTGTGCGAATCGCGAATGTTGATTGGCCCGATGTATTCGCCATCGATACCAGCTTCATTGGCAACCGCACCGACGATGTTGCCGGGTTTGACTCCGTCTTGCCAACCAACATCGAGGCGATAACGAGTCATGCCTTCTTTGACGGGCGTGAGTGGACGACCTTTGGGGCGACGAGGTCGATCATCACCGAAGGATCCACGGTTACCGCGATCGTTCGAACCAAACGAATCACGCCCACGAGAATTGTCTCGCTCGGAACGTTCCCGTTGCTTCTTCGGACGTTCCTTCAACAAGAACGGACGTCCGTTCTGACTCATTTCGGCCAATGCGGCTGCGATCATCTCCATCGGTTTGCCGGATTCTTCGGCATACTGAGCGATCATGTCCTTGTAGATGGTCAGGTCTTGATCAGCGGAAACATCGGTGATGCGTTGCTTGAAACGCCGCACACGTGCTTCGTTGATGTCGGCAACCGTTGGAATATCGATGATTTCGATGGGCTGCTTGGTCGTGTTTTCGATGAAGCGAAGCTGACGACGCTGAGCGTTGGTCAAGAAGATGATCGCTTGCCCGCTGCGTCCTGCCCGGCCGGTACGACCAATGCGGTGCACATACGATTCGCTGTCGTGCGGCAAGTCGAAGTTGAACACGTGACTGATCCGTGGCACGTCCAAACCTCGAGCCGCCACATCAGTCGCAACCAAAACGTCGAGTTGACCGCGTTTCAGTTGGTCGATTGTCCGCTCGCGAACTTTTTGTGGCATGTCGCCGTTCAAAGCGATGGCGGAAAACCCTTGCTGGCTCAGCTTTTCGGCAACGCTCAGCGTGGAGTCCTTTGTCTTGGTGAAGACAATCACTCCATCGGTTTCTTCCACTTCCAGGATACGAGTCAACGCGTCAATTTTGTCGCGAGGCGAAACAAACAACGCACGCTGGCGAACCGAAGCGGCGGTGATCGTTTTTGATTTGATCGTGATCCGAGCTGGGTCGTTCAGGTACTCGTCAGCAATCTTGCGAATTGGCTTTGGCAACGTTGCCGAGAACAACGCTACCTGACGTCCTTCTGGCGTCTTTTCGAGGACAAACTGAACGTCCTCCAAGAATCCCATGTTGAGCATCTCATCGGCTTCGTCGAGCACGAGGCAATCGAGCGAACCGAGGTCCAAGGTACCGCGTTTGACGTGATCGATCACTCGGCCGGGTGTTCCGACAACGACTTGAACGCCACGACGGAGCTGCTTCAGTTGGGGTTCGTAGTCTTGACCGCCGTAGATAGCAGCGACCTGAAAACCAATCAGGTCAGCACCGTACTTGGTGAACGATCGAGCCACTTGGATCGCCAATTCACGAGTCGGTGCCAGCACCAGGACTTGCGGGCGACGGTTGCGAACATCGACTCGCGACAAGATCGGCAACGCGAAGGCTGCTGTTTTGCCGGTACCGGTTTGTGACTGAGCAAGAACGTCGCGACCATCCAACATGTATGGGATGATTTCGGCTTGGATCGGAGTTGGTTTGTCGTATCCCGATGCGGCAACCGCTTTTTGAACTTCGTCTCGCAGATCCAGGTCTCGGAACAAAGGCTCCGTCGGTTCGTTCGATTCCGGAGCCGCCTTCGCTGGCTCAGCCGCTTGGGCTGATTGATCTTGAGCGGGCTTGGCGGGTTGTTCGCGAACGGGTTCAGCTTGCTTCGCAACCACTGGTTGTGAGACAGGCTCTTCGCTCACAACTGGCTCAGGTTGGACAGCTGACTCTGGTTGAGCGACTGGCTGTGCTTCGGCGATCACTTCAGGCTGCGAAGAAGGAGCTGATTCTTTGGCTGGTGCTGGTTCGCTCACAGGCTCAGCAACCATTTCGACTGGCGGAGCGACTGGATTGGGTTCGACTGATTGCTCTTCGGGTGCGGACTGCTCGCGAACAGGCTGTGCGGGCTCAGCGGGCACTTCAGGAGCGGCCACGGCGTTCACTTCCGAGACAACCTGTTCAGCGACAGGTTCTGGTTGCGTCTCAACCGCCACGTCGGCAGCTTCATCGGTGCAGTCGGCTTGGTAGAACAGCAGAGATTCGTCGACAGCCGGCGATGGGATTTCGCTCGGGTCGATCACCGGGTTGGCATAGTGAGCCGCCCATTGTGCCGATGGATCAACAACCGACTCGGTTGTCGACATTTCAAATGTGTCCTGAGCTTGTTCTTGCGAATTCAACTCGGACGTGGGGTCGACCAACGTTTCCTTGGAAGCGGGATGATCAGACATCAAAAAACTCGTGCGGTTAAAAAGGTAGCCGCACCCACGCTGCGTTTCGCAGGCGGTCATGGTCGCGGCAGAATTGGTAAGGATGGAATGCCAAACCAGAGGACTCGTTCAGGGCCCTGGACCTGGTTGTCTGCAGTTCGATTCAGTCCTCCTGGACTCTCGAACCTTTGCATTCCGACACAACCACGACGCCGCTTCTCATTCACCAGAAAGAATCCGTCTCAAGCGATCAATCAAGACGCTCAACGGACTGGGTAGCCACTCGGGTCGATACCGAGCGGATCACACTGAAGACCTGTCGCAGAAAAGCCGATTCGCGACGTCGATTTGCACGCCGCCGACTTCTGTGGCTCAGGAGAGTAATTGAATCACAGATTTTGCAATAGGAGGAAAACCAGAATCTCATTCGGGTTTCCACGAATGTGGTTTCTGATCCCCTCAACTGCCGGCAGCACCCGATGAAGCAACAACAGCTCCTCGCCGATGTCGGCATCCCCCCATCTGAGAACGAATATTCTTGTATCGTTAATCAGCGCGATACTTTCATTGTGAGCATGTGTTTATCAATGAACCTGTTGCATCTTCGGGGATTTCCGAACCGCTAATTGGACAAAAAGTCTGTTGATTCTTCGTAATCGAAGATGAAAGACTTTGAGCCCCACACTAAGATGCTCATTTTGAAGCCCGTCCAGATTTCATTTCGAGTTTGGTTGCTACGGGCGACTCAGCCCATTTAAGACTCATTTGAGGTACTGATGCACACACGTTTCTCGCGGCCTCGCGGTTTCACCTTGGTGGAATTGCTTGTTGTCATCGCAATCATCGGCGTACTCGTCGGATTGTTGCTCCCCGCAGTACAGGCCGCTCGCGAAGCAGCCCGTCGCATGAGTTGCAGCAACAATTTCAAGCAGCTTGGCTTGGCTGCCCACAACTACCACTCAGCCTACAACAACTTGCCAGTGCAAGGCTCCGGAACCTATGCAGTTGGCGGACGTGATCCTTGGGACGGCAACCCAAATGGAGACGTCTCCTCAAACTACCGTCTGTCGTACCTGGTTGGCATGTTGCCATTCCTGGAACAACAAGGCCTTTGGGAGCAGATCTCAAATCCCTTGAGCATTAACTCGGACGGAACGGTTCGAAGTCCAGCTTGGCAGGCCATGGGACCTCACCCCGACCGGGTGCAATATCCACCATGGGCGACCGAACTTCCAACATTGCGATGCCCAAGCGATCCGGGCTCCGGTTTGCCGTCGCTCGGACGAACGAACTATGCAGCTTGCCATGGTGACTCGGCTGTTTACTCTCGCGACTCGTACCTCGACGTCGACGAAGTGAATGAAGGAGGCAGGTTACCGTACATCTCAGACACTGCTCATGCCTCTGCTTCAAGCGCATCACACCGAGGAATGTTTGTCACGGGACGTCACATGAAGTTTCGCGACACACTGGATGGCTTGTCCAACACAATCATGTGCGGCGAGATTGCCACCGACCTTGGTGACAATGACAAACGAACCACAGTTGCCACCAACGTAGGCGCGCACGCTGCACCAAACGAAAAGAACCAGTGTCGACTCGATCCGTCTTATGCTGAACCCTACATTGACCCGGAACGCCCTCAGTTTTGGACCAGTGCGGTAACGAAGCAAGTGGTGTGGGGACGTGGCTATCGTTGGCATGACTACATGCCTCCATACAGCCAAATGACAACGATTTTGGCACCAAATGCACAACTTTGCTCAGAAGGAACCGACCACCGCGATGTGGTGTCGCCACCTTCGAGTCGCCATCAAGGCGGTGTTCACGTTTTGATGGGTGATGGCGCTGTCAAATTCATTACCGACTCGATCGAAGCGGGCAACAAGAACGCACCTCAGGTGTCGGATCGTGCAGGCTCGCCTGCCGGCGGCAGCAAAAGCCCATACGGTCTTTGGGGAGCCCTTGGATCGCGATCTGCGAAAGAAGTGATCGACGGCGAATTCTGACCTGGCATTTTTGGACGACAACTGATCTCGCAACTGCATCCCTTTCGGTCACGAAGGGAGTGCAGTTGTTCACTTTGAATTGACTTTTTTTACGATTGGATGAATTGATGAAAACCTGGATGCTGACCTTCGGAATGCTCTGCTTGCTCGTCGCACCACTGGGATGCGGCTCCGGAAGCAACAGTAACATCGTTGACAACACCGACGCAGAAAAGTTGGCGGAATACGAAGCCGCACTCGCGGAAGCAGACGCCATGTCAGAAGGATACGAAGGCACGAAATAGCACCGATCTGCTTTCGGCGACAGAACACTCCTTTGCCGAAAAATTGGGGACATGCACGAGACTGAAGTGAGCGGCCGGCAACAGCTGGCCGCTTTTTTTGTCTTCAAGCAATCGAATTCTCTTCCCCAATCGTTCAAATCGACGCTGCATTCGAGATAGAGCGGACGAGAACCACAAAGTCCATCGATTTTGCCATGAACCACCACACGGGGTGCCGAAAACCACCTAGAATGCGTTTTATGAAGCGCAGACGACCGTTCAATGACCGATCTGTCGCTCGAATTTACTAGGTACCTGAATCATTGAGGCATCAAATGCAGAGGAACAGAAAACGAAGACATGGCTTCACGTTGGTGGAGCTCCTTGTCGTGATCGCAATCATCGGCGTGCTGGTGGGCCTATTGCTCCCTGCCGTACAAGCTGCTCGCGAAGCAGCCAGACGCATGAGCTGCAGTAATAATTTCAAGCAAATCGGCTTGGCGATCCACAACTATCATTCGGCCTACAACAATCTTCCAGTCCATGCATCGGGAACCTATGCCGTGGGCGGGCGAGACCCGTGGGACACAAATCCGGGGCGAGAAATTTCGTCCAACAAGCGTTTGTCATTCCTGGTTGGCACCTTGCCGTTCCTGGAACAGCAGGGCCTTTGGGAACAAATCTCTAATCCACTGAGCGTGAATTCGGATGGATCCACCAAGAATCCACCTTGGCAGCCTATGGGTCCTCACCCCGACCGCGTTCAGTATCCGCCATGGGCCACCGAAATCGCTTCATTCCGCTGCCCAAGTGACCCTGGTCGCGGCCTACCATCGCTTGGACGCACAAACTATGCGGCCTGCATGGGAGACTCAGCGGTTTACTCTCGCGACTCGTACTTGGATGTAGACGAAGTTGCGTCGGGCGCAACGCTGCCCTACCGAACCGACACCGCGCACGCGGCCGCTTCCAATTCGGCTCAGCGTGGGATGTTCGTCAATGGTCGCGAGGTTCAATTTCGCGATACCCTCGATGGACTCTCCAACACGATTATGTGCGGTGAGATCACAACAGACCTAGGCAACAACGACAAACGCACGACGGTTCCGACCAACACCGGAGGACACGCGGCGCCCAACGAAAAGAACCAGTGTCGACTGGATCCTTCTTACGCGGAGCCCTACATCGATCCTGAACGTCCGCAGTTTTGGTCGCCGGAAGGGTTGACCAAACAGGCCGTTTGGGGCCGAGGCTTTCGCTGGCATGATTACATGCCACCGTATTCGCAAATGACCACGGTGCTATCACCCAACCGTGAACTGTGCTCCGACGGACGAGATCACCGCGATGTCGTTTCGCCGCCTTCGAGCCAACACCAGGGCGGAGTGCATGTGTTGATGGGAGATGGCGCAGTCAGGTTCATTACCGATTCGATTGATGCTGGCAACAAGAATGCGCCGCAGGTCTCAAACCGAGCCGGGTCACCACCGCCAGGAAGCCCCAGTCCCTTCGGACTCTGGGGATCACTCGGGTCGCGTGCAGCGAAAGAAGTGATCGACGGCGAATTCTAGTCACGCCTGCTGAAATTCGTTGTCTACATTCGCTAGCTGCCGCTATGAATCACTCATGGCGGCAGCTTCTTTTCAACCGGAACTCTCGACTTAGATCGACTCAGGAAACAGTGCGTCCAGCGTGAGCTGGCTCCAGGTTTCCAGGTGCTCGCGCTCTTCGCGAAGTTGTTTCACGGACACGAATTGCCCTTCAGCGAGTTCGGGTTCGTTGCTGGTGACGAGCGGTTGCTCCAAGATGAATCGGTGGACAACTCCCAGGTGCACCCGGCCAACTTCGTTGCTGGGGTCGTAAAGCAATCCTTCACGTTGATCGACGTAAGGTGCTCCGATCGTCACTTCCTCTTCCAACTCACGACGCATACCGATCGTGTAGGGATCTTCGTCACCGCCTGCATCTTCCTGGCTGATGTGGCCACCAACGCCAATGCTGCGTTTGGCGTGCAAGCGTTTTTCACCGGAACCACCGCCCCGAGTGTACTGGAACCACTTGACGGCTCCGTCAGCTGGATCAGTCCACTGCATCACGACGTAAGGGATCAGCTGCTTGAAGCTGGGATCGAGCTCCATCGCACCTCGCGGACGATAGGACAATTCATCGCTAGCCAAAATGGGCTGCAAGAATCGGTCCACGTTGCGGTCAAACCCTTCCAACTTCCCGATCGATTCAATCAAGGTCGCGGGAATGACGAGGACGTGTTCTTCGGTGGTGGCGTTGGAGGACATTCTGCAATCGAAGTCGTGGACAAGCTGGAGGTTTCAAACCAACCGCGGCCGTGAATCGGCTCCCGATTGGTCGCTGGCAGTGTAACGAATTCTCGTCAGAGCGAATCCCGCCGAGGCCGGCGATGCTGCCGAACCATACCGCTGACGAAGCGATTCCCATCCACGAAAAAACGCAAAGGCAATTCAGCGGACTGGGAAATTCCGATCCGAGTCGTGGTGGTGAGACGGCTGCGCGAAATTTTGGGCCCCGCGAAAACACGCCAGTTCCGATCGAGAATCGGATCCACTCCGTCGCACGACCGGTCAATCACGAGGGATTGGCATAGACGCCCGGGGCCCGTCGTCAGCAATCTGCCGTCGGTTGTTTCCGATGGATCGAAGCCTCGATGGTGGATCATTCGGTCGATACTCCAAACCGGCTGAAGAGCCCGAATCAAAACCGCCGAACCGCGCCCGACCGATTCGGTGACCAGATTCACGCAGTGCTTGGCATGAATCGGATAGACATACAATGTGCTGGGCCGTCCGAACATCGATGCATTCCCCGGTTTCTCACCTCGCGCGCTGTGACTCGCAGCGTCGCGACTGGACAGGTAGGCTTCGGTTTCCACGATCCAACCTCCAACCCAGACTCCCTCGATTCGTCGAGCGAAACCGCAACCCAACAACTGGCGAGCAACGACAGCGGGACGACGGTCAAAAAATTGCGGCAGCAACGACCGCGTCGATTCCCAATCGATCCGCCGATCTTCTTCGTCATCCACACGGAACTGATTTCGTTTTGCATCATTCATCAAAACAAACTTATCACGCGCGTTGGTTGATGCCCATCGATGAGGCTCCGATCCCCAATGGGATGATGATCGTTGACTCGGGCGTGATCGCTTCGATTAAATCCTTCCAGGATTCTAAGATCGAAGGAGAGCTGATCGACCTTGGAGACGTCGCTATTCTGCCGGGTTTGGTCAACGCTCACACGCACCTGGAGTTCAGCGACCTTGCGAAACCCGTCGGACACGCCGGCATGGAATTGGCCGACTGGATTCGCGAAGTCATCACGACCCGAGGGATGGTCGATCACCAAACACGACAACAAAATGTTCTCAGAGGACACGGAGAAGCAATTGCGTCAGGCACGCAACTGATCGCGGACATCGTGACCACGCCGATGGAAACAATCCCAGCCAACACGATCGCATTCGCGGAAGTCCTGGGACTCAGCCAGGAACGAGGCGATGAACGAATGGCTCAGGCCGAAGAACATCTCGCCAACAACGCATCGTCTGATTCGCGATGCGACGTCGCTGCCATCAGCCCGCATGCTCCGTACTCGACACCGCTGCCGTTGATCGAGCGGTGCGTAAAAATCGCAAAGCAGCTCAACACGACTCTCGCCATGCACGTCGCAGAATCACCTGCCGAACGCGAGTTGCTGAGCAACGGGTCCGGCCCGTTTGCCGAGTCATTGCGAACTCTGGGATTGCCGGTCGAAGCGTTCTTTCCGTGGACAGAAGCGAATCCAATCTCGCACCTGATTCAGTTGCTTGCCAAATCACCTCGAGCGTTGATTGTGCACGGAAATGATTTGACCGAGTCCGAAATCGAGCAAGTCAAATCGCACCCGAACTGCAGCATCGTGTACTGCCCGAGAACGCATCATTTCTTCCAACATTTCAAGCATCCCGTTGCAGAATTGCTAGCCGCAGGAATCAACGTCGCGATCGGGACCGATTCACGTGCCAGCAATCCTGATCTGGATCTTTGGGGCGAGGTTCAGCACCTACTCAAGCATCGGCCTGACTTGAACCCAACAGACGTGCTTCGCATGGCGACCGCCAACGGTGCCGACGCACTGGGACGATCCGCGACTCAGGGACGGTTGGCCGCTGGAATGCCAGCCAACTTCATCACCGTCGCAACCAAAGCAGACCGAGTCGATCAGCTTTGGTCGGACTTCTCATCCTCATCCGTGACGTCTTCTTCGGTGTCTTCCGCCGCTCGGCCAGCACCCCAGAGTTGAACCGCGTCGTAAAGAGCGTGAGCGGTGATCGGGATCAGCAGATTGCCAGTCACGATCAACAAAGCACCAAAGTACAAACCCATCAATGCGGTGACGACGATGTACAGTTTGGTGATCGGATGGAACATCCCGAATGCGAACGAGGAGACCAGCCAGGCTGCGGTCAACTCCCATCCACCGACGCGAGACCACCAAGCAATCAGACCTTCGTCCGGCCAAGCGAATTCGGTGACCGAGTTGGGCAAACTTCCCAGCCATCCGCCATACGCCCACCATCGCGACGGGGCTTCTAAATCGGGGGCGAGCGACGCGGCGTCTCCGGCCAGCCACGGCAACAACCAACCACGAAACAAGAGTTCTTCGCCGACGCCAGCACACAAACTGATCGCGAACAATTCCCACGCGTTCAGTCGCAGCATCAAGCCGATCATGGGATGATCGCTGAGCTTGTCGAGCTCTTCGATGGCCGGGTGTTTGATTCGCCGCAACACGGCAACGAACAATACCAATGGAATGGTCGCAACAATGCCCAGCCCAATTCCGCCAATGACCGCGGACGAAGCGACTTCGTTCAGCGGCGGAACCAATTCACGAGCACTGGGACCGAGCAGGTATCCGAGAATCAACGCCAGGGCACCCAAGCCGGCTTCGACCGCGACAGCAGTCCGAAAGACATCGTCCGGGGTTTGTTCGTCGTCCGCGTTGGTTTGCGTCACACGCCTCTCTCAGGATGGGCTTCGGTGTCGGTAAGGATTGAACAACAAGTAGTTCAAGTGGCGATACAGATCACTGGAATTCAGCAACTCGGTGTGACGTCCTTCGCCGACCAAATTGGGGCCATTGAGCAACATCACCCGATCACATGAACGTAACGTCTTCAGCCGGTGAGGCAACATGACCACCAACGAACCAGCATCCGCCAGTTCTCGCAGCGCGTTCAAACAGGGGTCTTCATTGACATGCTCGGTCGGGGCAGGGGGCTCTTTCGCGAGCACAATCGGCGGCCGGTGCAACATCGCTCGTGCGATCCCGACCGCGTAGCGAACATCGGTCCCGAGCGAATCCGAATCTTCGGTCGCTCCTAAATTGGACCCCGGTTCGATGATCGTCTCCAGGCCGTCAGGCAAGCGAGTGATTCGCTCGTAGATCCCAAGTCGCTCGAGCGTTTCGACCATGTCACGGTTGTCGACACTGCGGTCGACTCCCGCCATTAGGTTCTCCCGCAACGAACCTTCCCAGAGCGGCCCATCGGGACCGATCCACATGACGTTTTTGGCAAGAGCTTGTGGATGAACGTCCAGCAAAGAGATGCCATCGATCTGAACCTTGCCGCGATGCGGACGACCAAAGCCCATCAACAATTCCAACAGAGCTCGCGTCGAGACGTCTTCAGTCCCCAAGAAAGCCACCAGCGACTTGGGCTGCAGTGACAAACTCAGGTCACGCAAGATGGCCTTGCCCGAAGAATCCTGCAGCGAAACATCTTCCATCGTCACGCAATCGCGAAGACCGCCCAGGCCAACACGTTGCTCGCTCGGCGACACTTCGCTGTTGGGTTGCAGATACAGATACGCCGATTCGCAAGCTTTGCTGCTGCGGCGAAGTTGACGATTCAGTTCGCTCAATCGAGCAGCAGCCAAGGCGGCACCGGTCAACGAAAGACCAAGCACCAGCGCGGACGGAAGGCTCAAGCCTTGTTCGCCTTGCAACGTGTTCAGGCCGAGACCTAACAACATAACAGCGATGGCAACGCCGCCAGCCATCATCATCACGGGCCATAGTCGACCTCGACGCGCGTCATCGCCAGCGATCCGGCGATCCAAAGCCTCCAACTCTGCCTCGTAGGCTTGGTCGGCCAAACCACCGGCCTGCAATCGAGCCATCATGGGTGCGTCGCCGATCAAACCGATCAAGCGATCACGAATTTGTGGGATTTCGAATCGGGACAATTCCAACCAATCTGGATTGCGAAGCTTGGCGTACAAACGCCACAACGCCACGCCACTGATAACCGCGAGAATCGCGAGCCAAACATTCACCAGCAGTGCAAGCGTCACACACCCAATCAACATCAGCACGCTTCGCGGAATGGACCGATACCACAGCGACAAACCGCGTCCGACTTCGGGCAGGTGACGACCGATGATGATACGAGCTCGTTCACGCTGAGCCGCGGCACCTTCGACTTCTGCGCGACGCAAGCTTTGCTTCAGCGTTCGCGAATGCAACATCTTGATCACTCGCCGCGAGCGAGCGTCGGCTGATCGCCGGTGCAACCAAACGGCCAAACAAAAAACCGCCGCGATTGCCAACGACAATCCAACCAATCCAAACAGTTGCGTGACTTTGCTTTGGGCCAGAAAGAACTCCGGCACGGGGATCGACAGGTGCGTCCCCAGGCGAACTGGCGACTGCGTCAGCCCATCGCCTTCATCGACCAATGCCGCGATGATCCCAAAGACCAGCACCAAGATTGGAATGATCAAACCCGCAATGGCGGCCCAAACCAAATGCAGGGGCGCGCCCGCTGCTTCGGGTTCGCGACGTGGTTGTTTCAGACTGGAAAAGCGATTCACCGTTGCGAGCCTCGTTGGATATCTAGCCACCGTTCGTTTGTCATCCCGACCGCATTTGTTGCGATCGACGATCCGTCACGACCGGTCACCGTTATCCTCAAACGAGTTTCCAATGCAACAGATATGGCGATCAAGCCAAATCGCGATCTTCGAACAACAACATCGCAACCATCCAAATGGCAATGACAAAGACCACAAGATAGTTGAACGCGGCGGCCAAGTAGATCAGCGGGATGGCATTTCCCGCATCCACCGCCGCCTGGACGTTGAATGAGTTCAGGTTGGGGACCACGACCGCTATCAATTTACCAACAAATCCGACCAGCTCGGTGTTTTCCCTCGCGGAAGCGACCAGCGGACTGAGCAGGTTGCCGACAACATAGATCGCGAAACACGTGATGAAGTTCGCCAGCAGCGGCAAACGAGTCGCCAAGGCCACCGCAATTCCTCCGATCGCCATCGTTTCCATGAAGTACAGCCCCAAGATCGGAAGCGTCGTGATGATCTCTTCGTGACCGACTTGCCATGGCGGTTGCTGCTGGCTCGTTTCGCGAGCGTCATAGATTGGCTTGTACGACATCACCACCAACAGAACAGCCGCCAGAATCACGAACAGCACCAACACGGCCAACATGATTCCGGTGTACTTGCCCAATATGAACGAACGTCGACTAACTGGTTTGCTCAGTACGGTCAAAGCAGTCCGGCCATCGATTTCGTCGCTGACCGATGTTCCCGCACTCCAAACGGCGAGCAACATGCCCAGCACCATGATCATCGTCACGCCGCTGTCCTTCAGCAGGCGAATGTCATCACCCAATGTGTTGAACGGGAAAATCCCAAAGAGCAGCACGGCAAAGATACCGATGGCCAACAGCAACAGATAAAGCGGCTGAGCCATTTCGTTCTTCGCGGTCGACAAAGCCAATGCCCAGACACGCGGTGCCGCTTGTCGCATCGCCATGAAGCCCGTCAATGTCAGGAACAGCGAGACGGCGGAGAAGACAATCGACGAAGCCTGAGGGATCTGCGGCAGGTTCTTGAACGTGAACGTCACTTCAGCCGGGTCGATCTCTTGGTTGTAGATGTGCAGCTTGGCCGGATCACCTGGAATCGGTGGCTGCTCACGGTCTTGATATTTGTAGGTGACCGCTTCGGTGCTGCCTGGGTTCAATTCGATGGGAGCACGGCTGAAGGCTTCCGCTTTATCGGAGTCAGCCAGGAAGACTTTCTTGTCACTCTCAATCCGCAGTTCGGCGACGTTGCGGAAGTTGTAGGTGATTCCGGCTGGCAAGAACTCGGGGATGTCTGGGTCAGCCGAAGGTGCGATGGTCGCGACTTCGACCACCGTGCCGTCACCGACCAAGTTGACCGCGGGGACGCTTTCGAGAATCGCCATGGGCTTTTCAACAAACGGTGTCGATCCCAAGCCGATCACGGCAAAGAGCCCCAGTGTGCCCAGGATGTACGGGATGACACCTTCGCCCAGAATCGACATCCACTCGGATCGAGTCCGGTGCCACATTCCGTAGATCAGGCCGAAGCCCAGAATCATTCCCAACGTCACCAAGGGTAGGAAGAGCAATTGCCCGTTCTCGCCGCCTTGTGGCACGTAGAAATAGCACAGCAGCGCGGAGAAGATCGCTCCGGCAATCAGCGACAACGTCACGCCACGTTTTGGGTCGTCGGCCAAATTCCCAAGACCGGGAATGAAGGACAATGCACTCAAGACGCCATGGATCACCGCGGTCACCAAAGCCCCCAGCAGCAAACCCATCGATAGCACCCAAATGGGCGTGACGAATACGGGCAACCACTTGCCGACCTGGGCCAGAGGGAGCAAACCCGATTCAACACCAGCAAAATCGGAGAACAGTGAAATAGCGGACCCAGCAATCATGCTTGGCGACTCGTGTCGAGAAAAGTACGAAATGAACCTTCGGTCAGGCTGCTACGTGAGACCAACTCATTTGGTTTGCCATCGAGGCTCGGATTCAACGGATTTGTTGGCCGGCGTGATCAACTTGATCGAACGAGCCATGAAACAGCGAATCAGAAACGGCGAATCAAACCTTCGGGCTGGGCTTCACCACGGGGGTTTTCTTGACCCCAACCCGAAAACCGCCGGTCGCTTTCAAATGCTGACGCAGTCGGGCACGGCAATTCGCCGCAAACCTCGCAACCGTTTCAGTGCGGTAATCAGGGTAGCTCCATCGGTGATGAATCCAACGCCCACCAACATAGTTCAGGGTGACTTCCGCAAAGATTCCATCTCGCAAATAGATTCGGTGGTCGCGGTCTTTGATCGTCGCCAACACCAATTTGGCTTGGCTGACGTACCCCGGATCCAAATTCAACGGCCGCGACTCGGGATGATCCGACAACGATGCGTATTCGGATTCCCATTCGTTGGTGACGTTTTTCCAGTCTGCCAATCCGGCTGGATCCGCGAATTGTGCAATTCCGATAAGCTCTTTAGTCAGCCCATCGCCCATCTCAGGCTGGTAAAACCCGCCGGCTTCGAACGGACTGGGCTCACCTTTTTCGCCCAGCTCGCCCCAACGTTCTGCCAATCGTTGCTTTGCCCACTGACGAGCCTCCTGGTGCCGTGAGATCACGGCGCAGAAACGGACCACCGGTTCGATCAATCGAATTTCACTCATTCCGTCACTGTTATCCTTCGTATCCTTCTCAACCCGATGTCTTCACTTGCCCGGTGTCTTCACCTGCATCGCCAACAAACTTGCATCGCCAACAAACTCCCGACCAACCATCCGATCTCGGGCGGGCGGTCGATCTTGGGTGGGCCCTCGGATATTGAGCGAGACAGGGCAGGGGTGTCAATCGATCGATCCCGGCCCCAAACACGGACTACCGCAAGCCGAAGCGAATGATATCCTGATCCGCGAAACAAGCATGATTTGCCTGAGGTTTCCTCCACACGCAACCATCGCTTTCCACCTTCATCCAACAGGCGACGAGTCAACATGCATCCTTGGATCGCGGATCGAACGGCCTCCTTTGATAGCAGCGGAATTCGAAAAGTTTTCGATCTCGCTGCGAAACTGAAGAACCCGATCAACTTGTCCATCGGGCAACCGGACTTTGATGTCCCCGAGGAAATCCAGGACGCGACCGTCGATGCGATTCGATCCGGAAAAAACGCTTACTCGCCAACCCAGGGTATCGCGCCGCTACGTGAGAGGTTGCTGGCGGAGATCAACGCCAAGTATCCCGGCCAAAACCGCGACGTCTTTGTCAGCAGCGGCACCTCAGGCGGTTTGGTCCTTTCGCTGCTGTCGATGATCAATCCGGGCGACGAAGTCATCTTCTTGGACCCCTATTTCGTCATGTACCCGGCACTCGTCAGCCTGTGCGGTGGCATCCCCGTGACGGTCGATTCCTACCCGGACTTCCGCTTGGATCCAGCGAAAATCGAAGCCGCGATCACTCCCAAGACCAAGATGATCCTGGTCAACAGTCCCGCCAATCCGACCGGTGTGACTGCGTCGGAGCAAGATTTGCGAGACGTTGGTGAATTAGCGGCCAAGCACAACATTGCTTTGCTGTCGGACGAGATTTACAGCCGGTTCTTCTACGACGGCGACTTCGCCTCTCCCGCGGCGACCAACCCCGACACCATCGTGATCGATGGTTTCAGCAAGTCGCACGCGATGACCGGATGGCGAGTGGGCTACGTCCACGGACCGCCCGAAATCATTGCGACCATGCTGAAGATCCAGCAATATTCGTTCGTCTGCTCGCCTCAGCCCGCTCAATGGGGAGCCCTCCGAGCGATGGAGGTTTCGCTGGACGGCCACATCGACGATTACCGCCGAAAACGCGACTTCATGGTGGAACAGCTGGCGCCGCACTTTGAACTAACCAGCCCCGGCGGTGCGTTTTATCTGTTCCCGAAAGCCCCCGGCCCCGAAGGCGGGACGGCATTCGTCGAACGAGCGATCGCCGATGGTGTGCTGATCATCCCCGGCAAGATTTTCAGCGACCGCGATTCTCACTTCCGCGTCAGCTTCGCGGCCAGCGATGACACGCTGCGTCGCGGTGCCGAACGCCTGATCAAGCTGGCTGGCGACAATCGCTGACCGATTTGTTAGCCTGCTGCGTTCCCAACGCAGAAATTTCCTACTTTCAAACATCCCTGATCGAGTTTTTGCATGTCCGCCGATCCGACCCAAAATCATCGTCTGGCTACCCGTGCTCTCCATGCCGGACAAGTCGCTGACCCAACGACCAAAAGCCGCGCGGTGCCGATCTACGCCACCACCAGCTACCAGTTCGATAGCACGGAACACGCGGCGGCCCTGTTTGGCCTGGCTGAATTTGGCAACATCTACAGCCGGTTGATGAACCCAACGGTCGACGTGTTGGAAAAACGCATCGCGGCACTCGACGGCGGTGCAACGGGATTGTGCTTCGCATCCGGACAGGCGGCGATCACGGCGGCAGTTTTGGCGATCGCACACAGCGGTCAAAACATTGTCAGCAGCACTTCGCTGTATGGCGGAACATGGACGCTGTTCACGCAAACTCTGAAGAACCTCGGCATCGAAGTTCGCTTCTTCGATCCGGATCACCCGGAACAAATCCACGGCTTGGTCGATGAAAACACTCGACTGGTCTACATGGAGAGCATCGGCAACCCACGAAACGATGTGCCTGACTTCAAGGCGATCGCCGACGCCGCTCACTCGGCACCACACGGGGCGATCCCAGTGTTGTGCGACAACACCGTGATGACGCCTTACTTGTTGCGTCCGATCGATCACGGAATTGACATCGTGATCTACAGTACGACGAAGTTCCTGGGCGGACACGGCACTCACATCGGTGGCTGCATCGTCGACAGTGGAAACTTCAAATGGGCCGACCAACCTGAAAAATGGCCTGAGTTCTGCGGCCCCAGCCCTTCCTACCATGGTGCCGTTTTCGAAGAGCATCTGCGTGGCATGGGCAACATCGCTTACAACGTTCACATCCGCACCCACTGGTTGCGTGATACAGGTGCAGCGATGAGCCCGTTTGCGGCGTTCCTGTTCCTGCAAGGCATCGAGACTCTTCACCTCCGCATGCCTCGCCACTGCGAAAACGCGATGAAGGTTGCTGAGTTCCTGGAAGCTCACGACGCAGTCGAGTGGGTCAACTACCCCGGATTGAAATCGCACTCTCACAACAAATTGGCTGAGCAGTACCTCACCAATGGCAAAGGCGCGATCCTTGGCTTTGGTATCAAGGGTGGAATGGAAGCGGGCAAGAAATTCATCAACGCCTGCCAACTGTGCTCTCACTTGGCCAACATTGGTGACGCGAAAACGTTGGTCATTCATCCCGCCAGCACCACGCACCAACAGCTCGCCGAAGACGAGCAACGTCGTGCCGGCGTCAGCCCCGAGTACATTCGTGTTTCGGTTGGAATCGAAGACATCGACGATATTCTCGATGACCTGAAACAGGCTCTTGCTGTTGCGACCGCGTGACCCCAAACGCAATCGAAACGTTGCTTCCGAACAACTGATCCTCCCGCGAAAAGACTTCCGGGAGATCCACTCGGGCAACGATGCTCGAAAGCCAAGCTTCCATGGGTGAGCCTTCCAACGAAGATCTGTCCAGCACCGATGACGTGCGGACCGACGCGCCATTGGCGTACGCGAAGTACGTGACGTTTGACCAGCCGCTGCCGCTTGAACGCGGTGGCGAACTGCCGGAAGTGCGATGCTGCTACGAGACGTGGGGCACGCTGAACGACGATGCATCCAATGCCGTGCTGGTCTGCCATGCTGTGTCGGGTGACTCGCACGCGGCTCGCCACGATGAAGACGACCAACCGGGTTGGTGGGACGGCTTGATCGGCCCCGGACTACCGATCGACACGGACCGGTTGTTTGTGGTCTGCCCCAACGTTTTGGGCGGGTGTCGCGGCAGCACCGGCCCGGGCGATGCGGATCCGACCTCGCCCGACGGCACGCCCTACGGCGCCAACTTTCCACGGATCACCATCGGCGACATCGTCGAAGCTCAAAAACTCTTGGCTGACCATTTGGGAATCCGCCAGTGGCGAGCCGTGGTCGGCGGTTCACTGGGCGGTCATCAAGTCTTGCAGTGGATCAATCGCTATCCCGATGCGGCGAAAACCTGCGTCGCCATTGCGACCTCTCCACGACTCAACAGCCAAGCACTCGGGTTCGATGTCATCGCTCGCAATGCGATCCAAACCGACCCACACTACGCCGGGGGCCAGTACTACGACAAAGACCAACGCCCGGACACGGGTCTGGCGATCGCGCGGATGCTGGGCCACATCACCTATCTTTCCGTCGAAGCGATGGAGGCCAAGTTCGATCCCGATCGCCATGATCCGCGGCAGATCGCATCGCAATTCGAACAACGATTCAGCATTGGTTCTTACTTGGCCCATCAAGGTCAAAAGTTCACAACTCGCTTTGATGCAAACAGCTACGTGACTCTGTCGATGGCGATGGATCTGTTCGACCTAGGCGGCACGCGGCTGAAGTTGATGGAAACGTTTGACGAAGCAACTTGCGATTTCCTGCTTATCAGTTTCAGCAGCGATTGGTTGTTCCCGCCTGCTCAATCCAGAGAAATCGTCAACGCTCTGACCGCTTTGGACAAACGTGTCACCTACGCAGAAATCACCACCAACGCTGGCCACGACGCATTCTTAATCGCGAAAGACATTGCGACTTATGGACCTTTGATCCGTGAACGATTGAGAGACACGGAAACGCACCCCGCGGTCCCATCGGACATCACGCTGAACGTGGACGAAGAATCAATCTTGGAGATCATTCCCGCCGGATCCAGCGTGCTGGACCTCGGTTGCGGCAACGGACAACTGCTTGCCGCAATTCGCGATCGACATCGCACACCAGCGCCGGCAGCAACGACGCATCGACTGATGGGAGTCGAGGTGGCTCAGGAGAACCTTCTGGCAACCGCGATGCGAGGCATCGACGTGATCGACTACGACCTCAACCACGGACTGCCCGCGTTCATCGACGACCAGTTCGACTACGTGATCCTCAACGCGACTTTGCAAGCCGTCGAGAACGTGGTGGAACTGCTGAACGAGATGCTGCGGGTCGGCCGACACGCCATCATCAGCTTTCCAAACTTTGCGTATCGCCAACTCAGAGATCACTACGTGACACATGGGCGATCGCCGAAAGCACCCGGCGAGTTTGACTTCGATTGGCACAACACGCCCAACCGACGCTTCCCCACGATCGCCGACGTTCGCGACCTCTTGGGCCAACTGAACGTCGTGATCGATGAAGAAGTCTTCTGGGATGTTGACCGAGGTCAACGCATTGAACCCGACAACGATCCCAACCTGAATGCCGATACCGCGGTGATTGCTTTTCACCGCGAAAAACGCTGAATTTGGTTCGCACTGAACCCGGGCGACGAGCGTCGCCCGAAGGTCAATCGATCAAAATTCGGTGTCGATAATTTCACGTGCGGCACGAGTACCCAAGGCACCCCAAACGCCGAACGGTGACTTCGAACCAGGCGTCAAGAACCCACCACCTTCGCGAACCTGAGCGCTGTTGCTGTTACCAGCTTCGATCGAATCGGTGATGAACTTCACCGCACCATCGCACATCAAGACGTGAACTCCGCCTTGGTGACGACTGCTGGGGGTGACATCGCCTTCGCGTTCTTGGTTGCCTTGGAAACAAAGCTCATCGTTGGGTGCCAAGACAGTGACGAAACCGGTGTACAACGGACGAGCGAGAGCCCATTTGAAACCGCGACGCTGCTCCGCATCTCCTGTGAACGGTGTTGAGCCATCGTTCCGCCAGAACTGAGGACGCTCCACATCGATGTACTGTCGGCATGACAATGCATTGTTTTCTCGCCAAACCTCAACGGGGCTGTCGACGGCATGCGAACGCGTGTCGAAGTCGCCCAAGTCGGTGATGATCTCGCCCATGGCGAGAGTATTGGACAAACCATCGAGGATGTCACGGAACTTCGTCTGCGTTCGTGGAATGAAAGCACCACGACAAGCACTTTGCTGATAAACACGCAAACCACGACTGGTACCGTTATCAGCGGTGTCCCCCACATCGCACAGCGTCCCAGAGTCACCCAGGCAAACGGCATAGTTCGTGCGACCATGAGCGGGCAAGCCAACTCCGGGATCGCTGGGGCAACGGAAACTCGGAAGGTTGGTCAGCCACGGGTCGTAGGGAATCGCGGCGTGGTCGGCCAACTGACGATTAGGCCACGGCCCCATCGCTTGGAAACCCGTGTCCGTGGGATTGCTAATCACTTCCCACAAACCTTGCTGCTCAATGAATGGCAACATGCCAACGAGAGCGGACAAGTCCGATCGGTTTCCGCCGGGCGGGTTGATTCCTGTGTCTGGTGGATACTGGGTGTACGTTCCCGATCCATGCTTCGGCATCGCGTTGTATGCCGAGTGATAGTTGTGCATCGCCAAGCCGAGCTGCTTGAAGTTGTTGCTGCAACTCATTCGGCGAGCGGCTTCACGTGCCGCTTGCACGGCGGGCAAAAGCAAACCGACCAGAACGCCAATAATGGCGATCACCACCAGCAACTCCACCAACGTGAAGCCCTGGCGTTTTCTTTGAGAACTCATTGAAAATGACCTTGAGAAGAGAAGATGTCTGATGAAATGACAAAGCGAGACTCGCGAATCACGAGTGCCAATGGGAAGCCACTACGGCTTGGTTGGATCTGATGGAGAAACCTCAGGTTTGGGCTCTTTGAGCTCAGGGTTCGCATCCAAGAATTGGGTCAATTCATCAGTTGAAGTGGCTTCCGGCTTGGATTCAGCGCAACCACTGATCGCAGCTACGCCAACCAAAGCGGCCAGACCGAATGCTTTAGAACGACAAAACTTCATAGACTTAACTCCATAGATTTACGTTCGATCGTGACATGATCCGATCGACAAAAATTTCTTATTTTCTTTCGTCACACAGCCACTCGGCGAAAAGAGAACGCAAGATTGACCGGAGGGTGAAAAGCAACTAATGAGCAGGAAGCATGCTCAAAACGCACGATTAATCAATACATTTTCACATTACCGTGCAAATATTACATCTTTTCGGCAATCACTCACCCCCAAAACCGCAACGACTTCATGAAGATTGCGTGGGGCAAGTTTGAACCAGACGGATCGGTCTGACCGAAGACGTTGGTAAAACACCCGTGCCACAAACGCACGAGCGGAACGAAAACCCCTCTGCCAACGCGAAAGAAAACGCCGCAAAACAGGCCTATAGACAGACTCAGCAACTTAGAGTCATGAACCTGTTCTGCGGCGATCGGAATACGTTTTCGATCAGCTTTGCTTTTTGTCGGCGATCAGGATGACTCGATCTCCGATTTTGACCGGAACCCCGGTGACGGTGACTTCGTCGCCCTCACTCGGCTTTTTCGCCTTCGATGCGAGGCCCATGTCGACGGTCATCATCTTGTCGCTCTTGGTTTTCAACTTGACGACTAGGTGTTCTTTCCCGCGAACCGTGGCGGTCTTGGTTGACTGCACCTCGCCGGTGTACCGACTGCCAGACCGTTCCACCTTATACATCCCATGCTTCGGCAGATCGATTGCGGTCGCCACCAGCACTGTCTTGTCGCCTCGTTTTACCATCGGTCCGTAGAAGGTGGCTTCGTCATCTCTGAAGAGCTGAACTCCCGTTGCATGTCCGCCGAGATCGATCCAAATATCTTTCCCGTCTTGTGATTTAACCTGCATCATCATCGAGTACTCGTTGCCTCGTTGAACGGTCTTGATATCCCGAACCGTGCCCTTCACCTCGTGGCGTTTCCCACTCAAACCGTCTTTGACGGACTGGGCGATCTTGGATGGAGGAACGGCGTTTTTGGACGTGCTGCCGAGTTCCGAGTAGTCATAGTTTTCATACAAACCATCGCCATCTTCGTCGTCGTAAGTGACGTAGGCGTCGTTCAGGGAATCACCGTCGCTATCGATGTACCGGGTCGATCGCTCGTACGTGCCGTCTTCGTCACGATCCTCGTACGACACATAGCTCTCGTTGTAGTCCTCGCCATAAAAAGTGTCGGCGGGAATGATCAATTGATCGTTGTCTGAATCGCTGCTTGTGCGAGCATCTTCATAGGAAAAGATCTCGTCATCCCAACGTCCAATCGCCTCGTCCGTTGGGTTGTAGTCGTTGCCGTCGAACCATTCCGAGATGTCGTACCAAGCGTCGTCTTCGACTTTGCTGCCGCGGTCTTCTGGGTCAAAGTCCCCGGTTTGCCCCATCGCGACTGGTGTACAGGCGAGTGGGAAAGAGACAGCAGCGGTCGCGACCAAAGAACGAAGAATTGGTTGTTGGCGATGGAGGAATTTCATGGGGTGAACCTTTTGTCTGATGTTGTTGAGTGCCCGCGACTGCCGCGGACCGACATTGAAAACACCACCAAAGGAGGCAAACGGCGCGCCACCTTCGCCGCTTAAGGCTGCATGACAGACCTCACGCGACTGCACCACCCGATCTCGCACCACTGCGGTCGGATAGCGATCACTTCGCTCCGTCATCGCGATCCGGCTCGTATCCCAAAATGCTTGCATCCCTGCGGCATCCCGCATCAAATCGGGCGGCCAGACGGTTTGCCGTGTGCTGAACCGACCGGTAGACTCCCGCGATTATGCCTTTTTGCCGCTAACAAGAGATTGCGAGCATGAGCTTTGGAGCCGGTGCAGACACGCAATTCGATACCATGCGCGGTCGCGAATTTCCTGCGATTCGTCAATTCACCATTTTCCTCGAGAATCGGGTCGGGCAATTGCTCGAAGTCGTGCGTCGATTTGAGGGGACTGGGATTCGAATCGTGGCCCTGTCGATCAATGACGCGGCGGAATGTGCGTTCGTCCGCTTTCTTATCAGTGACGCGGACCGCGGCCGAGAAATTCTCGAACGAGCCGGGCTGGCCATCATCGAGTCTGACCTAGTTGGCGTCGAGCTTCCCGAAGGTCCTCAACCCTTGCTTCGAGTTTGCACGGCATTGCTGCAGGCAGAGCTGAACATCATTCAGGCGTACCCGCTGTTCATGCGTCCGCACGGCAAACCAGCAGTCGCGATCATGGTCGAGAACATCGATTTGGCGATGAAAACGTTGACGGAAAAAGGGTTCCGAATCATCACCGAAGATGACTTGGACGCTGACAACCTTCCCCCGCAAGACATCTACTGAGTCGGAATGCCTTCTCAGGCCAAACCGCACGATGGTTGATCACTCCGTACGATAGCCTTCCAAGGCCGTCGAAACCTATGCTGGCGACTTCCCACGGCCATCTGAATCAGGTTCGACAGCCTTGGAAGGACATCGCACATCTCATCCAACCGCCGCCTTCGTGACTTCCCTTCATGAGTGAACTGCCTCCCTACGATTCGTTTTTATTGGTGTCCTTCGGTGGTCCAGAGGGGCAGGACGATGTGATTCCGTTCCTCGAAAACGTTTTGCGAGGCAAGAACGTGCCGCGTGAGCGGATGCTGGAAGTCGCCGAGCACTACAAACACTTCGGCGGCGTCAGCCCCATCAACGAGCAAAACCGTCAGCTCATCGCGGCACTGCAAAAACGATTTGACGCCAACGGAATCGACTTGCCGATCTATTGGGGCAATCGGAACTGGGATCCATACTTTGCCGACACGCTTCGTCAAATGAAGACGGATGGCAAGAAGCGATCGCTGGCATTTTTCACTAGCATGTTCAGCTGCTACAGCGGATGTCGCCAGTATCGCGAAAACATCATTCAGGCTCGTGAAGAAGTTGGCGAGGGAGCACCGCTGGTCGAGAAAGTCCGTATGGGATTCAACCATCCTGGCTTCATTGCCGCGATGGCGGACAACGTTACCAAAGCGTCCCAAACCATCGACGCATCGCCAGCCGAAACCAAGGTGCTGTTCACCGCTCACAGCATCCCGATGGGCATGGCCGACAATTGCGACTACGAAAAGCAACTCCGAGAGTCGTGCCGTTTGGTGGCTGACGCTTGCGGTGCGGTGGATTGGGATTTGGTTTACCAAAGTCGCAGCGGCCCACCATCGCAGCCCTGGCTGGAACCGGACGTGTTGGACGCAATCGCGGAGATGGACGACGCCAAGAAATTGGAATCGCTGGTGATCCTGCCGATCGGATTTGTCAGCGACCACATGGAGGTCCTGTTCGACTTGGACGAGGAAGCCGCCCAGCTTTGCCAAGAACGCGGGATCAAAATGGCACGAGCCTCATCGGCGGGAACACACCCGAATTTCGTCGAAATGATCTGCGGATTGGTGCAAGAACGGCTCGGGAAATCAAACGAAAAACCCGCCTTGGGCGAACTGGGCCCCTGGCACGATGTCTGCCCGCAGGACTGCTGCTTGTACACGCCGCGGCGACCTCCGACGGCGGGCGGGCGACCGGTTCAAGCCAATTGATGCGGCGGCTAGAATCACCGACGAGCCATCTTGATTCCGGCCACACCGGCTTCGTCGCCTGTCTACGAAGCGGTGTTTCTGCCCCCTTTTCGATCCTTCGTGAGCACCATGCCTCGACTCGCCCACCAAGTCTTCTTCACGACCAAAGACCGCAGCGACGAAACCATCAACGCGTTGCTGGATGATTGCCAAACCTACTTGAACGACCATCCCGGTTTGGTGGGCTTCGCCGTGGGACGCTGCGAGCCCGACTACGACCGCCCGGTCAACATGGACTTCGACGTGGTGCTGCACACGGTCTTTGAAGACCGCGCCGCCCATGACGCTTATCAAACAGCACCTCGTCACCTGGAATTCATCGAGCGTCAAAAACCCAATTGGGCCGAAGTTCGCGTGTTCGATTCGAATCTTCGCGACTGATCTCGTTCAACTTTCCCAACCACGTTTCACTCTCTTTTAAAAGCAATATCACCATGAGTGTTTTGGTCACCCAAAAAGCCCCTGATTTCACCGCCACCGCTGTCATGCCCGACGGCACGTTCAAAGACGACTTCAAGTTGTCGGACTACAAGGGCAAGTACGTCCTGTTGTTCTTCTGGCCTCTCGACTTCACGTTCGTTTGCCCAACCGAAATCATCGCCTTTAGCGACCGAGCCAAGGAATTCCAAGATCTCGGCGTGGAAATCGTCGGCGTCTCGATCGACAGCCACTTCACGCACTTGGCATGGACCAACACGGCTCGCAACGAAGGCGGCATCGGCAAAACCGAATACCCATTGGTCGCCGACTTGAACAAGCAAATTTCGCGTGACTACGACGTGCTGCTCGACGGCGGCGTGGCTCTGCGTGGTTTGTTCTTGATCGACCAAGAAGGCGTTGTGCGTCACCAAGTCGTCAACGACTTGCCACTGGGCCGCAGCGTCGACGAAGCACTGCGAATGGTCAAAGCTCTCCAGTACTTTGAAACCAATGGCGAAGTCTGCCCAGCCAACTGGCAAGAAGGCTCGCGTACAATCAAAGCGGACGTGGAAGGCAGCAAAGAGTTCTTTGGCGCCGAATACAAAAGCTAAGCAAGCAATCGAGCGGATCCCCATGTGGCAATTTCAAGATTTCGCGGCGCCAACTCCCGGCTCCGCTTGTGACCAAACCGCAGGCCAGTGCTTCACCGCGCACTGGAATGCGGATGGGCACGACTGGGTTTGCCACACCGCGGGCGGTACCAAGGGAATCAGCTTCGGCGATCCCGATGGTTCCTTGCACGTGAACTTGTTGCCAGTTGGCGACGACACGCTTCCCGTCGCCACGGAACAATCCGTCCGGGGCGACGTTTGGAACGTGACCCTTCCTCAGGCCGACAGCCAGTACTCATTGCGACTGGCTTTGCGAGTGGTGGAAGCCACGGAAACTCGACTGGTCATCGAACCCACGCTGTCGATTCAGACGTTGCTGCTCGACACGCATCCAACGCTTGACCTCACCGCCTTGGGTGATTGCGGCGTGATCTTCGACCAAAGCGACACGCTAGGCGACGGCAGCCCGCCGATTTCAACCGTTCAGTTACACGGCGAAACCGGCTCCATCGCCGTGCTGCTGGCACCCACTGACGCACCGTTCACAACCGATTTGCGTCGAGAAGGGCATCTGCAACTGCGTCTCTTCGGCGAATTCCTAGAAAAAGGCGTGATCCGCAAGGCTCGGCCCTGGATTGTCCTGGATCGCTCTGAACAGGGCGTTTCCGAGGCGGATCTTCAGGCGTATTTGAAACGATTGTGCGAAACGCCCCTGCCTTTGACGGCTTGAGCTTGCGTTTTTGGGCCTCCAGGCTATCCCGCACATTGAGTTTGGCTTTTCAAGAACGCGTTGCGCGGCAAGAATAGCGGGCTTCCCCACCCGCCTCCCTTCTGATTGGCCGACAGTTCAGTGGAACGCCGACTATTTTCGTTCATCCTCTCGTCGATGGCGTTTTTCCTGATCTACATGTCCCTTCGGACCATGTTCGCGCCACCACTGCCACCGGAGGAAGACGCGGTCGCCGAGGTCGACGGCGAAACCGCTGAACCAGCCGAGGACCTGGTTGCCGACACGGATGCGCCCGAGGCCGGCGAAGGCGACGGGGAAGAAGCCTCCGAAGAAACAGACGTGGTTGAGCGTCCCAGCTCGCCAACTTGGTCGACCCTCGGCTCGATGGACCCGACCAGCGGCTACGTGATGCTGGTGACCTTGAACAGTCGCGGCGGTGGCATTGAACGAATTGAACTGACCGAACGCAAAGAGAACGGGCGTCTGAAATACCGGCGCGTCGACGTTCGCTCCGGCTACCTCGGTTACTTGGCCGCCAACCCGACCGCAACGGACCTCGGGATCCGGGTCAACGTGGTCGGACCGGGAACGCCCGCGGATTTAGCAACCGCCGCCGGTGTGCAAGGCGGACTGAAACCTGGCGACATCATCACCGGGTTCAACGATACCAACGTCAACAACCTGTCCATGCTTCGCGAATCGATGCTGGAAACCAAACCGGGCGAATCCGCAACCGTCACGGTTCTGCGAAACGAAAAATCGATCGACTTCAAAACCACGCTGACCGAACATCCGCTGGACTTGGTTCGATTGGCCGAACACGGTGGCGACGATGAAGTCGAAGGCAACCTCTCGCGACTGTCATGTCTGCTGACGGTTGGACGCGTCGGTCGCCGCGAAATTCAATCTGGCGAGAAGACCATCGAAGGCATGGTCGACACGGGCGATCTGATTTGGGATGCCTCCCAAGAAGCAGACAAGGTTTCCTATCAACTGCAGTTGTCCGACTCTGAGATGAAGCCGGTATCGGGTAAATCAGTTGGACTGCAACGGACCTACTCGCTGAAACCAGACAGCTACTCGCTGGACATGGATGTGCAGATCGACAACCGTGCCGAGGAAGCACAGGAACTGGCGTATCGCATTGAAGGTGCCAATGGCATCACCCTGGAAGGCTGGTGGTACAGCAACAAAATCAGTCCCAACTGGGGTGGCTCGGCCGCTCGCGACATCGTCTACAAGACCACCGCCGAAGGTCACGAACTGGTCTCCGGTTACGCTTTGCTGAAACGGGCGAAGAACGAATCCGAAGCGGATGACCAAACACTGTTCGCTCCCGATTCTGCACCACCGGCTCGCAACCTGAGTTACATCGGTGTCGACGCCCAGTACTTCACCGTCGCGATGCTGCCACCGGAAGGACAGGAATCGCTCAAGACGTTCCGACGCGCGGCCGCCAATATCGTCGCGGATCCGAACACCGTTCCCGAGAACCAAGAGAAGGCAGTCAATACAAGCTTCTATCTCGACAGTGCGATCGCTGACGTGCCTCCCGGATCATCGCTCAAACAATCGTTGCGACTGTTTGCCGGCCCTAAGCAACCCGACGTCATGGAAGCCTACGGGCTGGGCGACTGCATCTACTACGGTTGGTTCTCATTCGTTGCCAAACCACTCGGCGGGTTGCTGCACCTGTTCTCCAACGTCGGCAACTACGCGCTTGCGATTGTGCTGCTGACACTCTGCGTTCGTGGCCTGATGTTCCCGCTCTCTCGCAAGGCGGCGATCAACGCTCAACGAATGCAAGAGTTGGCACCGGAACTGAAGAAGATCGCCGAGAAACACAAAGACGACATGGAGGCTCGCGTCCGAGCCCAACGAGAACTTCAGCAACGTGTCGGGTTCAATCCGATGGCAGGCTGTGCCCCGATGTTCTTGCAGTTGCCCATCTTCATCGGCTTGTACCGGACGCTGTCCGTCGACATCGAATTGCGACAAGCCGCGTTCGCGTCGTGGACCACCTGGGCGTCCAACTTGGCCGCTCCAGACATGATGTATTACTGGGGCGACTGGATGTGGGACTACTTGGCTGGTCGCGGAACCGGTTGGTTGGGTCCGTACTTCAACTTGCTGCCAATGATTGTGGTCTCGCTGTTCTTGGCTCAGCAAAAGATGTTCATGCCACCGGCAACGGACGAGCAAACTGCGATGACGCAAAAGATGATGAACTACATGACATTGGTCATGGGTTTGTTCTTCTTCCGTGTGCCAGCCGGTTTGTGCATCTACTTCATCACCAGCAGTCTGTGGGGAATTGGCGAGCGGATCTTGGTCAAGAAAACGCTGCCGTCCAAACCACACTTCGATCCCGCAACCCTGCAGGGCGCCGCTGCGGGTGGCGGAACGGTCGATGGCAAAGTCAACAATTCAGCGGGTGCCAATGGAAAGAAAAGCTCCGACAGCAAACCCAAAACGATGGCGGATCGACTCCGCGAGCGATTGGGAACCCCGGAGGAAGAAGCCGCCCCGCTGCCCAAAGACCGCAAACGGCCACCATCCGGGAAGTCCGGAAAATCCGGCAACAAGAAACGCCGCTAGCAGGCTCAGGACCTGCGATTCAAAACCAGACTTAGCGAGTTCCGGCTGATGGGAGTGGCACTCTCCGTATCAGCCGCCGGGCGACCGCCCTGGGTTGCGATCATGCCGACGGAGAGCCTCCGTCGGCTACAGGTGCTACCGACAAAACACCAGCCAACCGTTCGCATCACGCGACTCGACGACCGCAACGCGATGAGGGCGACTGAGCCGATTGCTTGAAGCCGTATCCGGGCAGGGCAGGGCGGTGGTTCAATCGGCCACTTCCCAGCCTTTCTTGGTCAGAACCAATTCCACTGATTCATCCACTTGTTCCGCTTCCAGACCATCGACTCGAAACGTGGTTGGAAAACAGCGTTTCATGCTGACGGTGGTTCGAGGCGGCATTTCGATTTCATCGACACTTTCATTGGTTTCGATCGAAAGAGTCTGGACCTTGCCTGATCGGTTCAACACCGAAATTTCGATCTGAGCCGATTTGGGACGGCCAAACAAATGGACGGCGTAGTAAGTCGTTTGATCGGCCGTCGCGACAGCCGCCCCTGTTTGCGTGATGTGTTTGGCCACGATGTTCTCATGGTGCGGCGGTGAGTCGATCCATCCCTGAACGAAGATGTCGATCAAACTCTTCGCGGTGACTTCGCCGGTGTTGGTTCGATAGGCGATGTTCTCTCGCACGACGCAGTATTCGTATCCGGCCGCCTTCGCGCGCTCGGCGGGCGTGTTGCCATCCGCGCGGTGGCCATACTTGCCCGACTCCGCCATAAACTCCGCGAATTTTTTGGCGGTCTCTTGCAGCTCGTCGTTCACTGCCAGTTGACTGAGCTCCTTCTTTTTGCGGTAGTCATTGATTTGCTTGACGATTGCCTTTTCCACTTCCGCAACCATTTCGCTATCGCTTTCCGACTCAACAGAGACCGCCGTCGATTCCTCTTGAGCCACCAATGGACCGACAAACAACAAACATCCAAACACCAACCAACCACGCACCGCATCACTCCTGATAGAGAATCTGAATCGAAAACCGAATCGCCCGATGAGCAGCTTGTTGCAATCGTCATGCCTAATTTTCCGGCGTCTGCTTCGTCACGGCACCGCTCGATGCCAATCGGTCACAACAAGCGATTCCCTCCGTCTTCGTCGAGCTGGTAAAACGTGTCGCAATCCTGGTTTTCGGCGAACTCATCGCTGTGCCACTCACTGATTTGACACCGTCCCGACTCAGCATGCGAATCCAAGCTCCCTCCTTCGTCGATCTCGAAACGCCCACCGGTCCGATGCGGACGCATTTGTTTCGTCCGGACGGCCCCGGCCGCTATCCCGGTGTGATTCTCTACAGCGAGATCTACCAAATGACGGCTCCGATCGCCCGCACCGCAGCCGTGCTGGCGGGACACGGTTTGCTGGTCGCCGTTCCGGATGTCTATCACGAGTTCACCGAACTGGGCGAGTCTTTCGCCTACGACAAAGAGGGCACCGACCGCGGCAACCGCTTGAAGATCGAAAAGGAAATTACCGCCTACGATGCCGACGCTCGATCCGTCATCGACTTCTTCGGCGGTGACGAAGGCTGCACGGGAAAAGTCGGCACGGTCGGCATCTGCCTGGGCGGGCACTTGGCATTTCGAGCGGCGATGAATGACGAAGTCGATGCCGGAGTCTGCTTCTATGCCACCGACATTCACAAACGAAGTCTCGGCAAAGGGATGAACGACAACAGTCTCGATCGCATCCCTGAAATTAAGGCCGAGATGCTGATGATCTGGGGCCGGCAAGACCCACACATTCCCGCCGAAGGACGGCGGATGATTTACGACGCGATGACCGCGGCCGGCGTCAGTTTTTCCTGGCACGAGTTCAACGGCGAGCATGCTTTCATGCGAGACGAGGGGCATCGCTATGACCCAGAACTCGCCATGCTGCTCAACTCGATGGCGTGCCAGCACCTCAACCGCCACCTGCGATAGCGGCCGAGAAAACGAATCCGCCGCCGTTTGGCAATCCCGCCTGACAATTTGGGGTTGGATGGAAAATCGTCCCACTTACGAATGAGCGACGATCGCGTATCCTTTGCGGTTCGTTTTCGCGAAATTCGGAACCTTCCGCCAGCTCCTGATAGATCGTCCCGTAGCTTTCTTCCCCTCGAACCCTTTGATTTCGACCCGTGTTACGAACCCACACCTGCGGCGCGCTTCGCAAATCTGACGTCGGCTCCCCCGTGACCCTGTGCGGATGGGTGGACAGCAAACGAGACCATGGCGGAGCCGTTTTCATCGATTTGCGGGATCGTTACGGACTGACCCAGGTCGTCATCGGGCCACCCGAAGCCAACGAAACGCTGATCAAACAAGCCGGCCACGTGCCCAACGAAAGCGTGATCTTGATCCGCGGCGTGGTTGCGGATCGCCTGGAAGGCAAAACCAACGCGAAACTGGAAACCGGTGAAATCGAAGTTCGCAGCGAACACTTCGAGATCCTTTCGGCCTCCGAAACGCCTCCCTTCACGCCCGGCCAATCCGATTTGCCCGGCGAAGATTTGCGTCTGAAGTATCGCTTCCTGGACCTTCGCCGCAAAGAAATGCAGCAGGCCCTGATCCGCCGCAGCGAAATCATCAAGTGCATGCGAGACTACTTCGCCGAGCACGATTTCATCGACGTCGAAACGCCCATCCTCGGCCGCAGCACACCCGAAGGAGCTCGCGATTACCTGGTCCCCAGCCGCGTGCATCCGAGCAACTTCTACGCGTTGCCTCAGTCGCCGCAGCTTTACAAACAAATCTTGATGGTCGCCGGTTTTGACCGCTACATCCAAGTCGCCAAGTGTTTCCGCGACGAAGACTTGCGAGCCGACCGCCAGCCGGAGTTCACGCAGCTCGATTTGGAAATGTCTTTTGTCGACTCGGAAGACATCATCGGATTGATCGATGGCTTGGTCGCCAAGACTGCCAAACAAGTTTTGGGCAAAGACATTTCGCTGCCGTTGCCTCGCATGACCTACGCCGAGGCAATGCGACGCTTTGGTTCCGACGCTCCCGATCTGCGTTTTGGTTTGGAAATCGTCGACGTCACTTCGGTGGCTGCGAAGACCGACTTCCGAGTCTTCCGCGGAACCGCCGACGCTGGCAACTTCGTCCGTGGCATCAACGTCAAAGACGCCGCCCTCAAGTTCTCGCGACGGCAGATCGATGAGTTGACCGCGTTTGTGCAACAAGACTTCGGTGCCAAGGGCTTGGCTTGGTTCCGCGTCGAAGATGACGGAACACTGTGGAGCCCGATCGCGAAGAACTTTGAGCCTGAACACTTGGCTGAAATCAAAGAACTGATGGGCGGCGAACCTGGTGACTTGCTGATGTTCTTGGCCGACACCTGGGAAGTCACCTGCAAAGGCCTTTCCGGACTTCGCAAACGTTTGGCCGTGGAACTGAAACTCTACAAAGAAGGCGAGCTGAACTGCAGTTGGGTGACCGAGTTCCCAATGTTCGAAAAGGACGAAGAAGCAGGTCGCTATGTCGCCATGCACCACCCCTTCACCGCTCCACTCGAAGAAGATCTGCCGCTTCTGAAAGAGTCGCCTGAGAAGTGTCGTGCCCAGGCCTATGACTTGGTCATCAACGGATCGGAAGCTGGTGGTGGAACGATTCGGATTCATGACAGCAAGGTTCAATCGCAAGTGTTTGAACTGCTGGGCATGGACGAAGAAACCGCTCGCGATCGCTTTGGGTTCTTGCTCGACGCATTGCGTTTCGGTGCACCTCCACACGGCGGGATCGCGTTGGGCGTCGATCGCTGGGTGATGCTGTTCGCTGGCCTCGAGAACATTCGCGAAGTCATCGCGTTCCCCAAAACGCAAAAGGCCGCCGACATGATGACGGGTGCTCCCGGCGAAGTCGACGCGGACCAACTCAACGAACTGCACCTGCGAACGGTCTCCGCCAAAACCTGATCGCGGACTCGCATCGATCCATTTGCCCGGCTCACCTCGTTGGTTCGCCAACCAAATCTTGCTACAAACGTTGGTTGGAGCGAGGTCAGAGCAGGGCAGGGCGGTCGTGCGTTCACTGCTGTCGGATCTCGCCGATTGAATCTCTTTTCCATCGACGGATCGCATCATCGCCGCTAATCGCCACCTCGGTTTGTTTGGAGCCACCAGCGTCGGCGTCGGTGCGATCGTGGGTGGCGGCATCCTCGCACTGGCCGGAGTCGCGTTTGCGACGACGGGCCCATCCGCAATCTTGGCGTTTGGTCTCAATGGCGTCATCGCGATTCTGACCGCGCTCAGTTTCGCTGAGATGGCATCGAAGTTCCCCGAGTCTGGCGGGACTTACACTTTCAGCCGCAAAGTCCTTTCGGTCGAATCCGCCTTCACAGTGGGCTGGGTCGTTTGGTTTGCATCGATCGTTGCCTCCGTTCTTTACGCGATCGGCTTCGGAAGTTTCGCGACGCTGCTGCTGAGCGAATTGTTCGCGACTCAAGGTTCGGTCCCGCATTGGCTTGGCGAACCTTGGAGCGTCCCGGTCGTTTCGCTTGCAACGACCGTCGGCATCGGCGGCCTGATGACGTTTCGGACGTCCGGCGGAGGAGCTTGGATCAACGTCGCCAAAGTGGCTGTCTTCTCGGTTTTGATCATCGGCGGATTTTGGGTGCTGACCGGGCAACCCGTTTCCAAAACCACCGCTGAGCTACGTCCGTTTCTCGCATCTGGTTGGGGCGGCTTGGTACAAGCGATGGGATACAGTTTCATCGCTTTGCAAGGATTTGACTTGATTGCGGCGGTCGGCGGTGAAGTTCGCGAGCCGAGCAAGAACATCCCACGAGCAATGTTGTTGTCGCTGATCATCGCGTTGCTGATTTATTTACCACTCCTGTTTGTGCTTTCCACCGTCGGTACCGATGGCTCCCAAAGCATTCGCGAATTGGCTGCATCGGATCCCGAAGCTGTGGTCGCTTTGGCCGCGCGGCATTACCTCGGCACTTCGGGTTATTGGCTGGTGTTGATCGCGGCGGTCCTCTCGATGTTCTCGGCTCTGCAAGCCAACCTGTTTGCTGCATCGAGAATTGCTCTCGCGATGTCGCGGGACAACACACTTCCAAACGCACTGAGTCGCTTGGCCGCCGGATCCGGTTCCCCTTGGATCTCGGTCTTGGTAACGACCGGCTTGGTGTGCTTGCTGATTCAGCTTCTGCCGGACATCGCGGCGGCGGGTGCGGCATCGAGCTTGATCTTCTTGGTGACATTCGCGATTGCTCATTGGTTGGCGATTTTGGTTCGTCAACGCAGCGAGCTGACACCGCCACCGTTCCGAGTCCCCGGTTACCCAGCCGTTCCTGTCGTTGGCGGTTTGGCTTGTTTGGCCTTGGCGATTTTCCAAGGCATCGCGGTGCCCGAAGCTGGAATCATCGCGGTCATGTGGATCGCGATAGGCGGCGTTCTGTTCCTGTCCTTGTTTGCTCGCCGAGCACGCCTGACCGATGTGTCCAACATCGCCAGCAATCCCGAACTCTCGCGACTGCGTGGCAATTCGCCATTGGTTCTCGTACCGATCGCGAATCCCAACAACGCACGCGCCATGATTGCGCTAGCGGATACATTGGTTCCCGCCGCCCTTGGACGGGTGCTAGTTCAGACCGTCGTCGTCGCACCTCATGACTGGGATCCGATTGTCAATCACCGCCCCTCGGCACAGCTTCATTCGGTGATGAATGAGGTTCTGCACGCTTCGGCAAGTCTCGGTGTTCGCTGCGAGACGCTAACCACGGTTTCCGCGGAACCGATGATGGAAATCGCCCGCGTCGCCAAATTGCATCAATGCCAATCGGTGCTGTTGGGCTTGAGCGAAATTACTCCAGAAGCACGCGACACGCCGCTGGAAGGCTTGCTCGGCCAACTATCCAGTGACGTCGTTGTGCTTCGTGCTCCCAAAGATTGGCAGCTCGACCAAAGCCAGCAAATCCTCGTGCCGGTTGGTGGACGCGGCGGCCACGACTACTTGCTCACACGATTGCTCAGCAGTCTCTCTCGTGAGCAACAAAGGCAAGTCAAGTTTCTGCGAGTGATCCCCACCGATACGCTTCGTGCCGATCAAAAACGCATCCGCAAAGAGCTGGATCGAACCTCGCGCGTCAACGCTGGCAGAGTTTGTGAACGCGAAGTTGTGCTGAGCAATGATCCAATCAAAACGATCGCCGATCGAGCTGGCTCAGCGGGACTGATCATTCTCGGGGCTCAGCGACTGGGACCGCGTCGAAAGCTATTCGGTGACTTCACCCGCAAGGTCGCTCTCGAGTCCGACTGCCCCGTGATCATCATCAGCCGCCGCGGCTAAAGGACGAAAGAGCCAAGGTGTCATGGCGTCAATCAGCATCGTTCCGCTCAACTAGGCCCGAAGGGTCGACACAGCGATCCCATCCGAGCAGAAAGACGCTGGCAAGTCACGGATAACAGACATCGGCAAGCTCATTGTCTCGTACCTGGAGGTCGTGCAGTTTTTGAGTGCCGCTTTTCGGCGGATCTACACACGGCGTACCTCTCCCGAAACAAAGTTTGGGGAGAGGTCGAG